>BNJU01003668.1_pt1 | contig 55079 bp, 60 predicted proteins | sample 8539281 | NCBI WGS metagenome assembly BNJU01 (sample SAMD00202456, study PRJDB9452) | human saliva metagenome | isolation source: human saliva | place: Japan
CACGTATTCTGCAGAAGCTCAGGGGCGACGCCGAATCCTACCTGAACGACAAGGTGACCGGATGCGGTTATCACCGTCCCCGCATACTTCAACGACGCTGAGCGCCAGGCTACTACGAAGCCGGCGAAATCGCGGGCCTGAACGTTCTGCGTGTCAGAACGAACCGACCGCAGCAGCACTGGCTTACGGCCCGGATAAGGGTAAAGAAGACGAACTGATTCTGGTCTTCGACCCTGGCGGCGGTGCCTTCGACGTCTCCCTGCTTGAAGTTGGCGGGACGAAGACGGCTTCCACCATTCAGGTGCGCGCAACCAGCGGCGACAACCGCCTGGGCGGCGACGACTGGGATCAGCGCGTTGTGGACTGGCTGCTTGAGCAGGTCAAGTCCAAGACCGGTGCAGACCTCTCCAAAGACAAGATCGCTCTGCAGCGTCTGCAGGAGGCGGCTGAGCAGGCTAAGAGCGAGTTTCAGCGCATCCAGCACCAACATTTTCGCTGCAGTACCTCTGGTAACCCCGAAGGCCCCATTCACCTGGACGAGAAGCTCACTGCGCAAAGTTTGAGGACCTCACCAGCGACCTGTTGGCACGCACCAAGAAGCCCTTCCAGGACGTTATTGCGGAAGCAGGCATAAGGTGTCGGACATTTCCGAGGTTGTGCTCGTGGGTGGTTCCACCCGTATGCCCGCCGTGGCTAATCTGGTGAAGGAACTCACCGGCCGCGAACCCAACAAGGGTGTTAACCCCGATGAGGTTGTGGCTATGGGTGCAGCCCTGCAGGCTGGTGCTCAAGGGCGACCGTAAGGACGTTCTGCTGATCGACGTGACCCTCGCTGTCCCTCGGTATCGAAACCAAGGGTGGCGTGATGACCAAGCTGATCGAGCGCAACACCGCCATCCCGACCAAGCGTTCTGAGACCTTCACCACCGCTGAAGACAACCAGCCTTCCGTGTCGATTCAGGTGTTCCAGGGTGAGCGCGAATTCACCCGCGACAACAAGAACCTGGGTACCTTCGAGCTGACCGGTATCGCCCCCGCACCGCGTGGCGTACCCCAGATTGAGGTCACCTTCGATATTGACGCCAACGGCATTGTGCACGTCTCCGCGAAGGACAAGGGCACCGGTGCTGAGCAGTCCATGACCATCACCGGTGGCACCTCCCTCTCGAAGGACGACATTGACCGCATGGTCAAGGATGCCGAGGCTCACGCAGAGCAGGATAAGGCACGCCGCGAGGCAGCCGACACCCGCAACGCCGCCGAGTCCGTGGCATACTCCGTCGATAAGCTGCTGAAGGAGAACGGCGAGAAGCTGCCCGAAGACGTCAAGACTGAGGTTCAGGGCGATGTCGATGCCCTCAAGAAGGCTCTTGAAGGCGATGACGACGATGCCGTGAAGTCCGCCCTGGAGAAGCTGCAGGCATCCCAGACCAAGCTGGGTGAGGCCCTGTACGCTTCCGCACAGGCAGAGGCTAACGCAGACTCCGCTTCTTCCTCCAAGGAAGATGACGAAGATGTGGTAGACGCCGAAGTTATCGACGAGGACGAAGACGAGAAGAAGTAATCATGGCTGAACACGAGAACACTGCGGGCGACCCGCTGGAGGAGGCATTCAACGCCCCCGCCGCCGAGGGTCACCCCGAGGCCGAGGAAGCCCCTGCCGCAACCGATCAGGCTGCGGTGGGGGAAACCCCCGAACCGAGTGAGGAAGCACCCTCAGAGGATGCGAAACTCGCGGCAGAGCGCCTGGACAGCCTGCTTCGCCTGCAGGCGGAGTTCACGAACTTCAAGAACCGTGCTGCCCGCGAGAAGGAGCAGCTTCGGGAGTTCGTGGCGAGCGATATTGTGAGCCTGCTTCTGCCGGTGCTCGACGATATTGACGCCGCACGCAAGCACGGCGACCTGAAGGAAGGCCCCTTCGCTGCGATCGCCACCAAGCTTGAGGATTCTCTCAAGAAGGAAGGCGTGGAACGTTTCGGCGAGGTGGGCGAGCCCTTCGACCCGAATATTCACGAAGCGGTCATGCAGCAGCCGACCAGCGAAGTAGAACCGGACCACATTTCGATGGTTCTGCGATACGGGTACCGCGTGAAAGAGCGCGTGGTGCGCACCGCCCAGGTTGCGGTGGCTGCCGCTGAATAAACACTCCGTAGAGCACACAACGGGCGGGTTCTTGAGAAATTGAGAACCCGCCCGTTTGCCGCATATTTCCGCGGATTTTCTGGGATTTCTCTTCCAAAATTGAGTCTAGTAGACTAAACTTTATATAGGATTAAAAACTAAGGTTGTGCCCCTTTGGACGGGGCGTTACAAGAACCCCGGACGACGGGAAAGGAGAACTACATGGCAAGCGAAAACTGGCTGTCAGAAGACTTTTATAAAACCCTCGGCGTGAAAGAAGACGCCTCTGACTCTGATATTAAAAAGGCCTACCGCAAACTCTCGCGCAAATACCACCCGGACCTAAACCCCGGGAACGAGACAGCCGAGAAGAAATTCAAGGAAGTCTCCGAAGCCTACGACGTGCTCTCGGATAAAAAGCAGCGCGAAGAATACGACCAGATCCGCAAATACGGTGCCGCAGGGTTCGGTGGCAGCGGTTTCGGAGGCGGCGCATCCGGGTTCGGGGGCGCTGGCGGCGGCTTCGGCGGCCAAAACGTGCACTTCACCACCGGCGGCGGTGGCGAAGGCATCAACATTGAAGACCTGCTCGGCGGGCTCTTCGGTGGTGGTGCTGGCGGCGCGGGCGGTTCACGCCGTACCGCAGGGTTCACGAGCGCCGACTTCAGCGATGCCGGGTTTGGCGGCGGTGGCTTCGGCGGTGGTGGGCGCAAACGCGCCCAGCAGGATAATAACCTCTCCACCAGCACCCGCATTACCTTGCCGCAGTCGTATACAGGCACCACCGCGACCGTGTTCCTGCCGGACGGCACGAGCACTGAGGCGCGCATCCCGGCGGGTGTGAAGGACGGGCAGAAAGTGCGTGTGCGTGGTAAGGGGCGCCCCGGAACTGGCGGTGACCTGATCGTGACCGTGCGCGTTTCGGATGACCCGCACTACAGCCGCGAGGGAAACAACCTGGTGCTGCGCGCCCCCGTGACCCTAGAGGAAGCCGTCAATGGCGGTGTGCTGGAAGTGCCCGTACCCGGCGGTAAAACCGTCAAACTGCGGCTGACCCCCGGCAGCGTGGGCCGTAAACTGCGTGCGAAAGGACGCGGGTTCACAACCAAGTCAGGCACCGGCGACCTGCTGGTGATCCCCGAGGTACACCCTTTGCCGCAGAACCTAGTGATGAGGCGAAGGAAGCCTTCGAGAAGTTCATTGCTCTGGCACCGCAGGAGAACCCCCGTGAGAACCTTTTGAAGAAAGTTAGGTAGCTTATGAGTGCCCATAATAAGCAGTCATCGGCGTCTGCCTACAGCGCCGACCGGCCGGTTTTTTGTGATTTTTCGGTGGCGGTGGAGCTGGCGGGCATGCACCCGCAGACACCCGCCAATACGACCGCTTGGGGCTGGTGCAGCCTTCGCGTGCGCCGGGCAAGGCCAGGCGCTATTCGCAGCGCGATGTGGATTTACTTCAGCGTATTCAACAGCTCTCGCAGGAAGGCGTTTCGCTTGAGGGAATCCGCCGGATTGTTGAGCTTGAAGAGATGGTGGAGGAACACCGGGATCATATTGCCCGTCTGCAGGCCCAGCTTGAGGATGCGCACGCCAAGTTGGGGCTGGCGGAACGAGTGTTCGCAGCCAGCACCCGCGGGGATGTGGTGAACATCCAGCGGGGGCAGCGCCCGGCACCGCGCAAACGCTCCTCGGCAGTGGTGCTGTACCGGCAGAAATAGGGCTTGACCGCCCCAATACCTGCCGCTTTAAAACGGCAGCTGCGAGTATTTACTTACGCCTATACGTCAGGTCGTGGGCGCGCCTTCCCGCCTCCCGGGCCTTCCTCTCAAAGCTGGTTAGGATGCGCCCCTCCCAGCGCGGCGCCCAACCGCCCACGGGGTCGTCCTCGGTAGCGCCTTCACCGGCATGAAGATTCTCGAAGTCGGGGTGTGCCTCCATGACATCGCGCATCACGTGAGCGTATTCTTCCCAGTCGGTAGCAAGGCGCCAGATTCCGCCGGGTTTGAGCACACGCGCGACCTTATCGGCAAAAGCGGGGGAGACCAGGCGGCGTTTATGGTGGCGTGACTTGTGCCAAGGGTCGGGGAAGAAAACCCAGAGCTCATCAACCGAATTTTCTTCCAGCATGTTATCGAGCAGTTCGGGGGCGTTAGCCTGAGCGACGCGCACATTCTCAACCCCGGCCTGCCCCATCTTGAGCAGCAGATCCGCAATGCCGGGGGTGTAGACCTCAACGGCAAGGAAGTTCGCCTCGGGCATTTCACAGGCGCGGTGCACGATTGCTTCACCCAGCCCGGAACCGATCTCGACAACCTGGTAGGCTTCGCGCCCGTAGATTGTGACCGGGTCGAAGGTGGCTTCGGGGGCTACAGAGGTATCTGCCCGCAGCCGGGGTATGTCGAGCACATGGGTTTGGGAGTACGTGTCCCACGCTTTTTGGCGGCGCGAGGTCAGGCGGTCGCCGCGGCGCACGAAGGAGTAGGGCTGGCGGAAGAACTCGGGCGGAACCTGCTTCTTACCGGGATCCTGCGAAGTTTCGGGTTCTAACGATGCGCCTGCGGAGGTGTTCTGCTCTTGAGATGACATACCTATCAGGATAACGTAGCTGCGCGCGGCGGCGGGTACTGTTAAAAATTCTGGGGACTAAAAGGTTCGGGGGCAGTTTCTTCATGCGAATGAAGAAACTGCCCCCGTTTGGCCTTTACGACCGCGAAGTCGCCGTGCAGGCTACTTCTTCTTGCCGGAGAACAACAATGCCAGACCTGCGCCGAGCATCACGATGTTGTTGGCCAGCTGCTGCCCGTCCTGGGTGGGGCGGAAGGCTTTATCGTGCATGTCCGGGTTGCGGAAATACATGGTCATGAGGTTTGCGCTGAAAACGGTCAGCCCGGCACCCGCCAGACGGCTGGGGATGAAAGGGGCCAGCAGTGCAGATGAAAATGAAGGCGCAGCCAGCGTATTGCTGCTGGCAGTACCGTGTATGGGTGCTGGGGCTAACTCCCGAACCAGCCATTAGGTTGAAGTTACCCCAAGAAAGTGTATTATTATTCTGGTGAACGAATGAATATTTTTAAGTGTGCCGCAGGTTGGCGTATCATGTGAACCTTCCACTTGAATGTCTAATGTATCTCAATGTGTGGAATTACCTCATGGTCCCCTTGCTTTCCGTGGCGCTAAAGGCTGTCTGTGGAATCCTTGCCATGACTTGCGACACCCTGTATTGTACCGTGTATGATATAAGACATAGATTTATAACACTCAACTTAAAAATAACTACTACATGCCGAATTAGTTATGTAGAATATATATTCAAAACATTTGGTAGTTTCCTACACATCATGGGTTGTAACACCAAAGTTTGCCCCGAAAGTCGGGGCTGTCCCACGCCGAACCGGGATCCAACCACGAAAGAGGAACTGTGATGCAGCAACCTCACGAAAACGCCGCACCGGCGGCAGATAGTACGGGCCAAGCTGAAGAACTGCACCGCGGGCTGAGCAACCGGCATATTCAGCTCATCGCCATTGGTGGTGCCATCGGTACCGGCCTATTCATGGGCTCAGGCAAGGCAATCTCCAGAGCCGGGCCCTCTATCCTGCTGGTTTACATTGTTATTGGCGCCGCCATTTTCCTTGTGCTGCGCGCGATGGGCGAGATCCTTCTCTCGAACCTCAACTACAAATCATTCTCCGACTTCACCACCGACCTCGTGGGGCGACCAGCAGGGTTCTTCCTCGGCTGGTCGTACTGGTTTATGTGGGTGGTTACGGCGGTGGCGGATATTATCGCTATCGTTGGGTATACCGAAATGTGGTGGCCTAATTTACCTAAAGCGATACCCGCGCTTATCGTCATTATCGCGCTGCTGGCGCTAAACCTGCCCTCGGTGAAGAACTTCGGTGAGATCGAGTTCTGGTTCGCCATGATTAAGATCGTCGCCATCTGCGCGCTCATACTGGTTGGTATCGTGATGGTAGCCACCAGCTTTACCACGGATAACGGTTCTCACGCACAGATCGCTAACCTGTGGGAGCACGGCGGGTTCTTCCCCAACGGAGTCTTCGGCCTCTTGGCGCCTTCCAGATCGCTATCTTCGCGTTCATGGGCTCGAGCCAGTGGGCACCACCGCCGCAGAAACCCAGAACCCCACCGCAACCCCTGCCCAAAGCCATTAACTCGGTTCCGGTACGTATCATTATCTTCACGTGGGTGCGCTTCGGTGATCCCTCATGGTGAACCCCTGAACGATATTGACCCCGAGAAAAGCCCATTCGTGACCATGTTCAGCTCGCCGGATCGGCATCGCCGCACACGTGGTTAACGTTGTGGTGCTCACCTCGGCAACCCTCATCGGCGAACTCGGGTATTTTCTCCACCACGCATGGTGTACGGCCCTGGCGCAGGAAGGTGACGCTCCCAAGTCACTGGGTGTTCTCTCAGCCCAAGGCGTACCCCTGCAACGCACTATTCCTCACCTCCACGCTGCTGCTCTCAGCATCGTGCCGTTTCACGCGGGCGACTCCATTATTGGGGCGTTCACGCTGGTGACCACTATGGCGGCTGTGCTCGTGATCTTCGTATGGTCCATGATCCTCATTAGCTACCCAGCTACCGCCGTAAGCGTCCCCTCAGCTGCACACCCAGAGCGTGTACCGCATGCCCGGCGGCGTGGTGGTGTGCTGGGTTGTGCTGGCGTTCTTCGCATTCTCCGTCTGCATTCTGGCAACCGCCGAAGATACCCGCGCAGGGCTTATGCTAATGCCCATCTGGTTCGGCGGGCTCGCGATCGGTTGGTTCGTGAAGAACAAGCTGCACCCGGAGGTTCCCTGAGACCAGTATCACCCAGTCCAACCCGATCGTGGATCTGAAACAGACTTCAGACGACAAGAAATAGGGTCATAGCGCTCAAGCGCTCATAATGGCCGGGCTCGCGCACCCATCAAGGGATGCGCTGGCCCCGCCATTAGTGTGCTCTGCAGCCGCCACTTACCCCGGTGCACTGCAGAAACACGCCGAACACGCCGCCTCAGGTGGCAGAGAACCCCGCGACGGTGCGAAACTAAAGGAATGAGCGCACAACGCCCCCACCCGAAACCCGCAAACAGCAGCAACCGTGACGGTGATGCCGCACCCCGGCCCGCACCTCACAACCCGGCGGGCGGTCAGGGGACAGCGCCGACACCAGCACCGGGGAACCGCAGCCACGCGCACAGCCCCCAGCCCCGCAACGGCACCCCGAACACATCCGGGGCAGGGGATGAAACGGAAAACATCGCCGCAGAACTGCACCTCGCCCCGGCGAACGTTAACGCCGTTATTGCCCTGCTCGATTCCGGTGCCAGCGTGCCCTTCATCGCCCGCTACCGTAAAGAAGCCACCGGCGGCATGAGCGACACGCACCTGCGGGCCCTTCACACGCGCCTCACCCAGCTGCGCGCACTCAACCAGCGGCGAGAAGCCATCCGCACCGCCCTCACCGAACGCTACACCGAAGGGGCTATAGACCCGCTCACCTACGAGCAGCTGCTCGCCGGGCTTCGCGCAGCCCGCACCAAAACCGAGCTGGAAAACCTCTACGCCCCCTACCGCAGCCAGCGCATCACCAAAGCCCAGCAGGCACGCGCCGCCGGGCTGGACGCGCTCGTTGAAGACCTGCTGGAGGTGCCCCTCGCCGGTGTGTACGATATTGCCGCTGCCTACGTGAACGAAACCGGGGAGGGCGAAGAATACGCCATTACCACCGTTGAAGAGGCGCTTGAAGGGGCACGCGCCATTCTGATCGACCGCGCCGCCACAGACCCCGCACTCACCGGGCGGCTCTACGACAAGCTAGTCGCCACCGGCACCATCTCAACCCGGCTCATCGCTGGTAAAGACAGTGAAGGCGCAAAATTCGCCGACTATTTCGACTTCTCAGACCGCATCCGCAGCATCCGCTCCCACCGTGTGCTTGCGCTGCTGCGCGCCCGCCAGGCGGGAATCGTGAAACTCAGTATTGACGCAGCCACACCCCCGCCGCCGCTCAGCCACCTCAAAGGCGAACAGCGTGAAGCCGCCCGTGCAGCCGCCGAAAACTACAAGAACGCACGTTCGGTATATGAGCGGGAAGTAGCCGCAGCCCTGCGCATCCCCTGTGCAGGTGCTCAACACCGTCGACAGCGAAGACCGCGTGCTCGGCTGGCTCGCCGCCACTGTCCGCGCCGCCTGGCGCAAACGCCTGCACCCACGCCTGGCCGAGCGCATCCGTGAAAACCTGTTTGAAACCGCAGAACGTGAAGCCATCGATGTATTCACCTCAAACCTGCGCGACATTCTGCTTGCCGCACCCGCCGGGCAGCGCACCACCCTGGGCCTAGACCCCGGTCTGAAACACGGCGTTAAATGCGCCGTCATTAATGGCACCGGGAAAGTGCTTGACGCCTTCACCATCTACCCGCACGCACCCCGCCACGACTGGGATGCTGCGCTCACCCGGCTTGAAAACGCCGTGCGCACCCACGGGGTTGAGCTCATCGCCATCGGTAACGGCACCGCCTCACGCGAGACGGACAAACTTGCTGCTGAGCTGCTGGTGCGCCTGCGTGCTGGCGGGTACGAGAAAGCACAAAAAATCACTGTCTCTGAGGCGGGAGCATCCGTCTACTCGGCCTCCGCAAACGCCAGCGAAGAACTCCCCGAACTGGATGTGACCTTACGCGGTGCCGTCTCTATCGCCCGGCGCTTACAAGACCCGCTCGCTGAACTCGTCAAAATCGACCCGCAATCCATTGGCGTGGGCCAATACCAGCATGATGTGAGCGTTACCGCCCTGCGCCGGGGGCTTGATGCGACCGTCGAAGACTGCGTGAACGCCGTGGGCGTGAACCTCAATAGCGCCTCAGCCCCGCTGCTGGCGCGCGTAGCCGGGCTGAACCGAACCGTCGCCGAAACATTGTTGCCTACCGCAACGAGAACGGCCCCTTTACTTCCCGAACCGAGCTGCTTAACGTGCCCCGGCTGGGCCCTAAAGCCTACGAGCAGGCGGCCGGGTTCGTGCGTATCACAGGCGGGGTGGAGCCCCTGGACGCCTCCGCCGTGCACCCCGAATCGTACCCCATTGCGCGGCGCATTATTGCGGATGCCCGCGCCCGCAACGGTGCCGTGTGGGCCGCCGGGGCGCTCACCGTGCCGGGAACATCAGAGAACGAGAAAGCGCTGATGGGGATGCGCCCTGCTGATTACATCACTGATACAGCGGGCGACTACACGGTGCGTGATATTTTTGCGGAGCTGCTACGCCCCGGCCGTGACCCCCGCCCGGAATTCCGCACCGCACAGTTCTCAGAGACCATCTCACGTATCGAAGACCTCGCCCCGGGCATGGTACTTGAGGGCGTGGTCTCTAACGTGGCGGCATTCGGGGCGTTCGTCGATATTGGGGTGCACCAAGACGGGCTGGTGCATATTTCGCAGATGAGCCGCCGCCGCGTGCACAACACCCATGATGTGGTGCGCAGCGGCGACATTGTGCAGGTTCGCGTGGTTGAGGTGGATGCGCCCCGCAAACGCATCTCGCTCTCGCTGCTGGTGGACGACGCGCCAGATACCGAACCCGGCAGGCAGAAACAGAAAAAGAACAAGCGTTCCCGATAGGGTTGGTTCTGTCGCAGGGGTACGGACTGTCTCCAAAGCAGAAGGTTCCCTTGCTGTGAGAGGCCATGTACCCTCTCGCGGCAAAAGAACCTTCTACATGGGTGCGATCATTGGGGCTGCTAACCCCACCTGCTAAAACTCAGGGTTCTGCGGGTCGGGGCCTATGCGACCATCCGCCCGGGTAAGCCCATCAATCGCCGCAATGTCTGCCGTATCCAGGGTGACATTAGCGGCCGCAAAGTTCTCGGCAATGCGCGCAGGAGTAACCGACTTCGGGAATCGCCACAATCCCCTTCGCCAGATGCCAGGCGAGCACAACCTGCGCCGGGGAAACGCCATGCTTACCCGCAATCTCAACGATCACCGGGTCTTTCAGAAGCTCACCGCCCTGACCGAGCGGCGACCAAGCCTCGGTCACAATACCAAACTCACTGTGCACCGCGCGCATATCTTCCTGCGAGAAATACGGGTGCAGCTCAATCTGGTGAATCGCCGGGGTCACGCCGGTATCGGCGATAATTTCGCGCAGCTGAGCCTGCGGAAAATTAGAAACACCAATCGAACGCACCTTACCCTGCTTCTTCAGCTCAATGAGCGCCCGCCACGACTCCAGATAGGTGCCCTGCTGCGGCATAGCCCAGTGAATCAGATACAAATCCACGTAATCGGTGCCGAGCCGCTCTAACGAGGCATCAAGCGCGGAAATAGCCTTCTCAAAACCCTGATCCGAGTGCCACAGCTTGGTGGTGAGAAAAATATCCTCACGCGGCACGGAGCTGGTCACAATACCGCGCCCCACCCCAACCTCGTTCCCATAGATGGACGCAGTATCGATGTGGCGGTAACCTGCTTCGAGAGCCGTGCCCACAGCATCGGCGGCACCATTATCCTCAATCTGCCACACACCATACCCAAGCTGAGGGATGCTGTTGCCGTCGTTGAACGTGATGTTTTTGACCATTACTTCTCCTGAAATTTGATGGGGACTGACGTTTTCAACGGTACCCCTGGATGCGCTCGCACGCTAGAGCAGTGGGCGAATCCAGCCCAGCGCGAAACTGGGAATCCCCTCCCCGGAGCGTAAAAAGAGCTTTATGTGAATAAAGCGTGAAAAATCCCGCTTTATTCACATAAAGAGCCTTTTTAGTGAGGGCAAATTAGGAACCGGCCGGGGAGAACAGCTGTCGCACCTGCTCAGCGCTGACCTTCGTTGAAGCAAACGAGCCGTCATTGACGACCGCCTCAAACAGGGCGGCCTTTGACTCTTTCAAATCCATGACCTTCTCCTCAATGGTGCCCTGCGCCACCAGCCGGTGCACGTGCACGTCACGTTCCTGCCCAATACGGTGGATACGGTCCACCGCCTGCTGCTCCGCCGCCGGGTTCCACCAAGGGTCCATAATGAAGCAGTGATCTGCCTCCGTCAGGTTCAGCCCGAACCCGCCCGCCTTGAGCGAAATGAGGAACACCGGCGCCACACCGTCAGCAAAATCCTTCAAAACCTGCGGGCGGTTGCGGGTGGCCCCATCCAGGTACAGGTGCTTTATGCCTTCATCCTCAAGCCGCTGCGAGATAGTGCGCAAATACCCCGTGAACTGGCTGAACACCAGCACCCGGTGCCCTCCCGTCAGCAGGTCGGGCAGCTGCCCCAGCAGGTACTCCAGTTTGGCCGACCCCACCCCCTCATACTCCACCGGGTCGATCAGTGCAGCGTCCAACGCCAGCCGCCGCAGCAGCGTGAGCGACTGAAAAATAGTGAACCGGTTTTTATCCATGTCCTCCAGCAGGCCCAGCACCTTCTGCCGCTCACGCTGAAGCCGCGTATCGTAAATACGCCGGTGCGTGGGATTCAACGGAATATCAATGCGCACATCGTTCTTCTGCGGCAGCTCAGCAGCCACCACCTCCTTGGTACGCCGCAGCATGAGCGGGCCCACCCGGCGGCGCAGGCGCGGCACCGCATCGGTGTCCTCCCCAGACTCGGCCGGGCGTGCGTACAGGTCACGGAATGCCCGGGCGGACGGGAACAGCCCGTCAGCCACAATCGCCAGGATCGCCCAGAGCTCCATGAGGTTGTTCTCCATGGGGGTGCCGGTGATCGCCAGCTTAAAGTCGGCTGGAAGTGCCCGCGCCGCCTTCCACGCGCGGGTGGATGCGTTCTTCACAAACTGCGCCTCATCCAAAACCAGCGCGCCCCACCCGGCGGGCGGCACACCAGAGGCGTCATCAACGGGGGCCTGCCCGCTGCGTTCCTGCAAGAGCTGCCCGTACTCGGTGTAGCCCGCCTCATCAATCCGAAAGAGGGCGTAACTGGTGACCACCAGGTGCGCACCAGCAACCATTTCAGCGATGCTTTTCCCGCTTTTTCGCGGTGGACGCGCTCACCACTGCAACCTTTCGCGTCGGGAACGAACCGTGCCGCCTCATTCGCCCAGTTACCCACCACGGAGGTGGGTGCGACCACCAGGAACGGTGCGAACGGCGGCTGCTCCCCATCCTGCGACCGGCCTGCCGTGGCCTGTTCGGCGTGCTCCTGCATGGCGTGGGCTAAAAGCGCGAGGGTCTGCACGGTCTTGCCAAGGCCCATCTCGTCCGCCAGGATGCCGCCGAGGCGGTGCTGCCGCAAAAACGCGAGCCACCGGAACCCCTCCAGCTGGTAGGGACGCAGGGTTGCCTCAGCCCGGCGGGTGCCTGAAGGCTCAGCGCCGAGAAGGCGTATTCCCGCACCGCCCCGGGTGTAGAATTCTCATTCTTTTTCTGGCTGTTCTGCGCTGTTTTTTCGGGGTTTTCCGCCCCGGAGAGGTCTTCTGATGTATCCGTTTGGGTCTCGTCTAAAAGGCTGAGCAGGTTACGCACCTGCGCATCCCAGGAAGCCACCGTATTCACATGCGACGCCAGGGACTCAAGCTCATCCCACAACCCCACCTGGCGGCGGTTAATGCGCAGCTCAGTGCCGGAATCGTTGAGGGTGCGCGCCTCAGCAATGAGCGCCCGCAGCGCCGTGAACTCCGGGCGGTTCAGCGAAAAATAGGTGCCGTTACCCAGAAGAATCCTGTCTTGGGCACGATCGAGCGCCTCAAAAACCTGCGAGAACGGAACATGCCAGTCATTCACGCGGATAGCGATACCCAGCCCGAACCAGTCCCGTGAATTCCCCTCGGTCACATTCACCTCAATGAGCGCGTCGGTGGCCTCCATAAACTCGGGTACGGTGCCCAGCAGCCGCACCCGAACCCCGGAAATCCGCCGCAGGGCGGGCAGTACACGGGTGAGAACATCGCGGGTTTCCCAGCCCTCGGTACGTCCGCGCGTCAGCTCAATAGTGCCAGGCAGCGAGCGCACCTTACGCAGTACCCGCGCCTCAAACCGGGCGTCACGAATGTCCCCGCCGGGTTCACCCGCGTAGCCAAACACCGGCAGGCGCGTGTACTGTTCACCGGTGCCCGTTTCGCTGTCGGGCGCATCCTCGGCGGTGGGGGCACCGAGCGGGTTCAGCGGGTATTCCCAGTACCAGTCGGTGGTTGCATCGTGTGCCACCTGCTCATTAAAGGCCATTTCAAACACCAGGTGAGGCGAACGCACCTGCGGCAGGTTCAGGGCAGGGTCCGGGGTCAGCGCCGGTACTGTACGCGCTAGGGCGGGCAGGTATTCGCGGTGAAAATCTTCACGGGAAGCCCCGGGGACCTCAATAGCGCCGGTGGTGATGAACGAGTCGGTGGCGGCATCCAGCGGCTCAGCGAGGGGGATGAAGGCCAGCTGCAGTCTGTCTGGAATCTGCGGTATGTCGTCGTGGTGCTCCGCAGGTGCGGCACCGGCAAGCTCGGGGATCAGCTCACCCGGGGTGGGGCTACCTGCCTGTGATTGTTCCGCCGCCGCAGGCTGCTCCGCCCCGGCGGCTGAGAATTCGGCGCGGCACACACGGTCGAGTGCGCCCTCGCGGGTTGTTTTCCACCGCACCTGGGCTGCCGCCTGCTCGTACACCTGCTGCGCCAGCCCGCCAAGGGCGAAGAACCCAATGCAGCAGGTGCCCGCCCCGGCCCCGTTGTAGCCGCTGTTCGGGGTGCCCAGGGGGTGAGAGTTCGCCGCATCCACCCACACCTGCCGGATGCGCCCGTCCTGGCGGGTTTCCCAGCCGAGCGTCGGCTCAAGACGCAGCCCACCCTCCGCCGGGTCGCTCAAGGAGGCGCCAGGGAGCGCTGTGGCACGCATTTTTACGGTGGCTGGCGGCAACACCGTCAAGTTTATTTCGCGCCCTTCAAGCAGGATCGGCAGCCCGATACACTGGGCGCGTGCGAGCACATCCCACAGCAGGGCGCTGCCGGATGCGCTGAGCGAGACCCAGTCTCGGTGCGAGGTGTACATGGACTGCCAGGGCCGCACCACCGAGTAGAGCTCAGCAAACCACCGTTCGTGTTCGGGGTATATTTCGTGGCGCAGCACCGGCCCGCCTACGGATGAGGCGAAGGTTTCCCAGCTGAGGCCGCCCTTGACCCAGCGCCCCGTGTTGGAGCGCATGAGGGGGCGGGCCAGCAGGTTAATGCGTGCGGCGGTTTCTGTGCTTGAGGGGCCGAAAGACCGGGCGGGTGCCACGCTGAAAGATAGGTCTAACGCCCCGGATACCCGGGCGGAGTCAATACCGGTGGGGGTGCAGCCTGCGGCGAGCACCTGGGAGAGGTCGCGCCTCCAGGCGGGGATGCGTGAGGGTGCGTTCTGCGGGGTGTCGTCAGGGTGAGGGCTGCCGGGGTGCTGCGCCGTCTGACGGGTGCGGGTACTGTGCTGTGGGGTGCGGCTTTCACCCTTGACGTCGGTTATTTTTGGGTCAGTCTCACCCATTGTGGCTGCGGTGCCCACCTCAAGCCCGAGCCCTTGCAGGTCTCGCACAAGGTCTTTAACCTGCTCGGGCACCTGCGGCCCGTTATCTTCGGGTTCTATCCCCAGGGCGATACGGGATTGTTCCGCCCGGTCAATGGCGGTGAGCATGAGCGCGGCGGCGTGCTTACAGTTGAGGTCTACCGGGCAGGTGCAGTCCGAGACGAAGTGGTTATTGGTGGGGCCTTTGGGTCGGGAGAAGCGAACATATACTTCGTAGGGGGAGGGGGCGTTGCCGTTGACGAGGCCGTGCAGTTCGTTGGCGGCCGCGTCGTATTGGTAGCGTACAACCATGCCTTTGGCGGCGTAGGTGCGGGCGCGTTGGAAGGTTCGTCCGCCGACTTGTTCGAGTATCTTGTCTTCGGTGATGGGGATGCTGGGGAAGGGATTCGGCTCGCTCACCGTTCCATTATCTCAAGGGTGTCAAAGCCTTGAGGCTGTTTTCGTCACTGCTGCTTTTTCGGGCGGCTGCTTGTGCTGCTCTGCCCTGGCCCGCCTGAGCTGTTCCTCCCGTATTTTCTTGTCTTCACGCACGGAGGTAATGATTTTTAGAACTATGGCAGTAACTCCGAATGGAAGGCCAATACTCAGGAAAAAATAGCTGAGATTCTCTGTTGCTCGCACCAGTGGGCTTTTCGCGGTCACAATACCGCGCCATTCAAAAGCGTGGTATTCCACCAGCGATCCCCAGCCCCCAAGGATCAATAGAATAATGCCAGCACCTAGGAATATAAGGGCTGCTATTCCGATAATACGTAGGGTGAGCTTCATGTATAGCACCCAGCTTTCTGCCGAATCTTTACTGAAATAAAGGTAGAAATAGTCCCTTAAAATCCCAGCCTATAAGGTGCTGCCCCGTCCGTCCACTATGAAATTTGGAATTCTTAACTGGCGAGAACACAGTGAAAGTATTGCTTACGGGTGAAATACTTAAAAAGTAAAGTAGGAGAGATAGTTGGCTGTCAGCTTGGGTGCTGTGCAACCACAAGAATAGTGCACGCGGCCAGTGACCGCCTGCTGGTGCGAAGAACGGTCCGCACGGGCTATCCCATGTGCTTGTTACTCAATATCCTCAATATTCATATTGGCTGACATGATGCCTTCTTGGGTCTCTTTAAATAACTTACCAGTGTCACTTACAATATAGGATTCTCCCCGTGAATATATTAGATTATAAAGCCCCTCGTAAAACTTACCTCCAACATAATAAATATCGCCGGAATCGGGGATCTCATAGATTCTTCCCAGCTCATCAATTAAAATATCTCGACCCTCTTTAAAACCAAAATTTCTTATCTTTTTATCAATGAGATGTGGGCAGAAGTAGTCGGAGCTGTTTTCCTCTAATGAGTAATCTATTAATTCTTGGGTTGTTTCCCCAAAAGTATAAACCTCATTGTCAAACATAAACATTTCATATTCAACCGGAATGTACATATCCTTGGCTACTGAGATATACCATATCTCCCGTAAAAATTTCTTCACCAGATCAGGTAGCTCTTCCAGGTGGGGCGGTAATTTTCAAGCAGCACATCTCGTTCAAAGTACCAGCCGGAAGATGTCATCTTTTGAAAAAGTCAGAACTTATCTCATACGGTTGCTTCATTCCAATACCTCAAGTTTCCTAATATTACCTATTTACTTTTAGTCTTTCCGGGGTACGGGTGCCCACCCCATATCCGCAGCTGTTTCTGCAAACGTGTGGGGTGATAGAGCTATCAGCCCCTACTCATCATACGGACAGAAAACGGGGAGAGGGGGCCTCCTCTTGGCGTATAGCAAAAGAAACAGAACACTTTGTGTGTAATGTAAATCACTAAGGCTTCCTTGGGGTGGTCGTTTACAGCCGCGCGGAATCTGCTGTAAGCTGTACTCAGCTTCAAGAGTTTCGACTGATAAGCTCCGACTATGGTCGAACGCCAACCCCATGTTCACGGGTGGCTCGGATGACGAAGCGGTTTGTATTCACCGCCCCGCACACGCGGGTCGGCGACCGGTACAGGCAAGAGCAACGCGAAAGGAACGCGCATCGGCGCATGGTTGTCAATGTACAACAGCTCTGCAGCATCTAATCACCTCACCCCCACTCGCACCTACCAGGAAAAACTGCGCGCCGCCGCAGTGCCAGCACGCGGAGGGTACACCGCGGTGAGCATCCAAGACTACACGCGTATCTCATCCCAACGCGACGAGTTCCTCAACTTTCTGTTGCTGCCCAACCCCGAAGGCATCCCCGCCGTTGAATATGCTGGTTTGCGCGTAGCATAGAGCGTATGAAAACCTCAGGCATACTCCTCGATTCGGATGTGCTCGCCGAAATACGCAAAGCCACCCCAGACCCCAGGGTCGTCGCTTTTCTGCGCCGCCGCGCCTGGAGGCACATGTACATTTCCGTGCTGAGCGTGGGCGAACTTAAAGGCCTCTACCCCTACCCGGAGACCGACCGGTGGATTGCTGAGCTCCTTGAACGATTCGCGGATCACGTGATTACTATTGACGCGAAAGTCAGCCTGGAATGGGCCGGACGCAACGCCCCAATCGGCTACCACAGTGTGGGCAGAGCCGACGCCGCACCGCTGCCAACTGCCGCCATAGAGGGCCTGATCTGTGCCAGCGCCCGAGCCTATAACCTTGAAATTGTCTCTTCTAAAGCCGAGGTGTACCGCAGGTGGGAAGCGGTCGCCACCAACCCCTGGACCGAGGACTAAGACGGCGGCGAACACACACCGTGCGGGGGCCGGCCCAGACCAGATATAGGGGCGTAATGGGGCTTGACTAAGATTCATGGCATGATTGAAGGATAATGAAAAGCTTCTCCCCCTTCTCACGGTACTCGGTCCCCATGCCCCTGTGGATGCAGGGCGCGGTTGAAATGCTCATTACCGCCTTCATCTCATTCGGTGCGGTATTCGTGCTGCTGCTGGCCGTCTGGCTTAATAACGGTTTCGACAGCGTCGATATTGCGGCGCTTTCCCGCCTGTCGGTGCACCTGTGGCTGCTCATCCACGGGGTTCCGCTGCATCTTTCCCAAGCATTCGGGCCCGCCGCGCCGCACGGGCTCATGACGTTCATACCATTGGGGCTCAGTATCGCCCCGGTTTTGCTGTGCTTCAGGGCGGGGCGGCGGCTGGCCCGCGCCTCCTACGAGGGGGAGTTCTTTATCCCGGTGGGGGCGGGGCAGCCACCCACAGCCCTGCTCTCTGCGGGCGCCTTCGCTACGCCAGCGCCGAACACAACCCGCTCAGCCTGCTCGCGGCGGCTCTCATCCCGCTGGGATTCGTGCTGACGGGGCTTATCTGGGGCGGCTACTATGAGGCGCGGTCACTGGCCCGCATGGTCGGGGTTGATACGGCTGAACAAATCTCCCGCATGAGCCAGTATTCCCGCTGGGCTGGATCCTATGCGTGGGCGGTGGTGCGGGCATCCGCGGTTGCCGTTGTCGCCTTCGTAGCAGGCGGGGCGCTGCTGCTGTTCGCCTCAATTATGGTGAACTGGGCGCGGATTGTGAGCATCTACCAGAGCCTGCACGCCGGGGCGGTGGGGGATTTCGCGGTCACCATGCTGCAGCTGGGGTATATCCCCAATATGGTCATGCACTCCATGGCTTGGTCCACCGGTTCCGGGCTGTCATTCGGGGCGGGAACGAACGTGGGGCTGGCACATTCAACCGTGCAGGCGCTGCCCCTGTTCCCCTCGGTCGGAGCCATACCCCAGAACCTTGGGTTCATCGGGTACGGGGCGCTTATTGTGCCGGTGGGGGCAGGGTTTTTGGCCGGGCTGTGGTTCTTACGTGAAGGTGAAGACCACTTTGACGAGTGGGTGGCCCTCAAAATCCGGGTGCGCGCTCTTTCCCTGCCGGTATCCGCGGCGGGGCTGGGGGTGCTCGTTGGGGTGTTCACCGGGTTCGTATCGTTCATACTGGGCTGGCTGTCCAGCGGGTCGCTAGGGGCCGGGCCGTTCACCGAGATCGGGCCGCACCCCGCTAAATTCGCAATGTACACCATGATCCTGGTTGGTGCCGGTACCGCAGCGGGGAACATGATATCGCGCCTATTCGTCTCTGACAGCAGTCGGGAGCTCTCACGCTTTGCCGACGAGAAACCAGCGGTAAGCGAGCGCGTCAACGCCTATTTCGGGTTTGGGGCGCATAAAACCCGCGATGCAGCCCGGCAGGATTCCGCAGCGGATAGCCACGAGTCGCGCACCGACAACCCGCGCCCGAAAACCCGGCGCAGCTGGGCTCTTTTCGGGGACGAATCTGATACCGATTCCCGCCCCTCTGCCAACGATGAACCTGCTACCGGTGGGCCGTCGGCAGGCAAGGCGGCCAGCACCGGAGAAGAGGTCCCCGAGCAGGAGAGTAAGGCCGCTGCGACGGTTGAGGACACCACCCCCGAGCCCAGCACCGAACCGAAGAAAAAACTGTTTGAGGTTGATTATTCGGCTCATGATGCTGCAGAAACAACCGAGGTCATAGAGCCGGTGCGGGACGAAGAGGCCGGTGAATCCGGTGACCAAAACCACCCGCATAGTTCACCGATGGCCGCAATGAACCGCATCTTGGGCCGCCATAAAGACAAGGGTCACCACAAGAGCTAGGCGGGCTCATGGTTCCATTGGTTCTCCGTTCCGGGGGATACCCCGGAAGGAGGCTACGGGGATTGAGTGCCCAGCTGGGTGGCCTGCCGGTAATAGGTGTCCTGGCAGGTCTGCTGGTCGCTAACGGTCAATGACTGGTGCAGACAGTCCCGGTACTCCCAGTACGCGGGGGAGATCAGCATTACCAGGCACATGATGAGCAGGAAAAACTCGGTCAGAATCCCGAAGCTGGCCAGAACATAGAACACAATGGGGGAGCGCGTGAGCGCGGTGCGCACAATCACCACAATATTGAGCGCCAAACCCGCCAGCAGCACCACGGGCGCCAAAAGGAAAAACGGCATGGGGTAGGTCAGGCACACCAGCCCCAGGAAGGTGGAGACAACGGCTAAACCCTGGGCTCGGGCGATGCGCATTACGGTGCGGCGGCGTTCTTCGGGGTCTGGCGGCTGAGGCGCCCCCAGACGGTTCGGGTGTTGAGGGGCCGTGGGCTGCTTAGTTGGCTGGGGCGGGTTCTGCATACCCTTAAGGGTACTGCTTCTTCCGGTGGTGTTTTCGCTGGGCGCGTATCCTACATGCCCCTGTGGCGGTGCGCTAAACTATTGCTGTGCGAATTGTGATAATGGTCTCCGGGTCCGGTACTAACCTGCAAGCTATTCTCGATGCCGTGAGGGCGGGCGAGCTGAACGCAGAGATCGCCGCCGTAGGCGCAGATAAGCCCTGTACTGGTCTTGACCGAGCCGCCGCAGCCGGGGTTGAAACCTTTCTGATCGAACCGGCAGGCTATGCTGACCGCGAGCAATGGAACCGCGCTCTCGAAGAGAAAATCGCCTCCTACACCCCCGATTACGTTGTATTCGCCGGGTTCATGCGCATTGTGGATGCGCAGCTGGTCGCCCGCTTCGAGAACCGGATTATTAACACTCACCCCGCGTTGCTGCCCTCATTCCCCGGGGCGCACGGTGTGCGGGATGCGCTCGCCCACGGCGTTAAAATTACTGGGTTGACGGTTCATTTCGTGGATTCCGGGGTTGATACCGGCACGATTATCGCCCAGGCCGCGGTGCCCGTCGAGGATGGTGACACCGAAGAAAGCCTGCATGAGCGCATCAAGGTGCAGGAACGCCGGCTCTTGGTGCGGACCCTTGCAGAATTCGCCGCACTTCCTAACCCCCCAAACCCCTAGAACTTCCTGCCCGCACGGCACCGCATCCCGGTGCATGCGGGCAGTATTGAAACCCCGCCACGGGGTACCACCCATTCACCGAGCAAGAAGCAACGGAGTAATTAGTGTCTATGAAGAAGCTCGATCGTCTGCCCCTGCGCCGCGCCCTCATTTCCGTGTACGACAAAACTAACCTGGCGGAGTTCGCCCGCGGTCTGCACGAGGCAGGCGTGAAGCTGGTGTCTACCGGTTCGACCGCATCCACGATCGCCGCCGCCGGTGTGCCCGTCACCGAAGTCACCGAGGTTACCGAGTTCCCCGAATGCCTGGAGGGCCGCGTGAAGACCCTGCACCCGCGCATCCACGCCGGTATTTTGGCCGACCGCCGCAAACAGGAGCATATCGACACCCTCACCGAACTCGACGTTGAGCCCTTCGACCTGGTGGTTGTGAACCTATACCCCTTCGCAGAAACCGTGGCATCCGGCGCCGACCAAGACGCTATTATCGAAAAAATTGATATCGGTGGCCCCTCAATGGTGCGTGCCGCCGCAAAGAATCACGATGCGGTCGCTGTCGTGGTAGACCCCAAAGACTATGAACGCACCGTAACCGCCGCTCAAAACGGCGGGTTCTCCCTGGAGGAACGCCGCCGCCTGGCCGCCGGTGCCTTCGCCCACACCGCCGCCTACGATACCGCCGTCGCTACCTGGACCGCCGCGCAGTTCCAGCAGGATGAAGACGCCAACTTCTGGCCCCCCTACGCTGGTTTGGGCTTTGAACGCAGCGAGACCCTGCGTTACGGCGAGAACCCGCATCAGCGCGCGGCTCTGTATGTGGATCCCGCAGCAGCCCCCGGTATCGCCCAGGCTGAGCAGATTCACGGCAAGGCGATGAGCTACAACAACTATGTGGATGCCGACGCCGCCCTGCGCGCCGCCTACGATTTTGACGAGCCTGCGGTCGCCATCATCAAGCACAACAACCCCTGCGGTATCGCAATTGCAAACCCTAACGCCGCAGACCCGATTGCCGATGCGCACACTAAGGCTCACGCCTGCGATCCTCTGTCCGCCTATGGCGGCGTGATCGCGGCAAACCGCCCGGTCACCAAGGATATGGCGCAGGCCGTTAAAGATATTTTCACCGAAGTTATTGTGGCACCCGGATACGAGCCGGAAGCCCTCGAAATCCTGGAAACCAAGAAAAACCTGCGCCTGCTGGTGCTTCCCGAGGGATTTGGGCGTGAGGCTATCGAGTACCGCTCGATTTCCGGCGGCGCGCTCTTCCAGGAAGCCGACCGACTTAACGCCGAGGGTGATAACCCGAAGAATTGGCAGCTGGTCGCCGGTGAACCTGCCGACGAAGCCACTCTGCGCGATCTTGAATTCGCGTGGCGTGCCCTGCGTGCCCCCAAATCGAATGCGATTATGCTCGCCGATAATGGTGCCGCCGTGGGTATCGGCATGGGGCAGGTTAACCGCGTGGATTCGTGCAAACTCTCGGTTGAACGCGCCAATACACTCGGCGGAGAAGACCATGAGCGTGCCCGCGGTGCGGTTGCCGCATCCGATGCTTTCTTCCCCTTCGCGGACGGCCTGCAGGTTCTTCTCGATGCCGGTATCCGTGCGGTCGTGCACCCCGGCGGCTCGATCCGTGATGACGAAGTGATTCAGGCCGCGAAGGATGCGGGCGTCACCATGTATCTGACCGGAACCCGCCACTTCTTCCACTAATCTTTGGCGTTTCCCGCGCCATACTGGGGTAAAAACCGGGTCAATCCGCAGCAATAACGAAGCGCACTTTATGTGAGTCATATCATATAAAGTGCGCTTTGTGGCGATAACCCACAATGCGCCCTCAGATTCGATAGGATTAAGACGTGCCTAAAGTCAGCGAAGAATACAAAAAGAATCGGCGCTCGCAGATTATTGACGTAGCTCGCGAGTGTTTCATTAAGCATGGCTACCAGAAAACTTCGATGAACGAGATTATCGCCGCCACGGGGCTCTCGGCGGGCGCAATCTATAACCACTTCGGATCTAAAAACGACATTATGCTTGAGGCGGCACGCCTGGATTTAGCCCCCTTCACGCGGGTACGTGCCGATAAACCCTGGGACTATGTGCTGGGGTGTCTGCGGCTGCTGGATGCCACCAAAACCCGCAGGTTCCTGCTGGCCACCTGGGGTGAGGCTGTCTCATCCCCCGATATTTCCGCCGTCGTCACGGAACAGCTCACCGACCTGCGCGATATGGCACTTGACCGCTACCGTGAATGGGGCTCACGTGAACTAGACTTCACCGAAGAAGAACTCGACGGGTGGCTTGATGTTATTGGCGCGGCGGTGCTGTCCGTGCTGACAGGGTATGTGGTGCAAACCCAGCTTCTGGGGAAAGAAAAACGCGACGCATATCTTGAATACGCCTCCGCTATTCTCACCCAGTCATAAACATATGTACCCGGTGCGGGCAGTAAAGCCAGCGCTCACGCCTTGAATACACCCGCAATATTGTCTACTGATGCGCCCGCTATCCGGTACTATGAGAGGCACATCATAAATATCTAGACAGTGGTGCACAGCACCGCACCCCTAGGAGAAAAAGCATGACCGAACGCGCAACCGTGACCCTTGAGGTCCCCCCTCGCCGAACTTGACCCCGAGGTCGCCGAAGCACTCGATTTGGAGCGTAAACGCCAGCAAAACACCCTGGAAATGATCGCCTCCGAGAACTTCGTGCCGCGCGCCGTACTCCAGGGGCAGGGGTCGGTGCTGACCAATAAGTACGCGGAAGGCTACCCGGGCCGCCGCTACTACGGCGGTTGCGAATTCGTCGATATTGTTGAAGACCTGGCTATTAAGCGGGTCAAGGAACTTTTCGGTGCCGAGCACGCCAACGTGCAGCCCCACTCCGGCGCCCAGGCGAATAACGCCGTCATGCACGCCCTGCTGAACCCCGGTGAGAAGATTATGGGCCTTTCACTGGCGCACGGCGGGCACCTCTCGCACGGTATGAAACTGAACGTCTCGGGTAAGCTCTACGAAGTTGTCGCCTATGAGGTGGGCAACGATGGCCGGGTTGATATGGAGCAGGTGCGGCAGCTTGCGCTCGCTGAGCGTCCCAAGGTTATTATTGCCGGGTGGTCGGCATACCCCCGCCAGCTGGATTTCGCGAAATTCCGTGAGATCGCCGATGAGGTCGGCGCCTACCTGTGGGTTGATATGGCTCATTTCGCCGGTCTGGTAGCGGCTGGTTTGCACCCCAACCCGGTGCCGCACGCCCACGTGGTTTCCTCGACCGTGCACAAGACCCTAGGCGGCCCCCGCTCCGGGTTTATCCTGTGCACCGAAGAGCTTAAGAAAAAGATCGACTCAGCGGTATTCCCCGGGCAGCAGGGCGGCCCGCTCATGCACGTGATTGCCGCGAAAGCGACCGCTTTCAAGATCGCCGCAACCGAAGAGTTTAAAGACCGTCAGAAGCGCACAATCGAGGGGGCGCGCATCCTGGCTGAGCGCCTGACCCGCCAGGATATGCGCGATGCGGGCGTTTCCATCGCCACCGACGGTACCGATGTGCACCTGGTACTGGTCGATCTGCGCCACCACCAGCTCACCGGTAAAGAGGCGGAAGACCTGCTGCACGATGCGGGTATTACCGTTAACCGCAACGCGGTGCCGAACGATCCCCGCCCGCCGCTGGTGACCTCCGGGCTGCGTATCGGCACCTCAGCCCTGGCAACCCGCGGTTTGACGCGGCAGGCTTTACCGAGGTCGCCGACATTATTGCCTCAGTGCTGCTGCCGCAGCACGATATCGCGGCCCTGCGTCAGCGCGTGAGCGTACTGTGCGAAAAGTACCCGCTCTACGTGGGAAGCGAAAACTGGTAGACCTCTTAAAGACCCCGCCACGGCACCTCGCTGGGTGGGGTCTTTGAGCACGCACACACAACCAGCTCGCCCGGAACCACCCGGGACGGAACAAATAACCAAGGCACCGGCCTGCAGGCTGGTGCATGACACCAAGGAAGGAACTCATCATGCCACAGATTCTCGACGGCAAAGCCACCGCCGCGGCCATTAAGAATGAGCTGACTGAGCGCGTTGAGGCGCTTAAAGCTCGCGGCATCACCCCCGGTCTGGGAACAGTACTCGTGGGGGACGACCCCGCCTCCCACTCCTATGTGGGCGCCAAGCACCGCGACTGCGCCGAGATCGGCATTAACTCGATCCGCGTGGATTTGCCCGCAGACATCACCCAGGAACAGCTTGAGGCCGAGATTGATAAGCTCAATCACGACCCCGCCTGCACCAGCTACATTGTGCAGCTTCCCCTGCCTAAGCACCTGGACACTAACCGTATTTTGGAGAAGATCGCCCCCGAGAAAGACGCAGACGGCCTGCACCCCACCAACCTCGGCAAGCTGGTGCTGAACGTCTCAGAGCCGCTGGACTCGCCCCTGCCGTGCACCCCCAACGGCGTGATTGAGCTGGTGAAGCGCCACGGCATCGACTGGAACGGGAAGAACGTTGTGGTGCTTGGGCGCGGTATTACCGTGGGCCGCCCGCTGGGGCTGCTGCTGACCCGCCGCGAAATCAACGCCACCGCAACCCTGGCGCACACCGGTACCCAGAACCTTGACGAGGTGCTGCGCCAGGCGGACGTGATTGTCGCCGCCGTGGGCGTGCCGCACGTACTGAAAGCGGACCAGGTGAAGGACGGCGCAATCCTGCTGGATGTGGGCGTCTCCCGCGCCGAAGACCCCGAAACCGGTAAGAAGAAACTCTTCGGCGACGTTTCCCCCCCGAGGCAGCCGCGAAGGCGTCCTGGGTGTCCCCGAACCCCGGTGGCGTGGGCCCCATGACCCGCGCGGAGCTGCTCGTTAACGTTGTGGAGACCGCAGAACGTCAGGCAGGCTAACTGCCTCGCCGCATCACTCAACAGTTGTTCCTGCGTAATACTCCCACGGCCGGGGTACACAACCCCCGGTAACGGGTGTTACGCAGGAACAACGTGTGTGAGGGCTCTGCCGCCTACAAGCTGCGGCTGCGAAGAAGCTAAAGAATCATCTCGTAAAAATACGCTGCGGACTCATAGAGGGTCACGCTGTACTCTACCGGTTCGCCTTCACCGGTGTAGCCGGTGAGCGTCACCTGCAGCGCAGCGGCACCCACCGTGGGGAAGCCATTAAAATCTGCGGCATCCTGCTCCGAGAACAGGGACGCCTCAATGCGCATCCGCCCGTGCTCCACCGTGTACTCCGAGCCTTCCTCCTGCGGGGAACCTCCCGCAAACGCCTGCGACACCGTCGGATCCAGCACCGTGCTGGCGGCATCAGGCACCAGGTAGACCCGCTCAAAGCCGATCGGGGTGCCATTGGCCAGCCGTAACCGCCGCGCATACAGCACCTGTGAACCGACCGGCACCAGCAGATTAGAAGAAATCCTCTCATCAGCCTCAACCCAGCGGGTAGCGATCATGCGCGTAGACGACTCCATGCCGCGGCGGCTCATGTCTTCAGCATACGAGCAGATACGCGGGATAAAGCTGGCCTGTGAATGGTCCGCGACGTACGTGCCGGAACCCTGCTGGTTATAGATCAGGCCCTTATCAAGCAGGTATTTGAGGGCATTACGCACCGTCTGACGGCTCACCCCAAACTGCAGCTGCAACGCCCGCTCAGTGGGCAGCTTATCGCCGGGGCTGCCGGGGATAATGTAGCGCTGCTCCAGCAGACGAATCACCTGCTCATACTTCGGCCCGGGCACGGGCGGCAGTGCCTGAGCCAGCAGGCCCGCCTCGTCGGGGTGTACAGGGTGCTCAGCCTCATCCACCGGGTGTGTGGTTTCGCTGTCGTGGGGGTCTCTGCCTGCGCCGAGGGTTTCGTTGGCGTCAAAGCTGCTGCCGGAAGGGTTAATCGGGATCATAAAACATAGTCTACCCTCCCGGGCAAATATTTACCCGTACAGCATCACGACAAAAATTGCTGCCCGAACCGGATGCACCGGTGCATTCCTGGCATAATGAATACTATGCTCACACACGACGCTCACCCCGATGCTGCCTCACAGGCATCTGAACGTAAAGCCATGATCGGTGCGGGGGTGGGTATGCTCATCCTTGTGGTGCTGTTGGGTGCCGCCATCGCAGCCGCCGATTCCGTGCTCGGCTGGGTACTTGCCGGGCTGATTCTTGGGTGGCTGGGGTTGGCATGCTACCTGGTGGTGGGGGTTCTCTCTGCGGTACGGGCGAATCGTGCCAGCTATAAGGCACTGGCACACGCCCGAGCTGAAGAGCAGGATGGGATGCTCGCCGATAAACTGTCACATAGTTTTCAGATTGTACTGGTACAGTCCCGGGAAATCAGCAAATACCTGGACGAAGACGGGGAACAGTCCCGCACCATGATTGAGCGTGCGCTGGATACTATTAACACCACAGCATCCAACGGGATGGGAATGGTCAACGACGAAATGAGGGGTGAAGAATGAGTCGCGCCGCTAAAACTCTGCGTGTCGCCAGCGTGAACGTCAACGGTATTCGTGCCGCCTACCGGAAAGATATGGCCACATGGCTTGCTGGCCGCGACGTTGATATTCTCTGCCTGCAGGAGGTTCGTGCCCCCGATACGATCGTGCGCGAACTTCTCAACGAAGACGACTGGAATATTCTGCACGCCGAAGCCGCCGCCAAAGGACGCGCCGGGGTGCTGGTGGCAACCCGCAAACACCCCAATGCGAACGGTGAGCTTCTGAAGAACCAGCCTGTCGCCACCCGCTCCACGATCGGCGACGACTATTTTCGCGGACGCTGGCCGCTGGGTTGAGGCGGACTACACCCCTGCCCACCGGCGAAACCCTCACTGTTGTAAGCGCCTACGTGCACTCCGGCGAGGTTGGAACGCCCCGCCAGGATGACAAATACCGCTTTCTCGACCGTATGCTCGTGCGCCTGCCCGAACTCGCTCAGCACTCGGATCACGTGCTCATTGTGGGAGACCTCAACGTGGGGCACACCGAGCTCGACATTAAAAACTGGAAGGCAAACCAGAAACGCGCCGGTTTCCTGCCCGAAGAACGCGCATATTTCGATAAATTCTTCGGCGATATCGGCTATGAGGACGTGGCGCGTAAACTCGCAGGTGAGGTGCCCGGACCCTACACCTGGTGGTCCTACCGCGGCAAAGCCTTCGATAACGACGCCGGGTGGCGTATCGACTACCATATGGCTACCCCAGCGCTCGCCACGAAAGCCGTGGAAGCGACGGTTGATCGTGCCGCCTCCTACGATGAGCGGTTCAGCGATCACGCGCCGCTGGTGGTAGACTACCAGCTCTAACCCTGTACCCGAACCCCGCATTTTCACCCCAGAAAGCTACAAGGATGACCATGGAAAACCTGCCTGAGGGCACCACGTCTCATACAACCAATATCCCCAACGCGTCTGCAGGACGCACCCGCGTGTTTTCGGGGGCGCAGCCCTCAGCGGATTCCTTGCACTTGGGCAACTATATTGGTGCGGTCGGTAACTGGGTGAAAATGCAGGAAGACCCGAAGAACGAATGCCTGTTCTTCATCCCCGATATGCACGCGATTACGGTTCCGCAGGACCCAGCGGCGCTGCGTGAGCGCACCCGCGTGACCGCCGCGCAGTACATTGCTGCTGGCATCGACCCCGCGCGGTCCCCGTTCTTTGTGCAGTCCCATGTGCCTGAGCACGCCCAGCTGGCGTGGGTGCTGAACTGTATTACCGGCTACGGTGAGGCATCTCGCATGACCCAGTTCAAAGACAAAGCGCAGAAACAGGGGACCGACAACGCCTCGGTGGGGCTGTTTACCTACCCGGTGCTCATGGCTGCGGATATTCTGCTGTACCAGGCGGATGCGGTGCCTGTGGGTGAGGATCAGCGCCAGCACCTTGAGCTCACCCGTAACCTGGCGCAGCGGTTTAACTCGCGGTTTGGGGAGACGTTTGTGGTGCCCGAACCGGCGATTCTGAAAGAGACCGCAAAGATTTACGATTTGCAGGAGCCCACCTCAAATGTCGAAGTCGGCAACAACGGAGAAGGGCCTCATTAAAATACTGGATGACGCTAAAACCACCACGAAGAAAATTAAATCCGCCGTCACTGATGATGGTTCCGTGATCGCCTACGATCGTGAGACGAAACCCGGTGTGTCGAACCTGCTGTCGATCTACTCTGCACTGACCGGTGAGAGCATTGAGGCGATTGTTGCCCGGTATGAGGGGAAAATGTACGGCCATCTGAAGGTTGATCTGGCTGAGGTGGCGGTTGAGAAGCTATCGCCCATGCGTGAACGCACCCTTGAACTTGTGGCAGACCCCGCTGAGCTGGATCGTCTGCTGGCTATTGGGGCGCAGAAGGCGCGTGAGATAGCGACCGTTACCCTTGAGAATGTTTATGACCGCGTGGGGTTCCTGCCCGCGCTACGCGGCTAACCACGCAACCGGTTAATACGTCAGAAACCGAAGGAGCCCGACCGTGACCGCCGAATACACCGCCAGCTTGAGGCGTCCCTCACCGACGCTGAAAGAGGGGCAGCGCTACCTGAGCCTTATTGCGCATGTGCCCGACCCCTTGGCATCCCGCCTGCTGGGGTGGAAGCGTGAGCAGGACATCGCTGTGGGGCTCAGCGCACACGTGACCGTGTATGTGGGGCAGCTCAGTGAGAAGGTCGAGGCCGGGTGGCGGTCGGTAAAGTTTGCGCAAGCCCTGGGTGATACCGGCACGGTCAGACTGCAGGTGGGTGGGGTGAGTACTTTCCGCCCGGTGACTGAGGTGGATTACCTGTCGATTGACTGCGGCGCGGATGCGCTGCACCAGCTTCATCAGGTGTGCGTGCGGGAGCTGGGGGAGTGTGCCACGCCGTTCCCGTACGTGCCGCATATTACGCTGGGCCAGAACTTGTGTCCCGGGCAGGTGGCTGAAGCAAAAACTGTTTTTGATGCGCTTCCTGCTGCTGAGCGTTCTTTCGCGGTGGATGCGTTGCACGCCTACGCCTATGACGGGGCGGAGTGGGAGCTGCTGGGAAGCATTGACCTGGCCCTAGAATAACGGCTTCTTAGAACGTGGCGTAAAGAGCGGAAATATATTAGTCAGGCACGGGCGCATGCGCCCGTGCCTTTTTAGTGCCTTACCCTACAGCCATTTATGAGAGAGGTGGACCACTGTATAACCGTTTAGAAGAATGGTTCTCATTTATGTTATGGTGGTTCACATGCGCAACACACGTACAAAATTTTTAACATCCCTTAGTTGTTTCGGGGCGCTGTTTACCCTGGTAGTCAGCGGATGCTCCTCGGGTGCTAGCTCCACTAGTACCAGTGCCTCCAGCTCGGAAAGCTCATCGGCAAGCGCCAGCGCCTCCGCAGCCCCCATCGTTGAAAGCAAAGGCCCCTCCAGTCGTGTAGCTGTTACCTATGACGGCGGCGTGCTCGTATACGACGCTAAAGATATGAAGCTGCTGCAGGACATTAAAAAAGACGGGTTCCTCCGTCTTACCCCCGCCGGGGATAACCGTCACCTCGTGGTTGCTGATGGCAACAGTTACGCGTTCTTAGACACGGGGGCATGGTCGGTGCCGCACGGGGACCACTCGCATTACTACACGACTACCCCCACCCTCAGCTCCCTGTCGTTAGCTGCGGACCATACCGGGCATGTGATCACCGATAATGGTAAGAGCGCCGCTTTTGCCGACGGCACCGGCACTTTCGAGGTGTATAGCCCCTCCGACTTGACCGTGAATAAACGCACCGCCTCCGAGCTGAAAACCCAGCAGGTGAAACTGCCCGCACCGCATCACGGGTTCGCCATTCCGCTGCCGGATGGGCATTACCTGGTGTCGGTAGGGGATGAGAAGACCCGCACCGGTGCGGCTGTGGTAGACGCTCAGGGCAAGACTATTACTGAGAATAAAGAATGCCCCTGGTGTTCACGGCGAGGCTATTGCCAAAGACGGTGTGATTACCGTTGGGTGCACCGACGGGGCGCTCATCTACCGGGATGGCACGTTCACCAAGGTGAACAACCCTGAAAACCCGTACTCGCGTTCCGGGAACCAGGCAGGCTCGGCCGACTCGCAGTATGTTTTGGCGGACTATAAGACCGATAAAGACGCCAAACTGGAACGCCCCGAGAAGTTCGCCATTATCGACACTGTGGCGAAAAAACGCACCGTATACTCCCTGCCGCAGGGGGTAAGCTACACGTTCCGGTCATTAGGGCGCGGGCCTCAGGGGGAGGCGCTGCTGCTAACTACCGACGGTAAACTGCGTATTTTTGACCCGGCCACCGGCTCTGAACTCGGGTCGGTACAGCTCATGGATGCCTGGAGCGAATCTGAAACGTGGCAGGATCCGCGCCCGGCCCTGTGGGTGGATGGTAAGACCGCCTATGTGAGCGACCCGGCAACGAAAGCTGCACGCGGTGAATATTGCAGATGCTAAGGCCCCCAAAACCCTGGTGAGCGTTGAGCTGCCGCAGACTCCAAATGAGCTAAGCGGTACATCATCCTCGAAACCGGCCCCGACTCAGGACCACGGGCACGGTGAAAGCCATGAGGGCGATCACGGCCATTAGCCGCGAAGGCACTGACTGAACACAATAAGCTGAAGGCTCCCGCATCGGTTGATATGACCGATACGGGAGCCTTATGCATGTGCCGCTGGCAAAAGTGCGCGGGCACCCCGCACTGCTCGTCGGGGGGGGTACCCGGGCGTGCTTTACTGAGTACGCTTTAGCCGGGCATACTTTCCCCGCGCACTTTTGCTGGTGAGATTTTAGAGCAGCTCGGTGAGTCCGCGCTCCTTGAGCTCGCTCACCGCCTCCTTGACTTTCTGCGCCTGCGAACGCGGGGCGACCAGCAGTGCGTCATCGGTGTCTACCACCACAATATCGTCCAGCCCAATCACCGAGATTTTACGGTCCGTTGTTGAGACGACAATACCGCTGCAGCCCTGGTTAAGAACATTCTGGTTATCGCCAAGGATGGTGAGATCCTCACCGGTTTTCTCCTGGTTAAGGCGCGCCACGGCGTCGAAATCTCCCACGTCATCCCAGCTGAATGAGCCGGGTACCATGGCAACATCGCCTGCTGCGGCTGCGGGTTCTGCCACCGCGTAGTCAATAGCGGTTTTCGGCAGGGTGCCCCACACTCGTTCCATAATGTCTTCGCGCTCCGGGCTGTCCCAGGCGTCAGCAATCTGCATAATACCCGCATGTAGTTCGGGCTCGTTGGCTGCAAGGTGTTTGAGCATTAACTCGGCGGGGGCTACGAACATGCCCGCGTTCCAGGCGTATTCGCCGGAGTCCAGGTACTTCTGGGCGGTTGCCGCATCAGGCTTCTCAACGAAAGAATCCACGGCGAGGGCGTGGGGTGCCTGCTCAATCCCCAGCGACTCCCGGGCGTGAATATACCCAAAAGCGCTTGAGGGGTGGGTGGGGGTGATGCCAATGGTGACAATTTTGCCGGTCGCGGCGGTCTCTACCGCTTCAATGACGACCCGTTGGAACTCGTCGACGGGGCTGATCACGTGATCAGCGGCGAAGGAGCCAATGATCGCATCGGGTTCGCGGCGGTGCAGGATAGCGCAGGCTAACCCAATGGCGGCGGCGGAATCGCGCGGGGAGGGTTCAAGAACCAGATCGGCGGCGCGGAGCTCGGGAATCTGCTGAGTGACAGCGTTTGCGTGGGCGACCCCAGTGACCACCATGAGCGAGCCATTGCTCAAATCAATGAGTCGGTCATATGTTTTCCCTTTAAGAGGAACTACCCGAATCCGTTAAGTCGAGCAGAAATTTTGGGGCGTGTGCTCTGGAAAGAGGCCAGAGACGGGAACCGACGCCCCCGGCTGGAATGAACGGTCGAAAACGCGAAAGTGTAGTATTCATCAATTACAGAATATCGCGGGATGCGTCATGTTCTCGTTTCTTAAACCTTTTTGCCAGCTGCTGATAGTAGATTTTTATCACATAAGGTTAAGGTTAGTTCCGCATGAACTCGCCGCAGAACAGGATATCGCTAAAGAGATATGACCTAATTAACCTGTCTAATATAGTCGACATTGTGTCAATAAGCCCTGCGCGAACCTGGTATCTTGTAAGCAACAATATGATTTCACGGTTGTCGCTGGGAGCGCTTCCCGCTGAGGTTTCACACAGACCCCGATGCTCTCCAGCGGTCTACAGGAGGTTATTCAGTGCCGAATATGTCTAAGGGCACCCTATACCGCGGCCGCTATGGAATGTGGTCGTGGGTGGCCCACCGCGTAACGGGTATCGCCATTTTCTTCTTCCTACTGGTTCATGTGCTCGACACCGCCGTGGTGCGTATCTCCCCTGAGGCATACAACAGCGTGCTGAGCCTATACAAGAACCCCATCATGGGTTTGGGGGAGATGGCCCTCGTTGCGGCTATTGTCTACCACGCGTTCAACGGTATCCGCATTATCCTCATTGACTTCTGGGGCCCGGCCACCAACTCGAAGGTTGAGCACATTCAGAAGCCGAACAAGGACGGGATTATTGAGACCTCCGAGAAAGCAACCTACAACCACATTAAAATCCTGTGGGTTGTGCTGGTGCTGTGGGTCATTTTTGTTGCCGGTTTTGCAGTACGCCACCTGCCGAACGTTTTCGCCCACATTGGAGGTCACTAAGCCATGGCTACCCCGCTAAAATCCCGCGTTGCCATCCCGCGCATCCGCGATAACAAGATTGATGGCGTCAAGTACAACCGCTCCTCCTCTAAACGCAATAACTTTGAGATGTTCGCCTGGCTGGGGATGCGCCTCTCAGGTGTTCTGCTGGTGGTGCTGATCTTCGGCCACCTGTTTGTAAACTCATGGTGGGGGAAGGTATCCACGCCATTGATTTCGGGTTCGTGGGCGGTAAATGGGCCAACCCGTTCTGGCAGGTCTGGGACCTGCTGCTGCTGTGGCTGGCGATGCTGCACGGCACTAATGGCATCCGTGTGGTGATTGATGATTACGCCGAAAAAGACCGGGTGCGCGTGTGGCTGAAGATTATTCTGTTCCTCGCCTCGGCGTTCGTGCTTCTGGTGGGAACCCTCACGATCTTCACCTTCGACCCCTGCCCCTCAGGCGCGGCATCCCACCTGCTGCCCAGCTTCTGCGCCGCCCGCTAACGACGGCCAGCACACGTACAGAGTTTTCGATACAAGAAAGAACATCATGCAGGTACATAAGTACGATGTAGTGATCGTCGGCGCCGGTGGTGCCGGGATGCGCGCCGCCATCGAAGCGGGTCAGCGAGTTCGCACCGCCGTGCTGACCAAACTATACCCCACCCGCTCCCACACCGGCGCCGCCCAGGGCGGTATGTGCGCCGCACTGGCTAACGTCGAGGAAGACAACTGGGAGTGGCATACGTTTGACACCGTCAAAGGCGGTGACTACCTCGTCGATCAGGACGCGGCAGAGATTATGGCAAAAGAAGCCATCGATGCCGTGCTCGACCTTGAAAAAATGGGTCTTCCCCTTCAACCGCACCCCCGAGGGGCGTATTGACCAGCGCCGGTTCGGCGGTCACACCCGCGACCACGGTAAAGCAGCGGTACGCCGCGCATGCTACGCCGCCGACCGCACCGGCCACATGATCCTGCAGACCCTCTACCAGAACTGCGTGCGCCACAATGTGGAGTTTTACAACGAGTACTATGTGCTCGATTTGGTGATGGTCAAAGATGAAGAAGGCCGCCCCCGCCCCGCCGGGGTTGTCTCCTACGACCTGGCAACCGGTGAAGTGCACGTCTTCCAGGCAAAATCTGTGGTGTTCGCCTCCGGCGGCTGCGGCAAGATCTTCAAGACCACCTCGAACGCGCACACCCTCACCGGTGACGGTATGGCGATCGCCCCTGCGTAGCGGCCTGCCGTTGGAGGACATGGAATTCGTGCAGTTCCACCCCACCGGGCTGGCGGGCTGGGTATTCTGGTGACGGAAGGCGCCCGCGGTGAGGGCGGCATCCTGCGTAACTCTGACGGTGAGCGTTTCATGGAACGCTATGCACCCACCATTAAAGACCTGGCTCCCCGCGATATTGTGGCTCGTGCAATGGCGAATGAGGTGCGTGAAGGCCGCGGCTGTGGACCCAACAAAGACTATGTGCTGTTGGACCTGACCCACCTGGAACCCTCCCACATTGACGAGAAGCTGCCGGACATCACCGAGTTTGCCCGCACCTACCTGGCGGTTGAGCCGCACCACCAGCCGATCCCGGTGTTCCCCACCGCGCACTACGCAATGGGCGGTATTCCCACGAATAACGAGACCGAGGTGTACTTCAACAGCGAAGAAACCGTACAGGGTCTGTACGCTGCCGGTGAGGTGGCCTGCGTGTCGGTGCACGGCGCGAACCGTCTCAGGCACCAACTCGCTGCTGGACATTAACGTGTTCGGTAAACGTGCGGGCCGTAAAGCGGCCGAATACGCCGCATCCGCAGAGTTTTTGCCGGTTCCCGATGATGCTGCTGACCGCGTGCTGGGTCTGTTGGATACCCTGCGTGAAAAACAAAGGTACCGAGAAGGTCGGCGCTATCCGTGCAGACCTGCAGAAGACCATGGACGCCGACATGCAGGTGTTCCGCACCGAAGAGACCATCCGCCGCGCCCTGAAAGTCATTAGTGAGCTGGAGGAACGCTACGAGAACATCTCCATCCAGGACAAGGGCAAACGCTTTAACCTTGATCTGCTGGAGGCTGTGGAACTGGGCTTCCTGCTGCAGCTGGCGAAAGTCATGTCGGTAGGGGCCCTGCACCGCCAGGAATCCCGCGGCGGCCACTACCGCGAGGATTTCCCCAAGCGTGACGATATGAATTTTCATGAAGCACTCCATGGTCTACCTTGACCCCGAGTCTGAGTTTGAGGGCGTGAAGGGCCTGCGCTTCGACACTAAGCCCGTCATTTACACCCGCTACGAGCCCAAGGAGCGTAAGTACTAAAATGGCTGAAAACGAACTTCCTGAACCGGAATCCGTCAAGCTTTTTGAAGGTATGACCGGCGGCGACGGCGGCGCTATCCCCACCTACGACGTGACTATCCGGGTGCGACGCTACAACCCCGAGGTCTCTGACGAGGCGTACTGGGACGACTTTAAGATGCAGATGTACCGCACCGACCGTGTGTTGGATGCGCTGCACAAAATCAAGTGGGAACTGGACGGGTCCGTCTCATTCCGGCGCTCCTGCGCGCACGGCATCTGCGGTTCGGACGCAATGCGCATTAACGGGCGTAACCGTCTGGCGTGCAAGACCCTGCTGAAAGACCTCGACATGACCAAGCCGATCACGGTCGAGCCGATTAAGGGCCTGCCCTGCGAGAAGGACCTGATCGTGGACATGGAGCCTTTCTTCCAGGCGTACCGCGAAATCATGCCGTTCTTCATTAATGACAGCAATGAGCCGGAACGTGAGCGTCTGCAGACCATTGAGGACCGCGCACGGTTTGACGACACCACAAAGTGCATCCTGTGCGCCGCGTGTACCTCTTCGTGCCCCGTGTTCTGGACGGATGGTCAGTACTTCGGTCCTTCCGCGATTGTGAACGCGCACCGGTTCATTTTCGATTCCCGTGATGACGCCGGAGACCTGCGCCTTGAATCCTCAATGACAAAGAGGGCGTGTGGCGCTGCCGCACCACCTTCAACTGCACCGAGGCATGCCCGCGCGGTATTCAGATTACTAAGGCCATTGCTGAGGTGAAGCAGGCCATTCTGGCACGCTCCCTATAGGCGCCCTCACCCAGTCCGATGCGCGGCACCGGGTGGGAAGAAACAGCCCCGTTGCGGGGTGAAAGTTCTTCCTACCGGTGCCGCGAGGTGTTTAATAGTAAGTATGGTTTTCGCTAATTCACGTTACGATCTTTCAACCCCGGTGTTTGACGAGTGGGTTGCGCGCATGATGCCCACCCTGACCGAATTCCGTCGGCAGGTGCACCGCAACCCGGAGCTTTCGTTCCGTGAAGTGAAAACAACCGAGCGTATTATGAATCACTTGCGTGGTGCGGGCATGAGCCCTGTGGCGTGCGAAGGAACCGGCTGCTATGTGGACATCGGCAACGGCCCGTTCGCCTTAGCGCTGCGAGCCGATATTGACGCCCTGCCCATTGAGGAACAGACGGGCTTGGAGTATGCCTCAGCCGTGCCGGGAGTGATGCACGCCTGCGGGCACGATATTCACCAGACGATTATGCTCGGGGTGGCGCTTGCGCTGCACGAACTGAACGAGCGCACCCCGCTGGGCCGCAGCGTGCGCATCCTATTTCAGCCTGCCGAGGAACAGCTGCCAGGTGGTGCGGTGCAGATGATCGACCAGGGTCTGCTGCGGGGCGTGCCGCGTGCTTTTGCCCTGCACTGCGACCCGAAAGTTGATTTGGGGCAGATCGGCACACGTATCGGGGCGATCACCAGCGCCTCGGATACGATCAAAATTCATTTGAGCGGCCACGGCGGGCACACTTCACGGCCGCATCTGACGGAGGATTTGATCTACGCGATGAGTCAGATCGCGGTGCAGGTGCCCGCAGTGCTGACTCGCCGCACCGATGTGCGTTCGGGGGTGCTGGTCGCCTGGGGGCAGGTGAACGCTGGGGGTGGCCCCAAACGCCATCCCCGCTGAAGGGTATTTGGCGGGAACTATGCGCTGCCTAGACGTTGAGGTGTGGCGCCACGCCGGGCAGCTGCTGGATGAGGTGATTGAGCAGGTCGCGGTGCCTTTCGGGGTGAACGCCCGGGTGGAGCATATTCGTGGGGTGCCGCCGGTGGTGAACACCGACACCGAGACGACCATGATTGAGAACGCCGCCCGGGCTGAGCTGGGGGAGGACTCAATCGTGCTGGTGGAGCAGTCTATGGGCGGAGAGGACTTCGCCTGGATGCTGCAGGAAGTTCCGGGCTCAATGTTCCGGCTGGGTACCCGCGCCCCTGAAGACCCGACATATGACCTGCATCAGGGGGATTACAACCCCGATGAGCGCGCTATCGGCGTGGGCGTGCGGGTGATGGCTGCGACCGCTTTGCGTGCGGTGCGTTTTGAGCTGGCAAAAGCCGCGAAGGCCGCAAACCCGGTACGGGATGAGGCCCGGTAGAGTATATCCACTTGTCCTAGTGGGCGGGCGTTTTAACGGTGAGGATGCCCCACTGGATTCTCTCACGGAACCAAGAACATATCAGAAAATAATTGCGGTTAATTATATTTTTATGATGAGCTTTGCCTTGCGCCGAAAAATAAATTATTTAAAAATATTTAATGAATTTAATTTTACTCAAGAGATTATTATATATACTCGGGGGAGCGGCGGGGAAAACACCCATCTTTACTTAAGTGTTGAACACATTAAACTAATTGCTGACATTGATACATGTTTATCAATAATTCATTATAATTAAAACTGGTATTGTAAAATACCCTGGCGCTATGAGGGTTATCTGTTAGAGGATAGGCTTCTGCACATGCACCGGGCAGGAATCCACAAGTGACCTGCGCAGATATATGTTGAGCCCGGATAGGGCGGCATGTTCGTCTTATGGACTCTCATATGAAGGGGGTAATGGGTGCAGAGAATATTACTGAATAAGCATGGGATGTGTCAGAGCTACCCGAGTTTTTATTAAGAGGGTGAATTGACCAGTTAGCTTTTTGCTATTTTCCCGCGTGATAAAGGTGAACTATTTAAGGATCGTGATAGTGACAGCACGGTAATAGCAGAACGTATCATAAGTGCCGCAGGTAGTGGATCTGCAATGTGCGGGAGTGCGATGAATGAGCATGGGTGTGGCAGAAGATGCTGGCCCCATGTAGCAAGAGATTCTCAAAACCCTGCCAAATGGTACATGCCCCAAGGATATGATGATCTTGAGATCAGACACTTGGCCCGTAAGGAACTAAAGTGTTTACACGCTCAACTACGTGAGTAGGCAAAGCTGCGAGGCGCCCTTTTCTCAGCTCTAGTCTAAAGACAATGAAAACTTACCGGTTTTGAGAATAGCTTCAGGCAGTTGCCCGACCGTCATTATGCTGAATAACAATCGTGAGGCGGTTTTTGTGCGTTTCATAGTGATGAACGCACTGTCAAATTTGCTTCGGTGTGCATGGAGGCGGGTACTCCAGGTATGGTTTAGGTATTCCATTTATTGTATAAAATCCCACCCGGGCGTGCCTCATAAACGGCATGTGCCGCACCATTGAGCGGTTTTACCCGCAGAAATACGGCGGTTCACCCGCATTTCTGCGGCCCTGATATACCGGGTAGGCGATAGAATGGGATGCAGACACACCAGACACACTCAGCTCTCGCCGTGTCCGCCGGGAGCGCCGACAAGAACTAGTGGAGGGGACCACAGTGGGAATCTTTGGAATCGGCAAGAAAAAATGGGAAGCACAGGTGCGCGCAGCTGAAGAAGCAGCCGCAGCGGAGGCGGAAGAGCGAAGCCTGAGCGAAAAAAAGTGATGGAACAGCAGCAGTGGGAGGAATCCCTCCGGAAATTTGTGCGCACCGAAAGCCAGCGGTCCCAGGGTCAGCGTGTTGTCGAAGAAAACGCACGCCACACCGCTGCATCTGAAGACTTCTTCGAAGAACACGACCAGGACTCCACCGACAGCGCGAACCTGGTGCACCCCGGCGCTGAGGAACAGGAACTAGAAGCCACAACCAGCGAATCCAGCACCCAAACGCAGGAACCCGAAGACGACTACGACACTGATGACGCGCCCGCCCAGGATCCCTACGATGATGAGGGATACGACGCCTCAGCCGAGTACGAAGACGACTATGATGACGAAGACGAAGACTACGATGATGAGGACGAAGACGAAGAGACCCGTCAGGCGCGCGTAAAAGACTATATGACCCGTCTCGGGCTAACTAACGATGAGAACGACCCCGAGCAGAAGATTGAGCTGGTCACCGACGAGACGGTGCTGCTGCACCTGCCCGACACCCCGGAAGAAGATGCCCACACCACCGTAACGGAACCTGAGACGTACGCGGGGGCGCTGCCGGTTATCTCGGCTCAAGATACGGGGGCGTCGGTGCAAGAAACAACCGATACCGGGCAGGTTGCTGAGGCGGACGATAGCGAGAACGACCCCGAAGACATCGAGCACTATGTGCCTGCAGGGCAGGAATCAGTAGCTGGTACAGGCGCAGCACACCAGAGCCCCAGCATCGCCGATGAAGTTGCCTTTAACGCATCGGATAGCTCCGCCGAGGCCCCTGAGGGAGCCGTGGACAATCATCGTTCGGCGCGCCCGGAGAATGAGGTTGAGCGGTTCGAGGAAGTCCCCATGATTGAGTTTGCCCCGATTCAGAACTCCCTCAAGAAGCCCAGTGAGAGCCCCGTAGCGAGCGTTGAGGAAGAATCGCGGGAACTGCATCATGATGATGCTGAACCTCACGAAGAAGACACCCGAACCCCGGAAGATTCAGCCGCTGAGGCTGCTGGTGCAGACCCGTTAAGCAGCACCCCCACCCCTGAGCCTGCTGCCGTGGCCGCAACAACGGGCGCGTCTGCGGCTGTAGCAGACTCTGCGGGTCTTAGCGGCACCAGTGACGACACGCATCACGCACCGGAGCCGATATTTGATGCTCCTGATGCTGAAGTGCTGACCCCTGACAACCCGCTCTACACGCTTATTGAGACCATGCGCGAGCACGGTCATGGGCAGCTCACCTTTGACCTGCACCAGGTTAATGACGATATGAACTACCGCCTGTACTACCAGGGGGATGAGATTGAAAAGGGCGTCGTAGTGCCCGGAACCATCTGGTTCGATTCTGTAGCGGCGCTTTATGTTGCGGCACAGGACTCGGGTACGGTGTGGACCCGCGCCCTCGTGGCGGCCAGCCCCAGCCTGGGCGGGCGTGTGGCGGTGCAGGCCTCATACATGAGCGCTGCGGATTCCACGAACTGGGATAAGAACTATATTTTCCCGGCAACGGAGCAGGATAACGACGCTGCGGACACTATAGCGGAGGCAGCACCCGCCACGGCCTTTGCGGAGGGCACCGAACCCGGTGCCGCCCCTGAACCGACGCACGACTACGATGCTGACCCGCTGATGCGCACCAACGCCGAAAGTGAGCGGGACGAAGCACCCGGCGAGAAGACGCAGGATGGCTTTGAAACCGCCGATAAGGCAGAGCCTACGCATGATGAGGTATTGAACGAAACGGCAGACGCTGCGCCTCTGGCGGGCCTTGATGAGACTCAGGCGCCGGAAGAGCAGGAGACCGCGCTCCGTGAAAACACCCAGGATGAGCCTCTGCCGCTGGGCGGATACCCCCTCAACCTGGTCAAGGCAGATGAAGGCAGCGATGAGCCTGATGAGGCTGAGGAGCTGCTGAGCGAGGCTTCCGAGCGTGATGAAATGCATCAGCCTGCAGTCGAAGATGCTGTGCTCTCCACCGAAGAGCCTGCGGACTCCTTCACCGAGGACCTCTCCGGTGAGGATGTTTCCCGTCAAGACACGCAACAGGACAGCACCGAGCTGGATGACACCGAGCTGGATAATGCCAAACTGGACGGCACCGAGGAAGACAGTATTGCAGCCACCACCGATACCGACACGTCTGGGGGACCGCAACCAGCCGGGTCAGGTGGGCCACGCCAGCCTTACCGCACAGAGTCTAGCTCCGCACACTGACACCACTGCTGAAGCTGAGAACACCTCTGAAGCCGCAGACTCCGGGGCCGAAGAGGAAGACATTGATGGGATGGCCGCTGCGCTCGCGGCGATTGTGGCCAGCGCCGAAAATAAACTTCAGAAGCCGCAAGCTCAAGCACCTCTCGCTGAGGATTCTGTGGAGGACAGTGCCCCCGCCCCAACGGTGCACGAGACGGTTGCCGCCCTCAATGAAGGTGCTGCGGCCCCTGACCTGGGCGAGGACGAGCCGGTGCAGGTCCCTGACGACGGTGCGGCAGTTAACGACGATACCGGCCCTCTGCCCGCAGTCTCTTCCGACGCCTCTTGGCAGCAGGACGAGCTTGAGGATACCGCGGCAGGGGAGAAGGATAAGGAAAACACTGCCGCTGGTTCCAGCAAGATTGTGAATGTTACCTCTGCTGTTGCGGCAAATGATGCTTCAGCTGAGGCCGCCGCCGGGTTCTTACGCCCCGCCGATGCGCATACGACGAATCTTGTCGATGCTGCCGCTTTCACCCGCGCAGCGGATACCGGTGATGCTGGTACCGAAGCGGACCATACTGTTGATCCTGAAGCACAGGCCCCCATGACGGGCGCTGCGGACTTGGATACTGTGACTGCCGCAGCCAGCGAGGGCACGGCCCATCGCGGCCCTGAACTTCCCGAGCATGTGGATGATGAGGAGCTGGTACCTGCGGTTGAGAAGGAGTCTTTGCTGGCTCCCGTGCAGCAGACTGCTGCTGAGACGGAGACGGAGCAAAAGCCTGAGTCCACGTGCTCGGATCCCGATACGCCCACGGTCTGCGCTGAACCGGATACCCCCACCGTACAGCCTGCCGCAGATGTGAGTGTGCTCTCCGATACGAAGCTCGCCGAGGGGAACCTGACTCTCACCGAGGCGCAGGTGGCGCATCGTTTGGCTCCCGTGGTTGAGGCCTTGTTCGGTGAGGGCGGCACGGCTACGGATGCCACTACGGTGCTGATTCGTGTGCGTGCCCTTGGCTCGTACTATGACGCCCTGACGCATGTGCGCCGTAACGGGTTCTGGGAGCAGGTGCGCACCTTCGACTTGGTGCCTGAGGAGACTCTGGATATTCCGCGGCTGAAGACCGATTCGTATAGTGAGGGTGAGGGGTCGCCGCTGGCGATTAGTCTCACGTTCACCCCGGGGGTTCCGGTACAGGCGGCGTTTGATTATTCGAGTGAACAGGCGTTTGTGCGGTATCCGCGCCAGCTTGAGGCGGAGCGTTATGTGGAGGAGCTGCGCATGTTCCCGCGCCTTGGCGCTAGGATTCCTGCGCATATGGCGGCTGCGCTGGCGCACTGGAATCTGTAACACCCACTGAAATCTATAGGAGAATCTGCCTGTGAATGAAGATAAAGCGTCCGAGAAGGACGTAGCTGAGGTTGCCGCACGTGCGGGGAGAGCCTTCGAGCGTTTAGTGCACACGATGGCGACCCTGCGCGCGCCCGGCGGGTGTCCCTGGGATGCCGAGCAGACTCATCAGTCCCTCATCCGGTTCCTGATTGAGGAATCCTATGAGGTTGTGGAGGCTGTCGAAGCACCCGAAGGCACAAACCTGCAGCTTTTACGTGAAGAGCTGGGCGATGTTCTGCTTCAGGTTCTCTTCCACGCCGATATTGCGGCGGCAGAACCGGGCGGCTTTACGATTGAGCAGGTGATTGAGGGCCTGGACACAAAACTTCACGATCGGCACCCGAATGTTTTCGGTGATTCTTCGGGCGAGTCCCGGATGACCGCCGCCGAGCAGCAGGTTTTCTGGGATGAGCTTAAGAAGAAGGAGAAATCCGATCGGGGTCCGCTTGACGGCATTCCTCCTCATCTGCCTGCGCTGGCCTTAGCGGCGAAGGCGATTGCTAAGGCTCGCAAGGCCGATATTGTGTTGCCGCCCGAGCCTACCTCCTTAGACGACGATCTTCCGTTTACCCTATAGTGAAGAAGATTTTTGGTGAGCTGCTTTTTCTCCCTGGTGTGCCGCGCACGGCAGAATGGGCTGGATGCGGAACGCGCCCTGCGTACCTACACCCGTAAGTTCATTGAGTACAATTCGTAGACTGTGGTAGAGCGAACGACCCGTCTGCGCCGCGTAAGCGGCAGCGGCGGGTTGTTCTGTGCTGCCATGAGCACTTTCTGCAACGTACCCCCCACTAAAGGTGTTGGATACCTTCATGAATCGCAAAAATTCCTGTTGTAACCGGTGTGTTTATGTGGGAGTTTTGCTAAAATTTTTAGTTGTATACGACTTGAGCAGGCCGCGCCTATCCCGGGCGTTGACGCCGAGTGAGCCGTCCACATCCTTTACATTTTCAAGGAGCATTTTTCATGGCTGTTATTACCGCTGTTCACGCCCGACAGATTCTAGATTCCCGCGGCAACCCGACCGTTGAGGTTGAGGTTCTGCTCGAAGACGGCGCTTTCGCACGCGCTGCTGTGCCTTCGGGCGCATCCACCGGTGAGTGGGAAGCGGTTGAGCGCCGCGATGGCGACAAGTCCGTATACTTGGGCAAGGGTGTTCTGGGTGCTGTCAAGTCTGTCATTGAAGAGATTTCGGAAGAAATTATCGGTATCGACGCCGCCGATCAGCGCACCGTCGATCAGGCCATGATTGCTCTGGATGCCACCAATAACAAGGGTAAGCTGGGCGCTAACGCAATTCTGGGCGTTTCTCTGGCCGTTGCTAAGGCTGCCGCAGAGTCCGCAGACCTTCCCCTCTACAAGTACCTGGGCGGGCCCAACGCCCACGTGCTTCCCTGTTCCCATGATGAACATCCTCAACGGTGGTTCTCACGCAGACTCCAACGTTGATATTCAGGAGTTCATGATTGCTCCCATCGGTTTCGAGAACTACTCGGATGCGCTGCGCGCCGGTGTTGAGGTCTACCACTCGCTCAAGTCCGTGCTGCACGACCGTGGCCTCTCCACCGGTCTGGGCGATGAGGGCGGTTTCGCACCGAACCTTGAGTCCAACGCTGCGGCCCTTGACCTCATTATTGAGGCAATCGAGAAGGCTGGCTACAAGCCCGGCGAGCAGGTTGCTCTCGCACTGGATGTGGCATCCTCCGAGTTCTACAACGACGGCGCCTACGAGTTTGAAGGTCAGAAGAAGTCTGCCGAAGAGATGAGCGCATACTATGCTGATCTTGTGGCGAAGTACCCGCTGGTTTCCATTGAGGACCCGCTGGATGAGAACGACTGGGCAGGCTACAAGACCCTGACCGAGCAGATCGGTGAGAAGGTTCAGATCGTCGGTGATGACCTGTTCGTGACCAACCCCGAGCGCCTTGAGAAGGGCATTAACGAGGGTGCGGCAAACGCTCTGCTGGTGAAGGTCAACCAGATCGGTTCGCTCACCGAGACCCTGGACGCTATGGAGTTGGCACAGCGCAGCGAATACCGCTGCATGGTTTCCCACCGTTCCGGTGAGACTGAGGACGTCACCATTGCCGACCTCGCTGTGGCAACTAACGCGGGTCAGATCAAGACCGGTGCACCCGCACGTTCCGAGCGTGTGGCCAAGTACAACCAGCTGCTGCGCATTGAGGAAGAGCTGGGCGATGCCGCTGTTTACGCTGGCAAGTCCGCATTCCCCCGCTTCAAGAAAGCATAAGTGCTCGGTAGCTTATAGGCTCATGTAGTAAGAGGGTGGCTATTCCCCGTGCGGGGTGGCCACCCTCCGCCGTTGCCTGCACGGTTACTGCACGTAGCGGCGGGTACAGGATGCGGTGCCCGCCGGTAGAATAGAATGGTTACGGTCAGCGCGGTGAAGGGAGAGAGCAATGTCAGAACGGGACCGACAGAAGGATTCAGCTGCCTCGGCTTCTCGGGGCACACGACGCCCCGCTGGGGCACGTCAACACGCGGCGAAACCGGCCGTCCCGTTCCGCCCAAACACCCGACACCCCGAAAAACCGTGGACTGCGTAAACGCACCAAGTCGTCTCAGGCGAAGGGAGCAGGAACCTCCCGGAATAAGCAGGAGCAGCAGGACACGCAGCGGTCTCCCAGCACGGTAGGCACCCTCACCAGCGCCGTCATTGGGGCGGGCCGTTCTCCGCGGCGCGGTAAGGAAAGCCCGCAGTTAGCACGCCAGAGGCGTATGATCCGTGAGGGCAGCAGCGACCAAGACCCGGATGAGCTGACGCCAATTGCTGCGCGCGGTTTTTCGGGTCAGTTCCTGGTGGGGGCGATTATTGTGGTTGCCCTGCTGGTGGGAACCTACCCGACGCTTAATAACTATTTCACGCAGCTGCGGGAGATCGAATCAACCCGTGAGCACATCTCGCAGCTGCAGCGGGAGAACGCCCAGCTGAAGGTTGAGAAAACCTGGTGGGATGACGAGAACTACGTGCGTCAGCAGGCCCGCAGCAGGCTGTTCTACGTGAATGAGGGAGACACCCCATATGCGGTGACCGGCATTGACTCGAATAACACGCAGGTGGACGACACCTCTGCCTCGGCGAAAAACGCCCCCGACGATTCGTGGACGAATAAGATGTGGAACTCGGTGGAGAACCCGCAGGGTGCACAGAAGAAGCGGCAGTAGATTTTTAGTATTGAGGATAAATGAGCACTAAAGAAGACCTGATGAACCGTGTCCCTGAAGGGGTTGGGGTGACGGTTCAGACCCTCGTCCCCACCGAGCAGGATGTGCGGGTGCTATCGGCCCAGCTGGGCCGTAAAGTGCGGGATGTGGTTGAGGTTCCGGCACGGTGCGTGTGCGGTAACCCGCTGGTGGCGGCCACCGCCCCGCGATTAGCAAACGGCACCCCATTCCCGACCGTGTTCTACCTGGCCCACCCGGTCATTACTGCGGCGGCCTCCCGGCTGGAGGCTGGCGGTCTTATGTACGAGATGACTGATGAATTGGCGCAGAACCCGCAGCTGGCGCAGCAGTACCGTGCCGCGCATGAGAATTATCTGGCCGAGCGTGAGCGTATCCGCATTATTAGCGGCACTGACGAGGTTCCCGGAGATTGATGGGATTTCGGCGGGGTATGCCCACCCGCGTCAAAGTGTCTGCACGCCGTCATCGGCCATACTCTTTCGGTGGGGCGCGGGGTGAACCCGATGGGGGATAGGGCTTTGGATGCGATCTCCCCGTGGTGGACCCCCGATACGTGTGCCTGCGACCCCGCGTGGCGGCACGCTGATTAGCCGCCAGCTGCTGTGCATACCACCTGCAACGCTCAAACCCGGCAAAACCCTAGATTGAGCCTGAGATGCGCATTGGCGCTATAGACTGTGGCACGAACTCGATCCGCCTGCTGATCGCGGATGCAGTCGTCGAAACTGATGAAAACGGCAAGGAAACCACCCGCCTGAAGGATGTGGTGCGGCAGATGCGCATCGTGCGGCTGGGCCAAGGGGTGGACGCCACCGGCTGGTTGGCGCAGGAGGCGCTGGACCGCACCTTTGAAGCCGCCAGAGAGTACGCTCAGTTGCTTAAGGAGCACGGTGCAGACCGGGTGCGGTTCGTGGCGACCAGCGCCACCCGTGATGCCGGTAACCGTAAGGTTTTTATGGAGGGTATTCAGCAGATCTTGGGTATTGAGCCCGAGGTGATTAGCGGCACTGAGGAGGCCTCACTCTCATTCGCGGGTGCGATGCGTGCCGTTGGTGCGGGGGATAAGAATACGCTGGTGTTTGACCTAGGCGGTGGCTCTACTGAATTCGTGCTTGGCGGCGGCAGGGGAGCTGAGGCTAAGGTGATTTCCTCCCGAAGCGTGAACGTGGGGTGTGTGCGCCTGACCGAGCGGCATATGGTGTCCGCGCCAGTCACCGATGAGCAGGTGCGGCGGGTTGAGGCCGATACGGACGCCGCCATCGAAACCGTTGTGAGCTCTGTGCCGTTGAGCACCGCCACCCGCGCTGTGGCGGTTGCCGGTACCGCGACCACTCGCGGCGGCGGCATTGGGCTTAGAGACCCTACGATTCCGAGGCGATTAACGGCACCTCATTGTCTCTTGAGACTGTTCAGCGTACCGCCCAGATGCTGCGTAGTATGACCCGCCAGGAGCGCGCCGAGCTGGGGTATATGCACCCCGGGCGGGTGGATGTGATCGGCGCTGGGGTGACTATTTATGCGAGGATTCTCACGCGTCTGAATGAGATTACTGACGGTGTGATTAATTCCGTAACAGTAAGTGAACATGACATTCTTGACGGCATTGCGCTTTCACAGTTGTAGAGTGCAGAATACTTTACAAGGAGATCTAATTATTTAGGGAGGGACAATGGCGACTCACTGGAATAAGCGGCACGATGCGCAACAGCCGGGCGCGGCACAACACGCCGAGACTCCCGCCTCAAAGGCACCGCGCCGGTTAGCGCACAGAGCTTTCGCCGTTGTCGCCTCCCTCACCCCTAAGCGTTGGGGTGGCTGCCTCCGGCGGGTTTTGAACCCGGCTTTGGCAGCCCCCACGCCGGGATTCCTCTGCAACCGCGTCCCCAACCCCTTCGAAATCGGCCCCAACTGCGCCTGGGGCCTCCGCACCGGCGGCCACAAACAGCACCAGCGCGGGGGATGATGTGCGCCAGCGCGAGTACTGGATTAACGATTACAAGTTCCCTGAGCTCTGGAATCAAAGCACCGGGCGCGGAGTGACTGTGGCAGTGATCGACACCGGCGTGGACGGCACCCACCCTGACCTGGAAGGGAACGTCCTGAAAGGCCATGACGCCTCCGGCGTTGGCAGTTCAGACGGCTGGACAGGTTTGGGAACCGAGCCGATGCACGGTACCGAGGTTGCCTCCCTGATTGCCGGGCACGGGCACAACACCACAGGTGTGGCCCCTATCGCCGGGCAGCCGGGTAAACCCGCCGGCATAATTGGTGTGGCCCCGGAGGCAAAAATCCTGCCAGTATCCCTGAGCATGGGCACCGGCGGCGGTAAAAGCATTGATGAGCAGCTGCCGGAGGCGGTACGCTACGCCGTGGATAACGGGGCGCAGATCATTAACCTGTCGATCGGCTCTAATAAGGCGAGCTGGCCGCGCAGCTGGGATGACGCGTTCAAGTACGCTGAGGAGAAAGGCGTGCTGGTGGTGGCTTCTGCCGGTAACCGCGGCAGCGGCATCACCCAGGTGGGGGCACCAGCTACTATCCCGGGTGTGCTCACTGTTGGCAGTGTTGATAGCTCCCGGCGGGAATCCTGGTCTTCTTCCTCTCAGGGGAATTTCAATCGCTGTTGCCGCGCCCGGGGTGAATATGATCGCTGCGGCCCCGAACAATAAGTACATGCTGTGGTCGGGGTCGTCGGCTTCTGCGCCGCTGGTGTCGGGTTTGGCTGCGCTCATTAAAGCGAAATACCCTGAGCTGTCGGCCGCCCAGATTATTCAGCGCATTATTACCAGCGCCGATGATGCCGGGCCTGCTGGCCGTGACCCGTTGTACGGGTTCGGCATTATTAACCCTACGGCGGCGCTCGCACAGAGTACGTCGTCGAATGCTGCGGAGAACCCCCTGGGGTCGATTAGTAACTGGATTGCGATCCATCGCAAGCAGGAGGTGAGCGCCCCGGAGCCGACGGGCTCCGAACCGGTGCACGAGGATGGGGAGAATATTCCCCAGGCTAAGGTGCCTGAACCGAGTGTGCCTCCTGAAGATTCGGGTGTTGTTCCGCCGCTGATTGTGGGCGGGCTGGCGCTGTGGTTATTGGCGATTACCAGCTTCACGGTGCACCGTCTGCATAAGATGCACCGGCATGTGCGTCGGCCGCATGTGCGGGATGAGAACTAAAAGTCGTCATAATTTTTTCGATTTGCCGTTTATTACAGGTTCATAAAGTGTGTGTTCACCTTATCAACCGCGTAGAATGATAGGTAAGTACAGAGTGCAAAATACGTACACCCGCAGGTTCTGCGTTGTGATCCTGCGCTGTTAGGTGCATGTGTTTTTGGCTTGTCTCGTGCGATGCGCTATGCGGCGTGGCGTACGGGGTCTTTTCGTAGCCAGCCCGCCTGCGCGCGGCGGCAGAATATAACCTAGGAAGTAGCATAATATGGCATTCACTAAGTTGGCTCAGGATCGTCCGCGTATCCTCATTGTCGGTGGCGGCTACGTCGGCTTCACCGTGGCGAAGAAGATTCAGAAGGCGGTCAAAGCCACCGGCGGGGTAGTGACCATCGTTGAGCCTAACCCCTACATGACCTACCAGCCGTTCCTGCCTGAGGTCGCTGCAGGTTCAATGGAGGGTCGTAACGCAACTGTTCCCCTGCGTCAGCATCTGCGTGATACTGAGATCATTCCCGGCCTTGTGGTTTCTGTGAACCATGCGGCGCGAACCGCTGTAGTTGAGCCCATTGATAACGGCGAACCGTTCGAGCTGCAGTATGACGAGATTATTCTTGGTGCTGGTTCCGTCACTCGTGCTTTCCCTGATTCCCCGGCTTGGCTGAGGTCGCTATCGGTATGAAGACCGTTGAAGAGGCTGTTTCGGTGCGTAACTGGGTGCTGGAGCGTATTGAGGTTGCCTCCGTTCTTGAGGACGCGGATGCTCGCCGCCGCGCCCTGACGTTCGTTATTGTCGGTGGTGGTTTCGCCGGTGTTGAGACCATTTCTGAGCTTGAGGATATGGCGCGTGAAGCGGTCAACCGTACGACCGCCTGACCCCTCAGACCTGCGCTTTGTGATGATTGAGGCAGCCCCGCGCATTATGCCCGAGGTACCTGAAGACCGCGCTGAGAAGGTTGTGGCCGAACTGAGGGCCCGCGGCATTGAGATTCTGCTCAATACCTCCCTCTCGGATGCTACTGGCGGTAACCTGCAGCTGATTAATATGGCTGATAAGTCTCCCGCCGGTGAGATCGACACCGATACTTTGATTTGGACCGCCGGCGTTGCGGCTTCCCCGATGCTGAAGAACACCGACTTCCCGATTGATGAGCGCGGCCGTGTGCGTGTGAACGCAGACCTGCGTGTTGCCGGGGACGCTGGCGTGGTTGAGGGCGCTGGGCTGCTGGTGATAACGCCGCCGTGCCCTGACCTCTCCGGCGGCGGTGTGGGTGGTTTCTGCGTGCCGAACGCGCAGCATGCCTCCCGCCAGGCACTGGTGCTGGCTAAGAACATTCTGGCGGCACGGCGCGGTGAGCCGCTGACTGACTACTACCACGAGACGATCGGTGTGGTGGCTGGTCTGGGCCTGTGGAAGGGCGTGGCGAACTTTAAGGGTAAGACCTTCGCCGGTCCGTTGGCGTGGATTATGCACCGCGGCTACCACGGTTCTGCGATCCCCACGACTGAGCGTACTGTGCGTGTTATGACTACTTGGGCACTCAACCAGCTCTTTGGCCGTGATACCACTACGATCCGCCGCCAGCGCACCCCGCGCCTGGCGTTCCAGGAGGCAACCGGTACCGCCCCAGCAAAGACGAAGGAACACCTCTAATACGGTTGTAGGTGTCTAGGATTTGATACTGGCCCTCACTTCGTGCGAAAGTAGTGAGGGCCGGTTCAGGCCCCTATAGCCCAATTGGCAGAGGCAGCAGACTTAAAATCTGCCCAGTGTGGGTTCGAGTCCCACTGGGGGCACTACTACTATGCAGCACATAAGCCTCACACGTACCGCGGTTTACACCGTAACGTGTGGGGCTTTGCTGTACCCGGTGGGGCTCTGACCGGAGCTGTCTTTATGACTCAGTTTCTGCCCGGTCAAGATACACTGGGATGCGCTTGTCGTATCACCGGGTCTCTTGTACGCCTTGGAGGCATAGCAGCGCCCTGCCAGCGTGTGAGCGGCAGGGCGCTTTTAGGTAATAAATGTGGTTTGTGAAGGTTGGTGGGTGTGCCTTGGCGCACCCGGCTTAAAGGGGGCTAGCTCTTCTTGGTGCCGCGTTGTGGCAGGAGCGCATCAATGGAGTATTTGCCGCCGCCGACGAGGATAAACATAATGGCCGCCATGCCCAGTACAAAGACATACTCAAAACCGGCCCCGGTTTTCGGGTCGATGATGAAGGAGGCATTGACGTGAACAAAGATGTAGGCGCCCGCCATGGCGATGGTGATGGCTGCTGCTGCGATGCGTGTTCCGATACCCAGCAGCAGCATAATACCGCCGATGAGTTCGGCGCCAATAGTGAAGTAGGCCGATAGTTCGGGGGCTGGAATACCCATTTTGGCGAAGATTGCTCCTTGCGCGGTGGGCCCATTGAGGAAGGCTTTTTGGAAGCCGTGCATGATGAATGTGAAGCCTAGTGCTAGGCGGAAAATAAGAAGACCGAGTGATGCAGTGCTGTCTTTAGTCATGAGAGTACCTTGCCAGAAATTTACTTTCTTTATCAAGTAAATATGAAAGAAAGGCCTCTGGATACAGCTTATTCACAGCTAAATCACAGGTTTAGTGTGATGTGCCTCTCAAAAATGGTGCGTGTATGAAGAAGCATGACATTTCATGAATAGTCACTCATGAGAGGTCGGTTCATACACGCACCAAAGAAGCAGCCGGTACTTTAGTGTTTCGTTGTCACCTCACAGGCCACACCATCACCATCTCGATCCAGCGCCGCCCGGTATCCCGGCTGTCCACGCCGAATAGGAGCTGCCCCGGCAGCCTGCGCCTCCGCACAGGTCTTGTAATACGTTCCTGCAGAATCGGGTTCCTGTGTAGGCGCTTGCACCCGAGCCTGCGGCGTACCCCGCGTGGGCTCAGTAATAGGGGAGGCCACGGGAGTGTGCTCAATGGTGCCTGAGTTTTCCGAGCTCACACAGTCATTGAGCACCCGTACCATCGCTTCCTTTTCGGCTGCCTTAACCCACAGCCCATACTTCGCCTTAATGCGCACCTGCTTCTCCACATAGATGCACCGGTACGCCTTATTAGCTGGCAGCCAGGTAGCCGCGTCCGCATCGCTCTTCTGTTGGTTAGCCGCCCCATCTACAGCGAGCAGATTATCGGGGTCATTGGCGAGCTCAATACGCTGCTGCTTCGACAGCTCTTGAGCGCCGGTCTGCCACGCGTCAGACAGGGCTACCACGTGATCGATCTGTACCGCGCGGGAGGTGTCTTTTCCGCGTCTAAAGTGGATGCTCACCCCCGTATATGGATCCTCCAGGGTGCCGCTGAGCACTGTGCAGGCGCGTGTTCCTGGTTTAACCGTCACCTCGTACAGATCGCGGCGCAGAATATCGTTGCGGGTATCGCACCCGTTACGGTCGGTGTCTGTCCAGGCATGCCCGAACTGATCCCGCGAATACCCGGTTTTGGGTGCGCGGCCCTTGACCGGCAGTGACTGCAGGGTTGTTAAGGCGCTGGCTGCATCCGATACATTCGCAGCTGGCAGTGCGGTTACGGGGTTGGCTTCCTGCTCGGGAGAAATTCCGGTATCGTGCGTCTGCTCTTCGGCGTCCTCTTCCTGGGTTTCAAAGGCAGCGGCTGGGCTGACATAGGGGGTGCTGCTGGGTGAAGATAACTGGTTGTGGGTACTTGCTGCAGTGGGTGAAGCGCTTGATGCTGTGGGTCCCTCCACTGTGACATTTTCGGTGGAACACCCGCTTAGTATCAGTGCACATACTACAGCGAATGAAGATATGGCTATAGTGGCCGGTTTTTGTGTGCGGCGAAAGCGCGCAGGCATAAGTTTTCCTTGAGTGAGTGAGCTATTGAGTGAGAGTGAGCTGGATGCCGTTCGCACCTGCGTGAGTTATCGGGTGATACAACAACGTATCGGTGCTAAAACATCCACATATATTATATAAAACCGACCCCGGCCCCACCGGCGAATTCGGTCACATGCGGAAGCTATTTTGAGTGTATCTGAACACGCATGAGTACCGTAGTGGGGAGTGCGTATAAAGCGGCGGTGTACAAATGACGAAACGGGATGTTTTTAGCGGGCTAAAGTTCTGATGGTAGCTTTCTTCATCGGCGAGAAACGGGTTATATGTATGTTTTTACGCGGGGGTCCAGGGTGGGGCGAGACTCCCTGCAGGGCAGAGAAACAGGGCAAAAGCACCGGGTTTTTGGTATCGCCGCTATTAGCCGTTGGTGGTGGTGATATGAGAGCCTTTAAACTTATCCACCCTTCATGGAACGGAAGAACTAGTATGCCCGAAATCTTTGCTGCCTCCTCGTCCGCGAACCCCAGAGTCACCCCGCGTCTAATTGCTGTTGATATGGACGGCACTTTCCTGACGGACGCTAAAACCTTCGACACCGACCGGTTTGAACGTATTCTGCCTCGCTTACAGGCACACGGTATCTATTTTTGTGGTGGCCAGCGGTAACACATACACCAAACTCACCGACTATATGAAAGGGTTTGAGAACCGGGGCATTATCTATATTGCTGAGAATGGCGCCTACCTTGCCGATGATTCGGGAGAGCTGGCCGTTCACCCTTTCAAAGAGGCAGATGTACCGCATGTGTATGAGGTGCTGGATACCCTGCCGCAGATTGGTGTGATTCTCTGTACAACTGAGGGTATTTTTATACCGCGCAACCGGCAGGGCGCTGTCACCAGTATTGTGCAGGACTATTTCGCTGCTCAAGGTCAGCCGGTTCCGCAGGGGCTTGACCCCTATTCTTTTGTTCTCATGTTCTACCCGAGTGCTGAGCGCATCACCGACTACTCTCAAGTGCGTGGGGAACTTATTAAAATCTCGGTGCAGACTGTTCGGGCTGATACCTACAGTGTGCTTGAGACTCTTCAGCGTGAGCTGCCGCCTCAGGTTATCCCTCTGGCCAGTGGCTTTGGCGCCATTGATCTAGTGCGTGAGGGAGTGAATAAAGCCGGGGGTCTGCGTGATCTATGCGAGCGTCTGGACGTACATCCGCAGGAAGTTCTAGCCTTTGGTGATGGCGATAATGACCGTGAGATGCTGGCTTTTGCTGGTACAGGGGTGGCGATGGGGCACGCATCACAGGCGCTGCGGGCGGTAGCCGATGAGGTCATCGGCTCGCATAATGACGGTGCTGTGCTGACCTACTGCGAAAAGCTGCTCGATGTTTTAGACGCCCAAAGGGCGGATAACTGCATGCAGTTCTAAAATGCACGGTATGTCTGTTGTCCATGTACGTTTGGCTAAAAATATTAGCGTTCATCGCGGGTGTGATGCGGGCACCCTAGGCGTCGTGCTGCTGCTACGACAGCGGCGCGGCGTTTAGCATGTTCTTCTTCTGTCGGCTCACCGCAGAGCATGCGGGAAATTTGCGGCATGGCCGACCACCATCCCACAATGGCGAGAATAAAAAGCACCAGATAGGTGGCGTCTATATCATCTGTGACAGTTCCAGTTTCTTGTCCGGCGCGTACCGCTTCTGCCTTGAACGCATAGTGATTGCGTCGGTAGTGTTCGTTAGGAACTTCGCCATCAATCGTAAGGGATTCCCAGCGGAGCAGACGCATTAGATCGGGATTCTCGCGATGGTAATCGTACATGCGACCGGCATAATCACCTATATCTTCTGTTGCAAATGATGTGAGGCCAACGGTTTTGGCGATCTGTTCAAGTTCTTCACGCAGAATATTCTTGAAGAGTTCTTGCTTGTTCCCAAAATAGTTATAGATACGTTCTTTATTCACCTTCGCCCTTTTGGCGATACGCTCCACTGTCGTCCCGTCGGGGCCGAGTGCAGTAAATTCGGTAAGGGCTGCATTTTTGATCTTTTGTTTCGTATTTTCGGTATCCCAAGCCATACAACCGTTTTTTTCCTTTCATTGAATCCAACAATAGGGTTGCAAATTATTCCTCCATGGTACTAGGCTTAATTCCAACGCTTACGTTGGAAAAGAGGTGGGGTAACCATGGACCCTAAAAAATCGGGGATACATACCGTTGTGCAGGTACCATCCTCCCGAAAGTACCCAGCAACGGGGATGACTGTGGCGGTCCTTGTGACAACAGCGTTACTGGTGCTCACCCAGCTTTACTCTTCTATACCTCTGCTCCCAGCGGTATCTGAGACTTTTCACACCGATGCCACGTATGTGCTCTCTGTTAGTTTTAGTTTTGCGTATGCGATTGGGTTCCTCATATGGGGGCCCATTTCCGACC
>BNJU01002376.1_pt1 | contig 55051 bp, 63 predicted proteins | sample 8539281 | NCBI WGS metagenome assembly BNJU01 (sample SAMD00202456, study PRJDB9452) | human saliva metagenome | isolation source: human saliva | place: Japan
CGTTACCAAGCCTGGAAGAATAGATAATACTCTTGAAAATTAAATGTATACAAAACAAAAGACCTAGAATACATACTTTCATGTGCATTCTAAGTCTTTTTAAATAAAATCTAACTACCAAATAATCCCTTTGTAGGCTATCAAAATGAGGACTGATAGTAGGACATAAAAGGCAAGGAAAAGCCATTTCATCTTGACACAGAGCGCTAAGTACTCCCGAATAAAGGCAGATGGTATGTAGTAGCCTGCCGTCCTACATCCGAGGCCATCTCCCTTCATATTTAACTTACGCGCATAGGTACTAGTACGAAAAACATGATAGTCATTTGTAACAAAGAGGAATTGAGGTTTGGCTACCAGTTTCTCACCAAGTTCCTTAGAAAAGAGAAGATTCTCGTAGGTAGTCCTTGATTGATCCTCCAGAATAATCGCATCTTGGGGAACATCTGTCTCTTCAAGCAGATAGTTTGTAATAGCCTGAGCTTCAGATATCTTTTCATCTGCTCCTTGTCCGCCACTGGCAATAATTTTGATATGAGGATTTTTAGACTTGTGGTAAGCTTCTACTGCCTTATCAATTCTCCTCTTCAGCAAAGGTGTTACCTTTTCTCCGCCTAATAAACCAGCACCGTGAATGATAATAAAATCATAATGCTTCTTCTTAGGAATAAAGAGATACAAGATAGAGTACAGCATAAAACCCGTAAAAGCAAAGCCAAAAAAATAAAAATAAGAGTAGAAAAATGAATACAAATAAAATGTTTAGAAAGTGATTGGTGGCAAATAAAGCGTCTCTATCTCCAAAGCGAAATAACATCAAAGCAAAAAAATACCAAAATGACTATTCCAAGGAGCATGGAGAGATAATTGGCCTTTGAACGTCCCTCTCGCTTCAACAAAATGACCCCATTATAGATTAGAAATATGCCACTTAGAAAAAGCAAAAAAAGGAAGTAAAATAAAGGGAAATATAAAAAAAGCGAAATGAATCTTCTCATACCCATTTTGATAAAAAGGTAGCCTAGATAAAAATAACTGGAAATGAGGGATAATAAGAATAATACTGGATTCCACAAACTTCTATTATCCTTCCAAAATGACACTATAAAGGCTAATACGATTCCTATAACGAGATACATTTCTTCCTCCTTTAATGATTCTATTTTATCACAATTTTACATAGAGAAAAAGAGGGCATCTACCCCTCTTAATCCTTCATCTGACTCTCTGCATCGGCCACGACTTGTTCTAAACTGGTCTGACCAAGTTCAGCCTCCATAGCCAACTGAATTCTCTCCAATTTTTGATCCAAAACCTCATGAATATGAGCTCCAACTGGACAATTTGGATTCGGATTGTCATGGAAACTGAAGAGTTGACCAGTCTTACCAAGACACTCAACCGCTTGATAAACATCTAATAGACTAATGTCTTTGAGATCCTTAACAATCTCTGTTCCGCCCGTTCCGCGCGCTACTGAAATCAGCTCTGCCTTCTTCAACTGGGACAAGGTCTTTCTGATAATGACAGGATTGACCCCGACACTAGCAGCCAGAAAATCACTGGTCACCTTGCTTTCCTTCCCCTTGAGGACAATGATTATTAGCATATGAGTCGCAATGGTAAATCTACTTGGAATTTGCATCCTCTTCTCCTTTTTACGAGGCTAGCCTGCCTCTACTCTTCTTTTTCTTTTATTATACCCTTTTTAGTTGTAATGTCAATCGTTACCACTTTTCAACCAGGCATCTAACTCCCTATCATAACCCTCTTTCTGGGCCAATTCACTCAGAAATTCCTGATGATGAGTATGGTGGATCCCATTGACCAGACTTTCATAGTAAACCTCAAAATAGGGAAGTTTAAGATCTTTAGCCAGCTGCAATTCAGCTGCCACATCGTAGTCTACCCGTCGGAAGTCCATATCTACCAAACCCTTGTCATCAAACTCTAAAATCATATACTGGGCCCGCAAGTCCTTCCGCAACTGGGCATCTAGAAAGAAAGGCTGCCCAATCGAACCCGGATTGACAATCAATTGCCCACCAGTCCCGTAACGAAGCAACTGCTGGTGAATATGACCATAAACAGCAATATCACAAGGAGGATTGGTCACCAAGCGGTCAAAATCCTCTTGCGCTCCAGTATGAATCAACTCTCGCCCCCAGTTCTTATCAGGAAGATGGTGGCTAATTCCCACCGTCAAATCCCCAAACTGACGATGAAGCTGGAGAGGTTGATTGTGGAGCAGTTCAATTTCTTCTAGGGAAATTTCCTCTAAAACATACTGGCACTGGCGCAAGAGATAACGTTGACTGGGACGAGTACTATCCAATTCCTTGCGGACACCATGCCACAGACTATCTTCCCAGTTTCCCAAAACTCTAGCCGTAATCGGTAGTTGATCCAACAAGTCCAAAATCCTTCTACGCCCTGTCCCTGGCATGAGAATGTCTCCCAAAAGCCAGTATTCATCCACTCCTCGCTGCCGAGCATCTGCCAAAACAGCCTCCAAGGCGGTGGTATTTCCATGAATATCTGAAAGAAGAGCTATTTTCGTCATATCCATCTCCTCGTTTTTTTCTCTTGCAATAAGTATAACATAAAAAGTCACAGCTAGAGAAATCTAGCTTTTTTTGATATACTAGATAAAGATATTAGACAAGAGGAAGCGAATGACCCCGAATAAAGAAGACTATCTAAAATGTATTTATGAAATTGGCATAGATTTGCATAAGATTACCAACAAGGAAATTGCGGCCCGCATGCAAGTCTCTCCCCCTGCCGTAACTGAAATGATTAAACGGATGAAAAGTGAAAATCTCATCCTCAAGGACAAGGAATGTGGCTATCTACTGACTGACCTCGGCCTCAAATTGGTCTCTGAGCTCTATCGTAAACATCGCTTGATTGAAGTTTTTCTAGTCCATCATTTAGACTATACGAGTGACCAGATTCACGAGGAAGCTGAAGTCTTGGAACATACTGTATCTGATTTATTCGTGGAAAGACTGGATAAATTGCTAGGTTTCCCCTAAAACCTGCCCCCACGGAGGAACTATTCCTGCTAAGGGAGAACTCCTAGTTGAAATCAATAACCTGCCACTAGCTGACATCAAGGAGGCTGGCGCCTACCGCCTGACTCGGGTGCACGATAGTTTTGACATTCTCAGTTATCTGGACAAGCACTCACTTCACATCGGTGATCCGCTCCAAGTCCAGCAGTTTGATGGCTTCAGCAATACCTTCACTATCCTTAGTAAAGACGAGGATTTACAAGTAAGTATGGACATTGCCAAACAACTCTATGTCGAAAAAATCAGCTAATTTCTCAAGTATCCCAACTAACCCTGAAAGTTTGATTTTCAGGGTTTTCTTATCTATTTTTTATATCAAAAATAATAGCAAGCGCTTTCATGTTCCGACTAAATATTGTATAATAAATATATAAACTATTCCGTCACTAACAGATGAAAAAAGGAGGTCTTATCATGAAAAACATCATATACATCAAAACCATTCAACTCCTTGTCATTGATGGAATCATGCTGGTATTTTTGACATTTAAAGAGGGGCTTACTTGGGACTGGATTTTGATTTATAGCGGTTGGCTCATTTTCTTTCATCCTGTGCTATTGACCTATCTTTCCAACCAACTTTGTGACCACTTTAGTCAATTCTATTCCCAGATTAAACCAAGATTCTGGCGTTTTGCCTTACAAATCCTCCTATGGGATAGCCTGATGATTCTCTCCTTGCTGTTTTTGAGGGGTATCCCACTTTTCCTTCAGGGAAGTCTCCTCATCCTAGGCCATCTCATCCCTTCCTATCGCATGAGTAAAAGCCTGAAAAGAGATTTCCCAGAAGCCTATCAGGAACCGATTCCATTTTGGAGTATTTTATGATAGATAAGAAAAACCAAGCTGGCTGGGCTTGGTCTTTCTTATCTATTTTTAGTATCAAGGATAATGGTAACTGGCCCATCATTGACCAGCTCAATCTGCATATCCGCTCCAAAGATGCCTGTCTGAACGGGCACTTCTTGCGCTAATTTTTGATTGAAAGCGTTATAGAAATCTGATGCCATATCAGGCTTGGCTGCACCTGTAAAGGCTGGACGATTGCCTTTCTTAGTATCCGCAAAGAGGGTAAACTGAGAAATAGAGAGGATTTGTCCTTCAATATCTTTGACAGACAGGTTCATCTTGCCTTCTGCGTCTGAAAAAATCCGCATGTTGACAAGCTTTCTCACAGCATAGTCCAAATCTTCCTCTTGGTCCTCTGGTCCAACACCAACCAGCAATAGGAGCCCCTGATTGATTTTTCCCTGAACCTGACCTTCGATACTCACTTGGGCTTTTGTAACCCGTTGGATAATGATTTTCATAATAGCCTTTCTAGTAAGAGCTAGGACAATTAGCCGTTGGTCCGTTTGACAGAGTAAACTTCTGGCACACTCTTAATCTTGTCCACGACCGTAGTCAGCGTCGAGAGGTTAGCAATTCCAAAGGACACATGGATATTGGCAAATTTCATATCCTTGGTTGGTTGGGCATTGACCGTTGAAATATTCTTGGTTGTGTTTGAAAGAACTTGCAGTACATCGTTCAACAGTCCTGTACGGTTGAGGCCATAAATATCGATATGGGCCATATACTCCTTATTTGAGCTAGAGTACTGGTCTTCCCATTCCACATCAAGGAGACGTTGCTCGTAGTTTTCTTGGGCACGCAGGTTCATACAGTCCACACGGTGAATAGCCACACCACGCCCCTTGGTAATGTAGCCAACAATATCGTCACCCGGAACAGGATTACAACACTTGGCAATCCGCACTAGGAGACCAGAGGCTCCTTCAATGACCACACCACCCTCATGCTTGACCTTGAGGGTTTCTTTGTTTTCAACCTTGATCTCGCCACCTTTGACAAGTTCTTCTGCTTCCGCCTTAGCCTTGGCACGCTCTTCTTCACGGCGTTCCTTTTCAGTCAGACGGTTAAAGACGGTAATAGCACCGATTTCTCCAAACCGATGGCCGCAAAGAGGGATTCTTCTGTCTTGTAGCTAGTCTTTTGTAGAACTTGGTCCATGTGGCGCTTGTCCATGAATTTATTGGCCACATAGCCATTTTCTTGGAACTGAGCCATCAGCATTTCACGACCCTTGTTGACAGACAATTCCTTATCTTGATTTTTAAAGAACTGACGAATCTTGTTACGAGCCTTGCTGGTCTTGACCATATTGAGCCAATCACGGCTCGGTCCAAAGGAGTTAGGGTTGGTGACAATTTCAACCTGATCCCCTGTCTTGAGCTTGGTTGTCAGTGGAACCATACGGCCATTGACCTTGGCACCCGTCGCTTTTTCACCGACTTTGGTATGAATTTCGTAGGCAAAGTCAATCGGTCCTGAATCTTTGGGAAGAGAACGGACAGCTCCATCTGGTGTAAAGACGTAAATCTCCTCAGCCAGATAGTTTTCCTTAACAGAGTCCACAAATTCCTTGGCATCATCAGCTTGATCTTGAAGCTCCATCATCTCCTTGATCCAGTTCATCCCAATAGCCGATTCCTTGCTGTTAACCTGCCCCTTAACGCCTTTCTTATAAGCCCAGTGAGCCGCAACCCCGTACTCAGCAACCTCGTGCATGGCTTTAGTTCGAATCTGGAACTCAATGGGCCCTTTTGGCCCATAAACTGTCGTATGGATAGACTGGTAACCATTGGCCTTGCGGTTAGCAATATAGTCTTTGAAACGACCAGGCATGGGTTTCCAAAGCTCATGCACATAACCAAGCATGGCATAAACATCACTTTGGGTATCCAAAATACAACGAATGGCAATCAGGTCATAGATTTCCTCAAACCGTTTTCTCTTATCCTGCATTTTGCGGAAAATCGAGTAAATATGCTTGGGACGACCATAGATTTTCCCTTTTAGGTGACGATCTGTCGTATATTCCTCTAATTTTGTGACCACCTCATCCACCAAGGCTTCACGCTCCCTGCGCTTTTCCTTCATCATATGGGTAATCTTGTAAAACTCCGTTGGATTGAGATAACGGAAAGATAGGTCTTCCAACTCCCATTTGACACTGGAAATTCCCAAACGATGGGCAAGTGGAGCATAGATTTCCATGGTTTCTTTGGAAATGCGCTCCTGCTTGTCTTTTCGAAGATGTTTCAGGGTCCGCATATTGTGCAAGCGGTCAGACAGTTTGACCAAGATAACACGGATGTCCTCAGACATGGCCATGAGCATCTTGCGGTGGTTTTCCGCTAATTGCTCCTCGATTGATTTGTACTCGACCTTACCAAGCTTGGTAACCCCATCGACGATTACCCTCACATCAGGACCAAACTCTCTTTCCAAATCGTCCAAGGTCGCATCAGTATCTTCTACCACATCATGCAAGAAACCACAAGCTACTGTTACAGCATCTAGTTTGAGTTTGGCTAAAATACCTGCCACTTGGATAGGATGAATGATATAAGGCTCACCTGATTTGCGATATTGACCACTATGGCATTCCACCGCATAGACCAAGGCCTTATGGACAAAATGGACATCCTCTTCTGTTAAATATTCTTTGGTTAAGGCGACAACTTCTTCGCCTGTTAAATTCACTTCTTTTGGCATCTCTACTCTCCAATTCTTCCTACCATTTTATCACTTTTTTAAGAATATGAAAACTAGATTGGAACAGAATAGGAAAAATATTTCAGAATTGCTGACAATTCTGAAATATTTTTATAATACATTGTACAGTTAGATTTTTCTATTTAGGGTGATAGAAGGAGATAGAAGAACGGAAACCATATTGTAACCTAAATATAATTTAACTCCCTATCCTTATCACCTTTTCATTCAAGTCAATATAGTTGAATGACGTCGTTTTACAAAGGAGTATTCTATGAAAAAAACTGTACTAACACTATTAGGAGCTACTGCTCTATCTATTACCGTTCCAATCACTGCTGCTGAAACTAGTACAACAAATAACTTTGAAGGTCCTCGTTATGAGCGTATATATTCTCATCGTTATAGTAAAACAGTAACAAAATACTATAACGATGATGGTTACATCCCACCAACTATCTACTATTCAGAATATAATGATAGTTTCCATTCAACCTTCAAAGGAACACTTGAAATAGACAGTGTACGAAGATCAAACGGTGGGACTCGTGTCACATACACTGGTACCTTGACTGGATTTTGGAATTAAAATCCTCAAGATGCTTTCTTTTATCCTTTAGTTTATAAGGAGAACACCTATGAAAAAAACTGCTATTTCTATCTTTGCTCTCCTAGTGTTAGGAGTTAGCTGCCTGTTTCTATTCAGCCAGCAAAGCTATAAAAAAACAGTCGTTCAATACTATGCTAACGACCAGAACCTACCCAATAGGATAACTTATAGTGAATATAGCGATAAACGAGAAGCCAACTACGGTGGCACTCTAAATATCACATCTATCAAACAAGCTAATGACGGAGTTTATGCAACCTATGAAGGGCAATTGACACCTCTCCAATAGTGATAAATTGATAACCAGCCTGTCTTCCTCTAGTCATGCTGGTTTTTAAGTTCATTCTAAATCCTTACCTATTCTCCCTAACTGTGCTATACTTAATTTAGTACATTCTTTGAGATTGGAGCCAATATGAAAATCCATAAAACCGTGAATCCTGTTGCCTATGAAAACACCTATTACCTGGAGGGTGAAAAACACCTCATCGTCGTCGATCCTGGCAGCCATTGGGAAGCTATTCGTCAGACAATAAAGAACATCAATAAACCTATATGCGCTATTCTCCTGACCCATGCCCATTATGACCATATCATGAGTCTGGACTTGGTTCGCGAGACTTTTGGCAATCCTCCTGTCTATATCGCAGAGAGCGAAGCCAGCTGGCTCTACACTCCTGTCGACAATCTCTCTGGACTTCCCCGCCACGATGATATGGCAGATGTGGTCACAAAACCTGCAGAACACACTTTTATCTTTCACGAAGAATACCAACTAGAGGAATTTCGTTTCACTGTCTTGCCAACACCAGGTCACTCTATCGGTGGTGTTTCCCTAGTCTTTCCTGATGCTCACCTAGTCTTGACAGGTGATGCCCTGTTCCGTGAAACAATCGGACGGACGGATCTTCCGACTGGTAGCATGGAGCAACTCCTTCATAGTATCCAGACCCAACTTTTCACCCTACCAAACTACGACGTCTATCCAGGACACGGTCCAGCTACGACCATCGCCCATGAAAAGACCTTCAATCCTTTTTTCTAACAAGATGGTGACAATGACTATCACAATTTAAGTAAACTATCCAGCAAATCTTTCTATTACAAAAGGCATACAGACAAGGTTTTCACACCTGATTGAATGCCTTTTTTCTGATTACTGACCTCTTTGCATTACCAAATAATCACGCGCTCTTCTGGTGAACGCCACATACCGTCTCCTTCTTTGACATCATAGGTTGTAAAGAAATCATCGAAGTTTGGTACTTGTACATTGACACGGAGTTTGGCTGGCGCGTGCACATCGACGCTAGCCAAAAGTTTCATAAATTCTGGGCGACCTTTCATGCGCCAGATGCGACCGAAGTTGTAGAAGAATTCTTCTGCTGAGAAGTCTGGTTCTCTCTTAGCTGCTTCAAGCGCTGCAGCGATTCCTCCCAAGTCAGCCACGTTTTCTGATACAGTCAATTTACCGTTGATGGTTGCTCCATAAGAATCTTGTCCATCAAATTGGTCAATGACTTTTTGTGTTTTCTCCTTAAAGGCAGCATAGTCATTCTCTGTCCACCAATCCTTGAGGCTACCATTTTCATCGAAGGAAGCTCCGTTGGTATCAAAGGCGTGAGAAATTTCATGGGCAATAACCGCCCCGATACCCCCGTAGTTAGCAGAAGATGACTGATGCAAATCATAGAAAGGTGCTTGTAAAATAGCCGCTGGGAAGACAATTAGGTTCTTCTGTGGATTGTAGTAGGCATTGACCATATGAGCAGGCATGCCCCACTCCTTGTAGTCAACAGGCTGGTTCCACTTGCTCCAACTGTGCTTGATTTCCACACGCGCAAAGGCTAGAGCATTGTCAAAAAGACTAACAGTCTCATCCACTACCTTGTCTTTGTAGCGTTCTGGCAATTCTTCTGGGTAACCGATATAAGGCTTGATGACATTGAGTTTGACGATGGCCTTGTCACGAGTTTCAGGAGTCAGCCAGTCATTCTTAGCCAAACGTTCCTTATAGACATCAATCATGGTTGCCACTTTTTTCTCTACGTCTGCCTTGGCCTCTGGAGAGAATTTTTCATGGGCATACCAGAGACCCAAGGCTTGTTTGAAAGGACCTTGTGCTAGCTGGTAGGCTGCCTTGACCTTGTCTTTGGCTTCTGGGACTCCTGAAAGCGCACGGCTATAGGCACCTGATAAGACACGGATTTCTTCTGTTAAATAGCTGGTTGAAAGATTAACAACACTTAAAATTAAGGTTGCCTTGAGGAGAGGCCAAGCCTCTTCACTATAGAATTGATCTGCTGCTTGCCAGAAACGTTCCTCGTCTACGATAACCTTGTCTGGTGCTTGTCCAAGAACAGCTTGGAAGAAGTCATCCAAAGGTAGGGCAGGCGCAAATTTCTTGAAATCTTCGTAAGCATATGGATGGTAAAGTTTAGCATACTCTGAACTTTCTTCATTAGAGAGCACCACTGCCGCAACTCGGCGGTCTAATTCTAGTCTTTTCTCTAACAAGTCTTCAATTTCTTCATCAGAGAAATCAAAAGCTTTGAGGAGATTTGCGCTACTTTCTTTCCAAAGAGTCAAGAGCTCTTCGCGCTGAGGATGGTCTTCTGCATAGTAGGTCGTGTCTGGCAAGATCGTGCTTGGAGCACTAGCCCATAAAACGTTGATTCTGGCATCCATAAAGTCTGGCGATACACCAAAAGGTAGGAAGTTAGGTTTTCCTGCAAGTTCAAACTCTGCTAGTCTAGCTGTAAAATCCGCAAAAGTCTCCAATTCTTGGAATTCTTTAAGGAGTGGTAAGACAGGTTTGATACCGTCAGCTTCTCTCTTATCAAAGTCACGAACTAGGCGGTGGTATTTGACAAAGTTCGCCAAGATAGCATCCTCAGGCACCTCTTCTCCTGCCAACCACTTGTCTGTTGTCGCCAGCATCAGGTCTTCAATTTCCTGATCTAAATCAACAAAACCTCCTGTTTGAGACTTATCTGCTGGAATTTCAGCTGTCTGTTGCCATTCTCCATTGATTGCATCATAAAAATCATCTTGATAACGTATCATCTTGTTCTCGCTTTCATTTGTACTTGTTTTTAGCTTAACAAAAATTAACTGGGAATGCAATTAAAAATGAACTTTCTCTTGCCATCATTTCTCAGTTATTATTTTAATTTTTTTAAAAAAATTAACTTGACTTAATAATGTATATTAAGAGGCAGGAGGAATACAAGTTTATGATACGTATCGAAAACCTCAGTGTCTCCTACAAAGAAACGTTGGCACTTAAGGATATTTCACTAGTGCTCCACGGACCAACAATTACCGGTATTATTGGTCCAAACGGTGCTGGGAAATCAACATTATTAAAAGGGATGCTGGGAATTATCCCACATCAAGGTCAGGCATTTCTCGATGACAAGGAAGTTAAAAAATCCTTACATCGAATCGCCTATGTCGAACAAAAAATCAATATCGACTACAACTTTCCCATCAAGGTCAAGGAATGTGTCTCGCTAGGACTCTTTCCCTCTATCCCTCTCTTTCGAAGTTTAAAGGCTAAACATTGGAAGAAAGTGCAAGAGGCCCTTGAAATTGTCGGTCTAGCTGACTACGCTGAACGTCAAATCAGTCAACTGTCTGGAGGTCAGTTCCAGCGGGTCTTGATTGCCAGATGTTTGGTGCAGGAAGCCGACTATATCCTCTTGGATGAACCCTTTGTTGGGATTGACTCTGTTAGTGAGGAAATCATCATGAATACGCTGAGAGATCTGAAAAAAGCTGGGAAGACGGTTCTCATCGTCCACCACGACCTCAGCAAGGTTCCCCACTACTTCGATCAAGTCTTGCTTGTCAATCGAGAAGTGATTGCCTTTGGTCCAACCAAAGAAACCTTTACCGAAGCCAATCTCAAAAGAAGCTTACGGTAATCGACTCTTTTCAATGGAGGTGACCCTATGATTGCAGAATTTATCGATGGATTGCAAAAATTCCATTTCTTACAAAATGCCTTGATAACAGCCATTGTCGTCGGGGTCGTAGCTGGAGCTGTAGGATGTTTCATCATTCTACGCGGGATGTCACTCATGGAGATGCCATTTCACATGCTGTCTTGCCAGGTGTAGCCCTCTCCTTCATCTTGGGCGTTGACTTCTTTATCGGAGCCATTGTCTTTGGATTGCTAGCTGCCATCATTATTACCTACATCAAGGAAACTCGATTATCAAAAGCGATACCGCCATCGGCATTACCTTTTTTCTTCTTTCTTAGCCCTCGGTATCATCTTGATTAGTGTCGCTAAAAGTTCAACTGACCTTTTCCATATCCTTTTTGGTAATATCCTGGCCGTCCAAGATACGGATATGTTTATTACCATGGGGGTAGGGGCAGCCATTCTCTTGTTAATCTGGATTTTCTTCAAGCAACTCTTGATAACGTCCTTTGATGAACTCTTGGCTAAAGCCATGGGAATGCCTGTCAATTTCTATCACTACCTTCTCATGGTACTCCTGACTCTCGTGTCTGTGACAGCCATGCAAAGTGTCGGAACTATCCTGATTGTAGCCATGCTGATTACCCCAGCTGCAACTGCTTATCTGTATGCTAATAGCCTGAAAAGCATGATTTTCCTTTCCTCAACCTTTGGAGCGATAGCTTCAGTTTTGGGGCTCTTTATCGGCTATAGCTTTAACGTTGCGGCAGGTTCTAGTATCGTGCTCACAGCTGCTAGTTTCTTTCTCATTAGCTTCTTTATCGCTCCAAAACAACGATATTTGAAACTGAAAAATAAACATTTGTTAAAATAAGGGGCAAAACCCCAATAAATTGGAGGATCTAATGAAAAAATTAGGTACATTACTCGTTCTCTTTCTTTCCGTCATCGCTCTTGTAGCATGTACTAGTGGAAAAAAAGATGCAGCTTCTGGTCAAAAACTAAAAGTTGTTGCTACAAACTCAATCATCGCTGATATTACTAAAAATATTGCTGGTGACAAGATTGATCTTCACAGTATCGTTCCTGTTGGTCAAGACCCACACGAATACGAACCACTACCTGAAGACGTCAAGAAAACTTCTCAAGCTGATTTGATTTTCTATAACGGTATCAACCTTGAAACAGGTGGAAATGCTTGGTTTACAAAATTGGTAGAAAATGCCAAGAAAACTGAAAACAAAGACTACTTTGCAGTCAGCGAAGGCGTTGATGTTATCTACCTTGAAGGCCAAAACGAAAAAGGCAAAGAAGACCCACACGCTTGGCTTAACCTTGAAAACGGGATGATTTTTGCTAAAAACATCGCAAAACAATTGAGTGCTAAAGACCCTAGCAACAAGGAATTCTACGAAAAAAATCTCAAAGAATATACTGATAAGCTAGACAAACTTGACAAGGAAGCTAAGGAGAAATTTAACAACATCCCTGCTGAGAAGAAACTCATTGTAACCAGCGAAGGATGCTTCAAATACTTCTCTAAAGCCTACGGTGTCCCAAGTGCCTATATTTGGGAAATCAATACTGAAGAAGAAGGAACTCCTGACCAAATCAAGACCTTGGTTGAAAAACTTCGCCAAACAAAAACTCCTTCACTCTTTGTAGAATCAAGTGTGGATGACCGTCCAATGAAGACTGTTTCTCAAGACACAAACATCCCAATCTACGCACAAATCTTTACTGACTCTATCGCAGAACAAGGTAAAGAAGGCGACAGCTACTACAACATGATGAAATACAACCTTTGACAAGATTGCTGAAGGATTGGCAAAATAATACTCTGAAAAACGTCATTCTCACACGAGCTGGCGTTTTTTTCTATGCCCATATTTCCGGTCAAATCATTGGAAAATTCCGACTGTTTCAGCTAAAATGGAAGAAAAAAGATTGGAGTATCTTATGGTAACTTTTCTCGGAAATCCTGTGAGCTTTACAGGTAAACAACTACAAGTCGGCGACAAGGCACTTGATTTTTCTCTCACTACAACAGACCTTTCTAAAAAATCTCTGGCTGATTTTGATGGCAAGAAAAAAGTCTTGAGTGTCGTGCCTTCTATCGATACAGGTATCTGCTCAACTCAAACCCGTCGTTTTAACCAAGAACTGGCTGGACTGGATAATACGGTTGTATTGACTGTTTCCATGGACCTTCCTTTGCTCAAAAACGTTGGTGTGGTGCTGAAGGTATTGAAAATGCCATCATGCTCTCAGACTATTTCGACCATTCCTTTGGACGTGATTACGCCCTCTTAATCAATGAGTGGCACCTATTGGCACGCGCAGTCTTTGTCCTAGATACTGACAATACTATTCGCTACGTTGAATACGTGGACAATATCAACTCTGAACCAAACTTCGAAGCCGCAATTGCAGCCGCTAAAGCCCTATAGAAAAAATCCTCTGTCACAAAGAGTTCCCTACTCTTTGAAACGGAGGATTTTTGTTTACGAGTAAATATAAATTAAATCAGATAAAAACAACTGCCTTACTCTACAGATTTCAAGGCTTCAAGCATATCAACCTTTCTCAGATGATGATTGACAAAGAAACCAAGCAAGGTCAAAATGATGCTTACTGCTGCCACTGGAATTACATAGACTTCCCAGCCTACCTGCGGATAAAAGAGAATGGTCGCAGGCGAAATCATTTGAATCAAAAATTGGTGTAAATAGAAACCAGATACCAAACCAATTACGATTCCCACAAGGGACAGCACAATCGTCTCACGGTAAATGTAGAGAGTGACTTCATTATTATGAAAACCGAGAACTTTGATAGTGGAGAGTTCACGAATTCTCTCAGCCACGTTGATATTGGTCAGATTGTAGAGGATAACAATAGCCAATAGAACCGATACGATGACCAAGATGGTCATGGTCTGATTGAGTGAGCTAGCGACGGAGTCAAAGAGTCGAATGGCTGAAGCATTCTGGACAACGCTGGACACCGCAGATTGATTCATAAGTAAGCCAGCCTGTCTTTCGATACTAGTAGCACTGGTATCCCTTAACGAGACCAGATAAGTGTTGGCTTGGGGTAGCTGGCCGTAAATTTGCTCATAGCTAGCCTGACTCATATAAATAAAGTGACCAACGTAGTTCTCAGTAATAGCAGCAACCGTTAATTCCTTACCTTCAATTTCTAGAGTTTTTCCAACCTTGACACCTGCCAGCTGGGCTAGTTTAGCTGTAATAACGGCGCCATCTTTTAATGTCAGCTCCTGCTGATGGCTTTGAAGATGGATAAAGGGAGTCAAATCTTCCTTCTCTGTCATCATAAGGGTAATGGTCTGAAGACCAGCCTTACCTTTGAAATCCTTGTCTAGCGTTTTAGAATATATTTTCTGATAAGCTTGGATATCTTGTCCTTTCAACACTTCTTCCAACTCTGCCTTGTCTTGATTGGTCGCACTAGGATTTTCAGAGACAATCATCTGATACTGTTGAATTTGTTGAAACTGTCTAGACGGAACTCCTGCTACAGAGGATTGAATTCCCAAACCGGCAAAGAGCAGAGCGACTGAACCTGCCACACCAAAAATCGTCATCAACATCCGTTGCTTATAACGAAAGATATTGCGAGCTGTTACCTTATGAGTAAAACTGAGACGGTGCCAGATAAAGCCGATGCACTCCAGTAAGATTTTAGCTCCTTTGACAGGTGGTTTAGGCAGTAAAAGCTGGGCTGCTTCGTCATGAAGTTCCCTACGAGCTACCAAGTAGGCTGGTAGAACACTAGCCAACCAACTAAAAACAAGAGCCAGTATACTATAGGTCCAATAGAACTGAATCTGGGTTTCTCCCACTACCATTCCTTTTGTAATGACACTTGAAATCACACTGGCTAGTAAATAATGGCCAAGTATACTACCTAGAGCTGTTCCGACAGTCCCAGCTACTAGGCCGTAGAGGAGAAACTTGGCGATAATATCCTTGCTACGATAGCCCAAGGCCTTAAAAATCCCTGCATGTGTTCGCTCTTCATCCACAAAACGAGTCATAGTTGTGAAGGTCACCATAGCCGCTACGGCATAAAGCACTACCGGAAAGATATTGCCCACTGCCCGAATACTGGCTGAAGCATTACTGTACATGAGGTAGCCTTGACCCCCTGGCATGGTTTGCCGATTATAGACTTGATACTTGGGCTCAGCTAAATCATCCAAGACTTGCTGATGTTTTTCTAATTTTTCCTTTTCTTGGGCTAAATTTTGTTCGGCCTGCTTTAGTTTGTCCTCTTCCTTGCTCAATTCCTGCTTAGCTTGGGTAAGTTGAGCACTAGCCTGCTCTCTCTGAGCTTGAGGAAGCAAGGCTAGTTGACTTTCTTGAGCCTGTATACGAGCTTGAGCAGCTGCTAAACGACGCTTGCCTTCCTGCAAATTAGTCTCAGCCTTGTCAAGGGTCTCTTGACCTTTGTCTAAAGACTCTTGGCCTTCTTTTTTCAAGACTTGTAGACGTGCCTTGCCATTATCTGACAAAGCTTGTTCAAGGTCTTCCTGATGTTGCTTGGATTTTTCTTCATAAGCTTCTGAAAAGGCATTTAAACCTGCTAAATCTTGATATTTCAAACGTGCTATATTATAGACTTTCTGATCAAACTGGCTAGGCAAAATCACTCCATAGGCTGTCAGAGTCCCACTTCCACTTGCTGCGTAGCCCATATCTCGCTGGGAGAGGATTTCAGCTGAATCCACAAAACCAGTAATGGTATAAGCATGGTCTTTTAAAGAGGAATGACCCTCTTCTTTTTCTTTAAAACTAATCTCCTGTCCCACGCTGTATTGGCCTTGCAAATGACTGGCCAAAGCGATTTCCTGGTCTGACTGAGGAAGTCGTCCCTCTCTTAGCTGAAAGGTTGAAATTCGCTCTGGTTTGGAGTACAGCCGAATGGCATCCTGCCCATTCTCCATAGTCACATCTGTCAAATAGCCAAACTCAACTTCTGCGCCCTCTATCTGTTCTAGTTCTTCTTGATCTGCTTGATCCAAACCATAATTAGACATAACTGCCAAATCCAAGGTTTGAGCAGTTGTTAAATAAGCATTAGCTGTCGCCTCCATGTTGGGACTGGTTACTTTGAGACCTACTAGGGCTAAAGATCCCAACATCATCAAGGTCAAGATGGATAAAAAACGCCCCTTGGAGCCTGTGAAGGACTGAATTAAATCCTTCCAATAGGTTTTTCGCTTGATCATGCTAGTACTCCAAACTGTCGATATCCTGAGGATGCTGGTTTATCACCACATCCTTGACACTGGCATCGTGCATATGAATCACGCGATCAGCAATGGGCGCCAAAGCTCCATTGTGAGTCACGATAATCACCGTCGCTCCCTTTTGACGAGACATATCTTGGAGGATTTTCAAAACCTGCTTGCCCGTCTGATAATCCAAGGCTCCAGTTGGTTCGTCACAAAGGAGAATTTTAGGATTTTTTGCTACCGCGCGTGCAATGGAGACTCGCTGTTGCTCCCCTCCAGAAAGCTGGGCTGGAAAGTTATTGAGACGATGAGCCAGACCTACATCTGTCAAGACCTGTTCAGGATTCAAGGCATCTGTCACGATTTCTGAAGCCAACTCCACATTTTCCTTAGCGGTTAGATTGGAAACTAGATTATAAAACTGAAAAACAAAACCGACATCATTTCTACGATAATTGGTCCTCTGGTGGGAACTATAATCTGCAATATTAACACCATCTATCCAGATTTCCCCCTCATCACTGGTATCCATTCCCCCAAGAAGGTTAAGAACCGTTGACTTGCCTGCACCAGATGCACCTAGAATAATAACCAATTCACCCTTTTCGATCTCAAAATTCACATCACGATTGGCCACAATCTCCGTGTCCCCAACCTGATAACGCTTGTAACAGTGTTTCATCTCAATATAAGCCATCAGACCCACCCTCTCTCAAACAAATTACTTCCTACTACCATTATAACGCTTTTTCAACTAGTTGGAAACTGCTTACATTCTCAAATCCTTATTAAAAGGCAGTATCAAATTACTGCCTTCTAATACTCAATGAAAATCAAAGAGCAAACTAGGAAGCTAGCCGCAGGTTACTCAAAGCACCGCTTTGAGGTTGTAGATAAGACTGACAAAGTCAGTCACATATATACGGTAAGGCGACGCTGACGTGGTTTGAAGAGATTTAAGAAGAGTATAACATCTTCTTAAAAATAAAATTGAACCAGATCGCCTTCTGCTGTTGCTACCGAAATACAATCTTTCTCTATGCATTTCACTTTTGCTTTTTCTTGATTCATTTCAATCACACTCTTCTCAATACCTGGATAAGAGACTCGTAAATCTCCCCCACTTCTTGATAAAATAGTCATCTGTAAGAGTTTTTTATCCTCCCAACTCATGCTAACTTCAAAATGTCCACGTGCCATTAAGCCTGAAACGGAACCTGTTGACCATGCATCGGGTAGGGCGGCTAGAGGTACCAGATAAGCTGTATAAGACTGGAGTAACATTTCTGCCATGCCACTGCTAGCACCAAAATTACCATCTATCTGAAAAGGAGGATGGCTACACCAAAGATTTGGCAAGGTGGATGACTTTAACTGCTCTGCTAATAATTTATGGGCTCGATTGCCATCTCCTAGACGCGCCCAAAGATTGATCTTATTAGCCTTGGACCAGCCTGTTCCGCCATCTCCACGATCATTGAGGCTAGCACGCGCCGCTTCAAGATACTCCTGCCCCTTGTAGCTAAAGAGATTGCCAGGATAGAGTCCCACTAGATGGGAAGCGTGCCGATGCTGGGCCTCCACTTTCTCATTTTGAAAATGCTGCTCTTCCTCCTCATACCACTCCCTGATTCGACCAGATTGAGTGATTTGAAGAGGATTAAGCAAGTCAAACTTCTCCTTGACCTCAGTCAACAAATCCCCATCCAGCCCCAATTCTTGAGTAGCCTGAATAAAATCATGAAATAATTGCCAAATCAGAGATTGGTCATAGGTATTGCCAATCGAAATCGGACCGTGTTCTGGCGAATAAGATGGAGAAGAAACCCAACGCTGGCCCTGCTGATCCTCATGTAAAAAGGCATTCCAAAAGCGTACCGTTTCCCTCAACATGGGATAAATTTTCTCCCTAAGATAGTCTTGGTCCCTATAAAATGAATAGGCTTCATAAACAGTTTGCATCATCCACGCATTGGCAGCTGGTGACCAACCCCAATAGTAATCCCAACCAGGTGCCGTCCAGCCAAAAGGGGTCGCTTGGGTATGGACCAACCAACCATTCTCCTCTCCTTCCCGAGAGACAATTCCTGCATACCTTGCAGCTGCTAGGCGACCAAAGACACGCAAATCATCGATATAGTTTATGACCGGAAAGGTCGTCTCTAGAAGATTAGTAACATAGGCTGGCCAATAATTCATCTGCAGGTTGATATTCAAGTGATAGTCCGAATTCCAAGGAGGATTGTCGACCGCATTCCAGACCCCTTGTAGGTTAGCTGGTAGAGCATCTGGACAGTCTCTAGAAGAACTAATCAATAAATACCGCCCATACTGGAAAAACAGCTCCTCCAAAGCCTGCCCCTCTTGTGGCTTATAATTTTTTAGCAAATCATCTGTAGTGGATGTGTCTACATCAGCTCCCAAATCCAATTGAACACGCTGGAATAAGGCTTGGTAGTCCTCAATATGCCTTGATTTCAATTGGGCATAGCCCTTTTCTTTAGCTGTGTCCACAAAGTCTATCACCTGTTGCTCTAAATCTAGTTTCTTGCGATAATTGCTAGCAGGATTTTGGGCAAAATCCGTCTTAGCTGCCAAGAAAAGATTGGCATAACTGGCTCCTGATATCTGAACCTTATCTGCCCAAACTCTAATATCCCCATCTGTTTGCCAAGCTAAACAGCTAGCAAACTGCAGGTCATTGTCCTTAACTCTTCCCTTCATCAAAATATGAGAATCAGTAATATCCAACTTGCATTCCTTGTAATCAGATTTTTCCTGTTCATACTTTCCATCAGAAGCCAAATCACGGGTCAAGGATAGTTCTATAGTAAAATCTAGAGTTTCCAACCCTTCCTTAGTAAAACGTTGAACCAAGAGATCATCTGGAAAACTGGCAAAGGCTTCACGTTCAAATCGCGTTCCCTTATAGACATAAGAAGTTGTCACAAGCGCCTTACTGATATTCAACTGTCTCTGGTAATCCGTCACCTGAGATAAAGTCTTACCTTGCTGGCTAAACTCAATAAGAATATCCCCAAAGGACAGATAGGTCCCATATTGACTCGTTTTGGGTCCGACTAGGTGCTGTTCAGCCAGTTCCTTAGCAGTATTGTAGTCTCTCTTCTCCAAAGCCTGTCGAATCTCAGCTAAAAAAACATACTGATCCTGAAGATTTCCACCCTGATAATCGCAACTATCAGGAAGTGGACCACCAGACCAGAGACTTTTTTCATTGAATTGAATCCGCTCAGCCCCTATAAGCCCAAATACTTTTGCCCCTAAAGAACCATTGCCTATCGGTAAGGCCTCTTCTTCCCAACCCTTATATGTTATTGACGCTGGTTGCTTGTAGGCCAGTACATAATCTTGTTTTTTATTCCTTATCATACTACCATACTAACATAAAAAGCCTAGAAATCAATTCTAGACTTACAATTTTTTATTTTCCAAGGTAGTATTCAGAAACTACGTTCAATTTTTCGTCGAATTCGAATACCAATGGTGGGAAGTTAGGGATTTCCACGTCCATGATTTCGTCATCTGACAAACCTTTGATGTGTTTTACAAGGGCACGGATTGAGTTACCGTGAGCTCCTACGAATACGTTTTTACCATCTTTAAGAGCTGGAGCGATTTTATCTTCCCAGAATGGAAGGGCACGTTCCAAAGTCACTTTCAAGTTTTCAGCGTCTGGGATTACTGAGTCGTCAAGTGAAGCGTAACGACGGTCTGTGTGAGCTGAGTGCTCATCATCACGGTCCATGTTTGGAGGCAATACATCGTATGAACGACGCCAGATGTGAACTTGCTCATCACCAAATTGTTCAGCAGCTTCAGCTTTGTTTTTACCAGTCAAACCACCGTAGTGACGTTCGTTCAAGCGCCATGATTTTTTTCAACTGGAACCCTGATTGGTCAGAAGCTTCAAGAGCCAAGTTAGTTGTTTTAATCGCACGTTTCAATACTGAAGTGTAAGCTTGGTCAAATTCGATACCAGCTTCTTTGATCAATTTACCAGCGTCAATCGCTTGTTGTGTACCTTTTTCAGACAAATCAACATCAGCCCAACCAGTGAAAAGGTTAGCTTTGTTCCATTCAGACTCACCGTGGCGAGCAAAAACCAATTTTACCATTAGATGGATTCTCCTTTAAATTTTCCGAGGTTTCCCCTCGTTTATCTATTCTATTTTACACAATTTTTCACAAAAAAGCTAGTCAAAACCAAAAAGGAAAGGACTGTTTGACAATGTTTGGCAATCACATTGTTTTTGGTTGTTTCTATTCTATCATCATTATTTAATCTTTAAAAAACACCCCAATTTCTAACAATTGGGGTGTAATTTATCAATTATTCTCAATTACTACAAAAATTTCTATCTTACTGTAGTTGAGATGTCAAAGTTTTTCAACTGTTTTTGCAAATTGTCTCTAAAGTCTTTCAATTGTTGAGACAATTTTGATTTATCATCTTCCTTGATCTCAGTTGACCCTAGCAAATCATATATTTTTTTCTGCGCATCGAATAATTTTTGAGTTGACTCTTTTAGTTTGGTAAACGACTCATTATTTTCCATAGCTGTGCCTTTGAAACTTTCCTCAGCTTTAGTAAAATAATCATCAAAAATCTTTTTATAAAGATCTATATAATCTGCATAAGTACGTATTGATTCAATCGCATCGTCTGTTACAACCGGTGTATCAAGAGTGATTGTTTCTTTTGAGGTATTAGATGTTGCTTCTGTCTTCTCATCATTACTGGTTGAAGTAGTCTTTGAATTTTGTGCTCCACATGCAGCGAGAAGAGAAACAGATAATAGAACTACTCCTAGACCGATAAACTGTTTTGTTCTTTTCATACTAAACCACCTTTTATTCTTCTGATTTGAATTTCTTCAATGTTGCAAGGAATAGAGATCCTCCAATAATAGCAAGAATCCCCCCAACCCATCCTAAGAATGGAATGAGACTAACTCCACCTGAAACAATCATTAGTACAGACGGAGCTGCACCTACACGATTATCTCCTTTATAGTAAACAATAGCAATGATACCAAGAACAAGATTTGCAATCTTCAAGGCATTCAAGAGTAAGGCAACACCTGAAACAGCCCCTGCAGTAGCTCCTCCATTAAGAGTTGTAGCAGCTGTATTTACCGCTGTTCCCAACAAGACAAAAGGACCAATAAGAAGTAAAATTCCTCCCACAAGACCGACGATACCACTAATTAAAGCAAGTGTTTTTGATTTCATAATAAAATCTCCTTTTTATTTTTCAAATAAAATTGTATCATATTTGCTAAAAAGTATTTTTCTGATATTATAAAATAAAAAAATTTGTATAATATGAAATAAAAATATAATACTTTTTCAGAAATCAAAAAAACAACTATACAAATTTATTGTTGTAAAATTGTCACACTATTTACCAATCTTATCCGCAATATCAAATTCGTATTTTATCTTACTGCTGTTAGCTTGCTAAGTTTCTCTTTGATTCTTGTTGAGTATAAAAAATCACACCTCACAAATTTTCAAAATAAATAAAAACGCATCATATCAGGTATTCAAAAACGTGATACAATGCGTTTAATAGACTATAAAATTAGTTGTCTTTTCTTCTCAAATTGAGTTTTACCTAGACTTTTCAACCTTATTTCTCTTCAAATCCTTCTGCGACTGCGTCTGCAAAGTTTTCTTCTACGATGCTTGCACAGTGGTCACAGATGACTGCGTGGTAGCTGCGTTCTGCTGTTGTTGGGTCGATACGACGGCAACGGTCACATACTTCACCTGCAGCGCGTTCAACTGTGAAGGCTACATCTTCGAAGCTAACGGCAGCTTCTGGAGCTGGTCCTTCTGCGATAGTCAATTCAGACACGATTAAAAGTTGAGCTACATTGCTGTTTACTGCTTCGAGCAGAGTTTTCACAACTTCATTTGGATAAACTGTCAAGTGTGCTTCAAGTGATTTACCGATTACTTTTGCATTACGAGCTTCTTCCAAGGCTTTTTGAGCTTGTCCACGGAAGTCCATGAAGGCAGCCCATGTATCCAAGATTTCCTCTTGATTAGCAAAAGTTTCCGCTTCTGGCAATTCTGATAATTGAACAAAATCTTCTGCTTCAAACTCAAGGTATGACCAGATTTCTTCCGCAGTGTGAGGAAGGATTGGTGTCAAGAGTTTGGTGATTTTCACAAGAATGTCATAGAAGACAGTCTGCATTTGACGGCGTTCCAGTGATTTGGCACCTTCGATGTAAACAACGTCTTTGGCAAAATCAAGGTAGAAGGCTGACAAGTCAACGTTGATAAAGTTCACCAAGGCCTTGTAGATTGTCAAGAATTCAAAGTTGGCATAAGCATCACGAATCGTTTTCACAAGCTGGTTAAAGCGAATCGTCATGTACTTATCAACTGAACGAAGCTCATCGTAAGCTACTGCGTCTTGAGCTGGGTTAAAGTCAGATGTATTGGCAATCAAGAAACGAAGGGTGTTACGAATCTTACGGTAAGTTTCAGAGACTTGGCTCAAAATATCCATAGAGATACGCACATCGTTGCTTGAGTCAACACTTGTTACCCAGAGACGCAAGATTTCAGCACCGAATTGTTTTTCAACATCGCTTGGAGCAATGGTGTTTCCAAGAGATTTAGACATCTTCTCACCTTTACCATCAAGGGCAAACCTTGTGACAAGATTTGTTTGTAAGGTGCTACGCCATGGTTGGCAACAGATGTGATGAGTGAAGAGTTGAACCAACCACGGTATTGGTCAGAACCTTCTAGGTAAAGGTCTGCTGGGTAAGTCAACTCAGGACGGTTTACTACAACTCCATTCCATGATGAACCTGAGTCAAACCAAACGTCCATGATATCTGTTTCTTTTTTGAACTCACCATTTGGTGAACCTGGATGAGTAAATCCTTCTGGCAAGAGGTCCTTAGCATCACGTTCCCACCAAATGCTTGAACCATGTTCCTCAAAAAGTTGAGCCACGTGTTCAATAGTTTCAGCAGTCATAATCGCCGTACCGTCTTCAGCGTAGAAGATAGGAAGTGGAACACCCCAAGCACGTTGACGAGAGATAACCCAGTCGCCACGGTCACGAATCATATTGTAAAGACGGACTTTACCCCATTCTGAGTGGAATTTCACCTTTTCAATTTCATCCAAGATTTCTTGGCGGAATTTAGAAACTGAGGCAAACCATTGTGGTACTGCACGCCAGATGATTGGTTTCTTCGTACGCCAGTCAAATGGGTATGAGTGAGAGATTTCTTCTTGGGCAAGAAGGAGGTTACCAAGTTTTTCAATAACAGTTGGAACTACCTTTTCATAGAATTGACCTTCAAACTCAGGACCAGCATTCTTCATCATGATACCACGTTCGTCAACAGTCACTGCGACTTCAAGACCATTAGCAATACCAACATTGTAGTCGTCCTCACCAAAACCAGGGGCTGTATGGACAATACCAGTACCAGAGTCAGTGGTAACGTGATCACCAAGGATAACGAGCTCATCTACAGCAGTATCCCATGGGTGTTCTGTTACGATGTGGTTGAGTTCTTGACCACGGTAAGTTGTCAAAACTTGAACATCAACCCAGCCAAATTTCTCAGACAAGCTAGTCAACAATTCTGCAGCAACCACAAACTTACGAGCTTCACCTGCAGGTTGAACCAAAACGTAATCAATGTCTGCTCCAACCGTCAAACCACGAGAAGCTGTGATGGTAAATGGTGTAGTTGTCCAGACAACGATGTAAGTATCTGCATCTAGAACACCTTTGCCATCTTTTACCTTGTTGGCATAGTAAAGGAAGTTGAAACCAAGTCATGGTATTCAATCTCCGCTTCTGCAAGGGCTGACTCAGATGACCAAGACCAGTAAACTGGTTTGGCACCACGGTAGATATAACCTTTATTAGCCATTTCCCCAAATACACGGATTTGAGCTGCTTCATAGTCAGGAGTCAAAGTCACATATGGATTTTTCCCAGTCACCAGAAAACCCCCAAACGTTTAAAGTCTTCACGTTGTTTATCTACTTGAGAAAGAGCGTATTCACGGCAAAGTTTCAAGTACTCAACCAAGTCCATTTCTTTACGTTTAACACCTTGTTTTGCTAAAACTTGCTCGATTGGCAGACCATGAGTATCCCAACCTGGGATAAATGGTGCGTAAAAACCTGACATAGATTTTGAACGAACAATGATATCTTTTGAAATCTTGTTCATAGCGTGTCCAACGTGAATATTTCCGTTCGCGTATGGAGGGCCATCATGCAAGGTGAAATGAGGTTTTCCTTGGTTCAATTCTTGACGACGTTGGTAAAGTTTTGCATCTTCCCATTCCTTTTGCCAAACTGGCTCTTTGCTAGGAAGTCCTGCACGCATTGGGAAAGCTGTTTTCCCAAGGTTAAGGGTATCTTTGAGTTTCATGGTATCTCCTTTATAAATAATAACAAATTAAAAACCACGACTGCCAAAAAGGACGAAAATCGTGGTACCACCTTTATTCGGAAAAAGATTTAATCTTTCTCCCTCTTATCCCGTAACGTGGGGAACGTCAAATCCTACTAACTTCAGACTTGATAGTTTGAGAGGATAATCTTATCGTTAGGGATTACAGGACTCACACCATCTCCTGCTCGCTGGAAATATAAGGATAAGATATTGTTCTCAGATTATTTCTTATAAAATTGTAACGGATTCTTGCGGTGCATCAAATCCTGGTGCTGAATCAAACGTTTCTGTAGCTGGTGTTGGAGCCGAAGGATGTACTGGAGCTACTTCTGGTTCTTCATACATTGGACCAACTGGATGAGCTGTCTCTTCTTCAATTTGAGGACTCGATACAGGAGTTGGGTTTTCCACTTCCTGTTTAGCTTGAGCTTCAAATTCAGCCAATTCTTTATTGGCTGCCTCAATACGAGCCTGTAACTCTGTCATTTCTTCTTGAGAAAATTGACGTGTCATATCAATTGGTTCTTCCTCAATTGGAGATGGAATCGGTTCCCCAAGCACTTCGCTAACAACTTCTTTAAATGCTTCATCACTTGTCTGAAGATAAGTAGCTGTTGGACGAAGAATATCTTCCCAATCTGAAGATTCAACAATAGCCAACTGACTCTCAATTGTAGATTTGAGACGTTGGTGGAAGACACGACTCTTGTTCTTCAATTCTTCGGTTTCAACAGCAACTTTCTTAGCATTATCAGCTGCCTGACGAAGAATTTCATTTGCCTTATATTTAGCTTCTTCCAACAAGCGTTGGGCATCCTGCTCTGCTTGGTGAACGATATTGTTTGAACGTTCATGTGCCGCTTGTTTCACTCTCTCAGCTGTATCTTGGGCAATCAATACAGACTGGCTCAACGAATCTTTCATCTCATCAAAGTAAGACAAACGCTCTTCCAAATTTTTAATATGTAAATCCTTATCATGATTAGAACGAACTAAATCTTCATAATCACGAACTACAATATCTAAAAATTCATCTACTTCTTCTGGATCAAAACCTCTAAAACGTGTGCTAAAGGTTTTATCTTTGATTTCTAACGATGTAATTGGCATATTTTTCCTCACTTACTTAATAATAACTGGACTGTTATTTTTTTCTTCTCTTTTTTTAGTTTGTCCCTTATCTTGAAGCAATCTCAAGCGCCCAAATTTTTCTCACACTAATCAAGTCTCCAACTTGAACAATATAATCTGATTTGTCTACCACATGATAATTTACTTGGACAAGTTTCTTTTCAATCAACTGGTTTGCTTGATTCCTAGATAATTTCAAAACATTTGATAAAAGAACATCTAATCTAAAACTAGACACGCATAAATCCAGCTCTCTATACTGTTCTAGCTTATCTATTTTCTCGGTGAAAGGACGTTCCTCCAGCGAAACAGGTATACGGCCAATTTTCTTTAATCCATCTTGAAAGAGAAGAAGAAACTGCTGATTAATCATAATCTGCGCCCGTTCTTCATCCACTAGGATATCTCCAAAAAGTTTCCGTTCAATCCCTAATTGATTGATGACTGTCCCTAAAATCTTAGCATGCGTTAAGTGTTCAAATTTATTGGAATACACTATTTCCTGTAGAGATATTTCAAAATCTGAAAACTCTGGCTGGAAATAATCTGGGTATAATAAAACTCGAACATACTCACTCGAGACGAATTCCCCACTACTGCTACAAGCAAGACCATAAGTTTTGGCCAAATCTTTAATAGTTTCTCCTGATGAGGATTGATAAAAGGAGTTAAAAAAGGAGCATAGCTATCTTCTACCTTTTTTATCCATTCCATTCCCTTATCAAGAAATGGACGATCTTCTATGGAGAAATGCTGGTAAATCCCTTTATTCATCCTATCATCGCCAGAAAACGGACTAGGTTTTCTCCTAAAAATCGAATCAAAACAATCGCAACCCAAATAGATAAATCCAGACCTGCTACCTGTAAAGGCAGGCGTTGCAAAGGAGCAAGCACTGGTTTTACCAATGCTACAATCCAACGACCCAAACTTGATTCGTAGGCGCCTGGAAACCAAGACATGACAGCAAAGGCTACCAAAATCAGGGAGTAAATATCCACTGCATTATAAATCATACGAATTAAAAAAATCATTATCGTACTCTATTTCGTCTCATATCAAAATCAAACTCACCCTGTTGATCTTCATCTGGTAAACGAATATCTTCAATATTCACAATAACATTCACTGGTGTCAACAGGTACATGGTAGAAGCTACCTTTTTCAAATTTCCAGCTAGAACATGGCAAGCTCCATCCAGATAATCTAAACAACGACGAGCTTGCACTTCAGTCATATATTGAAAATCAATCAAAATACTTTCGTTTCCTGCTAATAAATCAACAATTTCTATCGCATCTTCATATTTTCTAGGATAACGAACATCAATTGTTACTTTTTCAGTAGAATGCTGATTTTGCTTTGCTAACTCTTGTTGACGTGCATGCAGTCTGGTAATATTATTTTCTTTTGTACTACTTGTGCTTGGTGTTTGATTCGTTGAGAGAGCCTTTTCCTGTGTAGAATTTACTGGAGTTAAAATGGGCTCATCTCGTTTTTCATTAGGGAGACTTAAATCCTCATCCTCCGTAAAATAATCTATAAATCTATCGAATCTATCTTTTAAAGACATGGTTCTCTCCTACTTAAAAAATGCTGTACCTATGCGAACAAAGGTGGAACCGAATTGAATCGCTTCTTTATAATCACGACTCATTCCCATACTTAACTCGGTCATAGGCATCTTTGGAATTTGTTTTTCTTGGATTTCTTTTTGTAAATCTTGGGTCGCCTTGAAAATTTCTTTCAACTGCTCACTGCTAGCCTCAAAAGGTGCCATCGTCATTAAACCAACATATTCAATCTTATCTAGTTTGGCTAACTCTGGCAAGACTTCCAATAATTCTTCTCTCGAAAAGCCGTGTTTACTTTCTTCTTTAGAAATATTTACTTGAAGGAAACACTTGATGACTCGGTTACTTCTTTTTTGAATTTCCTCTGCTAGCTTTACTGAATCTAAGGCATGAAAATAATCAATGTATTGAATGACATCTTTCACCTTACGTCTTTGCAAGGTACCAATCAAATGCCAAGTCACATCTCGATCTTTTAAAGCTTGATATTTCTCTAGAAATTTATCTACACGATTTTCACCGATATGATGAACCCCTAGCGGAAGCAAGGCTTCCGCTGTCGGTACATCTACATACTTGGTAACTGCAATGACAGAGACTGAGCCACTCTCGCGATGAGCACTCAGACTTGCTTCTGCGACTTCTCGAAAAACACGTTCTGTATTTTCTTTTACATTCATTTACTTAACGATTTTTGAAAAATGGAGGTGTATCCAACTCATCTTCATCTTGTGAATTTGGAATTTCAAAACGTTCTACCGGTGACACTACTGAATCAGTCGGACGAACAATTGTCTCGCGACGTAAATCCCAATCACCAAAGCAGATCCTTGAGCTTGTTCCGAGCGACGTTGATTTTGTTTTGGCAATTCAGCTGTTTCTGCCATATCAAAATGACGATCAAAGCCATGTGAATGAGCTGGTCTCACTGTCTCACGGTAGTTAGTAGTAGGTCTAGCTTGTGGAGCCACAACCTTCTCTACACGATCTTGACGAACACCCGTTGCAACAACTGTTACACGGATTTCATCACGCATACTTTCATCAATTGAAGTACCGAGCCAGATGTTTACTCCTTGTCCTGCTGCTTGGTTCACAATTTGTGAAGCCTCTTCTGCCTCAATCAAGGTTAAGTCAAGACCACCAGTTACGTTGACAATCACATCTTCTGCTCCATCAATTGTTGTTTCAAGAAGTGGAGAGTAAATTGCCTTACGTGCTGCTTCAACAACACGTTCTTCTCCACTACCGATACCAATACCCATAAGAGCATTCCCTTTATTTGCCATTACCGTTTTCACATCGGCAAAATCAAGGTTAATCAATCCTGGATTGGTAATCAAATCGGTAATTCCTTGAACACCTTGACGAAGAACGTTATCTGCTTCGCTAAGAGCCTCCAAAAGCGGTGTTTTCTTATCAACAATTTCAAGTAAGTTGTTGTTTGAGATAATCAATAGAGTATCTACATGCTCACGAAGTTGATTGATTCCTTCTACAGCAAATTGTCCACGCTTGCTTCCTTCAAAACCAAACGGACGTGTTACAACACCAACTGTAAGAGCACCCAAATCTTTTGCAATACGAGCAATAACAGGGGCAGCTCCAGTTCCAGAGCCTCCTCCCATACCAGCAGTGATGAAGACCATATCCGCGCCACTGATAGCTTCAGTCAGTGTTTCTTCGCTTTCTTCAGCAGCTTTACGACCAACCTCAGGTTGACCTCCTGCACCCAAACCGCGAGTCAATTTAGTCCTAACTGAATAACAGTCTCAGCTTTTGTACTGCTCAAGGCTTGCACATCTGTATTTGCTGCGATAAATTCTACGCCTGTAACACCTTCGTCGACCATACGGTTGATGGCATTGCCACCACCTCCACCGACACCAATTACTTTAATCACTGCACCTTGGGCAGCAGCTGTATCAAATGAAAATGTCATAATTTATTTTTCCTCTTTATTCGTCAAACATGCTTCCGATCAAGCCACGGAAACGATCTGCTAATTTCGGTTTATTTTGTGAAGTCTGTTGAAAATCTGCAACTTGTTCTGCAGGAGCTACAGGTTCTACTTCTGGAGCAGGAGCTGATTGAACAGGAGTTGATTGAACAAACTGAGCGGTTTTCTGAATCATTCCTCCAAAACTGAGCGGTTGTTGGAATAATCCTTCATCACCCTTAACTGCTCGTTGAGCCAAGAGATGTACTTCTGTCAATTGTCCCGCGAATTCTGAAAGACTAATCACATGCGCAAAAGCCGGATTACGAATTCCAACTTGGTTTGGAACATAGAGTTTCACACGAACACCAAAAACTTCTTGAGCAAGCTCCACAATACCCGGTAAAATAGCCGTTCCACCAATCAAAACAATGCCACCAGGAAGATCCAATAAATGTCTTCTGTCTAAGTCTTGTTTGATTTGTTCAAAAATATGCTTAATTCGTGCAGAAATAATCTCTGACAAGTAATTTTCTGTTACTTCAACAGGTTCTACTTCCCCAATCACTTCGACTTGGAATGTTTCTTTACTTGCGAGAGGAGGATAAGCCTCTCCATAGTTTAATTTCAAACCTTCGGCTAGTTTCTGTGATGTCTTCAAGACTTTAGAGATATCCTTAGTTACGTAATCTCCGCCTTCTTGGAGAATATTGGTGAACTGGAGTTCTTGGTTACGGATTGTAGCAACAGTTGTTTGACCTGCTCCCATATCAATCACAGTAGCTCCAAATTCACGCTCTCCTTCGTTCAAGACTGAACGAACCAAAGCCAGTGGTGAAATAATAATATTTTCAACCTGAACACCTGCACGTTCAACTGTCTTACGTAGGTTATGTAAAATAGTGCGAGGGCCTGTATAAAGTAAACCACGCATTTCAAGACGAACACCCATCATGCCACGCGGGTCACGAATACCTTGGAAACCATCTACGATAAATTCTTCTGGAATAAAAGTAATGACTTCACGATCTGGTGTCATACTCTTTGTCAAAGCTGATTTGACAACATTTTCGACATCTTGGTCTGTAATTTCTTTTGTATCAGATGTAACTGGAATCATTCCTTGAGTTGGTTCTACCTGTAAGAGATTAGCTGGTAAACCAACATTCACTGATTTAATTGAAATGCCTGCTTTTTCTTCCGCTTGGGAAATTGCTGATTTGATAGCAGTTGCTGCTGCATCAATATCAACAATAATTCCATCCTTTACACCTTTACTTTTGGCATTACTCACGCCAATTACATTTAATTCACCATTTCTCTGCTCAGCTACAAGCACCTTGACAGAGCTTGTTCCAATATCTAGACCTGTAAAAAAGCCTTCTCTAGCCATTACATCGCATCCTCTCTATCTTCCAAGTTTCTCACTTCGTAATATTCCATAGCTAAACATGGGCATAGCTATTCACAGAATATTATAACACAAAAAATCTCATCGTGCTCAGTTTTTTCCTAAATTTACCAGCCAATTTTTTAGTTTTTCTGTTCAGAAATTCATTCACTGTAAACTTTGTCAACAATCTGTCTATTGTACAAAAAAGAAAGCTCATTTCTAAGCTTTCTTTGCAATCATTTTTTCTGCTTCTTGTTCTAAAAATAGTTCCAAGATTTTCTTGGTCAACGTAATTGCTGCTGACAAGGCTAAAGAAACAATCAAGTAGTTGACTACTAAGCCATGATCCCCAACCAATGGTGGTTTTGTCAAGAATCCGTAATCGCCACCTGTTACCAAATTGACCACAAAAATCAAGGCATTTAGTGCAAAGGTCATGAGAAAAATTCCCTTCACATCCAGCAATCGCGCATTATACTGTCTCAATAGATAAACTAGAGAGTTCCCCAAGAGTGCTAAATGCCCAAAGATAAAGGACAAAATCGCAATATGGGGGAAAGGATAGGCATCTGGCACTGGATAAACAAAGGCTGCTAATGTCCCAAATGTCCCCAACAATGCAAAATACTGCCTATATTTGGACTGACCAGGAAGCAAGAGCACCACAAACATAGCCATACGGCAATGGTAAAAAGGTAAGCTTTCTGATAGTGGCATATGATTGACCCCATACCAACCATAAAGCAGAATCAACTGAACTGCCTGTAAGATTTGGAAAAATCGTTGGTAAACCTTCTTTTCACGATAGCGATAGGCTGTATAAAAGGTCAAGGCCAAGAGTGTAAATATACTGACATACCAAAAAAGATCAAACTTGGGTGGCTCTGTTGCTTGGGTCGTAAAGAAAATATCCCATAAATTCATCTAGTCTTCCTCATGATTCAAAATTTTCCTGCATATTATTATACCATGCTATTTGTCAAAAATGGATTTAGAAATACGATAATCATCTTTTTAGTCAAGATATTGCTCCCTCTGATCTTGATAAACCTGCCAAAGAATCTCTATTTGCTCTTTGGTAATGCGTTTTTCAGATAAGTTCGGCAGTTGGTCAATGGCAAAAAATTGAAGGTCAGCAATTTCTTGATTTTCTTGGAATTGCCCAGCGAGAAGCTTACATTCAAAAACAAACTTTGCATACTGTTTGCTCTGTAGTTGGAAACGATTGGTATCAAAAACAGCTAGCAGTCTTTCAACTTTAGCTTCAAAGCCAGTTTCTTCTTCAATTTCCTTGAGAATATTTTCAGTTGGAGAATAGCCAACCTCACCAAAGCCACCTGGCAAAGCCCAACTATCCTCTCCCTGTCCCCTAACTAGACATACTTTTTCATCCTCAACAATCCAAGCACGAACATCCATTAAAGGAGTCGCATAAGCGGACGTTGGCTTCAAGACTTCTGCCACTTCTTCTGCATCGAGGTCTGATACCTGACTCAACATTTCTCCTAAAAGACTTCTCAAGTCTTCGTAGCGCTCACGGTCAAAAGTATCCTTTGTAAATGTTAATCCAGTATCTGTAATGGCAATCATTCTTTGCAAATACTTGACAAAATCACTTGTCTTCATGTTCTAAACTTTCTAGCAACTTGGCTAAATTCATAGAGTTAGAGCCTTTTAGCAAGATTTGGTCATGGGCTCCAAGGCTTTCTTTGACCTGCTTGACTAGGTCTTCAAATTGGTCTTGGTCTTCGGTTTTCTTGAAGTAGTAAACGTGGCCGATTGGGAACATTTGACTAGCCAATTGGGCTAATTCAGCAATGTCTTCTCCATAGAAAATAACAGTATCAAGCACATCTGGCGAGAGGCTCAAAATCATCTGGTTATGGAGTTGAACAGACTGGTCACCGAGTTCCTTCATATCCGCCAACACTGCAATTTTCTTGCCACCTTCATTGGTTGGAATAGCAGAGAAAGTCTCTAAAATCAGTTTCATAGCAGTTGGATTGGCATTGTAAACATCTGATAGGATATCTGCTCCATTGGCTGCTTTTTTCCATTCGGTACGGTTACGCGTCAATTCAAGATTTTGGAAAGCCGAACGAATTTGTCCCTCTGAAACTCCTTCTTGCAGGGCAACATAAGATGCAATCATAGCATTGGTGGCATTGTACTTACCAGTCACTGGCAAATCAAGGGCTTGATCCAAGAAATTAGCTTTAAAGGTCAGACTATCCTTGCGCTCAACCAAGTCGGTAATTTCTAGCTCTGTTCCCTGACCAAAACGAATCACCTTCTTATCCGTAGGCAAGTAGTCCTCTACAATAGGGTCAGCTGGCGCCAAAAGTAAAGAACCTGAAGCCATGCCATCAGCAATTTGCATTTTTCCTTGGGCAATCTCCGAACGATCTTTGAAAAAGGCCAAATGGGCTTCTCCAACCAAGGTCACGACGGCTGTCTTAGGATGAGCCAATTCAGACAAGAGATGAATATCGCCCAAGTGATCCTGCCCCATCTCCAAGACCAACTTTTGTGTTCCTTCAGGCATATGGAGAACTGTGTAGGGAAGGCCAATCTCGTTATTGTAGTTCCCTTGTGTTTGTATGTTTTGTAGCTTGTTGATAGTAAATGCGCCAACATATCCTTAGTCGTTGTCTTGCCATTTGAACCTGTAACAGCAAAGACATCAACTCCTGTTTTTTCAAGATAGTAGGCAGCTAGGCTTTGAAAAGCAGTCAAGACATCATCTACTAAAATGTAGGGATGATTTGCAAGCTCTTTCTCAGACAGGGTTGCAGCAGCGCCATTTTCAAAAGCTGTTTCGATAAAGTCATGACCGTCACGCGCACCTTTGAGGGGTACAAACAAGTCCCCTTCCTCAATCAAACGACTGTCAAACTCAGCCTTTTTTAACTGGATGTCCTCAAAGATGCTGACATCATTTTTCGCTCCAACAGCTTGGGCCACTTCATGAATAGTTAATTTCATTTCTACTCCTTTAAAAAGGGTCGAAGCCCGAGAACTCTAGTCACCTTGCAGTGATGGTTCTGGCTCCTACCCCTTCTTTCATTTTTATAGCAAATGCGCTTCGCGCTTGTCAAAACTTTCCTTGGCAAGGTCAACCAAACGCTCGATTAGGTCTGGGTAGCTGATTCCCATATTGTCCCAAAGTAATGGATACATTGACCACTGGGTGAAACCTGGCATGGTATTGAGCTCATTTAGGAAGATTTCTCCCTTATCTGTATAAAAGAAATCACAACGAGATAAGCCTAAACCACCAATGGCACGGAAGGCCGTTTCTGCATTTTGACGCATGACAGCTACCACATCATCACTGATTTTAGCTGGGATATCCATGGTAATCTTGTTATCAATATACTTGGCATCGTAGTCATAAAAGGCAACATCCTTGACCACTTCTCCTGGCAGCGTACTTTTGACATCGTAGTTGCCCAAGAGACCAACCTCGATTTCACGAGCAATCACCCCCTTGCTCTACCAAGACACGACTATCATATTGGAAGGCCAGTTTCAAGGCTTGACGGAGTTCTTCTTGATTCTCAGATTTGGAAATGCCGACACTAGAACCCATGTTCGACGGTTTTGTGAAAACTGGATAAGTCAATTTTTCTTCAACTTCAGCGATTTTAGAAGTCACATCATCCCCTTCAACGATAGCCACATAAGGAACTTGGGCAATACCAGCAGATTCTAACACACGCTTAGTCGTGATTTTGTCCATGGCAAGACTTGATGACAAGATATTGCAACCAACGTAAGGCATTTTCAAAACTTCAAGGAAGCCTTGAACAGAGCCGTCTTCTCCCATCGGACCATGAAGGACTGGAAAGACCACAGCCCCTTCTTCGTAGATGGCACTTGGTGCAACTTTCTTATCCCAATCAATGGTCGCATTAGTCATAAGACGATCCTCTTGCCCCGGAGTCTGGTTAAATTCCTGCGTTTTGATAAAGTCACCAGACTGACTGATAAAGAAAGTCTTGACTGCGAAACGATCATAATTAACCGCACGCATGACACTTTCTGCTGAAAGGACAGAGACTTCACGCTCTGCACTCCGTCCACCGTATAAAAGAATAATCGTTTGTTTCATATTACTTGTCCTAATTCTACTAGAATACTCGTTCTTTAGTATATCATATTTGCTTCTTTTTTTGAAACTTGAACCTGATACTAGTATTCAAGAAATCTAAAAAGAGACCGATAAAAAATGTCGGTCTCCTTGATTTTTTGTATAAATGAATTGAGTTTGTTAACTTATCTAGACTTACAGCTCTGTCCGATTTTCAATGGCTCGTAAGAGTGTAACTTCGTCCGCATACTCGATATCTGCCCCCACAGCAAGACCTCGTGCCAGACGCGTAACCTTAATACCAGCTGGCTTGAGTAAGCGTGAAAGATACATGGAAGTCGCTTCCCCATCTGCCGTGGCATTGGTTGCTACGATGACTTCTGAAACCTCACTATCCATAAGACGAGTCATGAGACTCTTGAGATTGATATCGTCTGGACTGATACCATTCATAGGGGAAATGAGGCCATGCAGGACATGATAGAGTCCATGGTATTCTTGGATATTTTCCATGGCCGCCACATCCCGACTATCCTCTAGCACCAAAATCGTTGTCTGGTCACGACTTGGATCGGTACAGATAGAGCAAGGATCGTCGTCTGTCAAACGTCCACAAATAGAACAGTAGGTCAATTCTCTCTTAGCAGAAAGGAGATTTTTTGCAAATTCATTGACATCATCATCAGACATCCCAATCGTATAAAAGGCCAGACGCGTAGCCGTCTTAATCCCGATACCTGGTAACTTAGAATAACTGTCAATCAGCTTAGCAATAGGTGTTGGATAAAGCATAAATTCCTTTCTAGTTCATTGGATGGTATTTTTGATACAGATTGATAATGTCACGCGCAATGGAAGGTCCTACACCATTTGTTAGATTGGTATTATGAGGAAAGACCACTGCAACAGCGATTTGGGGATTATCAGATGGGGCATAGGCCACCGCATTAGTATTGGTTGCTTGCTGTCCATCTGCCACATAGCTTTCGGCTGTACCCGTTTTTCCGCTAATGGATACCAAGGCACCATTTGAAAAGGCACGACCAGTGGTCAAGCCACTAGTCCCATGAGCAACCTGATAAAAACCTTGGTGCAAGATACTCATATCGGAGTCGGATATATTGACCTTATTCATCTCTGTCGGTTGCAGTTGCTGAATCAAGTCGCCCAGGCCTCCCTTATCATTATTTCCATAAATGCCTTCAACAATACGAGGAGCCACACGAACACCATCATTTGCAATAGTTGCTACATACTGAGCCAACTGCATGGGCGTATAGTTATCAAACTGCCCAAATGCATTAGTAATGTAATTAGCAAAGCTATAGTCTTTGGGAACAAATCCAGTAGATTCATCTGGTAGGTCAATCCCGGTCGCAGAGCCCAAGCCATATTCACCAAAGGTTGAACGCAATTTCCCCATAGCAGACTCTAGATTGCTGGTGCCGACAAACATATTGGGTTGGTAAGTCTGCCCCATAAGACCTAGAGCTGTTTGGACCATATAGCTATTAGATGAATACTCCAGAGCTTGGACTGCTGTGATAGGGAATGAACCGTAAGCCTGAGTATACCAAGTATACCAAGAATTGATGGGAGATGAACCTTGAAAGACAATGGACTGGTCTGTCAAGGTCTGGTTTCCTGATAAGACTCCATTTTCCCAGCCAGAGCTGATGGTCGCAGCCTTGACAACCGAACCTGGGACAAAGACATTGGTTACCGTTCCCAAGGAATCCGGCGTTAACTCTCCCGTTTTCAGGTCATGTTTGAGTCCTGACATAGACAAAACAGCACCTGTTTTGGGGTTAAGGGCGACTGCATACACGCCTTCAGAATACTTGGCTCCACCATTTCCTAGCTCGGAATTGAAATAACTTTTCAGCAAAGCATCCACGCTATCTTGGAAGGCCAAATCAATGGTCAGCTTGATATTGTTTCCCTTACTACCTTCCTCAATTGTATCCACGCTTTCCATATTGCCATATTTATCCAGATGGATTTCTTTTACCGAGCGTTTCCCTTGTAAGGTCTCTTCATATTGCTTTTCCAAATAGGAGGTTCCAACACGGTCATTTAGAGAATAGCCTTTTTTAAGATAGGCTTCTGCTTCTTCCGCTGGGAGACCAGCTTTTTCACTGGATACACTCCCTACTATAGAAGAAAGGGAAGTTTCCAAAATCTTTCGATCCCAAGAAGTAGAAATACTAATGCCAGGCATCTCCTTTGAAATAGAGGCAATAACAGCCACCTGAGAATCATTTAGAGGATCTGTCACAATGGTTCCTGTCGCAAAGTTTCCAACAGCATTTAACTGACTAAAAAGATAGATTTCTTTCTTTTCATCCTCTGTATAGTTTAGTTGACTTGTTGGAACACTATCGACCGCATTGTTATACAGTTCTGATTCGGATAGGCGATTGCCATCTGAATCCAAGCGTTTCTCACTTGGGAGAGCTTCCACTGTTTTTTTATAGATTTCAGGATCAGCCAAATAGTAATCAGCCAGCTGGCGTTCTGTCAAATTTGGCGAACTGATGCTCACATAAGTCAGTAACTTTTTAGCTATTTCTTTTAAGTCTGTAGCCGTCATTTTATTGCTACGCGTAAAGGAAACAACCTGCTTTAACGTATTTTCTACCAAAGGTTTTCCACTAGCATCATAGATTTCCCCACGAGCAGAACTGGTTGTGACCTTGGTCTGACTAGCTGAGGCTAGCTTTTTTTCATAAAAATCCTTGTTCAAAACCTGCATATACAACAAACGACCAATAATGGTCATAAAGAGTAAAATGACGATTGAAAACAATAAATTAAGCCGAATCGGAATCGAATGGCTGTTAAATTTTCTCATACAAATCAGTCTCATTTCTAATAAAAATCTTACTCTTAATTGTACCATAATTTGAGCAGAAAATTATGGAAAAGAAAGAAGCTTTTTTCCTTTTTACGGTAAGATACGTTTTTATTTATCCATCCCTATATTATATGATATAATAAATGTAAAAGTTCAATAATCTAGCCTTTTTCCAATACGACTCATTTAAAGGAGCCTTTCCCATGGACAAACCAGATATATCAACTGTCATTGATTCCCACTTCGAAGAAATGACAGACCTAGAACAAGAAATCGCTCATTATTTTTTACAAGCAGAAACAATTGCAGATGATTTATCTTCTCAACAAGTCACCCAGAATTACATATCTCCCAAGCTGCACTAACTCGTTTTTCTAAAAAGTGTGGTTTTACAGGTTATCGAGAATTTATTTTCCAATACCAACATCAATCAAAAAAACAGGACACTCATTCTCACAAACATAGTCCCTTAACCAAGCGAGTCCTCAGAAGCTATAGTAACATGAGGGAACAAACGCAGGATTTGATTGACGAAGCACAACTAGAACGAATTGCCCAGCTAATCGAAGATGCTGAGCGTGTCTACTTCTTCGGAACAGGGAGTTCTGGCCTTGTAGCCCGTGAAATGAAATTGCGCTTCATGCGTCTAGGTGTGGTCTGCGAAGCTTTGACAGACCAAGACGGCTTTGCTTGGACAACTAGTATTATGGATGAGAATTGTCTGGTACTGGGTTTCTCACTTTCTGGCTCAACTCCTTCTATTTTAGACAGTTTATTAGACGCTAAAGAGATGGGCGCAAAAACTGTTCTCTTTACAAGTGTGCCCAATAAGGATAGTCAGCCCTACACAGAGACCGTTCTTGTTGCCACTCACAGCCAACCTTCCTACATTCAACGGATATCCGCTCAACTTCCTATGCTCTTCTTTATCGATTTGATTTATGCCTATTTTTTGGAAATCAATCGAGAAAGCAAGGAGAAAATCTTTAACAGCTATTGGGAAAATAAAAAACTCAACGGCTATCGTAGACAAAAACGTGTAAGAAAATCCTAGTTTGGCTCAGCCAAACTAGGATTGTTTTGTCTTGAAATGATAGTAGGCACCCAACATACCTGCTGTATTTTGGTGATGGGCAAATTCTAATCGTGTTTTTTCAGCTAGACTTGGCACTAAGGCTGCCTTCAAGGCTGTGCGGATTTTCGGTTTGAGGATAGCCTCTTGCCCCATGATACCACCACCTAGAATGACCACTTCTGGATTGGCAACATAGCAAATATTTGCCAGACCTTTCCCAAGGTAATCTACCATCCGGTCAATGCCTTCCATGCAGAGTTTATTGCCTTCTGTAGCTTCTTTGAAAATTCTACGACCATTCCAGTGTTCCACTTCCTCACCATGAGCCTTAGCTACATACTCCACCAAAGCTGTGGTAGAAGCGAGATCCTGAAAAGCTCCATCCTGCATATGCATATAACCTACTTCACAGGCTGAATTACTAAAACCATGGAAGATTTTCCCATCCATAATCAAGCAACCACCAATACCTGTTCCAATGGTCAAGCAAAGGGTGACACTCGCTCCCTTACCTGAACCAGATACTGCCTCAGCAAGACCTGCACAGTTGACATCATTTTCAATTTCACAAGGAATCGCAAAACTAGTCTCGATTTCCTTTTTGAACTGGGTCCCTGCGTAGTTAGGGATTTGAGGTCCAGCATAGAAAATCTCACCCTTATCTGGATCTACCATTCCTGCAGAAGAAATGGCAACACCTGCTACTGGTCCTTTTTCTAAATAACTGCCTACGATATCTTTTGTCTTTTGTAAGATATGGGGCCCACCCTTATATGCCTCTGTTGGCATTTCATGCGATTCAACCAGTTGGCCTTCTTGGTCAATCAAACCATATTTGATGTTGGTTCCACCGATATCAATTGCAACGTAGTGTGTCATAAATACCTCCTTATGGATTAGAGGAAGCGCTCCTTGGTTTCGCGAATCAAGGCTGCAGCTGCTTCTACAACTGGGCGATCTTCTTCAGTCACTGGTGTCAATGGTGAACGAACAGAACCAATATTCAAGCCTTCATTGATCTTCAAGACTTCCTTAATGACACCGTACATATTTCCATGTGCAGCAGTGAGTTTACCAATGATAGCGTTGATAGCATACTGCAATTCACGCGCTGTTTCCAAGTCTTTGTCAGCAATCAATTGGTTGAGTTTCAAGAAGAGTTCTGGCATCGCACCATAAGTACCACCGATACCAGCTTTAGCACCCATGAGACGACCACCTAGGAACTGTTCATCCGGACCATTGAATACAATATGATCTTCTCCACCAAGGCTCACAAAAGTTTGGATATCTTGAACTGGCATAGAAGAGTTCTTCACACCGATAACACGAGGATTTTTCAACATTTCAGTGTAAAGACTTGGAGTCAAAGCAACACCTGCTAATTGAGGAATGTTGTAAATCACGTAGTCTGTGTTTGGAGCTGCAGAACTAATATCGTTCCAGTATTTGGCAACTGAGTATTCTGGCAAGCGGAAGTAAATTGGTGGAATCGTCGCAATAGCATCTACACCCAAGCTTTCTGCATGGCGAGCTAGTTCCATACTATCTTTGGTATTGTTGCAAGCAACGTGGGCGATAATAGTCAATTTACCTTTGGCAACTGCCATGACTTCTTCCCAAGATTAATTTGCGGTCTTCAACGCTTTGGTAGATACATTCACCAGACGAACCATTGACATAAAGACCTTGAACACCTTTATCAATGAAGTATTGAACCAAGGCACGTGTACGCTCTGGACTTACTTCTCCTTTTTCATCATAACATGCGTAGAAGGCTGGAATGACACCTTCGTATTTTTTCAAATCTGACATAGATTTTCTCCTATTATTTTTATTTTCTGCTAAAGCAGATTCTTTCTTTACTTCTTTAGTATACACTTTACCGAAAAGGCTTTCAATATCTTGTAGACACTTAGATTTTAGTTTCTTGCTTATAGAATAGCGTTTGGAGCGTTTGAAAGTAGTTTCAGAAATAATTGCAACCCTTACTCATACTTAGCAAATAGCTTTTCCATCACTCCTACTTGTAAAAAAGCAAGAAGTCCAAAACCAAAGAGAATAAAAGCTGATCCTCCCAATAGAAGGGTAAAGGCTGATAGATATAGAATCATCAAAATCAAAAAGATAATTACGATCATCAAGATAAACCAAGGGGCATTAAAACTAGCCAACATCAATCCTTTTTGAAGAATTTCTTTCCAAGATAGGTCATAACGTGCCGCGATAGGGTAACTAGCCAACATCACAATGGTAAGGAAAATTAGAATACCTAAACAAATAGCTTTCAGCAATTGGAAGGGCAAAGCCGTTTGACCCCAGAAAAGATAAAGATCTGAAAGGGTAAGAAACACAATTCCTAACTCCATTAAACCCAGCTGAAGACCTAATTTCAGATTTTGCCTAAAAACTCTTAGATAGGTTCTAAAAACTGGAACACGTCTACTTTGCTTGACTTCAAACATCGTCTGATAGAGACTAATTTTGGCTACCCCAATCGTTACGATTGGCAAACAAGTTACTACAAAGAGAAGATTGACTGTTACAATATCTAAAACCTTCTCACTAATTCGCATTAGAAAATTATCTGTATCAAATGCAGCCTTGATGAGACTTCTTCCTTTTTGTGACATGTTTGCTCCTCCATCATTTTTCTTTGTAAACTGTTTTCTTTTTTGTCAGTAAAGCTTTCATAAGTCCCTACCATGAACAAATCTATTTTTTTCTTTTTTTCTTTTGAACTTTTTTCTATTTTTATCTATGGACATATAATCTATATATATCCCGGACAGCGAAGCAATTAAAATAGTACTCCAAGTATGCTCATTAAATCCATCTAGCCCTCCACGGATTATCATTGCAAGCACTGTCCAAGCTAACATATTCAATAAAAAAATACAAAGTGCTTTCATTTTAACATTTTAAAAGTTTATACGATCATTGTTAGGAATTTTATCATGTGAATTCCAAGCTGCAGCAATATTGTAGGCAAAATTACCATATACATCAGCTGCGATCACAGCTATCCGTAAAATCCTTCCAGAAATCTTGGTCAATAATCCTACTCTTGCTGCCGTAGACATAGAGACTCTGTTAAGCTTCACTCCTGCCATACCTATAGCATTTCTGAATAAACATACTGACAATAAGATCTCATTTCTCTACCTCACAAAGATAAATATCATAGTAGAGTATTATCAAAACCTCACAGAAAAGCAGTTCATATTATTTCTAATCAATCAAAATTTTAAAGAGATATTTGCGAACCTTCTCTTCCATACCTGCATAGCCATTTGGCTGGTGTGGTTCTCCTGGAAAGAAAATCGCAAAATTATGATAACCCAACAAGAGTGGGTAGTGTTCATGACAATGCACAAAGCCAATGTCACTCGCTTCGTCGAATGCTACTGCCTCGTCTTTGATTCGTGAACCGTAGCTCGAATATTCATGTCCTTCTACCAGCAAATGCAAGTCAGCATAGTTCTGATGATGCTCAAATTGATCATTTTCAGCTTGATTGAGGACATTTTCCTGAACAACTAGAAAGACCTTGTCCCCATCAATCTCATACTTACCTAGTTCAAATGAATCTTTATGATGCTGATAGAGATAGTCGATAGCCTTGTCTAGATTGGGATGAATTCCTTTGTAAAAGGTGATGTTTTTCAAATCGTCAAAAATCATACTCTTTCCTTCGTTTCTGATAGTTAACTAAAATCATTCTTAAGTTGATAAGTGTCTAACAAAATCTCTAAGGTAAGCAAATACCCAACATTTTGTAGACACTTATAACACCTATATTTCCATAGCATGTCAAGACCACTTCCGCAATCTTGACACACCAGTTTACTTTTCTTATCCTTTAACAGCTCCCATAGTAATACCTTGTGTGAAGGATTTTTGGAAGACAAGGAAGACTGTTACGATTGGCACGGCTGCAAGAGCAGCACCCGCCATAATCAAACCATAGTTGGTTGCCATTTCAGCCTGCATGGTCGCAACCCCAAGTGAGATGGTCAAGTTTTGACGTGAAGTCAACATGACCAACTGCATGAAGTAGTCGTTCCAAGTGTTGATGAAGGTAAAGATTGCAAGGGCTGCAAATCCTGGTTTCACAATTGAAAGGCTACGCTCCAGAATGTACGAATCTCACCACAACCGTCAATTTTAGCTGATTCAAGCAACTCTGTAGGGATGTTTTCGCTGAATTGTTTCATAAGGAATACCCCAAATGGCCATCCAATCAAAGGCAAGATAACTGCCCAAAGAGTGTCATGAATTCCCATGAAGTTGACGATACGTACCAATGGTACAAGGACAACTTGTTTTGGAAGCGCCATAGCAGCGATGAAGATGGCAAAGAGAATACGTTGACCATAGAAACGTTTTTTAGCCAATACATAACCTGCTAGAGAAGAGGTTGCACAGACTAAGAACATGGTTACCAATGAGATAAACACAGAGTTCCACATCCACTGCATAGCAGGGTTTTGCACCATAAGTTGTTGGAAGTTTTCCATGGTTGGCATTTTAGGGAACCACTGAGGTGGAATAACGATTGTATCAGGTTGTGATTTGAATGCCCCTGTCAAAATCCAGTAGAATGGAAAGATGAACAGCACAGTCAACAAGAGCAAAATGATTGTTGAAATAACAGTAAAGGCTGTTAATGTTTTTTTTTCTGTAGATTGCATAGCTGTCTCCTTTCTTTAGTATTCTACGTCGTTTCCAAGTACTTTAAATTGAACAAAGCTTACGATCGCAATCATAACTGCCAAGAAGACACCAATTGTGTTGGCATAACCGTATTCTGTCAATTGGAAGGCTTTTTCGTAAAGGTAGTACATAAGTGTACTTGTTGAGTAGTTTGGACCACCAGATGTCAAAAGCTGAATCAAGGCGAAACATTGAAATGAGTTGATTGTTGTGATGATTGCAATATAAAGAGTTGTTGGAAGAAGGCTTGGCCATTTAATCTTCCAGAAAACTTGAAACTCAGTTGCACCGTCAACACGCGCCGCTTCAACCAGTGAATTGTCAATATTCCCCATAGCAGCAATATAAAGGATAATCGGCTGACCAACTGAAGTTGTCAAAAGGATAATCATAATCGCCATCAAAGCCCAGTGTTTGTCTCCCAGCCAAGAAATGTTCTGGCTGATGATATGACTTGACTTGAGGACAAAGTTTAGAATCCCTGATAGTGGGTCATAGATCCATTTCCATACAACTGTTACGGCAACACTACCTGTTACAACAGGAAGGAAGAAGACAAAGCGATAGAATGATCTAGCGATAGCATTTTGGTGATAGGTTTGCGATGCTACAAAGAGTGAGAATAGAACAACAACTGGCACAGATCCAATAACCAGGATAACCGTGTTGATCAAAGACTTCATAAAGACAGGGTCTTTAAACATACGGATATAGTTGTTTAAGCCTACAAACTCAAAGTTTGTCATAGAGTAATTAAAGAAACTTGTAATGAATCCCATCACCATAGGAGCCAATACAAAGATGACAAAGAAGAACAACACTGGTGCTAGGAAAGCATAGGAAATCACTGTTTCCCGCATACGAATTTTATTGACTTTCACAGTCGGCACCTCTCTTTCAAATAGAATAATTTTTTGACTTTCTTGAACTGTTTTAAAATCAAAATGAAATTTTTTAAGATTCGCTTATGTAAGAACTTCATTTTAATTTCGTGACAGTTCCTTACATTTCAAACAAAATCCTCCCTTTTCTTACATAGACTATGCACAGGGAAAAGGGAGGGATCAATCTGATTTAGTGCTTATTGTTTTGTAGCTTTTTTAATTGTTTCGTTAGCTTTTTCAGTGAAGGCTTTCAAAGCGTCCGCTGGTTTTTCGTCACCATTTGATACAGATTGCAACATTGGGAACCAAAGTGTTCTCATTTCAGCAAAACCATTGATAGTGTTGTAGTATGGTGAGTAGTATTTAGTCCAACCACTGATTGTTTCCATACGTTTGTCTTCATAAAGTTTGCCAAATGAAGTACGAACTGGGAAGGCACCTGTACGAACAACGTCTTTTGGACCCCATTCTTTATCATCCGCAATAAATTGGATGAATTTCTTAGATGCTGCAACTTTCTTGTCATCTTTGTTGTTGAATACTGCAAATCCGTTTACAAGGTATTCAAGAGCTGGTTTGCCTGAATCTGATGGGAATGGTACTTCTACCACTTCTACTTTACTTGCTTCCAAGAGTTTAGCTTGGATACCGTTTTGAGCTGGTGCCCAAAGAATTGTGTAAGATGTTTGACCGTTAGCAAAGTTTTGGATATCTGCTCCACCGTCAAATTGTGAACCGTTGTTCAACAAACCGTCTTTGATCCAGCTAGCTGCTTTTTCAAGACCTTTGACGAATTTAGGATCATCAGTTGTATATTTTGTTACATCTTTATCTGTTACAGAACCGCCGTAAAGGTTTGAGATAAAGGCACGTGTTCCTTGGTCTCCCCCTTGACCAGAACTGAACAATGAACCTGGTGTGTAGCCTTTGTCTTTAAGCGCTTTCAAAACTTTTTCAAAATCATCAGTTGTCCAACCTTCTTTTACAAGATTTGCAACTCCAGCTTCTTCCAACATTTTCTTGTTCATAGCCATGTAGAATGGAGCTGAACTGATTGGATACATGTAGGCTTTATCTCCAGCCTTACTTGCTTGTACAATGTTTTCGTTGTTGACATCTTTGACAAATTCATCTGTGAAAATATCATTCAATTCAGCTAATTTACCATTTTTACCGTATTGGATGATACGTCCTGGTGCGTCAAAAAGTACGTCTGGAGCTGTCCCTGCTTCGATAGCTGTTGTGATTTTTTCAGGACCAGACTTGAAGTCGATGGTTTCCAATTTCACTTTTACATCTGGATTTGCTTTTTCAAAAGCTTCGATGATTGATTTTTCATATGTTCCAACACCGTCACCAGTTTTTTCTTGAGTGAAGACTGGGAATGCCCACCAAGTGATTTCTGTTTTTCCGCTATCGCTACCAGATTTTGCAGCATCTTTACTTCCACCAGAATTTCCACAAGCAGCAAGACCAAGAATCGCAGCACCCGCAAGCACTGTACAAGCTAGTTTTCTAAATTCCATTTGTATTCTCCTATTTATAAGCGTATCCATATTGGATAATGAGTTCTTTGCATCTGTATACGTTTTCATTTTATCCGACGCTTCCACCACTCTCCTCTGTTTTGAGATTGTGTTATTTAAGACCAGCAACAAAGCGTTCCGTAATCTCTTTTGGTCTAGTAATGGCGCCACCAACAACGATGCCCCTAACTCCATATCCAAGGATTTGTTTGGCTTGTTCTGGTGTATGGATTTTTCCTTCTGCAATGACATCCACGCCGGCATCACAGAGTTTTTTGATCAATTCAAAATCTGGTCCGTCCACTTTTGGACTATAAGATGTGTAGCCTGATAAGGTTGTTCCAACGAAGTCAATTCCTGCTTCTACTGCTGCTAGTCCTTCTTCGAAAGTACTTGTATCAGCCATCAAGAGCTGGTTAGGATATTTTTCTTTAATCTGACGAATGAATTCCTGAATCTCCAAGCCATCATAACGTTCACGTTTAGTACAGTCTAGAGCAATCACTTCAATATCTAGTTCTGCTAGTTCATCAACTTCTTTCATAGTAGCAGTGATGAAGGGTTCTTGAGGTGGATAATCTCGTTTGATAATCCCGATAATCGGAAGTTTTGTAACCTCCTTTATTTCTTTGATATCACGAACACTATTTGCTCGGATACCGACTGCTCCACCTTGCTCAGCCGCTTTGACCAGCAAGGGAATGACTCCTCCCGCTTCTGTATAAAGCGGTTCGTGAGGAAGGGCCTGGCAAGAAACGATGATTCCATCTTTGATTTGTGCAATCAAGGCTTCTTTAGTAATCTGTGGCATCCTCTTTCCTCCTTTTCCTTTTTTCTTATGAGACAATTATATATCATTTTTGAAAAGCGCTTTCAATAAGTTGTCATAGAATAGATTTCAGTTTCAAAAGTATTTTTATAGAACAGCTTATCTTGAAAGTAGTTTCAGATAACATAAATATCCGTATCTATTACTCAAAATTACGAATCTTATTATAAACTTCTATATCAATAAAAACCAGTCTAGAATTCCCATCTTTTTACAGGACTCCAGACTGGTTTATTTTAGATTAACATAGAAGTTCAAAGTGAGATTTCAGACAAAGTTAACTGTCTTTTTGTTTATAGGAAATCATTACTCCAAGGATCATTCCTACAAAACCAAGCAAAACTGTTGTTATTGATTTATTCTCACCTGTATTTGGTAACTTAGACTGTTCGTTATTACTTACTTTATTCTCTAATCGATTAGATTCAGAGTTCTCATTTATAGATAACAATTTAGGTGATGGTGCAAGCTCCTCTTCTTTTTTATCTTTTGTAGGATTATCGAGTGCTAGATTATTGACAGAGAGATAAATACTAGAATTGCTAGTCTCAAAAATAATCTTTCCATCTTTTTGTTCGAATTCAATAGGGTGTAGATTTCCTTCTGGATCTACGGCATAAACACTCTCAACAGAATGATCCGTAGCAAAAGTAACAAGGACTTTCCCTTTAGGTTGAACATCTCGGCCATTTGCATCCTTCAATTTGATATCAAACGCTTTATAGTTTAATGAATCGAAACCGCTAACTTTTACTTCCTCTATTTGTATAGTTTGAACATTTTCCAATACTTCTTCTGAAGCTTGAATTTGCACACTTCCTGCTTCATTTTTGAAAATACGTTGTGAACTAGCAATTCTTGTGATAACTTGTTTCATTGTTGCTTCATTCTTACTATCTCTATTGTTATCATGCATAGGACTTGCTACAACATTCACTCCGCCTGTGAGGTTCTGTTTTTCAACTGTTGGGACCGATTCTTCTGATGTTGATAATGGACCCGTATACTCTGGCATTTCTAGTATAGGAGATTCACCTACGTTCACTCCACCTGTAAAGTCTGAAAGATGATAAATCTCAGTATCCGCACCATTAACTCCGCCTCTAAACTCTGGCTTAGCTACGGTAGGAGCTGGAGAATCACCTAGTGTAAATAGGAAGCCTCTGTACTCTGGAACTTCTGCAACAAGTGAGTCGCCTCCATTCACTCCGCTTGTGAAGTCTGAAATGTGATGAACCTCAGCATCTGAACCATTGACCCCGCCTCTAAACCCTGGCTTAGCTACGGTAGGAGCTGGAGAATCACCTAATGTAGATAGAACACCACTATACTCTGGAACTTCTGTAACAAGTGAGTCGCCTCCATTCACTCCGACTGTAAAGTCTGAAAGATGATGAATCTCAGCATCCGAACCATTCACTCCGCCTCTAAACTCTGGCTTAGCTACGGTAGGAGCTGGAGAATCACCTAGTGTAAATAGGAAGCCTCTGTACTCTGGAACTTCTGCAACAAGTGAGTCGCCTCCATTCACTCCGACTGTAAAGTCCGAAAGATGATGAATCTCAGCATCCGAACCATTGACCCCGCCTCTAAACTCTGGCTTAGCTACGGTAGGAGCTGGAGAATCACCTAATGTAGATAGAACACCACTATACTCTGGAACTTCTGTAACAAGTGAGTCGCCTCCATTAACTCCGCCTGCAAAGTCTGGCTTAGTTACTGTAGGAGCTGGAAAATCACCTAATTTGGATAGAATACCGCTATACTCTGGAACTTCTGTAACAAGTGAGTCACCTCCGTTAACTCCGCCTGTGAAGTCATACTGTTCAACTGTTGGGGCCGATTCTTCTCCTGAGGTTGATAATACACCCGTATACTCTGGGATTTCCAGTATAGGAGATTCAGTGAAAGGAACTCCACCTTTAAACTCTGGCTTAGCTACGGTAGGAGCTGCAAAGTCACCAGATGTACCTAAAATACCAGAATCTTCTTTTCCACTATCTTTTTTTGGATCTAATTTCCCAGCTAAATCCTTATCCGAATCCTTCTTAGAAGGTTCCACTTCTTTATCTTCCACATAGACAGGATCTTTCGGTTGACCCTCAATATAAGAACGAACCCAATCCAGCTGCTCTTTTGATAAAACCAAACCACCACTACGGCTTCCTACAACACCATTTTGGTGAACGCCAATTAAAGCACCTTTATCATTATAGAGACCACCACCAGACGCTCCAGGTTTCGTACCTCCATAGCTAATTCCCTCTATTCCAGAGCCGAAGTCTGTAGTTCCTACTACTTTGCTATCTAAAACTGGACTTAGCTTGTTATCTGGAAAACCATAGACCGAAACTGAATCCCCCTCTGCAACTTTCGAAGATTGTTTTACAACCTCTACAGGAGTTACTTCTTTTACTGCTTCTTTTAACCGAACCAAAGCTAAGTCATTTTTAAATCCAAATACTGAATCTTTTTTATTCCAATAAACAATATCATCATCTGAAAAATTCACAGACTTACCATTCGGTAAAGTTGCTTTATACACTGTATTGGTACGACCAGATTTAGTAATTACTTCAGAACCTTTAACTGTTAAGAAATTATGAGCGACTGTTAACACCAAATTGGGTGCAATTAAAGTACCTGACCCGACCCATCTGGCGTTTGAATGTGCGTTGTAGCATAGAAATTTTCTGAGCCATTCGGAGCTTGTAACACCTCTTTACTAGGTACAGGTAAGTTCGATTTACCACTCAAATCGACTTTACCAACCTCCGTTCTTGCAAAGTCAGATGAAGTCTTAGAAGGCAACGGATTTACTGAATCTACTACCGCTCTTATAATTGTATCTCCTAAAGCTAACTTACTGACATATTCATCAGACCAAGTAGTATCACTTGCTAGTTTGTTAATTGGCACTCCGTTATAGGATACCACTTTAGCTGTTGGGGAAGTTGCTATTAACTGTTTGAAGTCTGGATTTTGTCTTAAATGAAAATTCAAACCACTTCCAACAGGACCTTCCTGAACAACCTTATCTGAAATCAAACGAGTTCCTTTAGTATCTTCCACTCGAAGTAGAACACGACCTTTTTCTTCACCTTTTACTAAAGTAGCTCGACCTTTTTCATCAAAACTATACAAAGCACCGTCAATCTCAGACTCTACATCTTTTAAAGCTATATGATTTTCATCATAGTAGTAACGGTTTGCACCATCTATATACCAACCCTTTATACCATATTTATCAATCATAGAACGAATCCAAGCTCTGTGCTTTTCCGTAAAGATAGTACCACCGCCAATACGCTCACTCTCAGGAGCGTTTGAAGTATTTGTTCCGTGCTGGTGGATACCGACTACCTCTCCCTTATCATTAAACAAAGGAGCACCTGAAAAACCTCCTAAAGCTGAGGAATGATAAGTGACTGCACCACTCTCTTTATTGATACTGCTCACAGTTGTTGAGACTGAATAAGCCTTACCGTCTTTCAAGCGAGCTTTATTCTCTTCACTTAAATTCGGAGTTGAAAAGTCATTAGGATATCCGACCATAGTGATTTTATCACCAGTAGAAACCTCTTTATCACTCAACTCTCTTGGGGAGTCTTCTCCCCCTGTCATAGCTTCTACAGGCTTTTTAGTTACCACTACTGCTAAATCATTGCTATAATCTTTTCCAAAATCTTTTCCGTTATACAAGTGAATAGAGTCTTTTTCAAGAGTTTCCGATACACCAGAAGTAGGTACTTTATTGTTCTTTTCCGTCTCTGAGTTCATCACCACATAACTACGAGCAGACTCTCCACCACGTAAGACCGCAGACTTATCCTCTTGGTTTTTATCATAGTAGTTATGCGCCACTGTCACCATCACATTTGGCGCTACGAATACACCACTACCAGAAGCCGTTTGTTTTCCACTTGTTCCGCTATCATAAGTGGTATAAGTCATAGCAACACCTTCTGCAGATTTACTATGAACATCCACATCGTGAATATCGCTACCGCCTTGAATGACATCAGCATAAACAACCCCACCACCAATAACTGGTAACTCTGGTGCAGCTAAACCAATTACCGCTGATAGTGTCAAACAACCAACCAAACCATAAGCTTTGGATTTACGAAATTTCCCTAAACCCTTTAAACATATAAACATATATTACCTCACTTTAACTTTCAAAGTTAATTTAACCAAGTATATTCTAAAAAAATAAAAATATTACAGTTTCCATTAGCATAACACTCTCTACTTTGATTCTTACAATAAAAAAATAGACATAGACTATTTTTGCTACTTTACAAATGCTATTTAAGTACTGTATCTCCAAGAATATAGTTTTTTATAAGATATTATCCTAATCAGAAAAACTAAGTTATACATAAACTTATATATAAATGTTCATTTGTAGCCAAACTGTATATTTTTCTTATAAATTATAACATATTTCACAGACGCTTTCCAATGTCTTGAAAGAACTTATACCAAACTAGATAGCAAAATGAATTGTTTTACACCAAGGTCAAGAAAAAAACTCATACTCAATGAAAATCAAAAAGCAAACTAGGAAGCTAGCCACAGGCTGCTCAAGACACTATTTTGAGCTTGCAGATAAAGCTGCCGTGGTTTGAAGAGATTTTCGAAGAGTATGAATTTCAAAGTATATATGAACTAGAATATTTGCTGAGCAGACGCTATACAAAAAGAGAGCTACTAGGCTCTCTCATTCATCACTTCACATATTTAAAAGGAATCTCACTACCACATAGCCAGTTGTAGACTTGGTCATTGACAAAGACATTCATGGCTTCGTGGGCATACTCAGGCATAATGCGATAGGCCTTATCGCAGGTGAGACGGTTGTAAATCGCAAACTGGGTAATAGGGTAGCAAACATCATCGTCCAAGCCCGTAATCATCTTGACCTCACCCTTGATACGATGGGCAAGATTTTTCACATCGATATAGGCAAGGGTCGCCATGATTTCCTCCTCAGTTTCATGGAATGGATCATGGAACTTGAAATAACGAAAAAGTTCGTCGTAAGCCTCGCTAGTATTACCAATCTCAAGCACTCGTCTAAAGTCTGACAAGAAGGGATAGATGGCAACTGTTTTCTGAATCCGAGGATTGAGCGCTGCCGCTACCAAGGCTAGAGCGCCACCTTGTGAGGCACCATAGCTAGAAAGTCGCTTCTCATCAACCTGAGACAGACTAGCAACAATTTCAATCAACTGGTAAATATCCAGATAAACATCCTTATAGAAGAGATGCTCCCGACCTTCCACAGCACCACGGATAATATGCCCCTTGACCGTATTTCCTAGAGGAGAACGCAAGCCATCTTGTGAGTAACCCGACTGCCCCCGCACATCCATGGAAACAACACCATAACCAGCCACAGTATAGGCCAGCATGTCAGCCCAGTCCCAGCCTCGTCCCATATAACCATGGAAATGGAAAATCATTGGAACTTTATCCTCACTTTTTGGAAGGACGACACGTGCATAGACCTTGCCTTCATTGATTCCTTCAAAAGTTAGCTCATAGCACTTGACTTGAGGAAGGTGGAAATCTCTTTCCTCCAACTGGTAGGCTGGAAGAGTTGAAACTTTTTTCACTTCCTTATCCCAGAAAATATCAAAGTCTTCTGGCACCTCATCCCTACCTTTATAGGTCTTAATTTCTTCTAGCAAAGCTGGATTTTTCATAGCATACTCCTTTTGTTTTGTAATCGCTACCACAACTGTAGCATATCTGAGAAAGCAATGCAAGAAATAAGGGTAATACTCTTAGAAAATCTCTTCAAACCACGTCAACGTCGCCTTGTCGTACTCAAGTACAGCCTTCGGCTAGTTTCCTAGTTTGCTCTTTGATTTTCATTGAGTATAATATAGAAAGTGAATTTAGATTTTTTTCTTCAAACCTACTGACTGAAAGTCTAATAAATTGAATCTAGAATAGTACCAATTAACTTCTAAAGTATTTTTAGAAATTAATGTGAATGCCCCAGTTGATTTGTCTACAGCTTATCTCGATATACTATAGTTTCAATGGAGATTGAATAGAGAATCACACACCAGAAAGCGAGGTAACATCATGAAAGCAATAGGTACGCAAATATTACAGACAAACCGTTTAATCTTGAGAAGATTTGTGGAGAGTGATGCGGAAGCCATGTTTCAAAATTGAGCTTCGTCTGCTGAGAATCTGACCTATGTTACTTGGAATCCCCATCCTGATGTTGAGAACACTCGAAACTCAATTCGTAATTGGGTTTCTTCCTATGCCAATCCCAACTATTACAAATGAGTCATTTACCTCAAAGAAAAGACAGAGCAAGTGATAGGAGATATCAGCATCGTTGAGATGAATGAGGATGATTCCAGCTGTGAAATTGGCTATGTTTTAGGAAAAAACTATTGGAGTCGTGGTCTTATGACAGAGGCCTTAAAAGCTATCTTAGACTTCTGTTTTACTCAAGCAGGTTTTCAAAAAGTCAAAGCACGATATGCCAATCTCAACCCAGCTTCAGGTCATGTTATGGATAAGACTGGAATGTTCTATCTAAAGACTGTTGCAAATAAGGTAGAGAGAAAAGGCTATATTGCGAACCTTATTTATTATCAGATAAGCGGAGAAGACAGATAATCTTAAAATTTATTGCTTATCCGCTGTTCTTATTTTTTATTTACTATTTCATTTATCCTCTTTTTTCCGAATAAATAGATAGAACCATCGAATCTAGCAAAATTAGATTTTAAAATATGGTATAATAGAGGGAGGAAATGGATGACTTTAAGACATCCGGGCATTAGCCCGACCAATGATTTGGTTGCTAAGAAAATCTTTAGCAATCCAGAAATCACTTGTCAATTTATTCGCGATATGTTGGACTTGCCAGCCAAAAATGTAACTATTTTAGAGGGAAGCAATATTCACGTCTTGCCTTCCCTGCCTTACTCAGCTCAGGATTTTTACACTAGTATAGACGTCTTGGCGGAGTTGGACAATGGAACGCAAGTAATTATTGAGATTCAGGTGCATCATCAGAATTTTTTCATCAATCGCCTGTGGGCTTATTTGTGCAGCCAGGTCAATCAAAACCTAGAAAAAATTCGCCAGCAAGAGGGCAATACTCATCAGAGTTACAAACACATCGCACCAGTATACGCTATCGCAATTGTGGATAGTAATTATTTCTCAGATGACCTGGCTTTTCATAGCTTTAGCATGCGAGAGGATACGACAGGTGAGGTCTTAACCATCACAAACAACGGACAAGAAAACCATCTAGTCAAGATGGCATTCTTGGAACTCAAAAAATACAGAGAAACCAGCAAAGACGAGGTTCGTAAACCGTGGTTGGAGTTTTTCGGTAATAAACCCTTTACCCAGCAACCCGAGCGAGCCATTAGCCAGGCAGATCAACTGCTAGACTACAAGAGCTGGTCCGAGGAGGACAGGAAGATGTTTAGTCAACTACGTATGCGCGAAGAACAAGCCTTGTTAGCACAGGACTATGCCTTGGAACGAGCCGAAGAAAAAGGCTTAGAGCGTGGGAAAGTCGAAGGAAGTTTGTCTATGCTACTAAATCTAGTCCGTCAAGGTCTTTTGCCTTCTGAAGTTGCCAGTCAACAGTTGGGTATGACTGTCTCTGAGTTTGAAGAACTATTGAAAGAGCATCATAAATAAGAACTAAAAAAATATAGAGAAACCAGCAAAGACGAGGTTCGCAAGCCGTGGTTGGAGTTTTTGTAAATCATTAAATCAATGACAGATTTTTCCGTAATAGATGGAAGAATCTGTTTTTTTAGTTATGCTAGATATGGGCTCTGAAATAGTAAGATATAGTGTATTGAAATAAGATATGAACAAAGAAATTAGGAAAATCAAATTATAGTTAAATGAAATAAAAAAACTGAACAAATTGATTGCGGAATTCAAGCTAATTTCTAGCAATGTTTTTAGAAAACTCGGTGGACTATTTCGGATTCAATCTACTATAATTTCTAGAAATTTTTTTAGAATCCGCAGTGTGCTATTTTAGATTCAATAAATTGTGCTTTTTAGAAACAAAAAGAGCATCTCCGCCCTTTTTTTCTCCTGTTCAATCTTAATT
>BNJU01000068.1_pt1 | contig 55034 bp, 78 predicted proteins | sample 8539281 | NCBI WGS metagenome assembly BNJU01 (sample SAMD00202456, study PRJDB9452) | human saliva metagenome | isolation source: human saliva | place: Japan
GTAACGCGTCATGTTCCGCTCAAATTGATGTTCATCATCTGTTCTCATTATCAATCCTGCTGCAACGTCTTTGGACAACTAACTCGTGGAAAAATGACTAAACGAGTGCAAAACCACCGTCATGTTGCACAGAGATATTTTCGTTTTGATATCGTTCCACTCACTCAAAAATGATACGTAAAGGCTTCACCTTTCAAGAATTCCATCAAGATATTCAATATTATAACCCACTTCAAAATCTTCTTTGTGTTTGAGGTTGTGCTTTCTTGAATAAAGCTGATGTATGGTGCTACGGATGAGCGTATAACCTTTTACTTCTACATAATAATCTTTAGACAATTTACGATTATATTCGTCATATAGTCAAGCATTTCTACGTTCATGATGTAACAATTACATCTTTGCATATTGTTTGATTAATTTGTCACTGTATACAAAATTTCGCATGATTTTATTCCTTTACTAATGTGAAGTTATTAGCTAAATACGTTCATTACTAGTGGTGAGTTTAGATTGGTACCTCTTTTAAATTGTGGAATTAAATTTTGGTAACGTTTGATTCCAACACTGTAGCTTACTATGAGCAAATCAAATTTCATTTTTCAACTGAAATCTAACATGTCTTCATAGACAGAAGCGTGTGGCGTTTGTTTGAGATCAGGCTCAATGAAAGTTGTAATTCTAACTGACGTGCAACTTTTCCACATCTGCTGCAAGCCATAAATAGTTGAACCTCAGAAGATAAGCTAGTATTTAGACTAAGTTTGACATGACATATGGTGCTCTTTCTAATTAAACTGTATCTTCTTCTATTTTCATCAAGGCTTTATATGTGTCAATGTGATATGCTATTTTCATAAAGCTTTGGTGAGACAATATAGACCTATCCAATGATAGTGTCTTATTTGTCTAATATACTTCAGTGTGCTCGAACCTTTGCTTGTTGATGGAGGACCAGGTGTATAATCTTCGCTCTGCTTTGAGGTTTATAATATTGACTTCCAACACGAGTTATACATTTTAACACTGTGTTACAATTCTTGTAAAGATCTTGCGACTTTGTAACAAGTATTGTAAGCAAGACTCAAGTCCTTGATAATGACGCTCAGGCTTTTCAAAGGGTAGGAGAAAAGGCACGTTCATTAACATAAATGAAGTCAGTTGATTTATTATGGTGATCCACAACAATCTTAGAGATTGGTGTTGTGGGAAGCTCATGAATGTTGGGGAGTTCTTTGTTCTTATTACACTAATATCCTTTCAGGTGAGTTTTGAGTTTAGTAACAATGTTTGTTACATTTACGTGTAAAATTTTGTAATATTGTATCCAGTGTTTGACTGTATAATCTGGAGTATTATTGATAAATTCTGTTTTATGTTTGGAGTCCAGTTGTTAAAAACTTTTCTAATAATTTGGGGTTTTGCATTTATCAAATTTTCTCAATGTCAATTGTTTCATGTACATTATTACAGCTAAAATATTTGATAAACTATTATCTCGATAACGTTCAATGGTATTTCGAATAATTGTTACTAAAATTTTATCAGGAATTGTTTTATCTAGTGTTTGGTTTACCATTAAAATGGTCAACAAAATCTTGATTGAAATATGCATCATCAACTATTTGAGTTGATCTTCTGTAATTATAGGTAGTGTTAATGAATTTAATTCATTTGGTGTCACATGATTTCCTTTTAGTTGATGAATCAGAAAAGATATAGTATTTTTGACAACCATATAAGTTTAACGAAATCTTTCATTACCACTTCTAGGTTTATGTATAGTTGTAATTTTATCTACTATTACAGGATTGTAGAATGCAATTTGATATCTTTATCAGTAAATGTTACAATTTGATTTTAATTCATCATCTGATAAATCGTAGATAAATTTAAAGTTGGTCCATAGGTTGATCAAGATAACTTTTCATGATAAACATGTGTTACATTATTCATATAACTTTCTTTTGGATAAAGCTAGATCAATAAAGAAATAATAACTACTTTGTCTCATCTTGGCCTACTATTGTATATTATTGTATTCATCAATTGCCAACTGTTTTCTATTTGAAAATATTTCTGACCAACTAATTGAGCTAAGTTTATAAAAATCTAGTGGTGATAATACAGCATGTGTTTCTAATCTTAATGGATTCTGATTCAATTTTAGCATAATCAGCTGAGAGTTTTATAAACTCGATATGGTATATTTTGAAATATCAGATTGACCATATAGATAATTCTTTAATGTTCCATATGCTATTCCAGTTTTTGTGGATAGGTTCTTTAGAGAAGATTTGTGAGCAATAGATTTGAAATTTCAGTTAATGTCAATAAGTTTTCGGTTTTCATGATTTTACCGCCTTTCATATTATGATTATAGTATATCATAAGATTTTTATCAAATACAAAGAAAAATTTATCTTAAATATAAGATTTTGGTAAATTTTTACATTCATTTGTAAATTTAGACAGCAATTATCATAATTTATTATACCTCAACTCAGAAATCCATGTCAATTTGAGGTGTGTTTTTGATTGATTTGGTGACTTGTTTTTGCATTTCTTTGGATTTATCTAGAACAAGTCCATTGTTTAGTTGTTTTTCAATCGTTTTGATGAAAACTGTAGCTTTCATTTTGAGGAATTGATGAATGGTGCGTGATTGTTCTAGTTGTTTGACAAAATCTGTTACATCAGCTTGTAAGGCTTGTACATTTTAGTTCAAATGGTTGGTAACCATGTTCATCTAGAAAATCTTTGCTTTATCAAATTTCAAATGATCTAATAGGGAGTCATTTGATTTAGTAGTGTAATCTGTGAAATCATCTAGACTTTCATCGTAGTAGGGATGATTTTCAGTTAATGCATTTTCTGTTGTTTGAGACCATGTATCCAATTGTAAACAACGTCCAAAGTCAATGTTAATAGGTCTAGCGATATTGGTTTTGGCATTATAAGCAATCACAAAATTTGATGGATTACTAAACGGTCTTTATTACCTAGAATCATATCAAAAGTCGTTTGCTGAATGATAAAAATGTTTGGCATGATCTTTAGGTACACCAGATTCAACAAAACTTTCAATAAGATTTTTAAATCTTTGCTGATGATTTGTATCATAGATTTTACTAGCATAATCTTTTAGTGTCATACGTGTAGCATCTTTGTTGTTGGTATGACCAGTGGACAGAACTTCTTCAATTTCATTTTCCCTAAGATAAATCTCAGAAGCTGTACCAGTATGATTGGCATTCTTGTACCCAATGGTCCTAAATTGATACATAGCTGAATCAAATTGAGGATCTCAGATAACAGAGAGATCGCTAATGTCTCAGAGACAGATGAATATTTGTAATCAAATTTGTCTTCCCATTCACCTGTCACACGAGGTGATAGTTCATCTAATTTTAAATAAACATAGTGTCCATCAAGATTAGCAACCCCTTTGTGTTGCAACCCACGGTGATTCTTTTGCTCTAATGTATCAGCTGAATCTAAAATAATGTGACCATTACTAACTTGAGTACCATGTATGAAATTTTGGTAATCATATATTTAGTTCCATTTCTATATAAATCAGTGTTTATAAATTTATAAATATCATGTGATACCTGTATTATAACATGATTATATATGTAATGTTGAGTTTAGGATATTTTTACACAATGTGTGGTGATGAGGTCTTGGATGGTTTATTGATATGATGGTTTGTATCATTTACAACAGTATCAACAATATCTTTAAGGCTTCAGATGGCACAAAGCCAACACCCAATGTCGTTTCTAAGATAAGTGTAAGTTTATCAATAGCATGATGGTTTTATACAATTTACTTTTGAGTCACAAGACGTTTTGGATTATGTATGACCAATTGTTTAGGCATTTCAATTAGTAATGTACCAGTAATAATATCTGTAATAACACCATTTTGATCTTTTATAGCAACAATTTTCAGATGACCTGTGATTGGTTGAGCAGTTTTATAGTTAGTATAGTAATGAAATCTAATAGTACAATATCCATCATCAATTAAATTTTCAATATGACGTTTGATTGGTTCAGTGAATGAAAATTATCTGAATGTAAGTTGTGAATTTTATCAATAAGATCTTCATATGTTACGTGACTAACACTCTGTTGTTATATTGTTCATTTATTTTACGCAGTTCTGTTTCCAATGTTTTTTGTAGAGAAACAGTTGTTCCTTGGACATTTTGTCAAGTCCACATCTTTAAAGTCTTCAATGACATATCTATTACACCTCACATTATTTATTACTTTATTTCAGCTTTTCGTACAATATCAAGAATAGCTTCCATATCATTGATGGTTAGTTGGTTTATCCCAAGAATTTGGAAAATGTTGAAAAATATTTCTGATTTCTTTAGTGAGTTGATCGCGCAACACTTTGTTACTAACTTCATCAAGATTTATCCAAAGTTCTGATAACATTGAGCATATTCTGATTTGTTACGTCCATCTGATAAATGGTAGGTATCACGATCGTTGTCACATATTTGTGTCCAACTTTTTCAACACTCGCATGAATATTACCCTCACCACGACCATAAATGGTTTCAACATAAACTTCTTGGCCAACATGGAAATCATGTTTTGTATATTTTGTTGACGGTTCATATTTTAAATCATCCTTCAAATAATAATGGTTAAGTCCATTATAACGGACATAAATTATGTTTTTCCATTACAACGGACTTAATTTGGATAAGTAAAATTGAAACTATTGATTTACATATTTAGATGGTATATTTTTGAGTACACTTGTTTACATATTCAAATTCAGATTCCAATCCATAAATTTCAAAGTGAATGTTTCAAATGAATCAGCTTCTTCAATACAAGTTTCCAATTCTTCTTCAATGTTTTCATATGATAATTCAGATCCAAAGTAGACATCTTCAATGGCATCTGAAAAATCTTCAATGAATTCTGGTGTGAAAACATCAATGTTCTCTCAGATGTACCAAATTCTGATTGGACATGTCCCAAAAATATAATCCATTGACATAAAAGTTTATATGATTTGAGATTCAACACCATTAATGGTGCCTAAAATTCTTGAATAGTTTTTACTTCCATGTGTTTTCAATCCTTTCGATTTTTGAATAATAGTGAATATTGTTGAATATGGTGTTGAGTTTAAAATGAGAACTCATCTTCTAATTGTTTCATTTGGTTTCACAAAATAAATAAGTTCTGTGTGACCAAACACTTGAGATAATTGTAGAGTATGACGTTCATTATCAATGTGTAGAATGGTTTGAGTAAATCCATCTTTTGAAAGACGTGTTTTTATGACGGATATTTGCATCAGGATTTTCACCAAAATCTTTTTGAAGATCTTTGAACCACTCATCTGATTGAGGTTCTAAGTCCTATAACATAGCATAAACGCTTCAAGTTTTGATGCACACATATAATGAGGCCATTGTAAGGTGTTGAAGCCGTATGAGTGGTTTTGTGGATTTGGTAGATCATCTTTTTCCACAAGTAATTTGTACAGATTATATGATTTTGGTTCCTTTTGTGTTGTTATTGTTGAAATCTCAACACTTGGTTTTTGATTGTGAGACTCTAGATTCAGGTTCTTTATCAATAGTTGATTCTGTAATCAATTTATCACTATTTGTAGATTAATGACATGAAATCTAGATCACCATATTGATTAGAATTTGGAGAAATATCTGGACATCTCCAATCGTTCAGCTTGAATAACAACTTTTTCATGATTAAATAAGGTGTGGTAGAATTGGATAGCTAAGGGTAAATATTCAGAGGTGGTCACATCAACACTTGGTTCATACCATTTTGATTTGGTTTTAACACCATTTTGTTCCAAAAAGCTGATCCATTTGATTTGAATAGATTCTAAGATAGTTGATTCTTTTGACATATGATGGTACCTTTACCTAATCAACAAATGTATTGACACTAACTTCTTCCAAAACAAAGGTTTCTGGATGAATTTTTCAAATCTAATAAATGATGTTGAATACAGCATTTGCATAATCTGGAACCAATAGGTTTAGAATTTCAACATTTCCATCGTCATCTGTGAAATAGTTGTCCAATACTTTTTTAGGTACAGGTTGCCCAAATTGAATATTGACAACATCATCCGTGATTAAGTCTGACAGATAGTTCAAAATTTCATCATCTACTAGTTGAGGATTTTCATCAAATAGATCTAAGACGAAATCAATATAACCTTTCACTGGTGATTGTTCTGGTACTAAAGGTCTACATATTTTTAATATGAGTCCATCACCATCTGCAAATTTTGATGCACTGGAAATTTAATTTAGTTTTAGCATCTTTAAATTCAAGTAATTCTTGTTCATATAGTGACATATTAATTGTCCTTTCTTAATGATTGGAGTATATACTTCAATAATACAGATGCCTTGACCATAGATACGAAAAGCAAATACGAGAGCATGGTCATTTTCTACAAATTTGAAAATGTCCACATTATTGTAATTGTCAAATCGCTCTAATTCCTTAAAGATATCGGATGTTTCATGAGACACCTCTATAGAGTACGATTTTGATATAACAGGTAAGATATAATACATTTATGAGACTGATTTTCAACAATTGTCAATTTGATTCAGATTTCTTCAGTTTCTTGATTATGAAGTTCTTCTGATCTTCTGTCATATCAGGCATGGGTGTTGGTGGAATTAATTTTATAACATGGATTTCCAACTTTAATTGTTGGGGTGATTGAATTTCATATCAAATTACACCACATCTCCCCATCTTTGATAAGCTTGAACCAGTTTAACTTCTCTTTCCCTCAATTGGAGGTATATTTCACCCAATATAGTTTTTCAATCACATAAGATAGGGTTCTTTTAACTTATATACCTGTTGATTGGCATATGTCATTTGGTCCACCAATTATCATAAATCCAGGACAATTATTTTTCAACACTAGTATGACTTTCTTATTCATAACTATATGTTTCATGTTTCGACCAACTTGAATAATTTCTTAAATAAACATTTATATGTTTTAGAACAATATCTTGGAAATTGTGTTTAGCTGCATTTTCTTTTTTGAGAATGTAGACTAAAACCAATAATACATTTTCTTGATTATTGTATAATTTCATCAATAAAATAACATGTACATTATTTGAATCATTGATTGTGGTTGTCTAAACATGCTAATAAATTTTTGCATAATAAACTACAGGTCATCTAACTCAGTTTCAATCAATTTAAAGACATCTACTAATTTTAGATCTTTGTTTATGCGATTTTGAACCTACATGAATCTGTATTCATCTGTGCTACAATTTGTCAAACGATGCAATAAATCAGCTCATGGTTTCATGATCGTGTCAGCTCATGAAACAAATTGGTACCGCTAAATGTCAAACAAGATCTTCTGATATTAGGTTTTAGGTTTGCAACATTCAGCACCAGAGAAAATAGTTAGCAAATCATTATTTCGATTGTGATAGGGTAGTGCAGTTCCATTCATAAAACGAAAATCCTTTCTGTTTAGTAAAAAATAAAAAGTTGACTCCATGAATCAGCTTTTATTTTCCATATTCTAGTAGTAATAGTAATATCCATTATACAAGTACATAGTACATATGCATCTTGATAATAGTTCGTAGTATTCTCGTCTACATAACCATACAAGTTTGGTTATCATTCCAACCTTTAATAGTCTTTACTGGTTTTGTTTTACTAGTGATGTGAGTCAGCTATGACCAGGTCTTTATCATGACCATGGAATCTTCCAGGGTGCTACTGTTGGGTGAGTCCAGCTGGATCAGCTTGCAACTGTTGAACAGTTGGAAATAACATAGATGTGGAAGTAGTGATGTGATGATGAATAGGCATGCAAAATACCCAAAGCCCTTTCGATTGAATCTCTACATCCTATCCTACAAAAATAATGGTGATGAGCTTTTAACAAAATTGGACAATATCTTTCGTCTTTCAAATTGTTGATAGGTAGTGATTTTCAATGATCGTTCCGAATGAGATTTTAACTTGTTCTCATGGTATGTTGGTCATAATAAAATACTTTTACCAATATTTAGTTGAATACATTGTGGCACTATTCATCATGGCTTTCTAGAAGATATACCAAGTGCATTCCAATGAGGTCATTCTTCTAACAATTGTTCCTAACGATAACAACGTTGATAATAAGTCCATGCTTACCTGTTTGTCAATAGATGGGGTCACTGAAATCTTCATCTGTTGGTTCAATTTTTGAATCACATACATTATCTTGACATTGTCGGTTTCTTGAGTAATGATGGTGGAAAATGAAGATAATTATCTCATGATATATCAGTATCTGTATTTTGAAAATGAAATGATCACTGATAGTTCTACAAAGGTTTGATTATCACCATTATCAATCATAACAATCATATTATAATTTTATGACCAATAGTAAAGATTGACGGCTGATATTGGTATCGATTATTGAATATGTCCTGTATTTCATGTAGTCGGATATCAGCATTAGGTCTAACTATTTTAGATATAATTTTCGTATTCAAACTACATCTTTATTTGTTTGATACCAATCAAATGAAAGATACACTATCTTGTATCGTTTGAATAAATTTTAAAAACTTATCTAGTTGTCAATATCATTTCTAAATAGTCATGTGCAAAAATAAGACATTTGGTCACTATTCCTTTAATTTGTTTAGTGATCTTTTGAAGATTATGTGTACATTTTGTGGTGAAATCTTCATCATCTGAATCATCCCATAGATAAGCTTTGACATGATTATCTTCACCAAATTGATCTACATGTAAAACGTCCATATAATTTGCTTCATCATCTACATAAGCTGCACTAATGATGTGTTTGGTGTCATCATTTGGATTTAGAGATAGTATTAAATACTCATCTCAAGGTCATTAATTCACGAGAGGAAGACCTCGTTCAAGTTCTTGATTTGTAGAAACCAGGTCATGGACCAAGACATTCCTCTTTCTTTTTTAAACAGGTAATTTAACCTGTTTGAGTGTCTGCACTACATAGTCCTTGGTGTTTGCCAGTTCTCTCCAAAGGTTTGGTAATGGACCATCTAATTTATCACGTTTATGTTTTCGTGAACGATACTCTGTTTTAATAATATGTTCCAAGCATGTTCAATTCTGATTCGGCTTGTGTTAGAATGTAATCAGTAGCCCGAGAAACTCCTATTTTCTAAAATGTGAGTTTGATTATATTCTTTGAAACTTAGGGTTACACTTGACGAAATAGTCAGTAATAGAGTTGATTTGGTTCTATCTTCTTTCGGAAATAAGTCGTTTACCGTGATTTATGCTAAACCATCTCAACCATTGTGGTATTTTTCGGGATGTGGTTTCTAGTCAGCAAGTTCAGAAATAGGAGAGTGGAAAAAGTCATGTTAACATAGCTCAATATAGTGAGCTACTGTTCATTCATATAATAGCACTATCCTCTATAGTTTTTCTTTACAACAGTCTACAATCTCAGAAAATTCATCTTGATATGGAATTTCATCCGTTGTTTTCAGATCTATAACCCATCAGATATTTACGCAGGTGTCATTCAACTACAAATTTTACCAAAATAGTGCTATGGCTGCACCCAATGGATCATTGCAAAATAATTTTCAAAAATTCATCATTAGAATTCATCATTTTTCACTCAGTCATCGCTGATTATAATCTAATTGATCATAGTAAACTGTTACATCATCTTCATTTTAGCAATTTGATAAGAAAGTTCAAAGCATACATATTACCTACGAATTGATCAGTATATTTATTGAGTGCATAATCAATTCCCAAGGCATATCTTTCATCTGTTCCATTAGTGATTGTCTGATTCACGGTTCACATCTAACAAATTTAACAATTTTCAATATTGAGAACATCATCACGTAAAAAGATCCATGTGACGGCCATCATCAATTCTTGGATCAACATCAGACCTTTTTACACAAAGTCTAGTAGTTGTATTTGATAAACATGGTGATGGTGATGTGGAAATCTAGTAATGGTTCAATAACGGTTTTCAAAATCATCATTACTCATCATCTAATGAAAAGAGTAGTTTCATCGATGAAATTGTTTTCAATTCAGATAATAAGTTCATATTCTAGCTCCTTTTATTTTATAGGTATTACTGGTGGTAAAGTCAAGAACATTTTAAGACACGTGCCAAATCTTTCTTGATTTCTTTGAGTCATGTCATGGCATCTTGATTGACTTTTTGGCTTAGCTCCTGATTACTTTTTTGGATAAAACATGCGAATAATTCTGGAACAATTCATCACTTCTTGTAACACTTTTTGGGAGTATTTGTAGTGACTACGAGCAATGAGTATTCTTTTCAGTAATGGGCAGTTGAGCAAAATCTTCCAGGGTATCCATAGATTCGTACTAAAGGCTCCAGAATTGTAAGGTGACACTGAGATTTCAATGGTTCTGGACTATCATCAATTGATAAGTCTACAACTGAGATGTACCTGTATCTACGATTAGTCCCTTAAGATTATTAGTCAAAGAAATTTTTAGGTTTTGAGTAATTTGTTTTTAATGGATGATGGTGATAAGTCTTAGTTTCTTTTCATCTACAATAACTTCTAGATTCAGTTTCTTTGACCGCCAACAACTACGATTAGCTTTTTGTTCACTAATTGTTTTAGCATCATTCTTTTCCAAACTACTGTAAACTTTTACCATAAATTTGCGCCAATCCGTCATTGGAACATCATACCGTTCTTCCAATCGTTCTAGAAAAGTGTGATGTATGGTTCATAAAATTGAGCATTCTTTAAAGCCATTTCTTTTTATCACCTCACCAATCGTGGAAAAATTCTTCATCTTCTTTCAGCATCATTGCAAATTCAAATGAAGTGAAACCATTGTGTCTACCAAATGATTCAGACCAAATAGCATCAAATTCTGCTTCAGCATCAAAATTATGTGCCACATCTTCTAATTCAGAGTAGGCTTCATTTGAAATCGCATTGATATAATCATAAATAGTAGGGTATAATGGTTGACTATCTTCATCAAATAAATCTGGTAACTTAATTTCACCAGTAACAATTGTATGATTTGAGCTTCCATTGTTATAATAATGGAATTAATCATCAAAATGATTCTTAGTATCTATGATATGGTTCTATTTTTCATTAATGTACTCAACAGATGCATTTCCATAATCTGAATCTTTTGTTTCAATGATATCTGAAATTTCTGATATCAATACAGATCCAATAAAACATTTTTCCAATCAGGAAGCTTCGTTTTGAAAAATAGGTTCATGGTCCAATTGAGTCAGCCAGACATCAATGAGATATTTGTCAGCAGCGTCTAATGTTTCCTCGTTTAGTCAATGGGAACAGTGTTTAACTTAGAAGTAAATCAAATAGATTGGTTGGTCATACAAATTGATTTTAGAACAGGGTGATATTTTTGGTATCATTCCATGTGAGATCTTTTGTCATATGTGTGATCCTTTCTATTAATTAAAAGCATCTGGAACATGTACAAATCGTTTAATCATATATTTGATATTATATCTATCAAAATATTGAGTCAAACGAGTTAAATCCTCTTGTTATTGACTTCAATAAACAGTTTTTTCACTGGTACTCGTTTTAAAGTACTTTTCAAATTTTTGTGTCTCAAAGTATCGAGCTTTTTCAATACTATTACAAAGTTTTCTTGATAAGACACATCCTCCTATATTTTGACAATTTGAATGAACTCTTAATTTTACCATCAAGAACAACATATTTTTCGATTGTAAAGCCTGTAACTTCTTTGTAGTATGGGCAATATCGATCATTTGAATCATGAAATGCAGCACATGTAGCTTCAAGAAAATATTTGTCCAAGCTGAATTCATGATCAATGACTGTTGCCACTAAATCATGTTCAGATTTATTGTTATCAATATAGGTTGTTTTGCCAGAACGCGCTTCTGGTCCATAACAGATAATGACTCTTGTTTTCATTAAATATACCCTTTCTATTAATATTGAATACCCATATTAGTACCATCTTTATCGTAGGCATTGAACCAAAGTTCTTCATTTTTATCATCTAGAGTATTCAAAATATTTTTCAAATGCTTTCATCAAATTGATCTGTGTATATTGATGGAGAATGTTACCAAAATCATCTATTTAGAGCTGATGTAATCAATTTTTATCATAATCATCTATGTTTTAAACGTGCATTGGTTTCACTAAAGTCACGTTGCTGATGTTGATTTACCGTATATAGATCCTTTCTTAATTAATTAGCTATCAGAAGCAGGTGTTGTAATGTATTTACCTAGTTCATCATAGATAATTTTTCATAGGTGACATTTGTTTTTCCATCTTGTTTGTCAAAATTCATTAGATAATATTCTACCAATTCTGGGTAAATTTCATAACTCGACCAATCATTATAGACAGAACGTTCAATTCCATAATTATCATCATTTTCTTGATCCATAAATTCTTGGAATTTAGTTTTCTGGATCTTTCAAATGGTGATACCCGATGAAATGATATGATTTGTATCATAATTGTAGTAGATGGTGCAGTAAGATCGTTCAAATGTGACACACCTGGTGGTGGTTAGATAGATAGTTAATAGACTTAAGCAATCTTTTCTCCAAATAGGTTTTAAAATGAAATCTGAATATCCAACCTCATTTTTCATATCATCATCCGATAATCCTAAATCTTTTTGAATGTTATTCCATTCATATTCTAGTTCATCATCATCTGTGGATGAATGTAACCACATGGATTCATATAACCCACTAAATAAACCAAGATTCGTTAAATCTAATTCAATTGTTGCCATATTGGTGACCTCATTTCTTTATATTGCAAATATGAGTTGTGAGTTATTTAGCAAGATCTATATCAATGTCTACTGTTGACATTAACATAAATTCTATAAATAGTTAGATGACTATTCGTCAACATCTTCACTTATTTTTAGTTTACTAATATCAATTCCATTATTGGATAATTCAGTCAATAAGTCTTCTAATAAAATTTCAGTTGACATATTATTGAAACCTTTCTACAGATAAAAATAAAAAGAGTGATGTTTAGAGACATCACTCTTGAGATTACTACGTTTGTTCAACGTGAACCATCCACCTAGACTTAATACCATAAGTCCAAGTCCAACTAGAGCCATGAGTGGGGAAGTAGTTGAACCTGTTTGTGGTAGGATGTGTACAGGTTGTGTTGGGAGTACTGGTTTGTCTTCATTTGGCACACCTGGAACATCTTGTTCCTCTTTTGGTGTTTCAACAACCAATTCAGGTAGTTCAAGAACTGGTGCATCTTCAGGATTGACACCAAATGGCAATTCTTCCAGTTCAAGAATTGGAGCATTGTCTGGAACTGCTTCGTGATATTCAGGTAATTCTGGAACTACTGGTGCGTCTTCTGGATTGATACCAAATGGTAGTTCAGGTACTTCATTGATTGGTGCATCTGTAGGAGTAGCTTCATGGTACTCAGGTGATTCTGGTACAACAGGAGCATCTTCTGGATTCATACCAAATTCTAATTCAGGTACATCATTGATTGGTGCATCTTCAGGTTTTGCTTCGTGATATTCAGGCAATTCTGGAACCACTGGTGCGTCTTCTGGATTGATACCAAATGGTAGTTCAGGTACCTCATTGATTGGCGTATCTGTAGGAGTAGCTTCATGGTACTCAGGTGATTCTGGTACAATAGGAGCATCTTCTGGATTCACACCAAATTCCAATTCAGGTACTTCATTGATTGGTGCATCTTCAGGTTTTGCTTCGTGGTACTCAGGCAATTCTGGTAGTACTGGTGCGTCTGATGGAATTTCTTGATGAAATTCAGGCAATTCAGGCACACTTGGAGCATCTTCAGGTTTTGCTTCATGGTATTCAGGTGATTCTGGAACAACAGGCGCGTCTTCTGGAACCGCCTGATGAAATTCAGGTAACTCAGGCACACTTGGAGCATCTGATGGCTTTTCGCTTACAACTAGGTCATAGTAATGAGTAATGATGCTATCGTGAGAATTTGTTGTATTATAAACATATTTCTCATTTTGCAAGAATTTAGGTGCAGCGTGTGTTCCCGCAAGGGCTTCAGCTACATCTACTTCATTACCATCTTGAAGTGTTACAAAACGTGTTACAATTTTATCAACACCAATGTTTGGTACTTCAGTTGGTTTTTCACCAGTAACAAGGTCATAGTAGTGAGTAGTAATACCGTCTGCGACAGTAGTTGTCTTATTGTAGAAGTATTTCTCGCCTTGTACAAACGTTGGTGCAGGAACTGTTCCCTCAACTGTATCAGCAACTTCTACCTCAATTTCATTTTGAACAGTGACAAAACGAGTGAGAGGTTTTTCTTCACCATGACTTGGTGCATCTGTTGGAACTTCACTTTGAACAAGTGTGTAGTAATGAGTAGTGATACCATCTTCTACTTTTGTTTCACCTGTGTATTGGTATTCCATTGATGCAAATTCAAGGATGGTTGGTGCTGTGTGAGTACCCTCAAGAGCATCTTGAACATCTACTTCATTATTATCTTGACGAGTTACAAAACGAGTAATCACTTTTTGTTCACCATGTTCTGGTGCATCAGTTGGTTTTTCACCAGTAACAAGATCATAATAGTGAGTTGTGACACCCTCATTAACAGTTGTAGTACCATTGTAGAAATACTTTTGACCTTGAATAAAGGTTGGAGCATCATGTGTACCCTCAAGTGTTGGTGAAATTTCAACTTCTTGACCTGATTGAACCGTCACAAAACGAGTTGATTCTTGTTGAGCCGCATGTGTGTAAATAATATGTGTATAATTACGAACTGGACCATCATAAACAAGTTCTGATGGTGGCTCTGTTGGATCATTACCTAACCAACGACTACCGATTTCTTTCAAATCGTTACCACTTAGTACTTTAGTGTAAGACCAATGACCATCACCATAAGAATAATAGTAATATTTTTTACTATAGGTTGGTGCATAACCATTTACTTTAGCGTGTGTAATTGGTTTGGTAAGAAGACCTGGCACATCATATTTTTCACCAGTGTAATCTTTAGGATATGTAAACATATCTGACTTCTGTTCTGGACGAATTTCTTGACCATTACGATGGAACATTAATTCACCAGTTTGATTAAAGTTTTGGAACAATTCTTCTTGTTCTTCTTTTGTCAACAGCCCATCAATTTTATATTCATAATAAGTTGGCAGTTGTTCACCAGATGGATTTCCGTTATCTTCAAGAGCATATACATTTAAGAAAGTGTAACTTAGCTCTTTAGTAGGAGCGATATCATTACCTTGCTCATCTGTATAGAATACTCTGTGAATATATTCTGTCTTCGTTAACTTTTTAATTGGTACAACACCAATCCAACGAGTTACTTCAATTGTTGGTGCAGCTTCTAATTCTGGTGTTTCAGGTGCAGTTGGCTCAGCAATTTCTGGAATATAGGTACCAGTTGCAATTGTTAAGGTAGTTGCACGACCTTGAACATTTGCTGACATGGTGTGGCGGAATGTATGACTTTTACTATTTACAACAGCCATACCGTAGTAATTATTTCCACCATAATTTGACCAACCATTTGTACCTAGTTGATTATTTGAGTCAGCATTGTATCGTGAACCTGCATCTGTGTAAACATTATCGTTTTGAGAATATAAGGTACCATTATGGTTCGTGATACTAGATCCTGGAACATTAATAACAGTATCTTCGTTTTGAACTTGCACTTTATGAACACGATCAATATTCACAACTTCTTCAATAGGTGTGTAGAAGATTCGATTGTTTTCAGCATCAAATGTGTAATATCCACGAATAACACCATTATCATCTACTTCATTGATACGTTGGATACCATCTTCCATTTTAGAATTTGGTCCACTGATCAAATCACCAATTGGAAGACCGTTTGAATCTTTTCCAGTTACATTATGGTATAGACTAAAACGTTCATCTTGACCTTGTGGTGTAATAATCTCTGAATCAGCTCGGTTATCAGGTTTAAAGACTGTTGTGATAATTTTACGACGAGTTTTATACCCAAAATCGTAGGTTTCTTCAACATCATGGGCGATTGTGATACCTTTTGGCTTATATTTACTATCAATTGTACGTTCAGATGTTGAATGACGAAGATTTGTAAATCCATAATCAACTTTATCACTGTTGATTTCTTGACCATTTTCATCATAGTAACGAACTTTAGTAGTGATATCAATAGCATTTGTTGTATCAGTGCTTGCCTTAAATTCAGCATCGTTAATTGGGTTAGATGATAAGACACCTAATACTTTACCAGTTGAATCAGACGATCCATTAATGGTATAACTTTTCACAATTTTTGCAACTTTTACTTTTTGACCATCAGTTGTTGTCAAGTATGTATCTTGCAAATTTGTATAAGTTGCTTCAACAGTATCACTAACTTTTGGTAAAATGTTGTAGTTAAATGTTGATGTGTATTCATTTGGTTGATAATTAGGATGAGTATCTGTTACATCAGCATCTGTGATATTGTTTGTTTGATCTGGATCAATATGAGTACGCCATGATTGCTCACGGTTGTTAATAGCATCTTCAGTTAGAAACTTAGTTCCTGTAATTGCTAATTTAGCTTTTGGTTCACCATATTGACCAGATACTAAACCATTATTAGAGACAGAATGTCATTTAAACGATTCAGGTCTTCTTTAGATGCTACATCATAATCAGCTTTTGATTTTTCATAAATTGCTTTTTCGGCTTCATATTTAGCTAACTTCTTCTTATTTTCATCTTTTGTTTCACGAAGTTGTCTACGATTGTTTGAAATAGCAACTCTGATACGGTCAGCTTCATCTTGAGATTCATAATAAACACGAGAAATGTCATCAGGTGATACACGTTTTTCAGTGTATGATAAAGTATAACCTGCTTCTTTTGCTTTTGCTACAGCATTTGCATGTATAATAGATTTTTATCAGTTTGAAAGCAAATCAGTTGCTTTTAGATGGACCATCAACTTGATATTCATGTGGATAACGGTTTGCATGAATGTATTCATTTTCAGCTACTGGTGGACGATTGTCTTCTGGAATTTTATGATCTGGAACATTTACACTATCATCAGCTGCATCAGATGGACGTATTGCTGGACCATACATACCATATTCTTCATTTTTACCAAGAGGTTCATGACGATCATCAATATTTGGTGTTGGTTCACCTACAGATTCACGATGTGAATCTTCAACGTTTTCATGTGGCATTTCAACATTTTCCCGATGTGACTCATCAATGCTCTTGCGTGGAATGTCTACTGATTCACGGTGTGACTCATCAATGCTTTCACGTGGAATGCTCTACAGATTCACGATGTGATTCATCAATGCTTTCACGTGGAATATCAACTGATTCACGAGGTGATTCTTCAATACTTTCACGTGGCATTTCAATGCTTTCACGAGGTGAGTCAACTGATTCAACTTGGTCAGCTAGGGCACTTGGAGCGATTAATAGACTTACACCAATCATGACAGATAGGACACCAACGCTATATTTACGGATAGAATAGGTGCTCAAACGAGATACATAATTACGATAACTTTTTCAAAATTTCAATTCCTTTCAAAATTTCATAATAATCTTTATAATTTTATAAATAAAATACGAAAATGGTGTTGGGGATTATTTTGTAATGACTTCCCCCTATGTCCAAGTCTACTGTGACTTTTTGACCATTTTGCATGATAGCAGCTGTTGAATCACTGACTTTTTGAACAGTTGGTTCTTTTGGCAAGTCTTTAATAGAATCTTCTAGGTCTTTTGGTAGGTTTGCAACCACAAGACTAGATGACATTGCAATCGTAGCAATGACGACAATTAACTCAACTAATTTCATAATTTATAACCTTTCTTGGTATTATACCAATTATACATTTATTTTACAAACTTATGTCATCTTGAGAGCTTTCCTTATGATTGGGTCTGTTGGATGATTTAGTTGGTGTAGATGTGTTATGGATTTCATATATTCTTGGTCATAGATGCTAATCACGAACAGCCATTAGTGCTTTTACCCATGAGATTTTTACCTCGCCATTTTGATGGGTCTTGAATATTTGGGTCAAATGCTGCGAGACCCACACCATAAGTTTGATCATAAGGATTTGCTTCCACAATCGTTGCGCCTTTTGTATTTAACAATTTATTCAATAAGTGAGGATTCTGAGTAAATTTCAAATACAAACCATTTTTCAAAATACGTTCATTGTGTTCCTGCCAGACTTTTTCGTCAAAGTTTTCAACAGTACGTCCATAACGTTTTCATTTGAAGTGGATTGGTTTTCATTTAAAAATAGATTCAGCAGCTTCTTGATCATTGAATAACTTTGCTTTTGAATACATGATAAATTGCTCATTACATGAAAATTGAATGGTTTTACCAGATTCTTTTTCTTTAATACGAAAAGGTGTTTTCGCAAAATTGGAGAAATCTTCATAACCATTCCTATTCTTAGAATAAACAGCAATAATTTTTAGACACTGATTTAGTACCTCAGTAGATTAAGATTGTAAATAAAATGATATAATGTAATAAATAAAATACGAAAATGATGTTGAGCTATGTAGTCATTTTTGTATTTATGTACTCTATTATATCAACAATTTTAACATGTTGTCAACATGAATTGTCTTATATTCATCATTTTATCATACATTGTCTGGTAATAGGGTGTTTTACTAAATCTTTATAATCAGATCCATATTTGTGAAACATAACAAAAAGCTGCATCTGCTAATAGATCAAAAATCTGCAAGTGTATTGAAATTGTGATTGGTTCAGTTGAGACTTGATTATGCAAACATGATTGTGCAAAAGATTGTGCAAACGTTGATAATCCGAGCCCATATTTGTGAAACATGTAGTCTATCGTATCAATGGCTTGAGAATATTGATCTAGGGTTAATATAATTTTTCATTTTATTTGTACCTTTATGATTACAATTGAGTTTGAATGAATGGTTTAAAAGCCTAAATCAATACCAGATTTTGTAAAAGTGGAATTTTTTTCTAAAATTGGAGATTCTGAATTAACATTTGTTGATATTTATCAATTAATTCTTTGATTTGGTTAGTATCACTTACAAAAATTTGAAATCTCACCAGTTTGAACATTTTGCAAAATGCTACATGAATTTGGTCAATGTAATCAATAACATAAGCTTCATAGATAGCTTGATGGTGCAACTTTTTCAGATATTCTTGGGCAAGATCTTTATTGATAAAGAATACATTTTGGTGTAAGTTCATTAGTTAAATGAGACAATTTGCTGCAATTTTTAGTACTTGAAATATCTAAAACATTTTTGGAGCATTTGGACCGTCTGACTGAAAAATATTTTTGGTCAAGTGGTAAATAATATGCTTTATTAACATTACCAATAGATGTGTAATTAATGTAAATAGGTTTTTGATCAACTGTATCAAAATGTTTAGGTCTTAATTTAATTTCTTTTAATTTAAAAACCTGATTCAGTAAAAATTAAATAAATTGTTTCACCTGGTTCTAGGGTTTCAAATTGATGAATTTCTTTCATGTGAATTTATCACCCTCAGTTCATTAGTTTTTCATAAAAGTAGTCATTGAGTGCATATGCATCTAATGATGATAGTAGTCGAGCCAATTCACCATATGTTTCAACAATTTCACTATTGTCAAGAATGATATTGAGTAGGTCTGACAGGTCTTCTGTGAACATATAGACAAAGAATAATTCAGGTCGAGTAAAGATAGAATCCTTTGTTCCATCAAACAACATATCTTCAACATAACTTGGATTTTTGAAATCTGACCATAAATCACGAATATAGTCTAGTGATTTAGCTGTAGAATTTGTGAATGTTTCAGATGCTAATTCATTGTGGTAGAGACTTTCTACTAATTCACTGGTGGATGTTTCATTAAGATATTCATTAGATCGTTCTTCTAATCGCTTAATCACATCATCACATAGGAACTCTGTCCAACAACGTTCTTGACGAATATGTGTGAATTCAGAATTTGAAAGTAGAGCGATGAGAGTGTCTAATTTCATAGATAGATGAAGATCTTCTACTTCATCTTGACCATCTTGGTTATAAGGTAGTCTTGATGCTGGAACAATCAGAAATAGCTCTCAAGACTTCTTGAGTATTTGGGTCACCCATTGTAAGAGCTTCTAGTTTATCAGCAGTTTCTTTTGAAATGATAGATTCAAATTTCAATTTATAATTGGTCATTTATTTTAACCTTTCTAATTATTAGAGTTCAAATGGGATAGTTAATTCAACTACTTCAAAGTTGCCACTGTCTGAATAATCCAATTGGTATTCAGCCAACATAGTAACTACATCTGTTCTATCAGAAATATCATTTTGGATAAGGTGTGTCATAAGCTGAAAAATGTAGCTATAATAGTCATCATTGTCACAATGATTAAGAACTAATGTTTCAGAACCTGGTACATATGCAGGTTTTGATAATACGTTCATCAATAAGATAAACGATGTGTTTTAGAATTGAAATAACTAGATTTTCAATTTCATTGTCGGAATAATTTCCAAGTTCTAGATCTTTGAATAAAGAATTGTCTTCAACATCTGGCCATTCATTTTCATCTAGAAATCCTTAGCCAAGGTGACATTTGGATATCGTTCTTCAATTTCTTTTGGTAAATTATATGTAATTTTAACAAGAGACATAGGTACCTCACTTTTTAGTTTTAGATATGAAATTAGATGTAAAGATTGGTGTTGTGGATCTTAATGGTTTCAATACTTGAATACATTGTTTCAATTTGCCACATGGATATTTACTTGAATCTGTTAGTGTAAACATATATCACCAACCTCAACTTTCTAATTTTTTTATATTTTGTTATTGATTATTTCTACATTTTTAAAAATCCACCTGATGAGCCACCACCAGAGAAACCTCCGCCTGAGAAACCTCCACCAGAACTATCAGAACTGAAAAATCCACCTGATGAACTGCTACCTGAGCTACCACCATCAAAACTTATGATGATAACAAATGCAATACCTACGATTATAACCAGTCCAACTACAAGAATCATTGCATTCCAATTATCAGCATCATTGATTTTAATTTTTCACCATAAAACGTGTCACCAGGTCTTTGACCATAGATAGAGTGCCTTTATCCCATTCTTCATCAGATAAAGCATCTTTAGCACGTTCTCGAATAATTCTTGTTTGGTTATCAGTGATCTTGGTTGCAACATTATCAGACGTTTCAATACGATATTTTCGGTCACTAGTTGCAATCGTTATTAGGACCCCATTGTTAGTTCCTGAATACCCAATTTTCCAATTACGAGCTGTCTTATTTGAAACTTCTTCAATTGTTTGACCATTTAAATTGTTAATCATCAATACAGCAACCGTGAATTGTTGGTCAGTCTTTTTCCATTCTTCATTGAGTTTTGTAATTTCTTTAATGGTATCCTCACTCAAATGTTTGTGAGGGTCATACACATATGTTTTATCTGGTAATGATGTTGGGATTTTTCTCATCAGTTTTGGAACATGCTGATAAAGTTAGTAACGAAACTAAGACTGTGATGAACAGTAAAATTTTTTTCATTAGATTAAAAAGGGTTCATGTTAAGACATGAACCAAACCTTTCTTTAGTTTTTCAAATCAACTACAGGAGCTTTTTGTGCATCTTTATCTGATTTATAAAGTTCTACTTTCTCAAATCCAAACATTGATGCAAATAGGTTAGATGGGAACCTACGAATCTTTTTGTTGTATTTGGTAGCAGCTTCATTATAATCATTACGAGCGACAAAAATACGGTTTTCTGAGCCCTCAAGTTCTGTAATTAAGGCTGAAACATGAGTGTCAGATTTAAGTTGAGGATAGTTTTCAACAACTGCAAGTAATCGTGATACAGCTGAATCCAATTCACCCTCAGCTTTAATTTTATCAGAACCAGAACTTGATCCGATTTTGCTACGAGCATCACTAATGGCTTTGAAAACTTCAGTTTCATGATCCATATAACCCTTAGTAGCGTTTACCACATTAGGGATAAGTTCATAACGACGTTGAAGTGCAGTTTCAATTTTAGCAGATGCTTGTTCAACATTCGTTTGTGATGAAACAAGTCCATTGTACATCATTCCAAAAAATACAGCTAAAAGAACAATAAATCCAACAACTGGTAGTAATAATTTTTCATGTTTATCCTTTCAATTTTATAAAAAATGACCTTATGGTATTTTTTTATGTAACTATTTTTCTTAAATATTTTTTTATTATATCAGAGACTTTAATACTTTGCAAAAACAATTCTAGAAAAATGTTGGAACTTATCGTAACTTAACTTTTCTAAAATTTCATTTTCTAATATTTTTGCAGTTTGACCTTGGAAAAAGCCAGTTTGATACATTTCTGGGTCCAACTGATGAGTGGGTGCAAGAATAGTTGTGACTGGCACCATTTGTAACTTTCATCAACATATTGATTAACAACTTGTGGTGTTGTGAGAACCAGTTCATATTTTTGGTTCATTTTGACCAATTCTTCTTGCTGCTCTCGTAACTTCTTTTGTAAGCCTCTTAAGAACCCTTTGAGATAGGGATGTTCTTGATGTTTTGATGTACCTTTCATCTCATTTCAAACGATATTTTAAATAAAAGTGCACCAGTAAAGGTCTTCTGAGCAATTTTTGTATCACATCAAAACCATAAAAAAATTAATTTCGTTTCATAACGGTCATAATCAATGTTGTAAACACGTTGTCTTGTGACTCGACATCTAAAATGTTTAGCAATGATAACAGATAATTCAGTCTGCCACCAGAAGACACTGAGTTTGCTGATAGTGTTGGGTTGTGACAGTTTCATCCTTTTTGGAACTTAATTCCTCAATTTGGCTCATATCAACATTGTGTTTTAGCATCAATTTTTGAGCTAGTAGAATAGCATTTTGACCCTCTGCATCATCAGGTGTGTCAGCTGCTAATTCAAGAAGATTTTTTAATTTTATCTAAGATAGAATCTAAATTAAGATTTGATTGATTTGTCATTGATTACTACCTCATTACATGTAACCATCAATGATTTGATACAAATCACGTTCTGAGAGTCTTTTTAAAATGTCAATCACTTTTTGGAATGACATCTTCTTGTGCGTCATCTTCATCAAATTCACCACGTTCAAGTGGAATGAGATCACTAGAATCATAGAACTGTATTCAATTAGTAAACTAACTAAAAAGGCTTTCGAGTTATCAAATGGATTGATTTGATAAGTTTCAAGCCATTCTGAAGAAACAGCAATTGAATCATAATATTGAGACAAAAATTTTATTTGTTTTTGTAAGTAGAATAAGTATAGGTACCATCTACCACATATCGTTCAAATAATTGGTAAACAAATTCATCAATATTATCTCTAGTCAACTCAATTTCTAAATTATATTCAGCTAAGTTTTCAAGTTCATCAACCAATTGATCACGAGCATATTCAGCAAAAGGTATCTTTTGGATAAACAATTGCATATTCAGACATAGTGACACGTTTCATTCGTTCTAATAGTAAGTAATCGTCTGATTTAACAGCATATCTTGTCAATAATCTATTTAATACTTTACTATTTTCTTCACCATCAGCCCAAGAAAGTTGACTTAATTTTTCATAATCTTCTTCTGGAGTTCAAGAGTTACTGTTAGAGTTTTTGTCATAGTGGTTATCCTTTCAATAAAGCTTGTGCATTTTTCAAATCATCATCACTCATACGAGTTCCTAACATATTGATTTCAATGAATAGTTGGACTAGTGTGTCTAATGATGGTCGCTCATACAAATAATTTTTAGATCTATATACTGTGTACTTAACATCATGGTAATATAAGAATTGTTGATCAGAGTAAGTTAATTCTGAATAATAGTGACCATTAACAGTAAACTTATTATCCATGAAATCAAAGATTGTTTTTGAGACGTTGTTTACCATCTAAGACTTCATAAATCAATTCTTTTTGATTTTCAGGTCTGTATCGAACAAAGGTTGGTTTGATTTCAGCAATATGGTGATATAAATTCAGAATATAGCTTTCTTTTTGATCATCTGTCCATACAAAGTCACGTTGATATTCTGGATTTAGTTCAACCAATCCTTTTATCATAGTCATCTTTTAATTGATAAACATTTGTAGTGATGTCAGATGATTTTGAAACTGCTGTTGCATAAGAGACTTCTTTTCCAAAGACTCAATTCGTGGTACAACATTTGCTTCAAAAATATAAGTTAGACCATATATTTTTATAGTCATGGTGTTCTGATTCAAATGTTATATGAAGTTGGTTCTCATCATCAACATAATATTTGATTAAAAATGGTGATGCGCCATCAGGTGAATACATATTTTGATAATTCAACATGTGGGTGTTGGGCACTAATGTTGAAATAACAATATCCTCATTCATCAATTTATCTGTAGATGATGTGGGTGTGTTAATAGTGATACTAATAGATGGTTCTGTCATGTTTGTTATCCTTTTCAATAGATTGAGTAGCTTAAGTTAATGTAACAACTTTAAATTCGCCAATTTTAAGAATATCATCATCTGAAATGGAATTCAAATATTCATGAACAATATCTGCTTTTTCGATTTTCATCAAATTGATTAAAGTGTTTATATTTAGCATGTTCACCTGCTTCAAAAATTATCATATTCTGAATCAAATAACATAGACCGCCAATAATCAGCAAATTCACGTTTTGCATCATCTTCTGATTCATAAACTTCGTCTCGAATGTATTTTTAATTGTGTGTCATAGATACCATAGTTGGTCATAAATGGTCCTTTTTCTTTTATTTTAATAATTATAACAATGAAAATAGGAAAATTAATATATACAAATAAATTGAGCCATTACATATATTACATAATAGCACCAACAATTCCAAGAATTGTCTTCATATATTCAATTGTGTTTTTATATTTATCTTTTGATCCACATAAAGCGATGGTTAGTTACAAATGGAATTAATAATAATAGTGGTGTTGTATATAAATAATCTCGATATTGTGTAAATACTTTAGAATAGGATAATTTTGATAATGATACAATATCAGATTCTTCAAATGTATAGGTATCATTTTTCTTAATATTTTTGAGATTCCAAATATGAAACCTGTTTAGAAATTGTAATATCTTCATTATAACCATTTTTAGTTTTTACATCAATATAATAAACATTTTTTACCACCTATTAGGTTTTTGACTATAACTAGTAACATCTTCAACTATGCCAGTTTTTCTGACTTGTGCTATAACGATAGTTATGTATAGAAAATGCCATTTTAATCTCATTTACAACTACAATATCCCATAATAATAAGTGTTGTGATTAAAATTAAATAAGATAGTGTTGAAACTAGGGTCGTTTTTAAATTTTATCATATTTAGTTATCTTTCTGAATTATTTTATACCAATGTTATTAGATGAATCAATAAAACTAACATAGATATCATCTATAAGTGATGAATAAGCACTTAATGCTAACCAATTATCAAATTTTAGTTACATTGTTAACCCAAAATGTTCTATAAATAATAATTGATATAATGTATGAAATGATTATTGATGGTACGAGTGTATAAGATACCATTCTTAGTTCATTTTTATAATCATTATATGATTTTTGGTGCTAGTGATGTTGTGGTTTCAAATTTATAAATATCATTGATATTTAATTCTCTAGCTTCTAGATAGGATACATCGAAATGTAAATGTGGCTTTATCATTAAAACCATCTTTTTGCTTCAACATCAATATAATATCTTGTTCTACCATTCCAAATATTAGTAATTTTTACCAAATTTTTGACTAGATTTTTGTTGCATATTTAAACATAGCTGATCTATTGGTAATGATTGTACTAATACTTTTAATGAAACCAATGTGAGCAATAACAAGTAACAAAATAATGATGATTTTAATAAAAATGTTGTTGTGTTTAGATTTTGTAGTAGTGGACATATTTGGTAATCTTTCTATTTAAAATTAAAAAACCAGGTTAAGAATATCCCTAACCTAGTTCTTTTGTTTATCTATCCATTGATTTAATCAATGGTTTCAACAACTTTTGCTGGTTCTTGTTGGGATTGGGCAATGGCTTGACCAGTTGCACGACCTGTGAGAGTTGCCTGAATGAGATCACGAATGTCTAGACCCATACCATTAGTGATTTGGTTCATAGATGATGATATCACCAACCATCTTACCTGAATTACCCTCACCATACATAGTGATGGAATCCACGTTGGCAAGTGGTGTTGCGACAGCTTTTGCGATGTCTGGCAATACATTTACTAACATTTCTGTTACAGCAGCGTCACCATATTTCTTCATTGCTTCTGCTTTGCGATCCAAACCATCAGCTTCAGCTTCTAGTTTCAATTGGATAGCACGTGCTTCAGCTTCACCACGTTTGGCAATTGCGATGGCATCTTGTTCAGCTACGAAGCGAGCAGCTTCAGCTTCAGCTTTCTTAGCTCAGCGGTACGTTGTGATTCAAAGAGTTCTGCTTCAGCGGCACGTTGACGTTTAGCTAATTCAGCTTCAGCTTTCTTTTTTCTTCAGCATATTTTTTTCAGCATCTGCTTTCGCTTTGATTTCAGCTTCCAAACGTTGACGTTGAACTTGAACTTCACGTTCTTTGATGACAGCTTCTTGTTCTTGTTTCACAATGTCAGCATTTGCTGATTCAAATTCCACATCTTTCCGTTGAATTTGTGATTCAATGTCATAGGCTGCATCTGAACGAGCACGTTCGACATCAGCTGATTTCTTCAAGCGAGCTTTTTCAATGGCTAGTTCATTTTGTTTCTGAGCAATTTCAAGATCTGCGGCAATTCGTGCATCATTTGCAATTTTATCAGACTCAGCTTGTTGTTGAGCTGATTTCTTGTTGCGCTTTTAGCTTTTTGCTTTAGCTGCTTCTTTTACGGATTTGCTCAGTGTTGTCAATACCAAGGTTGTCGATAACACCATTACCATCAGTCAAACCTTGAATGTTAAAGGCAACGATTTCAAGACCCATTTCTTCTAGATCTTTAGTTGCATTAGTTTGAACAGTTTCTGCAATTTCGATCTATCCGTTACGATGGTAGCCAATTCCATTTGACCAATGATAGCACGTAAATGACCTTCCAATGTGTCACGAATTTCAGCAGCGATTTCTTCAGATGTTTTGTACAAGAAGTTGCGAGTAGCAGCTTTAAATAATTCAGGTTTTTCTGTTCCAATTCTAACTTTAACAGCGGCATCAACTTTAACATTGATGTAATCATTTGTTGGAACGTAGTCAGATGTCTTCGCATCAACTGAAATCATTCCTGCAGTCATTTTGTCTACACGTTCAACTATTGGAAACTTCCAACCAGTTTTACCATGAATGACACGCTGACCACGAGGACCAGAAATTACTTTGATTTCACCTGGACTTGCGGATACAAATCCTGATGCAATAACAGCTCCAATGAGTACAACTAGTACTCCAATTGCAATTAGAATAATCATTTAGTTATTCTCACTTTCTGTATAATTAATTTTATATAATATACAGTATAAACTATTTACAATTTTTTTGACAAGGTTTATTTTACAGTAAATGTTAGATTTTGAAATAATATTATAAAATATTAGTTTCTCATGAAACTTTTTGATAGTTGCTCAAATTTTTGTTGAGCTAGTTTATAAGTTTCAGGATCTTTTTCTAACAGTAAAGCTATTTTCGACCTGTTTCTAAACAAGCAATGCCGATATTAGCTGAACCAGTATATTGATCTAACACTAATTCATTTGGTAGAGTGATATAATCTAATAATTGTTTAAACAATTCAACAGGTTTTTCAGCCTGATGGATTCGTTCAGCTTTTGAAACATTTTCAACATCAAAAATGGTTGGTAGCATTTTAGACGTACCTTTCATTCGATGAATGGATAATTGATGTTGGGCAGATAAATCAGCCATTTCTTGACTTGTTAAGCCTTTTGGTTTCAATATCTATGTTTACTAGTTGAGCTTTGTTTTTCTTAGTATCCAATTTAAGAGATCGAGCTTGACCTTTTGTAAAGAAAACCATTTGTTCTGTATTTTTAGCTTTACGACCAGTGTTTGCAACAAAGTTTCCTTTTTTCCAATTTACTGTGGAATAATATTCTAAACCTGCTTCTTTTGCAAATTGCTTACACTGATAAATATATTCATAGTTGTTAGCATTTTCTTCTGCGAAAAACTCAACTAAAAAAGCGCCATCCTTTAGGACACGCGCTTTTTCGTTGAAATCTTCTTGAATATAGTTAAATACATTATAGTCTGCAAAACTACGGTTTCCACCTTTGTTTGATTTTTGATCATTATAGGGGTGGTCTGTAATAATACAATCAATTGTTCCATCATGAATCATAGACAAATCGCGACCATCACCTTGTACCAACAGGACTGAATTATCATTGTGATCAACCATGGTGAAGACACCTTGAGACACACGTTTGAATAATCCTTTGTCAATACCCTCGTAAATACGAGCACGAATGGAATGACGTTTGTCAGTTGATGTAACAGACTGATACGCTTCATTCAGAGTAAAGGGTTGGTTAGGTTCTAGTTTAGATGAAAGTTCTTCAATAATGGACATATGTAATACCTATATTCTAATTATATTTATTATTTTGTGAATCGTTTCTTTGTCACAAATGCAGCTAGTCCAAGACCTGCAACAGTTAGTACCAATGATTTCAGAACAGCATCACCTGTTTTTGGTAACACTTTCTTTTCAGATTCAACTTGTGGTGTTGGGGTAACAGGTTCATCTGATTTTGGTGTCTTAGGTGTTTTAGGTTCTTCATCTTTAGGCAACTCAATGTGCAATTCTGGTAGTTCAAGTACTGGTGCTTCATTAGGAACCGTTCCAAATGGTAATTCAGGTTTATCTAGTACTGGTGCATCGTTAGGCACTGTACCAAATGGTAATTCAGGTTTATCTAGTACTGGTGCATCGTTAGGAACCGTTCCAAATGGCAATTCAGGTTTGTCAAGCACTGGTGCATCATTTGGTACAGTGCCAAATGGCAATTCAGGTTTATCTAGTACTGGTGCATCATTTGGTACAGTACCAAATGGTAGCTCAGGTTTGTCAAGTACTGGTGCTTCGTTAGGAACCGTTCCAAATGGTAACTCAGGTTTATCAAGTACTGGTGCATCATTAGGCACTGTACCAAATGGCAATTCAGGTTTGTCAAGTACTGGTGCATCGTTAGGCACTGTACCAAATGGCAGCTCAGGTTTGTCAATCGTTGGTGGGTTACTTGGAATGAATGTGACAACTGGTGCCTTTTCACCAATAGCCAATCCTGAACCATTTGCTAGTTCAATCACACGGTCAAATGATTCTTCTCGATTATTGTCAGCTTTGAAACCTAGTACATTGTATGGACTAGCATTGCGATTTTTGAGACGAGTTTGGTAAGTCAAACTGATTGTACGACCATTGAGGTTTGCGATACTGAAGTCAAAACCATTACGACGATGCATTACGAAATCGGTGTTTAGTTCGTATTCCATTTCCCATGGTTCAGCTGTCTTTAAGTAATACATACGTAGAGAACCTGGTACATATTCTTGGTTTGAATCCCATGTGTCAGATACATGAACATTAATCATGTTATTATCTTTCATCAAATTGACACGACCGCCCCATTGGATAGTATCTGGATCTTCTTGGGTTTGCCATCCCCATTTTGCAACAATTTCTGTGGAACTTGGTCCAACAGATTTTTGAGCAGTTGCAGGAATAACAGTTCCGTTAAAATCTAGGTTATAAAGTTTTTCCTCATTTTCATTTACAACATTACGATTGAATTGAGCATTCAAATTCAAGGTAAATTGTTTATTTTGAGGATGTGATTTAAAGTAATCGTTAAATGTCGTAGTGACATTATTTTGTTCAATATTTGTCTGGGCATTTCCAACTACTTCTTGATCATGGTTATACACATCAAACTGTTGATTTGTTGTCCAAGTCAATTCTTGTGGAAGTTGGTAAACAATTTTGTCACCGTTATTAATTTCCACATTATCTGGAATTTCAGTTTGATAGGTAATACCATATTATCATAGACAGCAGCTGAGTCTTTAGATAGATTTACTTCAGGCTGATTGACAGCAATTGTATCATCAGTCTTCGTAAATGTGGTGTTTTCAGTATTAGCTAGTACATTATTTGTCATCACAAGTGATGCAAAAATAGCAATACCAAGAGCGAACATTTTCTTACTCGTTAAAACTTTATTCATAAATTTTTGTTTTTCTCCATTTGTTTAAAATTTTTATATACCTGATTTAACGTTTAGAACTGCATAAAAATCACTCCCTTTCAAGGATTGTTGTTATATTGGTTTAGTGGGCTTTGAAATTATAAACTGGTTTGATATGGTGCAGAATATCTACTGTATCTGTAATCAATGATTTAATTTCTTCAGCAGGTTTGTAAACATCTGGTGCTTCATCAAGTGTGGTTAGACCAACAGAAGATGTATAAACATCTTTCATTTGTTCTTGATAGACATTCAAGTCAATCTGTTGACGAGCTTGGGAACGTGAAAGGATGCGACCTGCACCATGAGGTGCTGAGCAATTCAATTAGTATTTCCTTTACCCTTACAGATTAGTGAACCATCACGCATATTTAAAGGGATGATTAATAACTCATCTTTTTGAGCAGATGTGGAACCTTTACGAATAATACCATTTTTAACATCAATATTATTGTGAACACTATCAAATTCAAAGTCAACTGTCCAATTCATTTCTTTCACAATGTTATCTAACATCGTTTTACGAGATAAATGGGCATATTGATCAGCCAATTCAATATCATGAAGATAGTTGTCTAGTAACTCATTTTTCTAGATAAGGAAGTAGAGCCTTTAGTTGTTTGGGATTTAACTACTTTTAAATCTTTGATAGCTTTGTCAATATTCTTGTGTTGACCTTTGCTTTTCAAATCTGCAATTAATTGATTCAATTCATCACGATAATCATTTTGATATTGAATGGCAATCTTTTCATGGTGTTTAGCAATAGCTGCACCAAAAGAGCGTGATCCTGAGTGAACCGTTAACCAATACTGACCATCTTCATCTTTAGCTAGTTCAATAAAATGGTTTCCACCACCTAATGTACCAAGAGCTTTCATGTGATGATCTTTATCTGAAATATCGAAAGAGAGTTGATTGATTAATGTTGCTACATCTTTGCTATGATAGGCTTTTGCGTGTAAACGTGCACCAGCTGGTACAACGAGATTAACAATTTTATCTAGTTGTTCCAAATCAATATCAGTTTCTTTAATACGATAACTCATCATGGCACAACTGAGGTCAACACCTACAATTGATGGTGCTACTTTCCAATTTGAACGATTTTCTGGTAATTTAATGGTCGTTCCAATTGTGGCACCTGCACCATAATGAGTATCAGGCATGATGCGAACAGTTGCATTTGTTGTAATTGGTTCATTCAACATTGTAATAATTTGACCAATTGTTTTTCTGGTCAATATTGTCTGTATAAACAATAGCGTTTGTTTGTGAACCTTATAATTCAAACATATTGTAGCTCCTTTTCGTTTCGTTATATTAAAATAAATTAATCTAAACTAACAATTTCTTTTCAACTTTTCAAAGACTTTTCTTCAAGTTGTTCTATGATTTGAATTCAATTGATCCGTCTGCTAAAAGGTCTTCAGTATAGACGGTTAATAGTTTTAAATTAAAGCCCATTTTCATAACCATTTTCATGTTCATTATTTACAAGAAATTTGATTTCTGGTGCAGCTGATCCATTACACAAATCAGCAAGTAATGTGTAATACGAATAGTGTTTACATCCATATTCATCAATAATTTTGCTAAATTCTTTAGCAATTTCATACTTTTAGCTAGAGACTTCGTCAATAATTTGCTTTGAATGTGATTTTTATTTGACATATTATTTCTCATTTCTATATTTAATTAACATTACCAAGTTACAGTTCCATCTTTTGGAAATTGTGATTACTTGAATGGTCATGTATTGATACATTTGATTAATTGCATTTTCTAAAAGAACATCTTCACGTGAACTACCACGATCTATGTTGATACATAGAAGTCATGGTTTCTTGGGAAGAGTATATGGTTTCATTATAAGTTTGTCTTATAACCAGAGCCTTACTTATTTACCAAGCTAACCCCGTGGTTCCCACGGTTATTGTTGTATAGGTGTTACGAAATTAATTCTAAACCTTTGTTTTTGATGTTTATAGCAGCATTGATGTCTCTGTCATGTTTAACATGACAGTTGCTACTGGTCCATTCACGGATTGATAAAGCTTTTTTACCATCTTGGCGGTTACAATGTGAACAAATTTGGCTAGATGGAAACCATTGGTCAATTTGTACAACTGCTTTACCAAATCGTTTTGATTTATATTGTAACATGTTGATAAACATGGACCATCTACATCAGCTATAGATTTAGATAGTTTACGGTTTTTCATTAAGTTCTTGATTTTAAAGTCTCTAGTATGATATAGTCGTGGTTTTTGACAATATCATGTGAAGCTTTATGTAAATAATCTAACCGTTGGTGTTTGATTTTATCATGAACTTTAGCAACTTTTTAGCTTCTGTTTTTGATAATTTTTACAATCCTTTAATGGCTTTTTATAGATAGTGTTAATAAGTTTACCATTTTCATCATATACACGTTTCACTAACATTTTTCTTTAAACGTCTACGTAACGTGTTCTTTACGTAACTTGGTTTGTAATTTGTGAAAATGTTTTTGGATTAGTGTATTTTTGATGATCAGATGTAATAGCTAAATGAGTTAAACCTAAATCAAGTCCAACAATATTTTCCTTGTTTAACAACGGTTTTTCTAGTCGATTCGAATTTCATATAAAACAGACGCTGTATAATAACCACTAGGTGTTTTTCAATCGTAGTGGATTTGATGAGACCATCGATTTGTCTATGTAAAACAATCTTAATACCTGATTTAAATTTAGGTAAAATCAGTTTACTATTTTCAATTCGAATTGTACTTTTTGTTTGTGATTATTCGTTTTATAACTAAGTTTAGCATTAGATTTCTTTTTAAATTTAGGTTTACCAAAATGGTTCTTGTTATTTTTATAATTACGAAATGCCTGTTTTAAATCCATTTGACTGTTTGCTAAAAGCTGAGTGAATCTACATCTTTTAAAAATGGATACTCATTTTTTTATATTTAGCAGGTGTTTTAATCAAATTATTAGTATAAAAATCATGCAACATTAGGTTATACACCAAACGTGCACAACCAATTGTTTTATTGATCAATATCCTTTGTTGTTGGTTAGGATAAATTCGATATCTAACAGTTGTTAACATTATTTTTCACCTTGATTTAGAATATAATTTTTCACAACATCTGTTTGTGTTGAGCTAGTGTATCAAAAATTTTATGAATGATGATGATAGCACGTTCAGCAACTTTGTTCCAAACGATATAAGGTACTAAATCAAAGGCTGATAAATCAGACTTTTTCAATTCAGTAAAGTGAACAAAAATGAAATTGGAAATTTCATCAGCGTATGTATAAATCAATTGTCGATGCTCTTTATACAAGTTATCTAAATCTTGTATCAATTTTGGATCTTCTACAGATTCATTTTCACGAATTTGATCTTCAATGACATGAATTTCAGAAGTAATGTCAAAATATTTAGCATTGTATTGACTAACTAATTGTGAAATTTTGGTAAACATGGGCATATAGGTAAATCCTTTCTAAAATATTTTGTGTGTTAACACATGGGTGATGTTAAGGGTGAGAATAGTGGAAAAATAGTTGTATAAACACATCAATTTTGTATAAATATGGACACAAGGTCATTTTGTGCAAAACAGTGCAAAATATTAACACATGTGTTTAACGATTGTATATCAAAGGCTTAGCAGTATTACTATATTAAATTTTGTACATTTTGTATAATATATTGTGCACTTTTATGGAACAGTCCTTGAGCCCTTATATAACAAGGTGTTAGGTGGGATCGAAAATAGCATTGTACATTTTGTACAATATATTATCATCAATCTAAAACGTTGTTATATCAATGTTTATTCACACTTTATACTATTTTTGTACAAATGTACACCTTATTATAAAACCTTATAACGCGCGCGCGTGTATGTGAGTTTTTCATTTTTTACTGTACAAATGCACAAAACGTGTTAAACCCTTATGTACCAAGGGTTACAGCTGTACACATAAATATCCAAGTTTTTGGCTAAAAAGTGACCTAAACCCTTGGCGTTCTAAGGCTGAACCACTGTACCAAAACGAAATGCACGTTTTTGCACAAAAGGGTGTTTTGAGCTAAATTTATCGTTTTTCGATAAATTTTAGGGTGTTGAAAAACACGAACAATGTTAAAAGTTTCCAAAATGGAAATTTTTTAGGGCTGATTCGAGGTAAAAGTTTCCAAAATGGAAATTAATCTCGATAAAAGTTTCCAAAATGGAAACTTTTTCTCAAAAATTATGTAATATTTTGCTAAATTTTGGCTCATTTTGCACCACACTGTATATAAGTGTTCCATTTATATCCACATTTTGTTCGGTAAAATCTAGTTGGATTTCTAGATTAGATTAGTGAAAACATTCGTGATTTAAAATATTTAACAATTTGTTCAAAGTATTTTACAAAAATCTGATATTTTTGAATGGTTTTGGGTTGATTTATTAAACAAAGTGTGATAAACTATACTCTACAGTAATCTTCTGAGAAGATTTTGAAATTTATGAAAGGCTAGGCATTTTTATTATGAGTTTATTTCCAATGAAACTTTGTTATTTAAACAAGGTAACCCATCGGAAACAAGTAGCGACCTGTTATTTTACAGAAACTCCTGATGATATTGATAATAAGGTTGATCCAAATAATCCAAATTTACAACCTATTTTTCAAATGTCAAATTGATTTTGACAGTTTGAATCGAGTGTTGGCAGGTTTTGGACCAATTACAGTAAATCTACTTGAATCAGGTTATATCCCATATGTAGACCTTGATAAAGGGCTACCATTTGAATATCGCTGTTTAAAAGAATTGGCTGAAGCCAAAGTTGCGTGTTATGTTATGTTAAATCCATCTACATTTGAAGTGATGCAGGTATTCTCAGCACCAAGTCAAATTTCAATTGATATTCTTAACATTCTGAAAGATGTGATGAATGGTCAATTGTATGATGAGTACAAAATTGCACATCGTTTGAAACTAGCATTTAGAACTTTAAATGCACCTGATGATTTCATTGATTCTATCACTCATGACACTTCCTCACAATTGTACGAGAAGCCAATATTGAAGTAACTTATGAAGATCAAAACAAGGAGATTGTGAAAGATTCTAAAAATGATGTTGAGTAACTAGATTTTAAATTTAGAAAGGGAAATTGGAAATTATGACAAACACTACTCAATGAATACTCAGATGTTTCCCAAATACAAACATGGGGTCTGTACATTCATATTCAACGAGTGATATTGTGTCATTTCCAGGAGCAACAAGTACACCTGCTTATCAACAAACCATTACATCACAAAGTTTAGGAAATGGTCAAGATATTCGAACATTAGGTTTTCACCAATCTGTTAGTGCGGTTGAACAACTTCGTGATCGACAAATCCAAGCTTTGACAGCTTTGAAAATGAATTCTAAATCCACTTCAACTAAGGCAGTGACACTACCTGTTGATTATATTGTCTATGTGTTAAAACTATGTTTTGCATGGACTGTCATTAATGACCGATTAGCATTTTGGGATTCACGTTCTGGGATTTATAATCCTGATGAACAAGCTGTTACAACATTAATCTCAATAGCTGAGCCAAATCTTACAATGATGGCATCAAAAGATGCTCGATTTGCATTGAAAGAAGCTGCTAATCGTGATATTATGTTGGGTCGTGATGACTTCCCAGATGAATATAGTGATACTAGACGGTATGTAACATTTAAGAATGGTATTTATGATTTAAAAACCAAACGAATGCACAAACATACACCTAAGAACAAAGTTATCCGTTGTGTACAAATTGAGTATCAAGTTGATGCACCAAATGTTGTCATGGCTGATGGTTGGGATGCTGATAAATGGTTAGCCGAAACAGCTGTTGATCCTGAGACTGAAACACTATTTTTACAAATGATTCGAGTCGCTATTCAACCACGAGTAATGGAAAAATCTATTTGGCTTTATGCGTCAACTGGACGTAATGGTAAAGGAACAATGGTTGAGATATTTTATCAATTATTGGGAATTGATCATATAGCCAATGTTACAGCAGATTTGTTTAGTAAAGAGTTTGTTTTTGCAAATCTTGACCAAAAATTAGCTATTATTGGTGATGATGTTCCTGCGAATACATATATCTCTGATGAGGGTATCTTTAAAAAACTTCACACTGGTGAAGCTATTGATGTCAATGCTAAGTATAAAGATGTCCGTGCTGTTCGTTTTTCTGGCTTGATTTTACAAACAACCAATGAACTACCACGTTTTAAAGATAAGGGTAATGGTCTTTATCGTCGGATTTTACCAGTGGAATTCATGCAACATTTCACAACTGGAAATGTTAATCGTAACATCAAAGATGTTTATCTTCGAGATCCAAGAGTATTATCGCATTATGTCTCACGTGCACTTGCTTTACCTGATTTTGACCAATATATTGAGCCTAAACGTTCACTTGAAGCCATGGATCGTTATAAAGAACATAACGATAATACGGTTGAATTCATGAATGAATGGTTCCCAGATGCTTCTGGTATGATCAATTCAGCTGACACTATGTTTACAATGCCAAAAGATGCTTTGTGGACAGCATATTTACAATTCTGTAGTGTTCGGAAGTATAATTATAACCATCGGAACACATTTTATAATACGGTTGAGTCATATTTGAAAACAAGAGGTTGGAAAATTACCAGTCGTTTGCGTAAATATGAACCAAATCAGGTCTTGAAATTCTTGTCCTCTATTGAGGGTGGTACATCAACACCTGAATATCATCGACTTTCACAAGGGGCTGATAAAGCCACCCTAAAAGTACTTACGTTCGCAATGCCCTTGCTTACAAAGAAGCTTATGGCGATAATTGTAAAGTGGATGATAAAACCATCTTGAAATACAATGAAATTTACATCACCGCTCAAGATCTTAATGGTTTTATAAACTTTTAGGTCAAAAACATAACATGTTTCTCAACTTTAAAAGTTATAAATACGAAAATGGTGTTAGGGCGGAACAGATGGAAAAACGTTTTAAAAATAATTAAATTTTGAAAAGTAGTAGAAAGGTCTATATGATTTATGGCGATTGATATTAAAAAATTGAAAAAACGTCAAGATTTGATACCAGAAGATACATATAATTATGAGTCGGATGGTTCGAAAGCTATAGTAGATATGCTAAACCATGCGGTTGGTACCATGTCTGCTAAAGATTTACGAGTATTATCAGGTGTATCACGAGGTACAGTTTATGCTTGGAAAAGAGGGTTAGAGAAAACTAAAAATCTTGATGCAGAATACAAAGGGTATTCCAGTTCGTGTCGATTCGATTCGACTTGGAACAGCTTTGAACTTTAGAATCACTTGGTGAAATTACATTCACACTTATGATTCTGAAACGATTATGGAAAACTTAAATACAAAGATTTCCTGAAATTTGTTTATAACTTATTGATACTGGCGTGATCCACGCCCAAAAAAAAATTCTTTAGAAAGCGAGTAAAAACTCATGACTGATTTCGTATATCCAACATCCATGGAAACTATCATTAATCTTATTTTTAGCAGCTATTATTTTAATGAATACTGTGATCATTATTTTGATGCAAAAGTGCTTATACTCACTTTGAATTGAAAAAGGTAAAGGATGCTAAACTAGGTTTTGTAGTTATTTATATTTTACTAGGTATGATTATCTTTGCAGCGTTTGTCACAATGGTTAAATTTGTACACTTTAGACCAATTTTACTCTAGGGGTGAATGCTTATGATATGATAAATATCATAAATCCAGTTCTAGACGACATAGTAATAAGCAGAAAAATCCACGATATGCTCATTTGTATGAGGTTCAGTCAGAGATATATCATGGTAAACATGGTTTATATTGTCCACAATCTCATCAATCTAAATTGCAATATGCTACTTATAAAAAAGCCTTAGTGGCTATAAAATATGGCAACGGTGGTGTTGTTCGAGCCTATTATTGTAAATGTTGCAGGTGTTACCATACCACATGTCGTCAGACATTTGAGAGTGGTAAGTATGTTCCAAAACAAAAACATGTGAACAAATACAAAGATTTGAAACATGGTTGAATATTTGAGGGGGCTTATTTAAAGCCCTTTTCTTATACAGATGTTTAAAAATATTTAGGTAATTATTGTCATGATATCTATTGATTATGATATACTAAGGTGAAATATAATAATTAAATTTTTACACAGAAAGGTTAACCTAACTATGGATTATAAAAATACACTTGTTTTAAGAAAACTTGACCAAAATGTGATTCAATTTGAAACAAATAAACCTTATGTGGTTTATAACAGTAAGGGTGAGTCAAAAACAATACCTGAAAATACAGTTGGTGGTCAATTTGAATTGTCCACTCATGAGGATATTCGTGCAAAACAATTAGAAGATTTGCAAAATTTGGTTGACAATGGTTCAGAGTACAATAATTTTTGGATTGAACAAGGATCCTTTGTAAAAGGTGATGTTGAGGTTCCAACCTTAACAACTATTTCTAACAATTCAATGGTAGAAGCCAAAGTTGCTGAGGGTATTCAACCAGTTCCAATTGTTGCTAGTGATATTTCTGCAAGTTATATTCGTTTAGAAAAAACTGTGGAAAATAATCAATATATTGGCAATAGTGAACTAATAAACACCATGATTGAGACTAACGATAGTCTAGGTATTACAAAGTCTGAAATTAAAGATTCTGTTATTCATGATAAGGCTATGATTGCAAATTCTCAATTAGAAGCAGTGGAAGCAAAAAATACAACCGCTATTTATTCTTCAGCTTTGGTTGCACCTGACACTCAATTTTATTTGAGCAATGCATCTATTTATCAATCTGTTCTTAGAGCTAAGAAAGCTAAAGAAAAGGAACAACAAAAGGCTGATGAATTAGAGAAAAAGCTAAAGTTGAAATGTTGATTAAAGAAACTGAAATGGAAAACCAAAAAATTGATATTCCAGATCAAGGTCAATTGTTAGTTGAGCAAGGTATGCTTTATAGTTTGGCTCGTGAGGAATGGATGGCTGAAATTGGTGACTATAATCAATTGTCTCGTGATGAGAAAGTTGAATTGGGTCGTACCATTGCTACAAAATCACTCGAACTGAAATTGGTCTTAATATGTAATGTAAGGTAAATGGTCATGAATAAATTAAAACAAATTAATCAGAATACTGTGAGCGTTTGTACCAATAGACAATGATGCCTACCAACTATATGTTCGTGTAGGTATGACGAGTGATAAACGTGACTTATTTACTAGTAATCATCTGTTTGAGTGACATTGTTGGTAATATTCAGAAATGACTATGTGAATGATATTGTCACTGGTAAACGTAGACAAATAAAACATCATTTTATAATAGGTAGATGATAATCAATACCCTATTTAATCGTCCTGAAAATTCATGTGGACTCTCGTGATACTGCGTATCAATCTATGTCTAAACTACGTTCTGGTGACAAGGGCGGTAGTTGGAGATTGTCAGATAACCCTACCATTCGTGAGAAACAACTGGAATACATTGAAAGTGATCACAATTTTTGGATTGAAGATGGTTCTAGTTGTAGAGGGTGATGTATTTGTTTGATGGGTACCAATTATATTGGTTTTCCAATTCTCATATTTCAAATAGGCTAATGATTTACCAATGTATTTTAAGGATACAACACTTTATAATGCTGAAATTATTCGACCTGAAGCTTGTAAGTATTATGAACTTAGTTATCCTCAGAAAAAATTGGCTGCCTTTCAAAAGAATGTGTTTGGATTAAACAATGTTGGTGTATTTGGTTCACGTATTACAGATATGTCCAATTCTACATTGACTGGACCAGTTGGTTTGGCAGGTCATAAAGCCTATATTTACAATACAGCTATTGGATTTTCAACACTTGAAGTTGGTTCAAAAGGTTGTGATATCCAAAACTCTTGGTTGGCTGATACAGATGTTCGAGGATATGTGAACTTGCTACGATTCCATTTGGATATGAATAAGGTTCCATTTTCACCAGATTCTACTTTAGAAGAATATGCTTACAGTTTATGTGAACATGATGGTAGAATTATGGGTCGAAATTTCATTATGGATTGTAAATTAAGTAATATGCGAATTGATCGCCATGAATACAATCGTCGTGAATTTGAATCATTTAAATTAGGATTTGATGTATCTCATATTTTCATCAATACTGAGTTGGATGAGGGTAATGTGTTTCCAAAGAATCATGATTTGGTTCGAGTGAATGTTGTTGAGAATGGGATGCAGGTTCTATCAAATGATATTCGTGATTACCGAGCTATAACTGATGATTATGTTGACCCAGATGAAGTCTATTCCATTATGTCAGCAAAAGGTTTAAATACTGAATTGGAAACACGTGCTATGTATATGCCAACAAGTGAAAAAGATTTGGAATATCGTTTCCAATTTAAACCGTTATTTGATCCTCGATCTGAATTTCACTTCATTACTCCAAAACGTTATCAAATGTTGACTAAATTCATAGATACTGGTGATATTGGAAACACTATGGATCCAAATTCACCATTTCCAGGAATGAATAGTTTAGCAGATGTTAAGATTGAACGATATAGTATTGATAATCGTAGACGTTATGCAAACTATTTGTACCGTGAAGCACATTGAGAAAATCTGATGTGGAATATACGCGGTACCACCATTTGTAGTTGATCCTAATAAACCAGATGAACCAAAGAAACGTGTGGAACCAGTTGAATCCATTTTCAAACGTTGGGATGCATTTGCTGCTGAAATTAAAGCACAAGAAGACCTCAAGTATCAAAATGAACAATCAGTTTTGAACACATGTCTGAATCTGAACAAGATTCTTATATGGATGTTTTACATGAAGAAGTTGATAATGCTGACCAAATTATTAGATGTTGAAAATAGTCGTTTATGCATGGGGTAAACCCGTCTTCGAGCCAGTACAAAAAACAACCTGAGAGTTGTGAAAGAAAATAAGAAATTATCAAAGACTTCTGAGTTTTCGTTGCTTGACGGTCTGTAATAAAATGTGGTAGAATGAGTGTAGATATAATGTTTACACTCATTTTATTTGGGATGATTATTATAATTTCAAACTTGTAGAGAAAGAAATTAAATTTTGTGAATGATGAGACTCAAAAAGATTTGACCTCTGGTCAAAAATACCACAAGATCCACAAGATACTCAACAATCACCTGATACTGGTGGGGGATGGCGCATGGAAATGCAAATGCCTTTTTCATCAGATGGTGGTCAATCTGGATCTGGTGACTCTGGTAAAAGGTGATGGTGGTCCATCTAAAGATGCCATGTCTGATCTAAAAATCAACACTTAAAGGTGATGGTGACGATAAAGATGGCGACAAAAAGGGTGATGGGGCTGATTCATCTGAACCTAAAATTCCAGGTAGTGGCGGTGATAAGGATGGTAAAGGTGGAGATAAGGGTGACGATGCTCTATCAAAACTAAAACAATTCACTGGTATGAATCCTTTGGATAAATACAATCCTATTAAGGCTGCTACAGATGTCTTTAATAAAAATAAACCACCTGCTCAAAAAGCAATTGGGATGATTCAAAATGCCATTCGAATGTTTCGAACATTCATTGCATTGATGCAAGCTATGATGGCTGCTTTACAAGCTGCAATTATGTTAGCAATCACAACATTCTTAATGAAAGTCCTTGGTATGATTGTTCAGTTTATCATGCAGGTGATTAGTTGGATTGCTCAAACAGCCATGGCAGTTGCCTTAGCCGTAGGATTTATGTTTTTCCCAATTCTTGGTGTAGCTATTGTTGGTGCAACCGTTGGTACATCTTATGTGGTGAATACTATTGCTGCAAATAATGACCATCAACGTGTCGTTGAGGAAGAAGAAGAAGCCTGTGGTCAAGAAGAAGAATCGTCTGATAAGAAGAAAGAAACTGTAAGTGCAACAGCTGATGCATCTGGTGGTGACTGGACAGTTAAAGGTACTCAAGCCTATAAAAATGCTGAAGAAACTTGGAACTATTGGAAAGATAAAGGTTTCAGTGGTTATGGTATTGCAGGTATCATGGGTAATATTGAAGCTGAATCTGGATTCAATCATTTAGCATTCCAAAATGGTGCTGATCGTACTGACCCTAAAAATATTGGTGGTGCAACTGGTACAAATGGATATGGTTTGTATCAAATATCGCCAGGTAATAAATATGGTAACTGGTCTGGTTATGATGGTACAAACTCTGCAAGTAACCAAGCTGAGTATATTTGGAAAGGTTATGGTGGTGCCAGTGTTAACAATGGTTTGGAAGCCACGTTAGCAAGTCGTTCAGACTTTGTAGAATTATTAGCTAACTCAAAATCACTTGATGGTGAGGGCGGTTCTGTATATGGTTGGTACTATGTTGTTGAAAATTCAACACCTTACTCCGTTTTTGCAGGTCCTGTTGCTCATGGTGAACGTCGGATGATTGCTGCTAAAAAAGCTTATGACTTATTTGGTGGTGATAGTGTCAAATATGACGCAAGCAAATTTAAGTCAGGTGGTAAATCTGGTGATGCATCTAAATCATCTAAAACAGAATCTACTGAGGAAGATCCTTGCGATGTGACTCGTGGTAAAAAAGATACTGGTGACTTAGGTGAAGCATCTGCTGAAGTAACAGAAGCTCTTAAGAAACTACAAGCTGATGTTGATGCAGCTCGTACACTTGGTAATGGTCAATGTTATGGATTAACATCTTACTATGTATCTTACTTAACAGGTGGTAAATATACACTTGGTGCAGGTGCTTCAGGTGGTATGGCACCAGTTGTTGGAGATACATTCTCAGCTGCAAATATTGGTATTGGTTATGATTGGACTAAGATTGGTTTTTCTGTTAAATTGAATCCATCCCTCAAAGATATTAAAGCAGGTGATATTATTAACTGGAGAGCATTTTCAAGTTATGGTCCATCAGAATATGGTCATACTGCTGTTGTTGCAAAAGTGAATAATGATGGAACATTTGATATTATTCAGCAAAACTATCTTGGTAAACAGTATGCTATTCGTACTGACAAACAAGCTTTTTAGTTCAAAGTGAAATTTCATCTATTGTTCGTCATAATACAAACAAAATAAAAAGCTCAAGATAACTTGAGCTTTTTCAATTGTATTTATTTAGGAATTTTAACAGGGTTTGATAATGAGAATGCAATCACTTTATTTTTTCATCTAATCTAAAGGACATTTTTGCGATAATTATCCTCTGTATAGTCACCCAACTCATATGTTTCATGAATGGTGAGTAATGTTGAATAAACACCATCAGCGGATTGTTTTAGTGGTTTCCACTTCTTTGATGGAACGGTTCATGTTATCCCATGAATTTGTATTATAAGTAGATGTGGATGGTTTTTCACGTAGTTCATCAGCTTGTTTTTGTAACCCTCTAATTCATCAATTAGTTGAGCTTTTTACTTCATTATCAGTTAAGACCTTATCTAAGTTTTTCTTAGCATTTTCTAAATCCATAGACCATGACCGTGCTACAAAATTATTAGCTAAAATGGTTGCAACTTCGCCAGGTGTTAAAATTTTATTTTCATCATTTGTTGGTTGAGCTTCTGGTACAGAAGTTGCATCAGATGAACTTGGTTCAGGAACAGTTGGTGAATTTTTCACTTGATTCAGATGTACTTGAAGAATCTTTCGTTTGATTTTGTTTGGTAGATTTACCATTTTACAATAACGGTTTTTATCTTTTTCAGACTCAGATGTTTCACTAGCTGAATCATTATTTGGTTTAGTTAAGATGAAAAATGTTAATGCGCCAAGTACAATGACTGCAATAATACTTCCACCAATGATGAAATGTTTACGTTCGAAATTCATATTAGAATCCTTTCAAAATAATGTTGAATTGATAATTATATTATATCAAAAATAATGGGTATTCATAACACGGTGTTGGGAGATTTCTAGTATTTTGAATTGCTTTTTCACAATAGATGATATAATAAATTATAAGACTAAAAATTTAATCCAAGGTGGTTTAAACTATATGAAAGAAAAGCAGAATTAATCATAGAAAATATTCTGTGACAACGGATAGTTATATTAAACATATGCTATTCGTTTTATTGATCCAACATCTGAAAAATTGGCTCGTGATAAACAAATTGCTGTTGGTTATCATGTCACTGATATTATTGAGAAGAATCCTCAATTTTTGAGGGATGTTGAGCAGGGCTCGTTATGAAGCATCACTCAATAATGGTTCAGGTGGAACAACATTTAATCAAGTAATGAAAGATCGTGGTAGTTCTCATGGCGAAAATTCTTATCAAAATTAATTAAGTTGAATGGTGATGACATTATTTATTCACCATCTGCAAAAGATATTTTTATTCACTGGACTACATGATGGATCGTGGGATGGATTGCACAAAGTTTGCAAGAAATCTATCGTCAGAAACAAGATGAACAACAGTTATATGAAATGAGTCATGTTGAACGTGAAAAAGCTGATATTTTTGTCAGTGGCTATCGTGCAGCTAAAGTTCGTGAATTCGGTGAAGTTCCATCTAAAGAAGATTTAGAAGATATTTGGAATGAGGGTCTTGAAATTTTTAAGAAATTAAACAAGAATCCAAAAATTGATCCAAAATGTTACAAATGATGACTTGGAACAACTTGGTAAACAGGCTGTCTATAAAGTTGATGTTGTGGAAGTAGATTTACCTATTGATTCATCATCTAAATTGACCAAATTATCAGGTGTTGTGCCAAAAGGAACGGCTGAATCTAAATCTAAGATTCCAACTGTATTAGATATGATTGGTGAAAATAATATTGAAGATGCATCTATTCAATATGCAACTGGTTGGTTTGATACAGCTTATCAAGATCTGAATCCTCGAAATCATCGTGAAGATGTATTTGAACGTGTTTTTCAAGATGGTGAGATGCCTTTTTATAAGCAATATAAGGAAGATGGTAAAGATTTCTATGTTTATCTAACCAATGAAGAATTAATGGCTGCAGGTGAGTATGCTTTCAATAAAATTTATCACCCTGAACGAATTGCTACAATGGAAAAAACTGGTCCAGAACTTCAATAATGAAATTTGAAAAACCAATAGATTTCTCTATTGGTTTTAGTTTTTCTATAGTTCTAAATCTACAGATGGTGTTGGTTTAGATGGACTATTTTTCTTTTTGTTCAAGTTCTTTAACAGATTTTTCGTAATAGTTTCAATATCAAATGTATTTAATTCACCTTGATCAATTTCAATTAGTTTGTTTGAATAACGTCCTAGATCTTGAATGGTGTCTTCAATGATGTAATTGATATTTTGACTCTAGATAAAACACTACGATCAATATCAATGTCACTGTTTTTAATAACCATTGGTACATAGTTTGTGTATTTAAATTAACATTATGAAGTCTAGAATCTTCTAAGTCAGTTTGTGAACTAACACCACCATAACAAGTTGAATTTGAAACATAGACGTTATTTGTTAAGTTGGTTGATATAATACTACTATTGTTAATTTTAACATTATTAGATTTGTCATTTGTGTATCAAATTCTGTATCAGATAATCCAGAATCAGTTATTTCAAAATTGTTATATTTGTGTACAGATATTTTGGAATTAGAAATATTAGTTCGATCCAATATTTACATTTTTAGAAACAGCACTTATATTTGAATTTTTAACATTAAGGTTATTTATTGACAATTTTGCATCATTATCTGATGATAATACAAGACCATTTTAGAATAATTAGCCGTAATGTTATTTAGATCTACTGTTTTATTTAAATAATTTTGGTTGAATGATTATTTCAGACATATTTATTGTTTGAGATTATTTAAACTCATACCATGATTTGAGTAATCGTTATCAGATGGATTATAGTTAATAGCCCATGAATCTAATACAGTTGTATTAGTTAAACCAATGTTTGTAACTCTCTATATCGATCTCTGTAAAATTTAGTCTGAGCCACATATGAATTGTCAAATATCATGTTAAAAGAATCTGTATTATTAGTTATTTGTGTTAAAAGGTTGCCCATGAATTATAAAATTCAACATTTTTATTATCACTTTGAATTCAGCACCAATTTCACCAGATTTAACAATTAATTTTTCCGTCTTTATAAATATCTTCAATAGAAACAATTCTTTCTGTTTCTTCATCCATGTCTAAATATTGATAAGTATTACTAGTGATGATAATATCTTCATCTACATTAATCATTATCAATGTCAATGATTTGATCAGTCATGGCTAAACTAATATTTCCATCAGGTTGTGATAAAAATCGTTTTTAGCTTCAACTGCTAGTTCTTCAACTTTATTATTGTCATCAGCTGCATATGTTATATCACGACGTGGATCATATGCATATCCAGATGTTTCTTTAGAAACTTGACCTTGAATAACACATTTTCCATTGTTATCATAAATATCTTCTGTTGCCTACAGTAAAATGGTGCTTCAGGACTGTATTTTTGTGATATCATCAATTTCAGCATTTTCAATTGGTACACAATTTGTAACATTTGTTAAGTATTTAAATTTAGCAATTCTAATTTGATTGTTCATAGTATCACCCTATCTATTTGTTATTATTTGATGAGTATAGTTCACCACATATATTATAAAATAAGTAATTTATTGTATCTAATTAATATACAGTGTATATCTTATATTTAACATTGCAAGTATTTGCTGAATATGATACAATAAACTAAAATTACAAAAGTAAAAGGTGTTGATATACATGTCAAAAAGAAATTAAGACGAATGGGAAATGCTTCAGCAGGTAAAGCGAAGAAAAACATTTTCCAAATTTTTGCTTATTTAAATCGTAGAGGTGACTACAATGCATTTGAACTGTTAACAAAAGTGCCTGTTAGTCGAAAGACCTTGGTTTCATATTTATCAGATATCCAATTGGCTCAATTTTTGGATGATGATGATTATAAAGATTGGGTGTCACGTCCATTTGAACAACAAACTTATGGTAATGTGAGTGGCGACCAATATCATCATGCCTTAATTCAATATGAATCATGGCAATTATTGGATAAGATTGTGCATCAATTATCAGATGAGAAAAACAACAACTACGTCAATATAAATTTGAGGATGGGTACCATGCTGTAGAAACTCTTTTCGATCGTTTAGAATCAGCATTACTTATTTTCACATGGTCTAAAAAGTAACCAATTCAATCAACTGAATTGGTTTTTATTTATGCAAAATCTTATAAATTTCTAAGTATTCTTGAGAAAATTAGTAAAATATGATATATTATGACTATTAAATGTAAAAATAATTTTAGAAAGTTATAATCTATGAATGTAGAAACTATCGTAAATGATGAACTGTGGCAACATTTAATTTTTGAACCATCGTGATTCATTTGAGAAAAATAAAATAGAGATCTTGATTTATCATAAGTGAACTCGCATATATTTATTTTTCCAGATATGTTGTCTCGATAAACGCCAACGTGAGCGAATTGATTTTTCGATCAACTTTTAAATTTTTGATGTTACTCTATATCAAAAATAAATTTGACTATGAAAAATCAAAAAGCTGTAGAAATTAGTTTCCTAGAGAATTTTATAATTTGGTACAATATGGTTGCAGTCAACATATTGACGAGACGTTTTGATTGATATAGTAACTGAGTATAATCTTGATCGTAATAATTACTTAGGTATATACTTGAATCAGTACTAGAAAATGAATCTCATTATCAGGGTTCTGATTATGATCAACATATTTATATGTCAGCTGAAGAATTAAGTATTTATTCTGATTTTTGATGACGAGTTGAGTGACATCTTTCAACTTTTTAATCAATATTGTGATAAACAATCCTTAACCATCTTTTTGAAAAGATGATGTTGGGGTTGATGTATATGATTACAAAAGATTTTTATCATCAATTAATTTGGAAACATATTATGACAGATACTGAGGTGAACAACTAGTGGCTAAATTTAATTTATTTGGTAAACGTGATACAAAATCTGATTTGGCATTTGATAATAAACAAGCTGTTGATTTCAATCGTCCAGGTGTTCGTAAAACGGTATCACGTCAACGTAATATTTATGATTATTCTCGTCAAGAGGGTAATAACCCTATTCAGGGTATGAATCGTGTATGGATTCCATTTGCAACAACTATGGTGGGATTGTTTCTATGGTTAATTTTGCAAGTAATCAATATACAATTGGGTAAATCTGTTCATGATTTTAACAAGTTAGCAGGTAAAGACGTTCCTGATTTACCACCTGTTGAATGGTGGAAATTTATTTTTGGGATGTATCATCAATTTAGTACATGGTGTATTTTTATTGTTGGTGTCCTCTTAACTTATTTCTTTATTGAACGATTGTATAAAGTGCAGCACTCAGTTGATGATTCTGCAAAACAAATGCTTGAATATGATACCGATGGTGCTTATATTGAAAACCCTGAACTGTATTGTGAAAAGTTTGACTACATGTTTGACGTTAAGGTCCATCGTAAAGGTTATAACAAAGATGGGGATGTGGTTCCCATTTCAGTTGCTAACATTCTCAGTCATATGATGATTAAGCAAACAATGGGCGTGTCTGGTAAAGATGGTCGTGTCAAATTTGATGAAAAATTTGCAGAAGCTTTGTTTGATGTAGCTAAAGTAGATAAATCTTTAAGAAAATTATATGACCCTAAAAACTACCATATAATCCAGATAAAACACATGGTAAGTCCTATGGTAAAACATTGGCTGATTCCATCAATAGTTCAGCTTATGTACCAGATTGTGAAGATCCTAATTCACAAGACCCTGCAGGTATTTTCATTTGTTCAACTGCTCCTGAAAATACAGTTGTGGTAACTGAGACTCGTGGTGGTAAAGGACAAAAGTACATTGAACCTATTTTGGATGTATGGTCACGTCAAGCTGATAAACCCTAACATTGTTACAACAGACTTGAAGATGGAATTACTTCGTATGTGTTTACGGACATTTACGTTGCGTGGATATAATGTTAAATCATTAAACTTGTTGGTTCCATCAAAAAACAGATACAGTTAATTTCCTTGGTTATGCGGTTGATTCTGCTATTCGTGGTGACATTGATGGAATGGAAGAAACGATTGCAAATATTGCAGATATTTACTTCCCTAAAGACAACAGTGATAACCCAATGTGGCAAAACGCTGCGTCAGCCGTATTCAAACGGACAGCAATGGGTCTGATTGACTATGTTTATGAAGAAGTTCAAGAAATGAAACATGATCGTAGTATCAGCCCAGGAAAACTTCGTCAACGGTCTGATGAACTTTGGGGTCAAGTAACATTATACAATGCCTATAAATTTATCGTAACAACTGCTGCTGAAATCTACACTGATCCTGAAATCATTAATTTGAAGCCAGGTGAACAAGTTGATTCTAAATCTGGTATGACATTATACTTTGATGCAACAGATATGTTATATCCTAACAGTATTCGTCAAAAGATTGCTAATAATGATAAACCTATTCGTACTGTAGCTGACTCAGAGCGGATGCTTGCATCTATCTATGGTATTGCCTTGTTTGGTATGATTTTCTTTACAGATGACCGTATTATTAAGTTAACTTCAGCTCGTCCATCTGAAAACTTGGACATGACTGGTTTTGCTTATCCACGTCGTCTATCTGTGAAATTTGATTACAATTGGGTTTATCAAGAATCTGTAACTGGTGATACAGTACATTGGTCTTGTTATGAAGATCCTGAAATGACAAAACCATTCTTGACTGAAAATGGTAAGGTTGACAAGGATTTCATTTATAATGTTGGTACGATTGATACATATGGTTGGGCTGACTTTATCTTTAAAGGTATTTTCCCACAAGAACGTGCTTATATTAAATTAGAAATTCATTCTGCTGATAATGGCTTGAAGTCACATGAATTCAGATTTATGTTTAAGAAAGACTATCGTAAGTCTTACACTGGTCAACAAATTCTATTGAACCCTATTACACATGAACCTGAAGTTCAAGGTGGACACATGTCAGAATACATTTTAGAATCTGTTCCATTATTGGACAGAAAAACTAAAAAACCTGTTATTGATGAAAATGGTGATGTGGTTCTTGTTAAGAAACCAAAAGTTATTGTTTCTCATGAGACAAGTGTTCAAGAAATCATTACTATTAAATGATCCTGAAGATAAGACTATTATGGTTGAACGTCGTACTATTAATGACTATGACATTCGATATGCTGAAAAACCAACCATTTTATTCTTAGTTGCTCCACCTAACTTAGCATCATATAACAAAATTTTTGTTGATTACTACTGATATGCTTTATAATAAACAAGTATCAGCTGCTTATAGTAAAAATAAGTAATCAAAAACCATTTTATGAAACTAAATACTTACTTGATGAGTTTGGTAACATGAAATCGGATGGTCAAGGTGTTCTAAAACTTAGATACGAAATTGTCTTCTGGTTTGGGTCAAGGTCAACAATTTACACTTATTTTACAAGCTTTTGAAACAGTTAGAAAACTTGTATGGTGCAGATGTTGCTGAAACACTTAAAGGTAATGTTGGTAAGTTCTTGTTCTGAAATCTAAAGACCCCTGACACAATTGATACTCTAATGGGTATGAATGAGTGAAAAAATATGTGGTTCAAAAGACTTTCAAACAAATGAAAAACCAGTTGACCTTATGTTTAATAACTTAAAAACTAAATCACATATTTCAGAAACTCGTTCTCGTGATGTTGTGCCAGTTATTTCTAAAAATGAATATCTTCGCTTAAATGATGAAGCTTCTGATGGTAACGCCATTGTAAGTACAGGTACAAATCCAATTGTATCTTTTGCTCAAACAATTCTACCTATGAGTTATCGTTTACACGTTAATCGCACTGGTGGTACAGGTAGTGATATTTCAGTACAAAACCCACCAACCATTGCATCTACACTTGAATTTGATGCACTTCGTAATATGCCACGTTTCCGTGATATGATTGCAAAACGTGTGCAACAAGCTAAGATTTCACAAGACGTTTTGGAACGTTATAAGAAAGTCAACAATTATGATGATGATGACATTGCTCGTCTGAATCAAGATGTGTTGGCAGGTGAAATTATGTATGGTATTAATATGAACCTGAAGATTAAGAAGAAAATGGTTGAACGTGATAAAGCTCGTGAGGGTGTTCGTGTTGGTAAACCATTTGATCCGACTAAATCTCAAGAAGACTTTAACACTGATATGGCTTACGAACGATCTACTCCATCTATTGAAGAACGTCGTAATAAAATGGTTCAAACAAATAATGAACTTCAAACTATGCATCGTAAGGGTATGAATTGGGTTCGTAACAATCGTGAAAAAGCTATTGAATTAGCTGCTAAACGACGTAAGGCTTTAGAAGAACAAGAGAAGTTAAGTAAGATTCCAACGATGGATATGTTTAACAAAAATGTTACTAAAAACGAAGATTTTGAAGACGTTTATGATGAAAAAGCTGTTGAAGCAAAACGTGAGGGTAAATGGGCTAATAACATGGTCTCAGAACTTGACCTTATTAATATGCTTGGACAAGTTACTTTCAATTTGAACTCTATCTTCAACCGTGCGTATCAAGATTGTTGGCAAGATTTCCAAAATGATCCTAACTTCATGGTGAAACCTGGTGAATTTGGACCTCATGACTTATTTAGTAAATCAAATGAATTGTTGATTCGTGACCTTGGTAATGGTGAATATGAACCATTGGCAGCATTTTACAAATATTTGTATAACTATCAACTTGGTCTAATATTGCTAGAGGAGCCTTTGAACGTGAAGTCATTCGCTTCCTTGAGATTGATGAGGGTAAACGTCCTGATGATAGCGTTGACTCTGAAGAATAAGAAAAAGAACGTAGAAATACGTTCTTTTCTTTTTACATTGATTGAATTAATTCAGATCGAATCAATGATCCATCTTCATTTAATAGCAAGATATTTAGTTGTTCACAAGGTCGTGTTGGGTTACCATTTGAACCTGCGTCTATTAAGTATCTATCTGGAAAACCATCTTTAATGATAGAAATTACTTCACCATGATTTGTTGTTGAACATATTGGTGAATTTGATAAACATTGATTGGGTGTATGACCTGAAACAATAGTCTTGTTTATAAAGTTGTCATGCACCTCATAGGCATCTATTTGATCAATAAAATAAAGTCTCGTACCCACAAACGTGTATCATCATCTTGTTTCATAAGTGGTTTAGTAAGGTCAAAACCTGCATGTACAGCTAAAATTTGACCAAAACTTAGAGATAGTGGTAATTGAACAAACCAATCAATAATATCTCATAAACCAAGGTCTAATACTAATTTATAAATATCAGATGCTGATAATTGGTCTTGGATTGTGATAATTAACTTTAATTTTGGTTGAGTCATCTTGATTATTATTTGTATATAAAGCGTAAGCTGCCCAAGTAGTTTGACCACCACATTGAAACCAGTTTAATAATGTATTATCTTTTAATAATAAAGTACTTTCAAAACCAATTATCATGGTTTCTAATATAGCGTGATGCTTTTCCAGAATCACATAGATTTTTACAAATTTTTAGGACTCTAAGCCCTCATCAGCTTTTGAATGAAACCATCAATATAGTTCCACAAAAGACAATATGGGTGTTTGGGTCATTTCCATTCTGGTACTTTATGTTCCAGTTCTTCAATGTTTTAATGTTTGAATGAATATCTGAAACAAATAAATAAATTGTCATTAAAAATTATCTCCATTTCGTGAGAAAAGTATTATGTATCTATGCTACACTGTTTACAACATTTTACATATCAATATTTGATGTTGACAATTGTTTTAGATTAATATATAATAAAACCATAGTTAAATATCAAATCAATTTGTAGATTATTATTAATAGAAGATTATTATGATTTTACAAAATTTGTGTTAACTTAAATAAACTAGTTTTATACTAAAGTATAAAACACAAATATATTATGAAAGGATATTAACATCGTGCTAAATCCATTTATTACATTATTTTTGGCAGCTAACTTTTATTAGCTGAACTTGGTTCAAATATTTACAATTATTTGTACCAAGCTGCAGGTCCTTGGTTGACAGTATTTGGTATTGTTGCTATCTTTGTTGGTGAGGTTTGATGGCTAATATCTTTTATTCACACCGTCAAGGACAACCATGGGCAGGTAAATTGATTACTGGTTTCTGCTTACTGATGTTTGGTGTCTTCCTTGAGTAGGACTTACAGCATTGGGTATTGATCATGGTAGTACTGGTTCAAAACATCGTTAAAGAAGTTATCAGCGGTGGTAAATAACCAGTCAACTCTATACCTATTCTTTGGAAAACATTCAACATTTTGTTGGGTGTTTTCATTTACTTGAGAAGTTCAATTTTTATAAACAGTGTGTTTGAATAAACAGTTGTATAAATTGTTCTCCTTATGATATGATATAATTCAATTATCTAAAATTTTGGAAAGTGAGTTTTTACATATCTATGGCTAAAACAAAACACCTAAAACATTTGATATGATGAGCCTGGTCAACGTAAACCGTGTTGAATCGAATTGCAACATGGCTTGTTGAGCTTCATCTAATGCGTATGAGTACGATGATATGCATCGTGCTGTTGAAGAACGTATTCCTGGTTCATTTATTTTTGGTCCTGCTACTACTGGTGGTCTTATGGAAGACATTAGTGCAGACTATAATGAAATTTCTAATAAATTTATTGTGTCTCAAATCTATGATGTAGATGCAATTAAAGAACGTGTTGCAGAAATGGATGCTGAGTATCGTGCTACACAAATTGGTGCAACAAAAGACTTATCAAAAGACTTGATGAATCAATTATGTCCATACTTGTCAATCGTCGTTTACAAGAAATGAATCGTCGTATCGTGGAGGGTCAATTCCAAAATGATGAAACACGCAAATTGGCTGTTGAGCGTATGACTGCAGTCATGGCATTTGAATAATAATAAGATTAACTTCAGTATTCAAGTTGATAACAAAGATCCATAAGATTGTAGCTCGGTTGCAGAATATGATAAGATGTGCTAAGGATACTTTTCAGTCCACTAAACCAGAAGATATTGACGTGGAATTCTCGTACAATATGTACAACTTCTCAACACGTAATGATAAACAGCTCCATTAGCTTACCATGCTGCAACTGTTTTGGACACACTTATTAATCCAAATGTAAATGTAGGAATTTGACTTGTTCACAAAATGGTCAGTTGCCGCTAATAATATGACTCTGCTGTGTGGTTACAATGATATTGCTGCATCACCAATGCACTCATAGCAGACGTCAGATGATTACATTTCTATGACGGAACGTAAGGAATGAACGTGGAAGGAAAAACTTGTTTGAAGAAGAAGATGCTGTTGACCTCAGTGTTGCATCAGATGCCAATGTTGATGAAGATTATGATGTTGTGTCAACAATGGTGAATGATGGTGA
>BNJU01003011.1_pt1 | contig 54953 bp, 58 predicted proteins | sample 8539281 | NCBI WGS metagenome assembly BNJU01 (sample SAMD00202456, study PRJDB9452) | human saliva metagenome | isolation source: human saliva | place: Japan
GTCTGCAGTGATGAGGGATATTGTATCCTAGCAGGAACAGACAAACTACATGTTGAGTGTGAGATTTGTTAAGTGAAACGCAACTAACTCCTCAAAAGGTTCCCCGAGCAGCACTTAGGTCCCACAAATGCACTACATGCTGAGGCAGTATCACTGCTTGTAGGAGCTGAGGCTTCAGCGAAAGTAGAAGTAGATGCTCCGCCCATGGTATAGACTCGTAGAATGAGGAGGACATCATGAGATGGAACGGCAAGTCCGAACTCACTGACTGTGTGCTTCTTCTGTTCCCAAAAATCGATGACCATATCAAGATATAAATTAATCTTGATGAGATAGGTACCATAAGTGCGGAGAATAAAGCTACGTATAAAGAAATTGAAGAATGGGTGCAGGTTCATTGCGGTTCTATGTAACAAACTTGAATATTGTTCAGGGAAAATAGAAATATGAGATTATAGAAAGAGATAATTAAAAAGCCAAAATCGGAGAACAGCAGATAGCTCGAAACGTTCGGAAGTAAAGCGATTGAGAAATCATAGCGTCTTTTTAATTGATAAGGAAATCTACCCTATATAATTAGAGGAACGATATTGGCAAAGGAGTGCGATGGATTCAGGTGCAGTTAACAATTCAGAATTAGAAATAACGGAGATAGAAAGAGGAGAAAATTGAATGAAAGAAAAGGTATTTATTGAGATGGAAAGATTTGATAAATATTGGCGTTTTCTCAATATGATCGTGAATTGAAATAGATGTGAACAAAGAGATTAGGAAAATCAAAATTAATTTCTAAAGATGTTTTAGAATCTGTAACGTACTATTCTAAGTTCAATCTGCTATTTTAGTTGTTGTTTTTGCCGTTGCAATGCTCGAGGATGATACCGATTTTTGGTCCTTCTTACTGTTTTTGTACCACTTGTTTGAGGCATTATTTTGAATTATTTTTAACAAAAGTAAAGAAATTCGGAATGATACCAATTATGGGATTCTTATTGAGGCTTTAATTATGCTGTTAACAGGCATGGGATACATTCCAATTATTACAGGAACATTTTTGGCTTTTGTATTGATATTACCTTCATAAAAGGAAGATTTACAAGTGCTAAGTTAGCTGTTTTGGCAAATGGCTTTTTTAGTATTTGGTGTTGGGGTAACTATTATGAACTGTTCTTTAACCCAGATGCATATTGGTCAACACGTCAAGTTTATGGAGAAGCGATACATTGATGCAGTACGAGCGCTTTTCCTGCATATATGGCGCCGATATTGCTCAGTTTGTTTTGTGAGTGGTATATTTGGCGGACTTCTTGGCAGAGTGCTACTGAAAAAACATTTTAAAAGAGCGGGAATTGCGTAATGAATAGGAAATTTTTTAAGCTCGATCCCAGAACAAAACTATTTCTTATTATCATAGCAGCTTTTGGTTGTTTTGAGCCGATTAGGTGGAGAAAAACTGCGTGTCTTTCAAATGATTTTGACAGTTGTACCATATATTTTGCTTTGGGCAGAAAAAGAGTATTCATATTGCCTGAAAAGCTTAATAGGGCTGTTGATTAGTTACTGTATTAGACTTCCTGCGAAACTAAAATCCTAGTTCACGGTTAATAATGCCAGCAATCAAATTCATTCGTAATCCAAACCGTTTACGTCGATTTCGATAGGTTGTTGAAAATATTTTAAACGTTTTTACTTTGGCAAAAATATTCTCAACCTTGATTCTCTTTAGATAGCGCATGGTTATAGGCTTTATCTTCAAGAGTTAGCGGCTTAAGTTTGCTTGATTTCCTCGGAGTTTGTGCTTGTGAATACATCTTCATGAGCCCTTGATAACCACTGTCAGCCAAGATTTTACCAGCTTTTACCAGCTTGTCCGATATTTCAACGACTCATTTGGGAACAATTTTCATATCGTGGCAATAGTTCACAGCGATATCAATGAAACACTCTCCCTTAGCTTGTAGACAATCGCTTGAGCCTTCATAGCATGATATTTCTTTTTACCAGAATAATTGGCTGAGTTGATTTTTAGGACGATTGATTTTTACCTCTGTTGCATCCACAATCACCGTATCCTCAGCACTAAGATGAGTTTTTGAAATCGTGAAAACCACTTTGAATAAGAGTTACTTCAACCCATTGACTCCGACGGATTGGTTGCTTTCGTGAATGCCAAAATCAGCCGCAATTTGTTCATAAGTGCAGGTTCTCGCATGTATTGAAGAGTAGCCATGAGGAGATCTTTCTAGGCTTAACTTAGGGGTTCGTCCACCTTTGCGTGTTTACGTTGATAAGCTGTTTTAACACAGCTAACATCTCTTCAAAAGTAGTGCGCTGAACACCAATAAGGTGCTTAAATCGTGCATCAGTTAATTATTTTACTCACTCATAATTCATGTTTTATTGTATCATATTTTGTTTCGCAGGAAGTCTATTGATGAAACAGGATTCGAGACTTATTTTTATCGAGAATATGGTCGCTCATTAAAAGGTCAGTTAATAAAAGGTAAAGTATCTGGAAGAAAATATCAGAGAATTTCTTTGGTTGTGGGGTTAACAAATGGTGAGTTAATCGCTCCAATGACTTACGAAGATACGATGATGAGCGACTTTTGAAGCTTTGGTTTTCAGAGTTTCTGTTACCAACATTAAACACACCATCAGTTATTATTATGGATAATGCAAGATTCCATAGAATGAGTAAGCTAGAGCTCTTATGTGAAGAATTTGGGCATAAACTCTACCACTTCCCTACTCACCTGAGTACAATCCTATTGATAAAACATGGGCTCATATCAAAAAGCACCTCAAAAAGGTATTACCGAGTTGTAATACTTTTTTCGAGGCTCTTTTGTCCTGTTCTTGTTTCAATTGACTATAGAAAGAAGATGAAACGCCTTTGGATTTCTTCAATGGAAGATAGTGCCATTAAAGAGGGTTTTGACAATCTAAAAGACGGAAAGGACTATGATAATCTCTTTGAATCCCAGCAGGCAAGAGCTATTGCGGATTGGTTAGTCGGAATGAATATTAGTAGGCTCTCACTCTTGTCTGTATCAGCAAAATTACAGTGTTGGGAGAGTGCAAACTCCAACACTTTCTATGATTGTAAATAGAGATGATGAAAAAGCGAATTTCAAGAAAGAAAATACTATACAGTAGAACTTTCTATGGATGGGTTTACACTATCAACAGACAGAATTGATGATGAGATAGCAGCAGAGCAGCTAATCAATCTGATAGGTGATGATATTGAAATAACTGATGTAATACAAAAAGAAAAAATCACTAAACCTGATTTGCCTTTTGATCTGACAACACTTCAAAGAGAGTGCAATAAGTTCTTGGGTATTCAGCAGCAAAACACTGACTATGCTCAAAAGCCTTTATGAAAAGAAACTACTACTTTATCCAAGAACAGACAGCAGATGTTTAACAGAGGATATGATTGTGAGTACAGTCAACAACATTTTGGGTAAAAATGACTTTTGATACAGAGCGTATCAAGGTAGTATTTAACTCAAAAAGGTTACGGATCACTGTGCACATTATTCCGACAGTAAGCTCACTGAGTGAAGATTTATCAGGCATTTTGAGAGTGAAGCAAGGTATGATAGGCTTATATCTAATAAGCTCCACGCAAGTGTGGGTTATCCGCTTATTGAAAATACAACAAAGATTGTAGCTTCATTTGATGGTTTTGAATTTACAAGTTCAGGTAAGGTAATTAAGGATGAAGGCTTTAGCAAATACCTTAAAGAATACAAATCAAAAAAGAGTGAAGATGTGTATTGCCCTGATGTAAGTGTTGGTGATGTTTTTAAGCATTGAAAATAAAGAGGTTAAAGAAAAATTTACCCAACCTCCGAAACACTTTACTGAAGATACGCTCTTAAAGTCTATGGAAATTGCAGGAAATGATGCCTTAGAAAAGGGTGTAGAGGTGGAAAGAAAAGGTCTTGGCACTCCTGCAACAAGGGCAGGGATTATTGAAAATTTAATCTTTAAGGGATTTGTAGAAAGAGATAAGAAAACCTTATAGCCACTCATAAAGAATTAGCCTGTAATGATTGTGGATAGCTTTAAGTCGGCGAAAACGACAGCGAAGTGGAAATGGAGCATCGGATATTGCAAAAAGGCAAGGAAAAAGAAAGAAGATTTTCTGAAAATTGAGGAAGAAATAAATATTACGATAAAAACAATACAAATAGAAATTTTTAGAAAAGTTTTAGCATTGACTTTTTGCACCCAAAAGTATATAATTTTAGGTGCAAGGGAGGTGATTTATATGATTCTATAACAGATCAAATAGAAAACAAAATTATGTCAGAAAAATCAAGGAAAAATTTTTCTATTAATGATTTCTAGCAATCTTGGAACAAAAACACAATTAAATCTGTCTTATATAGATTAAATGAAGAAAAATCAGATTACGAGGCTCATTGATGGATTATATATAAAACCAAAATATAGCGAGATTTTAAAAGAATATTCCTATCCGGATGCAAGTGAAGTTGCTGAAAAACTTGCAGATAAATTTTCTTGGACAATAACTCCCACAGGAGATACAGCTCTAAACTATACAGGATTGTCCACTCAAATTCCTAATGAGTATATTTATATTTCAGATGGGCGTATAGAGAATATTTGATAGGGACAAAAAGATCATCTTTAAACACACAACAAATAGAAACATAACATCTTATTCCAAAGAATTGTCCATTTTAATACAGGTAATTAAGGCATTAGGCAAAGACAACATCAGTGAAGAAGATATAAAAAAGCTTGCTGTATTTACCAAAAAGAATTAAAGAAAATTTGAAAGAAGATACTTAAAACTTCCTTTTTGGATACAGGAAGTTTTAGAAAAAGATACAGAGATCAACTATGAGTAAATTATTAGAAATATCAAGCGAAGAATTAGAGCTTGTTATACAAAAACACTGCAGACGAACTCAATATGTCGAAAAGCTATTGTAGAAAAAGACTTTGTGGGTATGTGTGATTTTAAAATATCTGTTTAGTAGGGTTTAAGTACAGGGATGCTATTGTTTTTAAAGGTGGAACAAGTCTATCTAAAGTTTATAAGTTGATTGAAAAGATTTTCAGAAGATATAGACCTTGCGTTAGATTGGAAAGTTTTAGGATACGGGAAAATAGAACCTTATGAAGATAGAAGCAATACCAAACAACTACAAAATTCAACGATAAATAAATGATGATACAGATGTATTTCTGCGTGATGAATTCTCGCCCACTCTACAAAATGATTTTAAAGAAATACTAAAGCACAAAATATATAGTTTTTATATTGATGAGTTTGACAGACAGACAATATGTTTTGACTATCCTAAAAATCATAAAGATAGCTCGATTCTACAAGTGATAAGATTGAAATTGAAGCTAGTAGAACCAATTCCTGCAAGCAATCAAAAATAAAAACTTATATCAAGAAGTGTATCCGAAGTATTTGATGAAAATATAGAAGTTGTGGCGTAGATAGTTTACGAACTTTTTGAAAAAGATTACTATACTTCATAGAGAAGCAAATCGAGTGAATGGAAATTATCCGACAAGATATTCAAGACATTTTTACGATGTTTATAAAATGATACTAACGGATATTAGAGAAAAGAGTTTTGAAAACATCGAACTATTAAAAATAGTTATTCACTTTAAGAAAAATTCTATCAAGTAATTGGGCGAAGATGATGACATCATGAATGGTAATTTAAAGTTAGCTACCATCAAAGGAAGGATTAGAAATTTTTCAAAAGACTATGACAGCATGAAAAATATGTTGTTTGGAGAAAAGATACCATTTTGATAAAAATCATTGATACTCTAAGGAATACGAGAAGAGTTGAATGGTAGTATAAAGAAATAAATATAATTTTGGGCATGAGATTGTAGAGAATATCATCGTCTGGTAGAAGGAGGACAGTGGATCGAAAATAAAGATGTGAACAAAAGAGATTAGGAAATTCAAATCAATTTCTAGGGCTATTTTAAAATCCGGCGTCTATTCTAGATTCAATCCACTATAAAAATGCAGAATGATTTTCGTACATTTTGGGCTTGTAAAACGTGATATTTGCAAAAGATGCAATATCTAGAAAGGCCCTAGGGTTGTCGGAAACAATCAAAGATATGACTTTTAGAAAGTCAATTGTATCTATGATAGAAATCGAAAGGACAGCCCAAAAATTTGATTATTAGGAACGTTTAGCGGAACCGTTATGCGAGGCAGGCATCCCATCTGAGGACTACGGCACATACAAAAGTGGACTATATCTGATAGGCAGACGTTTCAAAAGCAGAGATGCAATGAGGTAAATCTTTGGAGATCTCGATAAAGAAGCGTGCTCAGATGTAAGCTAAAGGAAATGAGAAAAGTGAGGATACGAAGAGAGTGGAAAGTATCTTGTAGGCCACCTTTCTTTAAGCGGGCTTCCTCTACGGAGATGTGAAAAGATAGAGTAAGCTTTATGAATGGAGCTTAGAAGAAGCGATGAGGATAGAACATCTTTACAAAGTCGTGTGAGACGATTGATGAGCTATGCCATAGCTTCCAAGGTTTCAGCTTCTGGATTATCCTATGGAGTAGTGAACTTTTAAGATGTGAAAAGACTTGATAGTATTATCTCTCTTGTGAGTCCTGAGTGAAACCAGACTCGGATATTGGCGGGAAAATACCATTGATGCGACCATTCAGAAAAGTAAAGTAGAGAGCTTGATCAAAGAAGTTTCAGAGGTAAAGAAGCGGACATAATAGACTTTCCTGCGACTAAAATCTCAGTTTCAAGAAGTTGATAATGCCAGCAAGTCAAAATTCATTCATCTGTAATCCAAATCGCCTGCGTCGATTTTCGATAGGTTCGTTGAAACATATTTTAAAGCGTTTTACTTTGGCAGACTCTGCATGAATTTCTGACTCTCTAGATAGCACATATGATTATAGGATTTATCTTCCAGAGTTAGTGGGTTTCAGTTTGCTTGATTTCCTCCGGCGTATGCTGTAGATAGACTTCATGAGTCCTTGATAACCACTGTCAGCCAGATTTTACCAGCTTGTCCGATATTCTGCGACTCATTTTGAACACCGTCATATCGTAACGCAATAGTTCACCGCGTATATCCAAAGAAGCCAATTCTCCCTCGCTTGCGAGCAATCGCCCGAGCCTTTCATAGGCATGGATATTTCTTTTACTCAGAATAATTGGCTAGTTGATTTTAGGACGATTGATCCTACCTGTTGCATCCACAATCACCGTATCCTCATGCATTAGGAGAGTTTTTGAAATCAAAATCACTTTGAATAAGAGCTATCTGAACCGCTGACTCGATGGATAAGTTACTGGAATGCCAAAATCATGCAATTTGTTGATAAGCACGGGTATTCTCGCATGCAGTGGAGGCAGTATGAGGAGATCTTCAGCAACAGGGGTCGTCACCTTTGGGTGTTACGCTGATAGCTGTTTTACTTACAGCTAACATCTCTTCAAAAGTATGCCTGAACACTCATCATGCTCAAAGTGCACATAACGTTTTACTTGATCTGACCATAGTTTTATTGTATCATATTTTTGTTTGCGGGAAGTCTCATAGATTAGAGAGAAATTGAGAGAAGAAAACATTACTTTCGATGAGATGATCAGAAAAGAAATGAAATGAGCAGTGTTCTCCGAATGGGTACGGACGATAATAGAGAAAATCTGGAGGGAAGACACTAAACAGCTTGGAGGAACAGACGGACTTTATAGAATCTCTGAACCAACATACGATGGTGAGACTCACTCTATCTTTCAGACAGACAGAGCCATTTCGAAATGTTAGTGATCTATACAGGAGAAGAAGTGACAGGACACCTGATGATATTCAAAAACAAGGAGGACTTTATGAGAGCGGAGAAGCCCGAAACTGATGCAGCGTGGAAGATAGAGGGCGAGAACAACCACAGTATGGAGCAATGATTTCAGCCTCAAAGATGACCATCAAGGAAAATCGTGGAAATCTAAAAGAAAATACTGAAGTAGATAAGAGGTAGCTGATAAGACTTTTCTTTCTGAAAATTCCTATGGAGATGAGGGCTTACTATTCTCTAATTCTGAAAGAGATGAATACTGTCCCATTAACGGAGGGAAATCACGAGGAAGAGACTTTCTATAAGCTGAGTTTCCAAAGGAAAAGAGCAATGAAGAATTAGGGAATACCTCAAAAGATACCTTTAGAGGTGGAAACGGATTTTACTGATGAAAGAGATATACTTCCTGGTATTCTGATGAAAGGTGATTCATTTAGCTAATGGAACATCGTGCAAGAGAAGATGATATGCATGGTTTTTAAGTTGGAATAGCAGCAGAGAGATAAACGAGCTTCTAGTAGTGTGAGTTTGCCAAATGTAGAACTTTTAGGGACGTCACTATGACAGGAGAGAGTTTCAGATCCTATGAGTATCCAATCACGACGTAAGTGATGAAGGAAAGGAACAAGATATTTTAGCCTTTTGAAAAGAGGCGCTCGGTCAAGAAACGAAAAAGATTATCTGAAGCATATAAAAATCCTGAGTATCAAAGGAAACAATCAAAGAATATGGCGAGGTTTTTGGAAGGATATAAAGAAAAATAGAGATGTACTAAGATTTTACTATCACGCGTGGATAGCCTACTCAGAGATCATGAGAAACTGAACTACCAAAGGAACAGAATAGTACCAATCTGACAGAACTTCGAAGGTAAAAGCCTCTATTACAGAAGATGAGTCCTTGAAAGCCTTTCAAGATAGGCGGTGTTGATAGAGGAAAAGAACGAATCACCGGTTTTAAAAAGAAAAATCATACTTTGCAGGGAAAAGCTAATTTCTAAGATGAATATAGAAATTGGAGGACACTTCTCACGTTGTATAGGTGCACAAGTGATGAATGGCACGATGCAAAGGACTTAAATTACAGAAAAATGCTGTAATGATGTGTTTTTACTTGGACAAGAAGCAAAAGCATATCGATGGGACTAGCTAAAAATTCTATATTGAAGAAATGAAAGTGAGGGAAGGCAGAGATAGAAGAACCACAATATTATTCTAGATGATCCTGAAAAATCTGATGACTGATGAAATGTTTGAAAGAGTGCCTGAACTCTATGCACAGGAAAATGTAGTTTTGGCTGACAAAAAGTTCATGCAGCATATATAATTCCTTTTAGAAGTAATTGAATTTGTGTGTATGACGGAATATGATAAAGAAAGCGGCGATGCCTTGGACTTGTACTTGGGATTGAGACTGAATGGGATATTTTAATCTTGAGGAGTTGAAAAAGAACTAAAACGCACAAAGGCTCATTTTAGAAGATTTTCCAAAGACCTTTAGAGAACTTGAAAGACAGTGAACTTAAAAAGCAGATGGATGAGCAGAGCTTCATCATGCTGTTTTCAAATGAGAGCTAAGTTTTGAGGAGAATAATACAGAGCTTGAAGCACCTGAAGAAGTAGAAGAAAGAATACAGGCAGTGAACTTTTCAGGCCACTACTTTTAGTGGATTATCTAAAGAAGAGAAGAAAGTGAGCTTAACTGAAAAAGAGGACAGCCTTTTAGATGAGCTTTCTGCAGTTAAAGAAGCGATACCGTCTATTTTAACTCATGAGGAGTACAAAAGTAAGAGAGATTTCAAAAATCAAATCACGGAAAGAAATGACTTGTAGCTTTGATCCTGTAAGGCACAGGTAATCATCAAATACCGATTATATCCTTTCACAGATGATGAGGATTTATTAAGACAGTAAATCTTGAAAGACCTGAATTTTATCATAGGTGATGAAGTGAAAGTACAAGGGAAAAGACTATACCATAACACGCTTTTGGTGATATGAAATAATCCAAGACAGTAATGGCTAAGGTACCGAATATCTTGGTGGGTATGACAACAGCCTGATGTAATCCCCTTATCGTCTTGAAAAGGAGCTTGATAGGCTATTTTGAAAATCTGACCCATACGAAACATGAAAAGTACTCATTGAGGGTAGAAGTAAAGAAACTGAGGGCTCTAACTGCAAACACAGAAGAAACACTTCCTGCGAAAAGTTATCTCCAAGTGAGAGATTAAACAATAATTTTGAAGCAATCCTATGTTAAATCGAATTGAGAAGTGAGAGATTTAGATATTAACGCCTCGAAGTCCTTCAAAGTATGTCGGTTGAATGCTGATATATTTGATGAAAGTAAAGAGGGTCATGGGAATTGCAAGAAACTTCTTAAAGAAAACCTAACTCAAGCCGAATATGAAAAGCTGCAAGGAGTCAACTTAACAGCCTTTACACACCTGGAAACACGATTGACGGAGTGTATGGACGCTTTCCGATATGGGATTTAAGAGGAAATATCCTTGAGCCAAGTATGGGAAGATGCTGTGGATTGGAAATGTGCTGTTTGGCGAGATAAGGACATGAGAGCATAACATAACTTCTGATCCATGATTATGAAATCCATTGATAAAGTCAGAAAGCGGTATTATCGCCTTTTATCACATCAAGTGGAACAATGGATAAAAGGACGAGAGTGTAAGACGCCATCTTGCAGCAAGAGCAGAGTTTTTAGGGGCAATCAGACTTCCAAATGATACCTTTAAGGAGTTGTCAGAACGGAAGCAACATCTATTATTTTCCTAAGAAAAGGGACAGTATCAGAGAAAGAGATGAGGATTGATCTAACGCTGAAGATGAAAATGTCTCTTACTACAATAAATATTTTGGTGGATCATCCGAGCAAGTGCTTGAAGTATGGAAGAAGTATCGGAGACGATTTGGGAACACTCTTGCTTGTATGCCCTAAAGAAAAATACAGAACTAAAGGAGCCACTGATACAAAGGCAAGTAAGAAATATCTAGCGCTGCAAAAGGTATGCAAGAAATAGAGCTTTTAGATGATGAATCAGGCTGGCCACCCGTAACGGACGATGTTAGAAAACTTCTCCTCATACTATTATTGATGATGAAGTACATTACAGAGACTCTCTATTTGCAAAGAAGTGAAAGCAACTGATAAGTACAAGGACCAGAGATTATCTGTGAGTCAAATGAAGTTCAAAAGATGTTATCTACAACAGAAAGAGGATCAGATGATGAAAGTACAGCAGCCTAGGAAAGTCAAATGAAGTCTGATGACAGTCTAGCATGGGTGTACATAATAATCTTTCTAGTACCAGAGCCTTAAAAAGAAGATAGTAACTTTCCAGCTGTTTCTCAATAGAGTTCTTGACGAAGAAGAAAACTTTAAGGCTATGTGGAGATCAGATAGTCAACAAAGGCTATGTATAACTGACTCATGTAGATACTTCGAAGCCTAGTTTGTGGTAGCACGCATGACCAGTGCTATGGACTTTGAGTATATGCAAGTCTCACAGTGAAATGACAGAACTGACTCTTTGATAGAAGAGTTAAGAGAAATCACCCAAACACTGTGAGAAGAACAAAACTTCTATAGGACTGCTTTCCTTTGTAACTCTATAGAAGATGGGGATTTGCTTGCCTGTGCAAATAGTAGTCAAATTCAGGCAAATATGAAGCGTAAATAAGATGAGTACCTCATCAGGAACATATCAGAGACAGATTGCGATTGGTTGACAGTTATCTCATCGAAACTTAGACAAACGGAAAGAGAACTCACCTCATCTCGAGAGGCGGGGATGGCAAGAAAAAGAGCTGATAAGCTATGAGATGAACTGACTGGAAGACTCAAAAGGCGGGAGCTTATTAAAGCTTTACCAAAGTGAGCTTGCAGTGCGAGAGACAATGTCTGTCTGGAGCAATCTCGATACTCGATAAAAGATTATAGAAAAGTTTATCTCGAAACACTGGAAACCTGCTGCGGGTAGTGGCAGATTAAGTTTTCAAAGCCAAATCTATGCTGAATGGACATTGAAGGGAAAAGCAAAAGACAGAGGAAATGACCTTGTTGAGACAATGACCCGACGGTACAAGGTGAGAGTAAGTGCTCTAAGCTGATTGAAGTATGCGCAACCTCGAAAGAAAATCGAAAGTGTCTCGACTAAATTGTAAATTTTGACGGCCCAAAACTTTCAAAGCAACAAAAGAGAACGCTTCTTGCAGACAGAGAACTTCTAAAGGAAGAATGTCAGAACTGAGCATCAGACGATATGAGCAAAGTAGCATAGGCTCTGCAGCTGTATAATGAGCGTTTTAACCCATCCCGGTACAGAGAATACATGACGTGAAGACTTTATCTTTTGAGGGAATGAATGCGGAAACAGAGCTTTAGGACCTCATCTGAAACAAACGTTAGCTGCAAGATGCGCAGTTTGCATGGTGGAAATGCGCCACTTGCTCACGTGCAGGCGTGGAGAGCTTTGAAATGGTGGCGTTCGCGCTGAATCTAAAAGGCTTGGAAGTCGTGCAGTATCTTCCTTTGGTTGTACCGGAACCACCTGACAGGTCAAATCGGTCGTGAGTCGGCGATAGCGGTCCATCCGCCGCACATTATGGCGCGACAGTGACTCTGAGCCGAAAAATAGAAAAGGTCTGGTAGGAAGCACTGCAACAGGGAGAATAAGGATGCGCTGTAATCTAAGTACATGCAGCTTTGAAAAACTCTTTATGAGTAAGGAAATACTGTGGAGAAACAGATTTGTGGGATTTCAGATTGATGAAATTTTGAACTAGGCTGAGGAACATACAGCGACGAGAAACTGGGCAATTTCTACGCTACGAACTTGAAAAGACCAAGAAAAACTGTAAGCAAGGTCGAGAAACTAAACGATGATTTTATGAAAGACGATGTCATTACTATGAACTGGGTGTCGATAAGCTTTTCGTGACTGAAGCACATGGATCAGAATTCACCCTCACACAAAATGCGTCATGTTGCAGGAATCGGACAATCGTGCTCTCGTAAGTCCTCCTGACATGTTTATGCTGTTGTCGCTACATGGACGAGATGTGACAAACCTGGAAAGGCATTGTCTTCAGCACAGGAACACCTGTATCAAACTCCATAGACCGAGCTTTATACGTGCAGCGTTATCTCTCAGTATGAAACTTAAAGAAAAACTACTGGAGCATTTTTGACGCTTTGGCCTCATTTCGGAGTAAACTCAGTCCGCCTTTGAACTTGCTCTCAGCGCCGAACAGGACGAGTTAGCAGACAAGATTTTCCAAGTTCTATAAATCCTGCCTTGAGCTATGTCTATGCTATGTAGTCGCTGACATTCAGACAGCGGATATGCTGAATCTCCAACACCCGAAGCACACTAAGTATGAAGCACTAAGACTGCTTGTGAGGAACAAAAAGAAAGATCCCAAAAGGACTATCCGAAATGTTAGCGGATAAGGTTAGAACAAAGCGGTTGAGCCTGATGAGGAGATATATGTTGAAATTAACTAATGACGGTAAGAAACTTTGTTGCTTAGATCGCGTTTAAATCAATCTATTACTTCTGACAACTCCTGACAGCAAGGCTGACTGTCTGTGTATGTGTTTGCCGCTATTTGGGGATAGTGCGACGATGATAGGTCAACACAGTTTCTATTTTCTGATATGTCCACACCGAAAGGCGATGGAGAGTTTATTTATGATGATATTAGAGAAAAACTCGTAGCAATGGGAATCTCTTGAAACAAAGAAATAGCCTCTATCCATGAAGGTTAACTCAGATAAACAAAAAGGGACGTATCCATTTGCAAAGGTGCGTGGTGAGAGACAAAGAGATATTACTGGTTCAACACAAAAATGGGAGCCGGAACGAATGTTCAAATGTGGCTGTGGATTGCACTCTGCATGATTTGATGATCCCATGTGCGTCCTGCGGATCTTGGAACAGAGAGCAGAATTGAACAAGACAGGAAATGCAGTACTAAAGAGGTTATTATCTATCAGTTATGTAACGAGAATACCTTTGATGATTATCTCGGCAGACCAGATAGGCCAAGCAGAAATTCATTTCAGATTATGACTAGCACGACCAGCTGAGTGGCGAAGATGTGGATGAAAGTAGTCTTAACTATGCGTAGAGATGAATGTGCACTTGCAAACAGGTGATCCAAAAATCAAGGAAAAAGATGGATCTGGGATAATGAGTACAAAACTTAAAATGCTGGAAGGAAAATCTCAAGTCCAAACTCACAGTAGGGTTAGAGGACAAGCTGTCAAAAACTCATCCGGAAGAAATTGTAAGGACGGGAAAAGCACTGAGCGTACAAGGAAAGATATAGCAAATGTAGAACCTGGAAAGCAGAGGGGTGAGGAAAGCTCACTTGATTACCATAAAGGCGAGAGAATATTTGATAAAGATTGCAGGAGAAAAGCTTACTAGCTTATCAAGACCGTAAAAATCAATGAAAGGAAAGTCATCGGTCAGTACCGAAATGGTGAGATTTAGAGGTCACGGCAGTAACTCTCACCAATGAGCATAACTTCAGCCCAGCTAAACGGTGCTGCAAAGTATTCGAGGAGAACTTGCACAAGTGCAGACGGTACATGACAAGACTTGAGCAATGCTTTTTGAGAAAATGCCGATGAAAGTCAAAGAGGTCTGAAGAAAACTCACCAGCACTAAAAGAAACAGCTTGAAAATGCGTAGAGAGGAAATTAAAAGCAGCTTATTTGAAAAAGCGAAGAATTCAGTTCTAAGATACCAAGTGCCTTGCAGAATCCTCCAATATGTTATGATATGAGATGGAAGAAAAGAAATGACAATCCTCCTGTGGAAGATGCAAAGAGCCACTCGTTGATTTCTGTAATAGAGATACGAAGAAAATTGGTGAAGCTATGACGAGTTTGTAATACCTTGTATCCTGATATGAAGCATACAGGCACTTGCTCTTATACCAATACACTGATGAAAAGACATGGTATCTGCATGAACTTAATCTAGAGGATAAGACATGGATACAGTATATTGATGATGGCACCAACTCAAAACAGAGAGTTTTGATTATGCGAAATACGAGAAAGGAAGTTTAAAGAATAATGACAAATGAAACTGAGTTATCCTCTTTGAAGATTTAATCGTAGAGACTCAGAGGACTGGAAGCAGGCACTGGGCTAATGATATTGGGACGAAGGCAACTTCTAGGATCCACTTGCAAAAGATCTTGATAATGATGGCAGACTCTGATAGGTATGGAAGCAAATGACTTTAAGATGACAGCGACTATTTTGAGTCAACATACTGATGTAGAAGACACCTGCATACCAAGGAGAAAGCTAAACAGAAAACAGAGGATAAGCTCGTCTATTTTAGATCAGATAAGAGTCTATCAAATGAAAGCAAGGCAGTAAAGACATAAACAACAAGAAGTGTGAAGGCGTACGATGTAAGGGAGGAAAAGCTTGCCATGAAAGTTGAGATAAAACATGGACTGACAAAACAATGAGAGATAGAATTGAAGATCTGGTAAAATGATAACCAGGGACTTTGTATAGGCAATGTCAGTAGGGAAAAGGGCATTAACGATGAAAGTGGCATTACGTCCATGGCTCTGATGCCTCATATGGACAATGACACACGTCAATTACTGCATGAGGAATTTGACTATGTTGATTGAGGATTTATGTGAACAGGGCAGATAAAGCACTCTGCTCTTATGTTCAGGAGGAGAGACAACTCGTAAATATCGTTGGAAATATTGTGGGCAAAAGACTGATGTGAAGTTGAAAAGGGTAAACAAGAACGGAGAAGTCTTTATGGTGCACCCGCCAGTGGCAGATGATGAGGGTACAAGGTATACTCATAATTCGTCTGCTTATGGGAGAGTGATATCTCCAAAGGACTTTAAGCAAGGAGATTTGTGAGCAGCTCTTGGACAACTTTCAGAACTTCCATTGAGTTGATAATGGCAAGGAACATAGTAAAGGCCAAGGATACTTTTGCAAAACCTCAGAAAGACAAGAGAGCAGATAGATGAGGACAGGAGGAAAAGAAAGACTCTGTACTTGGAGCTATCAAAAATATCAGTGTTAAGAGTATATGAAAAGCTAAGAAAAGAAAGAAGCAAGTAAAAAGAAGCTGAGAGATAAATATAGTCGTAGTGGTTTAGTTGCACCGAGTTCTTTTATTATGATAACAATAATTATAATAATACATAGATTTGATAACAGATTGAAAAAGTAATGTGTTTGATGATCATAAATATAGGAGGTGCATGGAATGACACTGAAATTTCAAAATAATTGAGCGTATCCGGAGACATGGAAAAGGTCTTTAATTATTCTAAAATATTGGCTACAAAAATTTAGAAAATAATGGTGACTTAGCATTATCACGAAAAATAAATAATTTATTATCAGAGGAGGAATATTGTCCTTAGTCATTATCTAAGCCGTTGATGGTGAAAGCAGAATGACATGGTGGATATTTGCCATCCAATTATTGATAGAGACAAATTAATTTTAATAATGAAATTGACAACAAAATCAAGGAGTTTATAAAAAGGTTATGAAAAATAGAGATAAATTATTAAAAGCTGGAATAGATGAACCTTGCATATTGCTTCTCATGGTCCGCCGATGTGGTAAAACCTCAATGGCACAATATATATCTATGAGACTGGACTCATTAGTAACGGGAAGGTTGATGGAATGATTTCATCTTTTGTTGGGAAGCAGCAAAAATATTAGGAAAATATTTTGATTTTGTCAACAAGAATGTATCTTGTTTTAGATGAATTTTGATAATAGCCAAAATAAGAGATGATAAAAATGAGACGGAGATTTAAAAGAGTTGTAAATAGCCTTATTCAAAATATAGATGTTTTTGCAAAGATAGTATTATAATTGCAGCCACAAATCATCACGAATTACTTGATCCTGCTTATTTTGGCGTAGATTTAGTAGAGTTTTGAGGTTAGTAAACCAACAGAACTTGAAATTAATAGTTTGATTCATACTGTATCAATACATCAAAATTTAAATTTTGATATTTCAGATAAGAAAATTGAGAATATATCGTCTAATAGATTGCTCTTCTGATATTAACTCTATAATGAATAATTCTAAAGAGAAGTTCCGTAATAAATGAAAAATGAGATTACATTATTTGATATTTTAAGAGAAGCTATTTTGTTCAAAATCATTCAATAATTAGTGAGATAGAGTTCGAAATTTCTTTAATTCAAGAGGAATGACCTATAGAGAATTGCAGTTGTAGATTTTCACCGAGAAGAATACAGATGGTTTTAAAAAGGAGGTGAATAATAAGGAAAGAGAAATTGCCAATTAAATTTTTGCTAAACGTGAAGAAGATAAACAAAGAGTAGAAGGTGGAGGTAAAAAGAACTTCCTAAATTTGTTCTATATGGTAGGAGTTAAATGAAAATCTGCTGAATTGTCTCGAATGATTTTTGATGCGTTAGAAGAAGATTGGGAGGACAGAAACATATCAGTTATAATTAGCTAAAATTAAATAAAGATGTCATGCTAAAAGCATAGAAAGAAAAATCGAGAATATATATTTTACTAATAAGAATAATGTTATTGGAGTTTCAGATGAAAATATTTTAATTGTTCGTAGATTCTCAAAAGATGGAGTTTAAATTGAAGAAAAATAACCGATGTTAAAATAATGCATATGGTATTTCGTATTGACATATCAATAAATATGTTTCATTGTATATAAAACGGAAGGCGTCTCAACTATAAGTGAAACTTTTAACTTCAACGAGTTTTCTATTAACACGAGCTCAAAGCAAAATTTGAGATGCTTTGAGAAACGAAATATGAATTCGTAAAACAAATTATACGAAATCACTGATAATATATAAAATTATGCAATATATCAACGGTAAAGTGGATAAGCCTCGTAAATAGTACATTATTTGACTTAGCAGAAGAATTTGTTCCATGCCTATGTATCAATTAATTTAGATGTTTTGGAATAAAAAGATGAAATTAAAGTAAAAGAATCATAGATGTTGATAAAAAGTGAGATTGTTGGTGTTTTTAGATAATGGAATATGTGATAGCCCCATTAAAAGTCATGGATTTATGGAAATGAAATTCTATCCAAATGAATTAATATCGGAAAGTCATGGAACATTTGTTATGGGTGTTATTATATATGGGGATGAGTTTCAAGGAGAAGAAGTTGTCGGAGCTATATATAAGAGTCTTTTTGATTGCAGATTTTTCCAGATACTCAAAAGGAAAGAATAGAAGAAGATGAATTAATAGAAAATATTAGAGAGGTTATACACTATAAAGAAATAAAAATATGGAATTTATCAATAAGTACTTTGTTCGAGAAATATCTGAACAAAATTTAGGATTTTATATTGCATTGGATGATATTCAAGACGAACATAATGTCCTAATATGTAAATCAGCTGGAAATTGTACTACTTTTGCTAGAGGAGGTGCTGTTGGCAAATTACACGAAGGAGCTGATTCCAGACGTTGGTGGTGGATTCATTGCAGACAAGAGGCGGTTGATATCTGAGCCATGCAACTTATCGCCATTTTCGAGAAGAGTGTCCAGGTCCCATATATATAAAGCCTGATATTGTCATTTTAGGCGGTAATGCTGGAGTTAATCTTGCATGAGAGATTATTCATGGGAGAAAATCATTTTCAAAAATGGGAGATTTGCAGAAACTGTTAAGTACACCAGCTTTTTCCAATTCCAGAGTAGCTGCTTTTAGCTGCGGGATTATTAAATGAAATGGATGAAGAATTGACCGTTGTTATTGAAAAAGTTTTAATAATTCATTCAGCTAATTATCCTAATACTGAAATACCAGAATTTGAAAGAACTAAATATCCTTGGTTTTGATTACCTGATACCGTCTAGCAATATTATATAATACTCCAAAATGAACAACTTATTACTTTATGGATGTTCTGCTCAAAAGGAAGATTTATAGATATTAAAAGACTCTTCATGCCAGAATGTTTGGTAAAGGATGAGTTTTTAATTGTGACAGTATTGAACACTGCTGTATACGATCCTATTTTAGATCCAACTCAAGGGTCTGAATATTGTCAATCGACATAGATGTGAGGTTTGGTTTCATGATGAAAAAGGCACCCAGAGACACAAGTAAGAATTGTATACTAAACTGATTGAAGGAGTGGGACTAAAAATATATTGTGTCTAATTATAGCAAGGTCAAAATGAGAGAATCATCGAAAGAGTTTGGTGCTAAAAGAAAGAATGTTAATTCAGTATGGACAAATATATCCAGCATATGCAGTGGATACATCTGAGTTAACAGACGAACAAATTGAAATATATAACCGCCATATATGAGACATACATAATAGATAACACTATAGAAGTAGTACTGAAGATAGGTAGCTAATGGAGAATAGGGAATTGGTCAGAATTTGTTTAATCATCACAATTAAAGATCCAACTAATACTTGTAATGTTTATAATGCATTCACATAAACTCGATGAATATAATTTTGGCACACATCAAAAATATCAGAAAACATCAATATTAATTTATAAAAGAACATGAAAATGCGTAAGAAATTAATTATCTTCCATCTCCTTACCCATATAAACTGTAATCGTATCTGTAAAGCTCGTCCATAGTAGATTTTGAGGAAGAATACTCTGCATGAGGGGCTCTCTCTCTTGTAATCAGACTAAAATATCCCTTGAATTTGGGAGCTTGAATAGATTTTAAGCCTGAGAGGCATTTTAATATAGGGCAATCTGAACTTTGTACTCTTTCCATGTCTCGTCAGACGGATTAGCGTATACCTTGTAGTATGGCCTGTATGACAGTGGTGAACTTGCTCCATAGTGCAGAAAGCTCTGCATTATCAATATCTCGATTTTTATCCTGATATTTTGCTGTCATTGCTTTTGAATGTACTCTCAAGTTGGTTTAACGGATTTAATACTTGTTCTTCTGATAAAGATAACAGACTCAGCCAATATATAAGCGTTTGGTTGCCCAATATTTCGTAGCCTTTTGCTTTCTTTTACCTTGACATTTGTGTTCATGTCAGTAACATTGCCGACGTGCTTTTTGATGTGCAGGAGTCTTTATAAACTCTTTCTGCAATCGTTCTGAATCTTTTTCGGTGTAATCTTCCCGATTGTTTTAGCCCTGTAAAATCTTGGCTCATCTTTTGACTTTAAAAGCGTCGTGCTTACCGTATTTGATTTCATAGCCGAGATCTGCCATCTTCTTTAGAAATTCATCCCAATCTTAGACTGTTTTATAATTCTGTCAATGCCAAATTGAAGCCTGCTTTTCCAAGAAGTGCATGCTTTGCTTGTTTTATTTCACACCAAGATTTACCGTTATCTTGTATTTTCTTTCTTTATAGCTTTGCAAACTCGTCATAACGGATAGGGTTATTTTCTTTGGCAAAGTTTATCGCTGATAACGATTTGGTGGTAGCTTTTCGTTAGACTGGTAGCACCCACCTGTTACCACATTTACATTATTGAAGATGATGTGACTGTGATATGCCTCTATCTATGTGGGCAGAGCAAGACAAATTCATACTCATCTTGTGAGCATCTTTGCACAGCCCATACCCATCTGGTGCACCTCAGGCGTAGTTTCTCCCGGCAAAAAGGATTGAATGAGATGTCTCAAAGAAACGGTTCCTTTTGTTCTACGTTTTCGTGTCCTTAAAAACTGGAGTGTGAGCAGTTGATTCATGGCATTTATGAGTACCCTATCTAATAGTTGCTCATCTGTTTTATCTCCATTACAATGTAGCTACAGCAAGATTAAGAGTCGATTTTATTGGGTGTATTTTGTAATAGCCATTATTATTTCACCTTCCGTTTCAGATGTTCTTTTCCAGGCAGTGAATGAATTTACACAGCTCTTTTTGAGAAAATGTTCAATTGCTTTTTCATATCATGGATGTCACCTTTATAGATGACACCCGTCTGATTTACTCTCTTTGCCAATCTGATTGATATTATTTGTAGCATTGGTGCAAGACTCTATAAACCTGGAAAAGGTTCTAAATCTCACCTGATGAGCTCCTTTCCTAACGCATTTGTTAGGACTAAAATGGCTCATGTTTCTGCACTTTGAAAGTTTTCTTCTCCTCAAAAGAGCCTTTTTCTTCTTTGTTATGTTTAATTTCAAGTCTTTCGTTCTGCACTCTAGTATTACCTATGGGTAGTCTCCTCCTTTCTGAATGGACTGTCTTAGGGACCTCCTAATGCTAAAATTGATAGAAGCAGATCCCAAAGGGTGCATTGTTAACTTTTCGGAGGTTCCGTGACGGCCATTGCGTAAGCAAAAGTCATAGCAAGTACTAAGCATTTTTCTAAAATTAAAGTAAATATATTATACCATAAAATCTAAGAGATGATGAAAGTCACACCCTGACAAACGTCAGTTGTGTGACATCCTTAAATAGGAGGAATGAAAAATGCGAGATGAAACATCCGAAATTGACGGGCGTGATTACGATTGCCATGCCCTCCTTATGGAGAAAGCAGTGAACAAGCAACAACCCAAGCAAGCAGGATATAGTCTGAGCAGGCAAATATATCATGAGGTTTGTTGTATCATCTCTAAGAATGTGTATATTCCGTGTGTCATGCGAACGTTATTCAGAGAAATGCATTGAGAGATATTCGTGATTGTCACAATGATGACGGATCAAAACTGCTATTGAAAAATAAGAGCCTGTGATAGATGTGCCATCAAATAATCTCTACAGATAACGTTTCCAGCGAAGGAACTTAGTTGCAGACGGTTGCCGATTCTGGAAGAAAATCGTTACATGCTAGATAAGTTAACTTCTGGTAAGCCCACTGAAAAACTGACCATATATTTTGAGAGGACAATAAATCATAGGGTACATTAGAAAAAGTATTTTGTAAAATATCCACTGTGAAACAGCAGAATTCCTGATGACAGCCTACGTTTTTGCTCTCCAACATAGGTATAAAAACTTCAAAGAGAACTGTCAAAGATTAATACTTGATGCTTATTTAAGATAATGCTAGAACATTGACCTAAATACAGAGGAACTCTTTAGCTATTAAAAAGAGATGGAATTTCTGTAAAGAGAGCTATGCTGCGATAGGCTAAACTAGCACTGTTATCGTATTATTTCAAAGTATAACGACAAACATTGTCAACATGAGGTGAAATATGCATAGAGGACAGAATTGTAAATGCGGAGAAAAGGTGAGCTAGCCCGTCTATTTCTTAGTACAGCCTGGAGATGTATGGTTTTATTGACAGATGTCGGGAGCGTCAACGAGCAAAGGCAGCTGCCGGCATCGCGATTTTGGAAGACGGAAGTATAATTACTCAACGGTCATTCTATTGTGTAGAAGAACCTGTTATGTGTAAACATGATGGCGTATATCCCAGACAATCCAGATTTGTATGAACATATGACAGGACTTCATAAGAGTATTAATTTTATTGCTGACTTGTTTGAAATTCGTACATACGTTGTGAGAGAATCGCAAAAGCAGACGGTCGTATCGCATGACTGAGCATCTCTCGATTATTTCTTCACATTCACAGGCGGTATGCTAGCAACGAAGCTTCTGGCCATATCTGCACTTGCACAGGCTTCTCGTAACCAAGACTGTTGATTTGATGAACCTTTGTTGGCTAGATCCCAAAGCAACTTTCCTACTGAAAAGAAAATTATGCATGATGTGTGCTCTAGATGGGAGTGTGCTTATCTCTTCAACCCATGTATTGATGTCGTGGCAAATGCAGGTAGTACAGACTGCTATCATCACAGTGGTTAACTGTGCGGTACATAGAGGACGCTGCAAAGGAGGAATCGTTGAGGTATTTTCAGTGGAGGTGCAGACAATGAGTGCATTGATACACGCTTGCTAGCGCACTGATGTAATTTTTCCTATTAATGAGATTAGAGCTCAGGAAACACAAAGTTCAATGGTTATTATGAGTTTTGGCATAATAACCCTTTTCCTTATGCTTTTGTTTATAATATACTAAACTAGCGAAAAACATATTGTACATGCCGGACAGCAGACTTGACACCGGGTCATATATGGTTCCTGTCTCAAGCTCAACTACTATTTTTATTGCATGTCTCGAATGGCATTTTACTTTGGAAGTCGAGATATGTAAATTTCTCTTATCTACCTGTCAAAGCCTGAGCTATTATTACCAGGCAAGTTCATGTTTTGGTGTACTATTGGAACTTTTAATAGGATTGATGTTTATGCTCCTGTGCATCTGTATGATCTTTGAAATGCAGTTTAAATACGTCTTACAAATTGTACTGTATTTTACTTCATCATCTGCTCCTTGAGGTACGCAGTACATGAATGCCATTATGTGACGGTTTCCATCTCATCTAAGAGTGGAAAATGTTAGGTTGCTCTAATCTTTTCATTTGCAATGATAGGCACTGATATATTGCAGTGTCAGCTATGAAACTGTGGTATGAAGACAGCATTGAGATCAGTGCTTAAGCAAATTACAGAACTGTACCTATATCCTAGTATTCGTGAACATACAAATTTTCGAAATGTATATTGAATGATTTATTTGATTGCTCAACATCAGTATATATATTTGTAAAATTGTTGCGATGAAGTATGATCGCCAATACTTTGGCAAAACAACATCAAGATATTCTGATAACAAAAATCTTATAATAGAAAATCGATATTTCTGCCTTGTATAAAAAGAAATGGGACGCTTAAGTCGTACATGGCGGTCTTGAATGCAGGCCTTGTAACTACTTTTAGTTTTTGTATTTTTTGCTTTTTAATTTGGGTAGAACAACAGAGAGAGTCTTCAGGAGAAGATAAATGAATATCTCTCAAATTTGTCTCCATTATTTGATTGCATCTATGTTTCGCCCAGTTGCCCGGCAGCCTGAGCGATATCTTTAGAAGGAAAACATTTGGATTTTGCAAAGCTCTCCGTTAAGGTAAAATGATCTTTAAATTCCAAGATAGCTGTAAACCTTGTACACTTCATTTGATTGTATATGATTTGATATTTGCATTTACGCAAAACTTGATATGAACTTTTATTCAAATTATTAACCTAATAATTATCCCTATTATTCGATCTTTATAACAGTGATAGGAATTTCCCCTAAATAAAAAGTATCCAAATTATGAATGGGAAAAGCGAGATGATGGTTGTAAAGCAGAGCATGTCACTGTTGTGTCTGGACTTGTCGGATAATTGACCCATTACACCAATTCTTCTTAATTGGTTTTCTAAATCTTCGATAACATCACAGTTTTGCAGATAATATGAAGTTATTTTACTTGTTATTTCAAGCGAAGTTTATATAAAAAGACAGTTGAATTTCTTTATTTAGTCCCAAGGAGGAAAATGGCAGGAAAGATGACGTCAGATGTCTCGGTGTTGATATTAATGATTGTTGTAATATTTATTATTTGCATATTTCTCCCAGAGAAAATTCCTGTTCATTTCAATGCAAAAAGGAGAAGCAGATATGTTTGAAAAATAAATACTATCTTCTACTAGCTACAGTCATCCCTATTCCTCGCATTTGAAGTTTGTTAGGAAAGTGATAATCAAAAAGATTAAATGAAACACCATCTATATTTACAAATTGCATCAAAATTAAGAACAACTATTTTAAGAGGTGATTATGCACCTCGAACAACAAATTCTTCAATAAGGAGATTAGCAGAAAAACGAGAAGTGTAATCCGGCAACTGTCCAAAAAGCAATGAAAGTTTCTGAAGACAGAATTTGGTTATTAGCTGTGGAATATTAGGAGATCGCTGTCATAGCAAGCGAGCAAGAAATAAAGGAGTATAAGATATCAAGAATCTAACAAGTTAGTGAATATTTTGTTTGGAAAAACTAGTGAGCTAGCTTTTCAGAAGATAGATTGCTCAATTGTTTTTAGAAAAGATGCTGTAAAGAAGTTGAATGGAAATTTATTAGGATTATTTGTGAAAGTATAGAAAAGCCTTGATTGTAAAGGCTTATTCTCAATGAAAGAACTTGACATTATTTAGGGTTACTCCCACTATAATAGAAATTATACCATCGGTATGATAGAAAAGGGACCAAAATGGCAAGGAATAGAAATCCACATGAAACTAGAAAATACTAGAAGTCTAAAAAGATTTATTTTAGAAAAGGACTGATAATACCAATACAAGATATAATCGATGGGTTAGGTGATTGACGAAAGGTGTTATTATCATCATTTTGAGTCTGAAGACTGAAATATTGTAATCAATCATTAGCGAAAATAATCAAGAAATTTTTAAATTACAATGAGAGGAGATACTGCATTAGAAAATACAAAAATTTTTTGATGGGAGTGTTCTCTAATTTAGAAATGCAAAGATTAGTATACTCTGTCTCCACTCATGCTGAGAAGTCCAGTATATATATAGTTTATTTTCGATTGTTTACCAGGGATGAAAAAGCGAAGTGTTAAAGATAAATCAATTAAAACAGAACATCCCGAAGAGCTAGCTGATTTGATTGTTTTAACTTTGAATATTTGATTGGGTTCCAAATTTCTATTTATTCAGTAGAAGAATTAAAGAGTAAAATGAAGTTCATTAAACTAACTTTTGAAGGTTTGGGAGTGCAGTTGATTACTGATGAAATGATGAAGCATTTTTCCACTATTTGATCACTTAAAGTACAAAGCCAAATATTTAAGTATTGATATTTTAAAAGGAGTCTGGGCACTCTTCAAAATCAAAACCACAGTGATCTCAGCCTTGAATCCAATCAAACCACACAGTGATTCTCAGTCTTGACCCATCAAACCACACAGTGATTCCCAGTCTTGAACCAACCAGCTGGGAAAGAAACACTGTGTGTTTTTGAATAGTTGATGTTTTAGAGACGAGATTCCTCATCAATTTGGTGAGATCTACGCTCATAAAGATGAATCCTATCTCGTTGAGACGGCTTATACCTCTGACATGCACTCTTCGCACGCCAAACACTCTTCAATCTACCACAAAACGGGTTCAACATCGATTTTCCGTCTGGCTAGATTCGAGCCTTCTTCACTATGTAATGTCGTGAGTTTAAGGAGTTCCTAAAGTAAACTGTTGATTATAATGGATTGTTTCGATTCCACCATCTGTTTCTAGCCAACTGTTCTAACTCAGAGCATCTGAACTTTATCCGCCTCATAAATCTTGAAATCACATGCTGAAAGCCATACTTATCAGTTCGACTAGAGAAGTTCTTAAAAGAATAAACGACGCCATCGGGCTTATAAACTGGTCCGATGTCCTAAGATATTCCCAGTTCATTGGATTATCTGTGCTCGTCTGGTATTTTTAATCAATTCTTCTGATACATGGTATAGGGGATAAGAGGTGTTTTTCCAATTCATCAATGATAAAACGATACCTCTTTCTGCTACCATAACCAGCATCCGCCACATATAGTTGAATAAGTCTAGGGTTTGAATTGGATTGGAGGAAGGGTTTAGAGTGCGAGTGTTGTCGGATTTTGGGAAAGATCAAATCAAGGATCATACATGACTGACTGGTGCTGCTTGGACATTATACCCAGGTTTCAGCGTTCATTTTGGTATATGGTCTTCCTTCATCTCAACAAAGTGGCATCACGATCCGCTCCCGAGAAAGAGTTGCGGCCTCAAAATTTTTCTAGCTTCTTCATAGCGCTGCTTTACGAGGAAGACCATCATCCTCAATTGCTTTCACGATTTTCTTTACTGCGACGTTTGTCGTTTTGTCTATTGGCATGATCCACCCTTTCATCACTTAGGCTCTTCTTCAATAGCTTGTCTTACTGCATGCTAAGGTGGGCCTGTTTTTCTAGCAGCTCCTCCCAATCCCTGACTGGTCTCCTGTCTCTTTCGATGAGTGCAAGATTTACCCTTCGGTGAGTCAGCTATGCATAGAGCTCGATGCCCGACTCAAGGGCTGCTTCTATACTTTGCCGGGTCAGCCTCTTTCCAAGGAAAGAATAGAGATTGCGTACCGCTTCTAGTTTGTTCCCATCAATGAACAAGGCATCATCCTCAATCATCCTGTTCTCACGTCACGAGTATGGGTGAAAAGTAAAGTATGCAGTAGGTTGATGGAAGTAGTACACTGGAGCGGCAGTTATTAATCGTTTTATAGCCACATAGGTATCCTGACTCAACCATTCTCGTGGAATGACTTCTCGTTCTATTTCTGAAACGATTTTACGTCCAGAGAATAGCTCACTTGCTGAGCGAAGCGACCAGAGCTCACTCCTCATGAGCATGGCTGGATGTGAAAGGCAGGGACGACCAGTGTGAGAGGTCTCTTCCAGTACATACGGACTAGGGCGCGGTCCACAAAGAGGCTACAATCACTCGCTTCAGTGCAGTTGTTGAATATCGTAGGCAAGATTCACTTCCAAACTTAAATCTGATTTTGTGTTATAATCTCTACACATTGGTCATGGCTTTCTAATTGCCTTTTGTTGTTATTTTAATTATAAACCATGACATGAAGAAAAACGAGCATCTCTAACTCACGGAAATGCTCGTTTGTTTTGATAGTTAGGAAGTGGGCTTTATGCCCAGCCTCTTACTTCATTATACATACCTAGTATATGTTTATGAAATTTCAACATACCAGAAGTATGGTGTGCTGAATAGTGTAATTAATATTAAGAAAATTTTGGAGGATCTATGCTGTCGCTTTATTAAAATTGAATTAAAGAAAAGTTTCAAAATCTAAACTATTTTAGTGCTTGAAGTTAGGGTACTGTGATTTATAGTATTAGGTATTACAGGAATCTAATCATGGGGTTAGATACTGATAACAATAAACTGGGAGATTTTGTTGGACAGAGTACAATAATATTAAAATGCTGATAAATGTCAGGAAGCTGGGCAATTCGCAACATCATTGTTTGCATCTTTATCTACCAAAGCAGCATGATTTTTGAATCTATTTATTGTCTACGATTATTATTGAGATGAATTGAAGAACAATTTTTCAGTTGTTTTCGTACCCTGTTTCTAAAATAAAATTACTATGGGGAAAAAGTATTGAGTAATTTGATATCATTTATTGTCTCATTTTACTGCACATTTAGTTATTCAATTATTAATTAAATTAGTAGCGTTTTAACTGAATCAAATTATATACCAGTAGCTAATCAAATGATTAACTTAGCTGAATTACGTTTTGAACAGTATTAATCGAACACTACCTTGTTTTAGGTATGATTAGGCATTCAATAGCTATATATCAATGCTTTTGTAGGACTTGGTTTAGCAGCGTTACTTTCGAAATGTAGTCCAGGCAGTTTAACTGAATAATTTTGTTGATAACTTATTCTTCTTAATATTTGCTAAGTTTCATAAGTTTAATGATTACTTTCATTTTCAATTTCTAATATTTCCAAGACAAGATATTAGTATCAAGTAGCTATAGCTGAGTTTAATTGAAGGAAAGTGATAATTCCTTGATGATTCTATAAAAAGAGACTGTATAAGTTAGTATTTATGCTTTTGGGAGAAAATTTTGCATTTAAAGCTGGATATAGAAAAGAGACAGAAATGAGAAACATTGTTGAAATAAAAGAAGTTTTTGAAAACAATTGATAAAGAAGAAATTTTATGGTATCAACCTTTAAAATTGCTGAAGGAGAAATCTATGGTTTTTAGGTCCCAATGGCGCAGGGAAAACAACTTTAATGAAATGCATGTTATCCTTATCAACTGTTACATCTGGCAGTATTGAAATCTTTTGGAAAAATTTACAAGATCACAGAGAGGAGATTCTAAGTCAGGTTGGAAGTGTTATTGAAACACCACCTCATGAAAACCTCACTGCAAAAAGAAATTTTGAAATTCACGCGCAATATATGAGGAAAAATATTACCGAATCAGATATAATAAGAGCTCTTTAAGGATGGTCGGATTTAAAAATACGACTCAAAAAGTAAAAGAGTTTTCGTTAGGAATGAGACAGAGACCTGGTTTAGCTCTGGCTTTCCTAACAAAAACCTAAATTGTTAATTTTAGATGAACCAATCAATGGTTTAGATCCAATAGGAATTCAAGAAATTCGGAATCTTTTGTTGTCTCTTTCTAAGGATATGTGGTGTTACAATATTCATCTCAAGCCATATTTTATCGGAAATTTCACAGATAGCAGATAAGATTGGTGTTATCAAAAATGGAGAAATGCAAGAACAGGTCTCTATGAAAGAGCTTAAGAGGAGAATATTGACTTAGAAGAATATTTTATGTCACATTTTCTAAAAATGAAATTTAAGAATTATGAGGTAGATTAGAATGAAACAATTGACAAAGTACCATAAGAAGTCTTTTTATACTTTCATGCATTTTTAATATACTAGTTCCTTTAACTAATATTGTTGCTTATTCTATTAAAATTATAATTGATAGTGGAATGTCCCAAAATAGGGAAGCCTCTAACTCAACGTACTAATAGTACTAGTATCGTAATATTTATCTATGCCAGTCTTAATTTTTATATCCTTCGATTGAGAAATAGACTTGTTAGGAAAATTATTTCTAGATACAAAAATAAGGTGTTTCAATCTATTTTAGATAGGATTATAGAGAATTTTTCTAAGGAAAAATCAGGGAAATTTATTTCAATATTAACTGAGAAATATGAAGAAAATTGAGCAGGATTATTTGCTACCAGTATTTTTAATATTTCAAAAATATTTCTTAATGATTTTCTCACTAGTAGCCATGTTTATAGGTAATTGGTTTTTGACCTTATTAGTTATCATTGCAGCATTATTCCTATGATGATTTTCAGGTTTTATTGGACAAAAATCAGCCTCTCTACAAAATAGTTCTATGATAGCCGATCAGAAATATTTAGTTAAGGTTAAAGATATTTTAGCAGGGTTTCTAGTTATAAAGAGTTTTAATGTGAAAGAGGCTATCCGTCAAGATTACAAAAACGAAAGCGAAAAATTGATGAGATATATTTCATCAAAGGAAATTTGATGTTTTATCTAATGTTATTTCTAACTTTCAGGGATGATTGTTTTTAGTAGCCTTTTGGTGGAGGAATGTATCTGGTCTTCGGTGGCATACCACAATTGGGAGTGTTACAGCTATTGTTCAACTAGTCAATTTTTGTAGTAATGCCACTAAAATGAAATTGGTATGGGAATGAGTAAATTCTGTGAAGGTCAGGCTACACTGAATTCATTTGAGGTAAAAGATGTAATCGAACTTCAAACTGGTAAAACGAAAGAATATTTGATGATGTCATTTCTTTTTCAAATGTAGATTTTTCCTACCCTAATGCTGAGGAAAAAGATTTTTAATAATTTATCTTTACAGATCAAAAAGGGGAAAAATTGCAATAGTAGGTATGTCAGGTAGTGGAAAATCAACTTTACTCAATCTATTACTGCGTTTCTATGATGTAACAAGTGGGTATATCTCAATTGATAATCAAGATTTGCGTCTATTTCAGCAGAGAGCCTTTATAACTTAATGACTATTGTTCAGCAAGATGTTTATATCTTTGATGATACTTTAAAAGCAAATATTACCCTTAGTCAATCCTTTACTGAAGATGATATAAAAAGCTGTACAGCAGTCTGGCTTAGAAAGTTATATTTTTAGAAAATGAATTAGGTCTACAAACTTTATGTGGCGAGAATGGATCAAATCTATCTGGGGAGAAAGACAGAGACTTAGTATTGCTCGTGCTTTAATTCGAAAAACACCAATCTTATTATTAGATGAGGTTACTCTGTCTTTAGATAATAAAGTTACTACTGAAATTGAAAAATTCAATTTTAGAAATTCAAGATTTGACTGTTCTTGTTGTTACCCTATAAGTTAAATAAGAGCATGTTGAAAAATACAATAGAATTCTTTTTATGAAAAATGAGTTATTGTTGAAGATGGTTCTTTTTGATAACTTGATGGATAGGAAAGGTAATTTTATAAATTGATTGAGTCGAGTGTAAATTTTCTTCGTTTTATAGCATAATTTTATAAAACACTCTATCACTTTCGTTCTATAATATAGAAGTTTGCTATCACGACATGTTGAGGTGGTATCACTGCTTGTCCGAGCTGAGATATCAGCGAAGTGAAGAAGATGTCCGCCCATGCGACAGGTGAGACAGTGGTCGAGAAGATGCCTGGGGTAGCTAGTCGTCGAGTGAGGAGTTTTGATGACGAAATGATACGTAAGTCCGAGCCGCTGAGTGCGTGGCTCAGCTCTTCCGATCTGAGACAGCGAAAAGAAGAAGGATGGTATTGGTATCAATCAATGAGTAACAAAGTAACAGCATGATTCTGAAACATTTGTTTGTAATTTGCGGAGGAACATCAATATGGATGGAATAACAAAAGATTCTATAAAAATGACTAAACTAATGAAACAATTATGGCTCCAATTGACCGATAAAGAAGTATTGATGAAGTGAAAAATATACGAATGGCAAAAATACTGCAATCTTTACTGAGTTCAAGGTAACACAATTGTAGGTCTAGCACTATGTTCACTCAGATTTGATTATGTTGAAGGTTGTAAATATAGTCCTGTTGGATTCTTAGAAGGGATTATTGTCGACGAGGAATATCGTTTAAAGGATATTACTAAAAATCTCTGTACAAAAATGTGAGGAATGGGCGAAAAATAAAGGATGTAAGGAATTTGCAAGTGACTGTACTTTAACGAATACGGATTCTATAAGATTTCATCTCAATATTGATTTCAGGAGGCAAATAGAATTATTCATTTTAAGAAGAAATTATAATTTCAGAACGTGTTCAAAAATTTATGTATCTTTAGGAAGTGTGGAAAGATTGGACGAACAAATTTTGATGGGTGAAACTGCCGATAAATGAACAATATGATTGTTAATAAAATTGGTCATCAAGGAAGATTGGAAAGAATTGTTATTTTTACAGTTTTTCGAGATAATTGGCAACCCTATATGAAAAAGTACACGGAAGTTTTCCAAAGTCAATTCCTAATCTAAACACTGATTACTTACTTTTGGACACTGAGCACTGATTTTGATAGCTATTTAGATGTTGGATCTAATCATCATCGGTGGTGGAAATACGGAAAAGTATTTAGCTACTTACGTCAACTCAGAGTTCAAAAATTATACTCGATCTGTACGTTGAATCAAAGGAGCAAAAGTTATAGGGTTTTCTGCAGGAGCCCTATTATTAGGAGAAAAAGTCTATGTCTCACCTAATGATCATCTCGACTCATCAGATAAAGATAAAAATGGATTAGAGCTCTTAGTCAGTTTTTAATTAGTGTCCATTATGATTCATGCGAATGATAAAGCTAATAAGGATAGAGTCTGAAGAAACTCGTTAATGTCTGCTAATTCCACTAAAATGATCATTCATGTCTTGTATTAGATAAATCCTGGATATTACTGAGAAAAATTGACTAGTTTTCATTATCTAAATCTTTGAACTAGGTAACTAAAGTGTAGAGGAACTGATAGGTTAATAGTGAAAAACTGCAAAATGTTGAAATGAATCGGAGAGTGCTTGATGGATTTTAGTAGTAAGATAGCTATAAATAAAGGCTGGTCAGATGATAAAAATATTGTGTGACAGATAAAATTCATAAAATATTTCTTGCGTGTTTCGATATAGAGAAGTTAGATTCTATTTGAATTTGATATGATGGAGAAAAGTAGCTTCTCTTGAGTTCTAGTGTAAAACCGATTGAGTAGAACTCTGCGATGACGAGGTACACTTTATACGAATGGATAGATGGAAAGATGTAAGAAAACCATTTTAACTGTTTCAAAGAACAACAATACGCTTATTTACGGAGTAGAAGCAGGAAGTATCCTTCGAAAAATTCATTCACTTCCTGTTACAGAAGTTCGTGAAGATTGGGCAAAGCTTTTTAATCGAAAATTGATGACAAAATTCCAAATACAAAAGAATGTCCTGTTCAATATGAAAAATGGTCAGATATTCATTGATAAATGCAAATCGAGAATTGTTGAAAGATAGACCCTAGGTTTTCCAACATGGAGATTATCATATCGAAATTTCATGATTGGTGAAGATCGTAAAATTTATGTCACTGACTTTGATCGATTTGATCTTGGGAGATCCTTGGGAGAATTCAATCGTATTGCAGTCTGCCTCAGTTTCACCTTCTTTTGCTCTGGTATGATAGATGGACATTTTGATTCGCAAGGTTCCAGACGTATTTTGGAAACTTCTTGCTATCTATATTGTAAACATACGAGCAGTTGGTGCTCTTCCATGGTCTGGTTCTCTGAATCGAAGAAATAGCAGCAATGTCAAAAATCAAGCTATGGGAAATTTTAGAATAGAAGTATGATGATATGAAGCAAATCATTCCTAGTTGGTGTATTTGATTGAGAAGAAGGCTGAATAATAAAAAGAGTTTAAATATCAATTTGAAAAATGCATAAAGCAGATTATTTGACTCAGTATTATAACAAATCTCAATGCTTTATTAATACCTTTATCGAGAATTATCTTGAAACTTGGAATGTTGTCGTCACGTTACATGAAAGAATATATTTTAAATTTAGAAAAAGAATCTCTTTAATAGAAAATGATTTCAGTAGCAGAGAAAAGAGCTCTGCTGACTATCAACTTCAAACGATAATGCGTGTACCAAAGAATTAGCGATTTTTAGCCTTTAAATCCAATGTCAAGCATCAAGTTAGAAATGTATAGTGTATTTCTTTTTGGCTATTTATCAATCGGCATGGAAGAAATGATCTCATGAGGGATGAGGTTTCAGTGAGGACAATTGGAGAGTTCAAGAAGTATTAGCAAAAGCATTTGATGAATTGTAGCAAACAGGTTAAGTGATCTCTTCCGGTGGATTGACGAAATGGCCAGCAAAGACACTAAATCTGCAAAATGTTAGAAGAGCTGTTACAGAAGTTGTTTGAGAATATGGACTGGTAGACCATATTTCACGATAATCCAGATGAAGCTATTAAAACGAATCGCAACATTAAAAGCAAGATTCTAGAATATGTTAGGAAAACTCAGTTGGCACGCTTTGAGGGATATTGCGAAATTCTGAGTTGATTTAAAATTGAGCTTTGATAGCTGGAAATTAGAAAGTAGAGATCAGATGTTAAGCTACAAGTTGGCAAGTAAATTGATTGTATGACACTAAGAATCTCATAGGAGGTAAACTGACGACATGTAGATTACTTGTATTTGCTTCGTAGTGAAAGATATGGACAGTGCCAATGTGTTTCGATAGAGATGGCTAGGATATAAGACCCGGACTGGCAGAGAAAATAATCAGTCAGTATGCTGATACTCCGGAAACAAAGTTTGAAACTCCATTTCCCTCGATCACCTAGCTAAAAGATATTGATGAAAATAATCCATCGCAAAGGAATGGACTTTCAGGAAATTACGATTAGGCCTACAAATGCTGAAACTATAAAGAAGATGTAGAGACCGTACTGTACTAGTAGAATAGCTATGTAGTGAAAAATTGCAGAAAGAGCCACAGGAAGTGGGGTGATATCACGCATATTTTTCTGGATTTAGCTGGATACTATTGGAAGTTTCGTGGGACCGAATTTTCCACTTGACGAAAATGGATTGCTGAACTTTGATGGATAAATAGGAGGAGTATGCTAAGCAAAGTAAGGAATATTTGATTTTGAAGGAGGTAATCATAGTGAATGAATTAATGAATTTGTTCGTGAGATCTCCGCAGCAGGTGATATTGTCACAAGATCCATGATGGGCGGATACCTATATATCTAAACGTGTAAGTTGATAGGTGACATTTGCGATAATGAACTATTTTTGAAAGAGGTCGCCGACATACTGGACAAACTTCTGTGTAGACTCAGAAATCATGCGTTATCCGTATGAGGGACGCAGACATTGATGTCTATCTGACAGATTTGAGGATGTGATTTGATTACTGAGACTACTGAAAGTGGTATGTATGCGGGAACCGCCAGAAAAGAAACCTAAAGAAAGCTAAATGAGACAAACAAGCTCAGTTTGTTGAACTCAGGCAAGGTATAAGTTTGCGAGATGACAGCTTCATAAAATTTGTACGGATACTGTAGGGTACAGAAAATGAAATGTTGAATTTAGTAAAAGGGTCACCAAGTTAGCTTGGTAGAAAACCTGTTTGAATCATTTACAAAGTTAACTGAACATCATTTGATGGCGAATGTACACGCAGATATTAGAGGTTTTTCAACACTTTATTGCGATTCATGATGAGCCCTTGTTTTTCATTTTGAATTGCCTGTCAGTATTGATAGAGAAAAAGTGATAGCAAAGAATATTATCAAGGAACTCCCATAAGGATGTTTTATTATATTGATGCTTGTTCAAGAGAGGAAAATGCCTAGCACTGTTGATTAGATACGGTGATTTGCTTGATAATGATGGATTTAGTCAGTTTGGATTTTGGTGGGCATAAAAAGTCATGATGAGATCGCTTGATAGCTATATAATGTTGTGACACTTATAGTAAAGAACTATCGAAATTTAATGACTTGGAACCTCATAATATTCAATTTGTAGAAGAACTAGTGACTGCTTGGAAAACTTTTTCTAAGACCTCACCAGGAATCTCTGAAATCTACTGAAAGTAATGGAAAACTGTTTATGATTTGCACTGAAGAATTAGCTGAATGGGGAATATATTTAGCTGAAACTCGAACAGAATAGGTAGAGTCTATAGGATTAGAAAGAGAATATTTCAATTTCCTCTAATACCCCAAATTTAACTTGAGTCAATTTATAGGAGTAGCTAGATGTAAGCACACGTTGAGGTGCGGTATCATTCTTTGTACGATCTAGGTAGAGTAGATTTTTAGTATATTTATAGATGTGACATGGACATTTAGGAGGTATTTATGTTAGGAGCAATAGTTGAGACATTGTTGGTTCTGTTTACGAATGGGACAATATTAAAACGAAAGACTTTCCATTATTTCGTGAGGATTGTTTTTCACTGATGATACGGTTATGACCTGTTTCGTTGCAGAAGCAATTATGAATGGCGGTCAGAAGGATGACTTTATTGATGCCATGAAGAAAATATGGTAGGATGTATCCCGACGCAGGTTACGGTGCAAGATTTGGGTGAATTGGGTTGATGGCGACGATCGAGAACCTTATCATAGCTTTTGGCAATGGCTCAGCACATGCGTGCTTTCTCCTGTGCCTGGCATGGATCAGTAGCTTTCTGCACGAACGGGAGCCTAGCCTCCAGGAGAGCTCTTGCACGACTTTTCTGCAGAGGTGACTCTATAACCATCCAGAGGGTGATCAAGGAGCTATGGCGACGTCTGAGTGCTATCTTTATGTGTCGTTATTACTTTGGAGGCTATAGTGGCGACTAGGACAACCGATCAACAGACAATCCTACGGGAGTGTAAGAGACTCACTCAAGGAACATCATAGAGGAAGAGGATATGACCTTTCCCAAAACATCTGGATGAAAATTCGTCCTCATTATCGATTTAATGAGACTTGCCAGGATACGGTACCTCAGGCCATCATTGCCTTTTCTTGAAAGTACAGACTTGAGGATGCTATCAGAAATGCTATCTCTATTGGTGGGGATAGTGATACTCTTGCTGCCATCACAGGAAGTATAGCAGAAGCGGCTTATGGTATACTGATTGGATTAAGGAAAGGCTCATACCTATCTCAGATGAGCCTTTAAAGATGTGCTCAGACGATGGGAGAAGACAGATTGTCAATAAAATAATGATTGTACTATGCCAGTCACGTAATCCTAGTGGTGAAAGTTACAGTGATTGACATTTGAAGGAAGTAGTTATCGATGGTTATATTGGAATTGTACCAAAATGATTTTCTCAAAAGATTTAGTCGCTTTTTGATTCTTTAGAGGAGGTAAAAGCCTTTTGTAGCTCAAATCCTAGATATACTTTTAGAAACAGAAGATGGGTTTGAGGTGGAGTATGTGAACCCAAAATACTTGCCGATTATTAGAAATTATGTTCAATGGAAATATTGTCCCTTTATCTGAGATTTTCATTTGAACCTGAAGAAAATGTCGAGATTATTTGGAAAGAAATTTCGAATCTATCCGAACCAAAACGATAAAGTGATTGAAGGAGCTACAAAAGTCGATGCCTATGTCGTTAATAACGATGAAGTCAAATCTTATATCGAAGCAAGAGAAACTAGAGTATCACCAGGCAAGAGACTTTTTAGAGCACAGTGGATATGAAGTCGACAGAAGCTCCGGAGTGAAGACGGTGAAGCGATTGTCTACAGAAAACGCGACACCGAAGATTGGCACTTTCCCTATGTCACTTAGACCCGTTGTTTGTAGAGATTGAAGATGTAGAAAGATATGTGAAAGAAGCGATGGAGATATGTAATAGTCACCAAAAGTTCGTTTTAAATGTGTAGGGATTGCTAGTTAAAGCGATTTGATATAGTGTTCAAATAATCAATAAAAATGTAGTATTTTTAGCAAATATAATATGGAGGTTTAAGATGCCAACTACAATAGAAGTTAATAAGCAGAGTGTTGAGGCACTACTTGGTGGAAGAACAAAACCATTTGTTATTCCAGAATATCAGCGTCCTTATGCTTGGACAGATGAACAGGTTGAAACACTGTTTGAAGATTTATGGGAATTTACCGTCAGTAATGGTGGTACTGAACGCGAAGGTTCGTATTTTCTTGGAAGTATCGTTTCGTATGAAAAATGAGTAATGGTGAACAGGAAATTATTGATGGTCAGCAACGTATTACCTCTCTGTTTTATTGTTAAGAGCGATTTACACAAAGCTATTTAATTCTCCATTATCAGAGACGAACTCCAGAAGCGAACAATTTTATTGGTAAGATTGAACCCTCAATCTATCGCACTAATAAACTGACTGGAACAGTTGATTATAAGACTACCTTCAACATCCGTGTGTGTTAATAATGAAGGTAATGAAATTCTTCGTAAAAATTCTCGAAACTGGAAGAGCAAATAAAGATTCTAAAGATAATTATTCTAGAAATTATATTCATTTTCAGGAGTTACTTGATAAACATTCAAGTGATAATCCTTGATGATTTATCAGTTCATTTATTCCCTATTAAATCAAGCTTATTCTTTTACCAATAACTGCTGATACCCAAGATACAGCATTGACTATTTTCTCTACTTTAAATGACAGAGGTTTACCGCTATCTGATGCTGATATATTTAAAGCTAAGATTTATAACCATCTTGAGGGAAAAGATAAGGAAATATTTATTGAACGCTGGAAAGATCTTGATGAACAAGCCACAGCAGCTAATGAAAGTATCCAACAATTATTTCTATTAATATATGTTCTATCTTAGAGCTTTGGAAAAGATACTAAAAGTACTACACCTGGTGTCCAGAAAAATACTATTCGAGTAACAAATTTGAGCGCCTGTATCAATCTGAATTATTAGATAATTTATTTCGTAATGCTCGAATTATGGAAAGTAATCTAATAAAGGTGAAGTGCTGAAGATGAGAGTTGGTCATCAAATATACAGATAAAAACAAACATTAGATACACTTACTTCATATCCCAATGAGTTCTGGAAATATCCGGTGATTATAGTATATTTGTTATCGTAAGGATAAAAACTTTGAGGATGAAATTTGCAAGATTCTTAAACAAATTACTCGCTGAACTAATGACAAAATACATTCTTATTCAACTATCAATGTGATACAGGTGATATTTTTGAAATTAAATTCAACAATTGTTGTATCGAGATATTCCTAAATTTGATTCTAAGAGACTGACCAAGCTCAACTTGAAGCTAGGAATCCAAAAATCCTCACCGTAATGTGGTGAGAGATGTTGCTAAAACACTGCCTATAAACATCAGGATTCATTATTACCAAGTAAATGGGAAATCGAGCATATCTTCCCTCAAAAATGAAACTAACTATTTTATCGATGAATCAGATCATAAAAATCCGAGAGAAAATCGAGCATATAGGCAATAAATTACCATTTGAAAAAGAAGTTAAATATTATAGCAGGAAATGGTTACTTTAAAAGAAAAAGAATATGCAGCTTCTAAAGATCGAAATCACAAATATTATGGGACTTTCTGAAAAATTCAAGAGTGGAATTTAGAGTCAATTTCGAAAAGAGATATCAGGATTTCAGATTCTATTATTGCAATTCTTAAAAATGGAACAAAGAGTAGTTCGGTTATTACAAAAGAAATTGTTTCAATAAACCTTCAGATGAGGATTTAGCTCGTATTGCTGAATTTAAGGAAAAAGGCTGGATTTAACGGTAAATAAATGACTGTGCGTTTTCAAAACTACTAAATTTTTTATAGAGAAAGCGTGTGAGATGAGAAAATAGTGGAGAGAGATTTAATGCTAGAGGTGGAAATCTATTATTCCAGAAGATGAATATGAAGCTAGTGCAGCTTTTTAGTGAAAATAATCATTACGAGATCTCTACGATATCTTTGAAGGGCAAGAACATCTGATTCGATTGAAATTTCCCTTCTGTCATTTTTACCAAATCACAGATAGAGACTTATTTGATACTCTTCATCAGATTCCCTAGTTTCGCCAGAGCTTGAATCCCCTGATTTGTAAGCTCAGAGACCAGTAGCCTGATTACGAAGTGATTCATAGGGCGGGTGGAGTTTTTGACTGAAGAAGACTTGGTTCATTTTCGCATTTGTGCAAAGAATCTAGTCTTTGACTTAGTTCTCTATAAAAATCAAGAGAATGATATAAGGATAGAAGAGGTTGGACAAAAATGAAGTGGTCCATATTGGTGAGGAAATCAGAGTATGATTGGTATGAATTACGGTAGTCAACTTTCTCAAGAAAATCACCTGCAAATTTTTCTTGAGGGCGTAAGAATCAAAATCTAAAATACTGTATGGATTTTGGTAAGATTCTTTTTGCAGATCCATCGATGAGGGTGGACCTGAATTTACTAGAAGAAGATTTACTAGCGGACCAGAAATTCCCTATTTATCAGATGGGATTTTACTTGAAATGATAGATAGTCACCTCAAAACAGAGTTCAAAAATTTATCCTGTTCCAATCTAGTCACTACCAGCACAGGAATTAATTTTGGGATAGACGTCCCTATAGAGGCATTTCCGATTATAAAACTAGACTGAAACCTAGATAAAAGTAAACCTTTTCAACATAAAATAGACTCCATAATATCTATGAGGAATTTATCCACTAGAAATATTATGGAGCCTGAATCCTTACAGCTTTATCTACAGATTTTGGTAAGTTCTTTATAAAATATCCACCCTGAGGAATCGAACCCCCATCTCAAGAACCGGAATCTTACGTGATATCCATTACACTAAGGGTGAAACTTTAATTATTATATCAAAAAAAGAGAGCTGAACTCAAGTTTTTCTAAACTCAGCAAAAGGAGAAGTAAAAAGGACTCAGTATTGGGCGAATCCTCTAGATGATTATTTTTCTCAAGAGCTTTGATTTCTTGAAGAACTTCCAACTCAGTTGGACCAGCAGGTAGCTTCTTCAGCAACTTCTTTCTTTTTGGCAAGGCTTTTTGAGCTTTCCATTGCTTTTAATCACTAAAGAAAAAGAACAGTACCAACAACAAGGAAGTTGATAACAGCACTCAAGTTAGTTACCGTAAGCAACACCATTCCATGAAAGTTCAGCAATACGTTCGATTTTTGCAGCTTTCAAAGCTGGGTTCAATAGAAGTGGAGGATGATATCATTAACAAATGAAGTCTACGATAGCGCCAAATGCTGAAGCGATAATCACACCGACAGCAAGGTCTACAACATTACCGCGAGCAAAATTCTTTAAGATCTTTTAACATTTTTCTTTTTCCTTTCGAAATTTTTACAGTCTAAATTATATCTCAATCATCTATTGAATTCAATAAATATGCTTAGTGTTTTTAAAAACAAAAAACTTTACTGAAGATGTAATTGAGGACTATGATCGTAACTTAGTGCAAAAATAGTCTCAATTGTGTTGATAGTATTGAGATTATCACCTACAAATTGACCGATAATATGGAAACACGTCACAAAAACAAAGGTCAGCAGGAGGTCTAATAGAAAAAGTTATGAATCTATGCGGTCGTAAATTTTATCATACGCTTTAAACCAATTTTTTGTTTCTGTTTAAAAACAATCGGTATCGTTGGTGAAAAAGCAAGCAAAAATTCAGTTATATTTCCCAGAGCAGTCGCCCATAATTCTTGTTGGCAAAGGTAAAAATCGTGATACGAACAATGATCGAAACAAGAGTAGTTGCAAACCTGAAAATAAGTAGGAGAGGATTTCATTATCGAAGAATTTTTATGTATCTTTTTCATAAAAATAGTATAGCATAAAGGAGATAAATGTGCTATACTTGTAAGGTTGACTTTGCTCAACCCTTGGTGCTTAGCTCTTTCACCAAGCATATTATACGCGATATTGTCGCTAAAGGAGAAAAACATGAAAAACTAACTGTTCGTGATCTGGCAGATATTGCCATTGTCGCAGCTATTTATGTGGTTTTGACCATCACACCACCTTAATGCCATCAGCTGCGGTGCTTATCAGTTCCGTATTTCTGAAATGATGAATTTTCCTTGCCTTTTACAATCCCTAAGTACATTATCGGTGTTACTCTTGGATGTATGATTGCAAATTTCTTCAGCTTTTGGAATCATCGATGTCGCTGTAGGTGGTGGGTCTACTGCTTGTCTTCCTAAGTTTAGGCGTATGGTTGTTTAGCAAATATAAACAAAGACTATCTTTTTAATGGATTGATTCGAAAAGATCATTTCTTCTTTTCAATTCTATTTTCCATCTCGATGATCACCATTGCTGCAGAATTGAACATCGTAGCAGAAGCACCGTTCTTTCTTTAACTTGTTTACAACTGCTATCGGAGATCCGCTTCACTCATTGTTGGTGCTATTCTTATAGGAAAAATCGGAAACGACTGATTTGACTAGATAAAGATATCAGATCAAATATTATTGAAAAATGGCTGAACTTTGTTCAGTCGTTTTGCTTGCTATAAAACTAGTTGCTCAATAAAAAGTGATATAATAAGGTAAAAAGGAGGTTTAATTATGATAGATTATTTTTGATTGGGCTAAAATCGATGATGAAAAGCTCAGCTTTTGACTTTTGCTATTTACTTTATTTCCTTCCTTCCTTCTTTACTGATTCTAGGCGTCGTTATGTCATTGTGCGTCAAAGTGGTGGAAACTTTTTCGCCCCTGTTTCATATTGCTAAGGAAGATTTTTATATCCATAATGCTTATGTTTTTAGAAAAGCGCATATACCACTGAATAATATTAAAAAGATTGAGGGTCGATTTAGTCTCAAGTGTTAAATTTAATGGAGCTAGATATTTTTGTGTATCGAAACAAAAAGAGCGGAAAAGCTCTAGCCTATTTTCCTTTTGGCTAATCAAAAGAGAATGATAAGCTTGTCAGAAATCTAAAAATGAGACGAAAAAGTATCATATCTAAAGTTATCATCAATTGTAGGACTTTCAGTCTAGGATGAGAAAATGGAAAACTAGAAGCAATCAGAGACAATAATCATTTAAGAAACTTGCTATTGGCAGAGTGTGATATTTATTTTTATGATCAAAATCCAGAGAGGTGCAGTTTTCTAATAACAATGAGGAATATTCTCTGACTTGTTAAGCATTTGCCCAGGACGGTAGCGGGGGAGAATATGTAATTCTTGAGGATGAGAGTATCGGCTTTATAGGGAGTGAAGGCAGTTGGGAGGGTAGCAGAAAGCCTTGATGACTTGCTTACCTTCTTACTTCATGCTGGTTCTATCTCTGATTTTTCTTGTCGTTTGCTCTATCAAAACATGCATTTGCTGGCACAATTCTGTCAGGGATTTATCGACAATGTACGACGAGAATCTACCAGTCAAAAGGCGAAAGTGTGGGATAAAGTGAGAGCTGGACTCTAGCACAAGAGTTGGGATTTGAATTTCTACCAGAGAAACTGCAAGAGTTGGCTTTCAATTTTTATCAATCAGCAACAGAACCCTCTATTCACTTGTAAATATGGTCATGCTGAGAATGAATATGTCTGCGATTCTGTTTTGTCAGATATTGTCGGCTTGTGGGTTTCAGAGCTTGTTGGAATGAGTAGAGAAGAAATTATGAAAATAACTAGATGGTAATGATTTTCGCTGTAGCTTGGGTAAGATTTCTAAAAAGATGATGGAAAAATAAGGTCTGAAATTAATTAAAAAGAAAAAATTTTTATTTCCTTAAAGTATGTTATAATATTAACAGAAAAATTTTAGGAGTTTATATGAGTTCTTCAGAATTTATTTCAAAGATTGATTATTATTGTCATAAGAAAGAAAGTCTATTTGACAAAAGTAAGTTCAAATATGCCATTCGCTCGATGTTTGCAGGTGCTTTCTTAACCTTTAGTACAGCCGCTGGGGCTATCGGGTGCTGATCTACTCAAATAGCATCGTTCCAAGTGCTGGTTATTTCTCTTTTCCCTTTGTGTTGCTTGGGGACTGGTTTACATTGTGTTTCTAAATGCCGAATTGGTCACCTCGAACATGATGTACTTTGACAGCTGGGACATTCTTGAAGAAGATTGATTGGAAAAAGCCTTTATCATTTGCTCTATTGTGCCTTTTCAACTTAGTTGGCGCTCTGTAGTAGGTTGGTGCTTTGCTAATTCATCGGCTTTTTCACACCTGACACATGAGTTATCTTCCAAAGGTTGTAGCTAAAGAAAGTTGCACGACCTAGTGAGTTGGTCTTGTTGGAAGGATTTTGGCAAATATGTTTCGTAAATATTGCCATTCTATCTTCTATTTTGGTTAAGGATAGCAGTGCTAGTTGTGGATTATCTTGTCAGCTATTTCTATGTTTGTTTTCTTGTCATAACGAGCATATTGCAGCCAACTTTTCGTCTTTTAGTATTATTAAATTTAGTATTGTTTCTGATCGAATTGCTAACTTTGATGTCAAATATCCTACGTCATTGGGAGAGTTACCTTTATCGCCAACTTGATTGGTGGAGGATTCTTGATAGGTCTACCATACGCTTATCTTAATAGAAAATGAAGAGACTTATGTTGATTAGCACTAAGCTCTTCCTAAATATAATGAAATCAATAATAGAGAGGTCAGGGACTAAAATCAGACCTCTACTTTGACTCAAAAAACCTTTTGATTAAAAACGTTAGTTTTCTGTCTAAAATTCAAAGCATATTATAGTCACTGAGTTTATAAAAACACATGTTATAATCAAAAGCTATGTACATATAGTACAGATTTTAAACAAGGAGCATTAGATTGCATCAACATGAGAGGAGCTGTGCATGATCAGGGCAGTAAAGTTTTGATGTTGGCGTCAGAACTCTCTTTACGTGGGAAAAGAAAGATGTGAACAAGGGCACTTAGAGCGGAAAAAGCGAGTCGCCAAGGTCGAAAGATTCCTTTGGGGGTTGAAGGCCTTTGTGGGAGGCTCATCCAGACGCTTTCTTGCAGAGATTGCGGCACATTTTGATTGTGCTGTTCCTTCAGTATGGGCGGCTTTAAAACGGATCACTGTCTTTAGACGACTAGCTTTAAGACAAGATCGAGAAAAGTCGCTGAATTTTCTTGATGTTTTGGATAGCCTGAGATTTACCGTCGATAGTATATTGACGAAACAGGAATCGAGCGCTACACTCTATCGTCCTCATGCGTGCTCCTAGAGGAGAAAGTCTATGGAAAGATTAGTGGCCGGCGTTTTCGAGCGGACTTCAATTGTTGCAGGACAAGTAGATGGAGAGTTTATAGCTCCATGTTTTATAGAGCTTTGAAATAAGATATGAACGAGGATTAGGAAAGTCATTAATTTCTACAAAAATGTTTTTGAATCCGTAGCGTACTATTCTAGGTTCAATCAACTATACCAAGAAGAAATTATGCAGTGTATCTTGTGTCAGTTGAGGGAAGGTTACTCTTTTGATTTCAGTAGAGGTAGCTATACTTATTTTTCCTGATATAGAAGTTGTTAGAACAATTATAAAATAATTGAAAAATGTGATATAATAAGAGTGAAAAGGAGAAGAATCTGATTAAAGAATTTGGTGTTACAAATCTAGAAGTCACAAAAGAAGATATTTTGCAAAAACCTAATAACCCTATCTTACGTATGTATGATGATGCGAATTGATTGGAACTTTTAATATTCTTACAGGTGAAGTCTTAGGACTTGGACTTGTTGATTAAGATATTCGGTTTGCTCAAAACAGTGAATTGAATCGTGATAACTCACCTTGAAACGATGGAAGGACTACGTGGGTTTGTTACGTGCTAAAAGTATTCTTTTAAAGTATGGTATTGAGATTCTGTTCGAATGAACATAATCACAAGGGCAGGGCATATTCATATCTCATATCATGGCGAAAGTTGGTTCAATGTAAATGGTGAACTTCGAGATGGTGATTGAAAATCCAAAGATATGAAGATTGCAAGAGCAGTATGTTTTAGAAAATGCAGATGATCTTCAAGCTATGGGATGGAATATCAAAAAGTGCGTATTAAGAAAATAAATTCAAGCCAGAAATGGCTTGTCGCTGTTATTTAAGGAAGTAAATGAAAAGAGTCGAAACAAGTATTTAATATTGAAGTTACAATTCCTTCTAATATGGTTTCACTGATCGTTCAGTATCTAGATTTAAACCAGAAAGAAGAAATTGGTCAATGGTGGACTATTGATAAGGTTGAGGAATTATTGTCTATTAGTAAAACAAAATTGGTGATGATATTTTATTAATCCAACAATCAAAAATGAATTAGATATAAGAGGAAAAATAAAGAGGATTTATTATATCCAAAAAGTAAAGGGTTCACCTTATAATTTTAGCGAGAAAAACAAGAGAATATTTTGATAAAATTATATATATTATTAATGTTATAATAGAAATGGAGAAAAGAAATTGCCATTGGAAAAGGGGTTAATGTGGCAAGTTATAGACAGCGCGGAAAAATAAACTTTGGGATTATCGAATATTTGATAAGAAAGGAAAGGTTCCAGCAACAAATTCAGGTTTTCAAGACAAAACGTGAGGCTATGAACGAAGCGCAGGAAAAGAGAAATTATTTCAATCAAACTATACAATAAGATTTGATAGTAATGCTACACTGTATGAGTTGTGGCAGGATTGGTATGATTTAGTGATTCTTCCATCAGAAAAGGCAAGTTCCACGATAGAAACGTACTATGCAAGAGGTCAAGCAATAGACTTCCTGCGAAACAAAAATATGATACAATAAAACTATGAATTATGAATCAAGTAAACCATTAACTGATGACGCTTTAAGCGCCTTGTTGGTGTTCAGCGCACTACTTTTGAAGAGATGTTAGCTGTGTTAAAAACAGCTTATCAACGTAAACACGCAAAAGGTGGACGGACCCCTAAGTTAAGCTTAGAAGATCTCCTCATGGCTACTCTTCAATACATGCAGAATACCGTACTTATGAACAAATTGCGGCTGATTTTGGCATTCACGAAAAGCAACAATCCGTCGGAGTCAATGGGTTGAAGCAACTCTTATTCAAAAGTGGCTTTGCGATTTCAAAAACTCATCTTAGTGCTGAGGATACGGTGATTGTGGATGCAACAGAGGTAAAAATCAATCGTCCTAAAAAAATCAACTAGCTAATTATTCTGGTAAAAGAAATATCATGCTATGAAGGCTCAAGCGATTGTCACAAGCCAAGGAGAATTGTTTCTTTGGATATCGCAGTGAACTATTGCCACGATATGAAATTGTTCAAAATGAGTCGCAGAAATATCGGACAAGCTGGTAAAATCTTGGCTGACAGTGGTTATCAAGGACTCATGAAGATGTATTCTAGCACGCAAACTCCGAGGAAATCAAGCAAACTTAAGCCACTAACTCTTGAAGATAAAAGCCTATAACCATGCGCTATCTAAAGAGAGAATCAAGGTTGAGAATATTTTTGCCAAAGTAAAAACGTTTAAAATATTTTTCAACAACCTATCGAAAATCGACGCAAACGGTTTGGATTACGAATGAATTTGATTGCTGGCATTATCAACCGTGAACTAGGATTTTAGTTTCGCAGGAAGTCTAATAGAAAAATATTCTCAGAATATACCAGCGATGAGTACTAAATCATCAAGAATATCAGTCACGATTAAATGAATATGGAAAAAGGTGACTGCTGATCCTTTACGAAGAATAAATGCAGATATAAGATCAACAATAAAATTTAGTAAACGAGGTGGCTTGCAGATAACCGATATTACAGAAGATGAAAATATTTGGTTTAGAATCTGGCGATGTAGATGATAAATATATTCATAGTATTTCAGAATATAAAGAAATTGTTGTCTCATTTGAAAGGCAAATTCAATTATAGAGAATCAGTAATACCATATCTATTATACTTTTTAGTTAAAACAGGATTTCAGGGTGGGAAAATGATGGCTGTCTGGTCTGATCATAGATTTTGAAAAATAAGTCAATTCGAACATATGGAAGCGATTTGTGGGGATCGGCGAAATTTGTACCTCCTAAAACAAAAACATCTATAAGAGAAATTCCGATTGATGATGATTTGTTTCTTGTTGTGAAAAACATTACAAAATTGAACAAGAAAAAGATACTATTTGATCGTGAAGAATTAAAGAAACATGATTTAGTATTCTATGATAGAAGGTATAAAAATACCGACAAATTCAAGGATTGAATAAAAAGTTTGAGAGCTTGTTTATCAGAACTTGGAATTGGGAATCAGGAAATGACAGCGACAGCAGAAGGCATATCTCACGGTTCTTACCTTCTAGCTAAGGGAATTGATATTTGGGTTGTTGCAAGATTATTAGGACATAAGGATATTCAACAGATTATTAAAACGTATGGTCATGTATTGCAAAGTAATTGATAAGGAGCATGAATTGATTAGAAAATTTATGCTGGATAAAGAATAAAAATAAAAGCATTTTGACCAAAATTGACCAATCCTATTCAAAATGTTATTAGAATAGATTTCCTAGCATATGTTATCTGCTGCAGGTGGCTGTAATCAGACATTAAAAACCGCTCTGCTGAGCGGTTTTTCACTCATTCTTATCTTTGCTACAATACCCATGTGCACGGATGGCATGACGCGCCGATCATCATTTGTTTTAGTGATGTATTTGGCGATGATTTCTGGATTTCCGTTTTCCATGACCACGGGGGTTGCAACGACTTCTAGCATAGCACGGTCATTTTCTTCGTCACCGATTGCCATGGTTTCATCTTTGGTCAATCCTAGTTTTTCAACTAGGGTGGTAATAGCTGAACCCTTGTCTACATTCTTTTTGCGAGCTCAAAGGGTAGAAAGGAGCAGATTTGTTGATGGAGTAGCTCATAAAATTCTGAAGGAATCTTTTCAATAGCGGCATCCAGAATTTCAGGCTCATCGATAAACATACATGACGATTTCGCTTATCAACCATTTTCTTCAGGTGTACGGTATCGGCTATGCTGACAAAGGTTGATTCGTGAACGGTATATTTTCCGATATTGCGATTGGCTGTGTAGATGCCATCCTGGTGATAGCGTGCATGTGGACGCCAAGTTTACGACTGAGGAATTCCATATCTGAATAGTCTTCATAAGTCAAAAGATTCGCTGATAATCTCTCATGGCCAGTAGCAGTTTCTTGAACAAAGGAGCACCGTGAAAGGTCCTACATAGTCACCTTCATCTCTAAGTTCAATTCGTCTAAAAGTTTGCGCAACACCTGCAATGGGACGACCAGTTGCAATCATAACTTGACACCAGCTTGTTTGCATCTTGAATAGCGCAAATACCTCAGGTGATTTCCTTTTGACTGTTGACAAAGGGTTCCATCGATATCGACGGCGATTAGTTTAATACTCATATGGTTCCTCTTTTAGTTATTATTTGGTTTAAAATGATCGTCAATCAGTAAAAATTGCTGGTGATGTTGCAAAGATGCTGTTTGGTCCATTTTCTTTTGGGAAAATAAAAACGATTATCTCCCGTGGCGACTGCCAGAAAGGATTGAACGATAGGAGAAAGGCTAGAAGTTCTCTAGTTCTCCATGTATAATCTCAATCTGCGTTCGTGGGTTTTTCAGATTCAGGGCGATAGATATCATATGGAAGACTCAAAGTTCTTATGAATAGCTGTAATATTCGGGCTCAAAGCCGATGTCTTCTACAGTTTTCTCATAGATTCCAACTGTTCTTGATCTTCTTGTGAAAAAGGTGATTGATTTAAAGACCTTGCGATTGACAAAGCGTTGGCGACAGGTCAGCTAAAAATCTTGTCGAGAACTGGTCATCCATAGTTGGAAATAGGTATTCATAACTCCGTCATCCAAAGATAGATAGTCAGCTAAGCTAACATTCTTTTTGAAAAACGGCTGCAGATGAGGAGAAGTTCGAGCAAGAATTCTTTTGTTGTCTGGATAAAGTTCTTTAGCACGTTTCAAAAGATTTTAGAAGTACTTCCATAGCACGTGTTGCAGGATGGAAATAAACCTGCATATACTATTTGATAGCGACTTAGAACATAGTCTTCGATGGCATGCATGCCACTTTTCGTTGAAAAAGCAATTCCGTTCTCAATAGGGCGAATAACTCGTAAGATGCGTGTTAGGGTCAAATTCCCCATAAAGCCCGTAACAGGGTCACGTAGAGAGTAGTCCATGCGATCTGTCATCGTTTGACTCGAAATCAGCTGGGACCACCTGCTTATTTGGATAAGTGTGGTCTATAACGCTAGCTACCTGGGAAATCTGTACCTGTAAGAGAACCTGATGAATTTCTGTCTCAGGGCTTTGGATAATTTCCTGCGTAATCGCCTCGCATGATCGGTATCAAAAGAGATTTTCAAAGGTATGCAGTGAGCGCCATCGTCCTAAGTCGTGAAGGAGGGCTGCGGTCATGGTTAGGAGGGACTCCCGAAGGATCCCATTCTTTAGGATACTTTTTCTCATCTCGGTGATGCGTCATGTATCTCGTAAACACCTAGACAGTGAGAGAAACGACTATGTTCTCCACCAGAGAAGGTATAGCTTGATGTTCGGAGTTGTTGATACGACATAGCGTTGAAAATTCTTTGGTATTGATAGTCATAGATAATCTGATTATCAACATGGACATAATTGTGAACAGGGTCACGAAATACTTTTTCATTCATAAAACCATTATAGCAAAAAGCCACAGTTTTGGTAAAAATAGTAGGATAAGAGTGAAGAAAGAGGACTTGAAGTGAAGATTCGAATGAAATACCATCAATTTGATGAACAATTGGGAGTGATCGACCAACTTTATGAGGCGTTGAGTTACGTGGAAAGGTGATTTTTCCTATCTCCTTTTTACAATGAAGAGAAAGAAAAAGTAGTTCTCAAATTTAATGATACAGAGTTGGTGATGTCTCGATTTTCCAACCCTACAGACCATCATGCAGTTTTCTCTGAAGAGCTGATAGTTTAGCCTATATTCCTACGCAATGGGCTTGCAGGAGTTTGTTATTCAAACAAGCCATTATCAAGTTGATCAGCAAAAGATTAAAACTAGCTATCAACTACAAAACAAAGAAAGGAACTCCATTTGCGAACTATCGCTTAGAAATTACCTGGGATAAAGAAAGCCGGTGGAGGGAGAAATCGGAAGTCAAAGTTTCGATTTCGAAGTTCCAAATCAACTAACAGGTCAAAGTTTTTGCTAATAGAAAAATGAGGTTGGGTTTTGTCCCAACCTTATTTGATAGGAGTTCTTGATTTTTAGGACGATTTCACCTACACTGCTGAATTTCTTGAGTTTTTAAGTTCTTCTAGGATGGGTTACCGAGTGATGACTACAGCCTCTCTTTGCCCATACGTCCCAGTGCGGCCAGCGTGGTGATGTAGTTTCCATATCTCTAGGAACGTCAAGTTGAGCACACATTCCAGGCTATCAATGTCGATACCACGAGCTAGAAGGTCTGTCGCAAGAAGTAGTGTTAGCTGATTATCTGAATTTTTCTAAGATAACTTTTCTAGAATTGACGTTGACATCGCTTCAGTAGCGTAGAAACAGCTAAAACATCACGATACTCGCAATTTTTCCTCGGCGCTTCCAAGGTCTGATAGGGCTATTGAAGAAAACTAGTCACTCGGAAATCCTCTACATGGACAATTTTTCGAAGACTATATCCACTCGGTGACGTTGGTCCACCTGCATGTAGAAATGTTGGATGTTGTCCAGTTTTTGATCAGAGAGATCAATGGTGCGCGTGTTTGGAGCAATCTTTTCTTGGTCAAACTTGGTCGACGCACTCATATAGATGAGTTGGTGGTCACGGTGCGTAGTGAGTGATTTTTCTCAACAAAGTGAATCTGAGAATCATCTAGCAGCTGGTCAAACTCATCGAATAATCGTTTCCACGTTCATCATCTTGATCTTCTTCATTTAATCAGTTCAAAAGATACGACCGGGGTTCGATCAAGAATTTCCCGGTCCTTTTTCAGTCGTTCGATTTGGCGTTTCTGACTCGAACCAGAAAGGAAGAGCTGAGCAGTCAAGCCAATTGCTTCCCCCCACGGTTTGGTTACCTCAAAAATCTGACCGGCCAGTTCAGTATTTGGCGCTAAAATCAATAGTTGCTGGCTCTTTTTGGAGACGGAAGACTTGGTAGGAGATAAGCTAGGGTCTTACCAGTTCCTGTAGGACTGACTCCAAGGAGGGTTTGACCGTTTAAAAATTGGATCAAAAAGCTGAGTTTGAATGGGTGTGAATTCTTGGAAACCGAGGTTGGTCAAGGACTTCCCGCCATTCAGTTGGTAGTTTAGTTTTCATTTTTTCTGCCTCAAATCTAATGCCAGCAGTCTGGCGCATAGTGTAAAGTAGGTTGTGGACGTGTGTTGCATCATCCAACCAAGCTTGGTAAAAGTTCTAGGTTTGGCTGTTTGATCCTGTTTCATGCAAGCAACGACCTCCTCAGTCATGGTATGAGGTGCCTGCTGAATAGCTAGATGTGTTTCATTACCTTGATGATCTGTAAAAATAGCAGAGCGGATATGCTCAATGGTGTTGAGTGTCAAGGGTTCCATCTATTTGTATATTTCCTGATGCAGATTAGAGTAATGTTTTTACCAGCTTTTGATATGAACTTGATATTCAGGATAAGATAAAGATACCATCTCCATTTAAATCAATGGTGTTGTCAAGTTGCTGAGCTTGATGGAGTCGCATCAAGTGCCTTTTCCAAACAAAGCGAACCGCATCATAGATCGGATAAATTCCCAAGTCCATGAGAGACCCACCAGCAAAACGGTCTGAAAATACATTTGGAGTCTTTTCCAGAAAGAGAGGTCTGGCATCTGAAGAATACTTGGCATGGTTAAAATCTGCCCCTAAAAACTTGCTTGTCTGCAAGAAAAGTCTTCTAATTGTAACAGCATCTTCGTGATAGTTTCTTGCTGTCAAAGATAAAACATTGATTTTTCTTGAGCTGTTTCAACAATCCTGCCATTCTTGTGGTTGAGTCACGCTGGTTTTCAAGGATAACATGCTTGCCAGCAGATAAAAGCGCTATGGCTTGAGTAAAGTGTAGAGAATTTGGACTTGCGATATAGACAACATCAAATTCAGACTGGAAGAAATCCTCTAAATTATCAAATAGACTAACATTTGTATAGGAACTAGCAAATTGCTGGGCGAGTCGTGACTTTCTTGAATAAACAGCCACTAACTGGAATTTCTGAGCTAGTTTGAGCAGCTTCTATAAGTGGTGACTGATTGCACCAGTACCAGATAGTCACCAAGTTTTTAGCATGAAATCTCCTTTTCTACAAGTAATGATTCTTTCATTATATCACAGATAGACTAAACTAGCCAAAGGGAGACAAATCTTTTATTTGACACTTCGAAAAATTAAGAGAAAATGGTACAATAGTTTTTGGTAAATTAGGAGTGTAGTAGTAAGATTATCACCAATGAGAAAAATTTCTCGTCATTCAAAAAGATTAGCGCTTTTTGACTTTTTGTGCAGAGTTATGTAGATGCCTATACCTTTATCATACGTGGAATACTCTAGTTGCAGGTCAGACAGGAATGTCGTTTTCCTTTTCCGTTGGTCTCATTCAGGACAATGTTTTCAGATGCAGCATGCCAAGGTAATGACCTGATTTCTTTCATGGTAGGGTGTCTTCCTCTTGACAGTCTATAAAGAAAAGTTGAGGATTGTAGAAAACCAATTCTGTCTCTTATCCCACTAGCAATTTATCTTTGATTATAGGATGTGTTCCTTGACGGTTGATAATATATATATATGACCACCGTTAGCATTTTGTATGGGACTTGTAACAACAGCATTCGGAAGTTTCAGGAATTGCATACAACAATGCTTTTATGACTGGAAAATATCAAACGAACATGTTAGCATTTGGGGGAATATGTTCGAACCAAACATACTCCCTTTTTGCGAGAAGGTCTAATCTTTGTAAGTTTGTTATCGAGTTTTGTACTTGAGTTGTTGTCTCCAGCTTATCTGAGTATTTTTATGAAGAGAAGACAATTTTAGGGATTCCAATCATGATGAGTATTTTTATCTAAGTATGCTTTTGCATCTTGGAGATAAGAGAAAAAGTTTAAAATTCGATGATAAATACTTGTCCAAAAACTAGGAATCATGCTATACTTAGAAGAGTTGACTATGCAGTCCTGTGCAACCCGCACGTTTGTTTATCGTTGCTCGTCGTATAACAAATTTAAACTTCGTCATTATCGCCTTGCCTAACATAAGTTATGTCTTCGGCTTAATTCCTGGTTTGACTTTGTTATGCTAAGAGATCTTCTTTTAAGTGGTTCGTCCCACGATGCTAGGCGAGTCTTCACAAAAATACAGGGAAACCCAAAAATCATGGGAGGGTGCATAATGAGCACATACGCAATTATCAAAACTGGCAGAGAAAAACAAGTTAAAGTTGAAGTTGGTCAAAGCAGTTTACGTTGAAAAATTGAACGTTGAAGCTGGTCGAGAAGACTTTTTAACGAAGTTGTTCTTGTTGATGGTGAAAACACTGTTGTCGGAACTCCACTTTGTTGCTGGAGCTACTGTAGTTGGAACTGTTGAAAAACAAGGAGAAACAAAAGAAAGTTGTTACTTACAGTACAAACCTAGGTAGCCACCGTAAACAAGGTCACCGTCAACCATATACTAAAGTTGTCATCAACGCAATCAGCGCTTAATTTTAAAGGAGACACATGATACAAGCAGTGTCTGAGAGAGCTCGAAGATGGCGAGCTGAGGAGTGCGGAGATTACTGGACACGCCAAGAGTGGCGAAAACAGCTTGACGTCGTGTGTGCATCGGTTTGCTAGCTTGCCATAACTGTCGTATTCTATTGAGAAATTTGCAGGCTATGAACCAATCTTCACAATTAACACGAAGCCGAAGATGGTTATCTAATGGTGGAAATTCCTAAAAGATATCCCTTCACATCAGAGAAATGACTCAGTTATTCTTTGAATCATTTTTCTTAGGAATGATGAAACTTATCGGAGGACTCTTCTGAGTTCGTCCAAGCCAGAGTTATCACAGAAAACTAACACGGAGAAAACATTATGTAAAAGTAACTCTTACTAACATGCAACTTTTCGCCCACAAAAAGGTGGAGGTTCTACATCAAACGGACGTGATTCACAAAGCGAAAAACGTCTTGGAGCTAAAGGCAGCTGATGGACAAACTGTAACAGGTGGATCTATCGCTTTACCGTCAACGTGGTACACACATCTATCCAGGTGTAAACGTTGGACGTGGTGGAGAACGATACTTTGTTCGCTAAAGTTGAAGGCGTAGTACGCTTTGAACGTAAAGGGTCGCGATAAAAACAGAGTTTCTGTTTGCCCAATCGCTAAATAAAAAGGTCAGTGAACCTTTTGTCGAGCCTTGAAAATGAAAAAAGGCGAGGAAGCTAAATAGCGATTAAATAAAACTCGAGTTTTCGGAGAGCCTATTTTGTTTTAGTACCCAGAATGATTTTTATGTAAAATTTACGTACAATA
>BNJU01004548.1_pt1 | contig 54953 bp, 79 predicted proteins | sample 8539281 | NCBI WGS metagenome assembly BNJU01 (sample SAMD00202456, study PRJDB9452) | human saliva metagenome | isolation source: human saliva | place: Japan
GTGCCCCTGATTGTTGATGAAAATGAAGGCGTGACTTGGTACGAGGCCAAGTAGCAATTGATCAGTCTATCAAGTTAGCATAGAATCTTCATAATAATAAAAACGCACAATGTCAGGTAGTTACAAACCTTGGTATTGAGGCGTTTTATCATAGAAAGATATACAGGATTTTTCTTATTTCTTCGAAAAATCGCTCAAACCAAACGTCAGCTTTCGCCTTGCTGTACTCAAGCACAGCCTGTGCCTCGCTTCTCAGTTTGCTTTCTTTGATTTTCATTGAGTATTGAAATGTGAGTTTTTGCCTCGTCTTATTTTTATCTTTAATCTTGTGTTGAAGGTAAAAACAAACTTTGCTAATCCACAGCCTGTGGATAATTATTTTCAAAAAGTTAGTATAAAAACAGATGCTTTTGAGAATTAAGTTATCTTCAAAATCGAGTGTGAAAGTACTTTGATAGAGGGCTAATGCTTGTTTTAATAGTAGATGTTTTTAAAGCTTTATTCTTATAAAGAGTTGAGAGAGCATTATTGAAAAAAATACTTTCCCACAAGTTATCAATAACCTGTGGATAACTTGTGAAATATTGCTATTAGTTATGCTTGGGTAACCAGCTGAGATTAAAATCAAGATTCTTGGCATTGAGCAATTCCTGATGGCTGATGCTTTTGTTTCTCTTTTCCGTCCAGTTTACAGTCTTGAACAAAGTGGAAGTGTTCATGATTTTTCTGAGTCCGAACATCCAACCACTGGTTTTTTTCTGTCAGATAGACACGAAGGTGATCAAAGAGCGGAATTCCAAGATCATAGCTTGCTTTTCCTGGGCAAGTTGGATAAAGCCCGATAGCAGACCAGACATACCAAGCAGAGAGGCTCCCGTTATCCTCATCACCTGGATAGGCATCCCAGCCAACTCGAAAGGCTTTTTGACGGAGAGTCTTGACCAAGAGACTGGTATATTGGGGATAACTACTGTAGCGGAAAAGATAAGGGATGTGGAAGCTTGGTTGGTTGGAAATGGCTAGTTGACCAAATGGCGCTGTTGCCATCTCACTCATCTCATGAATTTCATATCCATAGCCCGTCGTTTCAAAAAGTGGGAGACTTTGACAAGCTTTCAAAAGATAGTTGCTAAAGGCTTCTTTCCCACCCATTAGTTGGCTAAGTCCAGAAATGTCATGTAAGACACCTAGACTGGCTTGAATAGCTGAACACTCAGCGTAGTCACGACCCCAACTATAGGGAGAAAAGTCAGGACGGAAGTTCCCATCTACATCACGCGCCCTCATGTAACCTGTCTCATAGTCAAATAGATTCTGATAGTTTTTAGAATATTGGGCATAGGTTTGAGCTAGCTCTTCTTGACCTAATTTTGCTGCACAAGTATAGATACAAAAATCGCTGTAGGCATAATCTAGCGTATGACTGACACTTTCGTGGTGGTCTGTGGATAAATAGCCCAGTTCTTGGTATTGGCTTAGGCCGTGTCGCCCGTTGATAGCTTTTGGATCTGCCTTAGTAGCAGTTTCAATCATGGCTTTGAGAAATTCTTCTTCCAGTTCAGGTGCCATATCTTTACAAGCACTATCTGCAAGAAGGCCATCAATCAAAGTACCAGGCATCATTCCTCTTTCGTCAGGAGCCAGCCACTTAGGGAGATATCCAGTATCTCGATAGCTATTGAGGAAGCCCTCAAGAAATTGACGATAGTACTCTGGAATAATCAAGGCAAAGAGAGGGAATAAAGTGCGGAAGGTATCCCAAAAACCATTGTTGGTATAGAGTAGACCAGGCTTAATCGTTCCTGAAGCAAGGTCTATATGAATATTATCGCCTTGCTCATTTACCTCATAGAAGGTTTGTGGGAAAAGAAAGAGTCTATAAAGACAGTGATCAAAAAATGTTCGGTCTACAGGGCCAGTTTCCACGACATCAAAAACGGCCTAGAAGATCTTCCCAACTTTGCTTTTAGCGTCTGACTGTTTCTTCAAAGTCCTGTTTAGGCAGATTAAAGAGGCCTGTTCTTTAGAAATAAAAGAAGTAGCTAGTTGAACTAGAGCTTCTGCTCCAGCCAAGTCGATACGCCAGTCTTGCCCCACTTGATTGATAGATAGAATATCCGTAGAGAATGCGAGAGCAGTAAACATGACGAGGGGACTTTTGTTGGTTTCGGTTAATCCGCTTTGACTGCATAGATAGTACGCTCATCTACTTGCTCTAATGATAAATCATCAGCTGCATGCAGATAGAGTGAGAGCTTCTTGCCTTGTGTCTGTCTTAGTTGAATAGAAGCCCCATAGCAAGTAGGTGTGAGTTGAGTTTCAATCTGGTAACGTTCAGAAAAAATCTTAGAAAATGAGGATTGAAAATAGCACGATCAAGGTTATAAGAAGACTGACGATGGAAGAGGGTGTCGCCACTGATTTCTCCTGTAACAGGAGTCAGTAGTAACCAAGAATAATCACCAATCCAAGGGCTAGGCTGATGGGTTAGTCGAACACCCTGAAAGATGGGAAGATGGGGATCAAAAAACCAAGACCCTTCCTGGTCACTAGTTTGTGGAACAAAGTAATTCATCCCAAAAGGCACTCCAGTGTATGGTAGGGTATTGCCTCGTGAAAATGCATGCTTGCTAGCTGTGCCAAAACGTGTATCAATGGTTTCAAGTATCGGTTTCATAGTGGTTTCCTTCAGTAGTTTTCTACATTATATCAGAAAAAGGATACTTTTAGAAAATGACTTCAAAATATAACAATTTTGTAGAATAATGACTAACATTTGTGTATATATTTTCTGGGCTAAAAGCTATATACTGAAAAATGAAAAATTTGTTTTGAAAGAGGCAAAAATAGTTTATGGTTTATTCAAAAGAAATTGTCAGAGTGGCTAGATGAGGTGGGAGCGATGCCAAAGAACATCCTGAATGGGTCGATGTCTTTTGAGCGTTGCTATACAGACACTTTTAGACAATACAGTTGAAATTTTAGAAGACGGCTCGACCTTTGTGCTGACTGGAGATATCCCAGCTATGGGCTTCGGGACCTCGACTGCTCAGCTAAGACCTATACCTCCATGTGGCAAAAAGAGATCCCTCGTTTGCGCCAGACTATTGCTGGTTTGAGTCAAACGTCAGATGACTTTGATTCTCAAGAGATCCCTATGCCAACTCTTTTCAATATTGAGGAGAACTGGAAGGGTCACCACGAGACCGACCATACAGACTTCAATGGCTGGATTTTGGGAACGCAAGTATGAAGTAGATTCGCTTTTGCTATCCCTTGCAATTGGCTTACCTTCTTTGGAAAGGAAACTGGTGAGACTAGTCAGTTTGATGAAACTTTTGTTACAGCGACCAAGGAGATTCTCTCATCTCTGGACGGTTGAGCAAGATCACAACAACTCACCATACCGTTTCTGTCCGCGATACCGATCGTAAGGAAGATACCTTTTGGTTAATGATGGCTTTTGGTACCTGACTTTTGCCGTGACAGGGAATGACCTGGTCAGCCTTTCCGTCCAAGCGATGACTGCTGTCAGTATAGCTACTTGATTCCATCCAATATGTTTGCAGTCGTTGTCTTAGGGCTATGTCCAAGAAATCTTTGCTAGCATTGAGTCTAGCTGATAGTGAAAAGCATCATTGCTGATGCTAAACGTCTGCAAGACTGAAATCCAAGAAGGGATCGAAAATCATGCCTACACCACCAACAGTAAGGGTGAAAAGATTTATGCCTTTGAAGTGGATGGTCTAGGAAATGCTAGCATCATGGATGACCCTAACGTACCAAGTTTGTTGGCGGCTCCCTATCTTGGTTACTGTGATGTCAACGATGAAGTGTATCAAGCAACTCGTCGCACCATTCTCAGCCCAGAAAATCCTTACTTCTACCAAGGAGAATACGCTAGCGGTCTCGGAAGCTCTCATACCTTCTATCGTTATATCTGGCCGATTGCCCTATCAATTCAAGGCTTAACAGCTACAGATAAAGCGGAGAAAAAACATTTGCTAGATCAACTCGTTGCCTGTGATGGTGGAACAGGTGTGATGCACGAAAGCTTCCACGTAGACGACCCGACACTCTACTCACGCGAATGGTTCTCATGGGCCAACATGATGTTCTGTGAATTGGTCTTGGATTACCCTAGATATTCGCTAATACTCTTTCGAAAATCAAATTCAAACCACGTCAGCTTCGCCTAGGTATATTTTCTGCCGTTTATCCACACGTCACAGTGCTCTGCAGCCTAGCTTCCTAGTTTGCTCTTTTGATTTTTCATTGAGTATAAGTGACGCTTTTAGCTTCAACTGATTCTAGTAAAGAATCACAAATATATTTTTAAATTTAGGGTTAGAATGAGGTTTTTACTCATGGAAAATGTTGTTGTACATATCATCTCTCACAGTCACTGGGATCGTGAGTGGTATCTACCTTTTGAAAGTCACCGTATGCAGTTGGTGGAACTTTTTGACAATCTTTTTGATCTTTTTGAAAATGATCCTGAGTTCAAGAGTTTCCACCTGGATGGACAAACCATCGTCCTCGATGACTATTTAGAAATTCGTCCTGAAAACCGTGACAAGGTGCAGCGTTATATCGACGAAGGCAAAGCTCAAGATTGGTCCTTTTACATCTTGCAGGATGATTACTTGATCTCCAGTGAAGCTAACGTCCGTAATACCTTGATTGGACAAGCGGAATGTGCCAAATGGGGCAAATCTACTCAAATTGGTTATTTCCCAGATACTTTTGGAAATATGGGGCAGGCTCCTCAAATCCTTCAAAAATCAGGTATTCACGTAGCAGCCTTTGGTCGCGGTGTCAAACCAATCGGATTTGACAATCAAGTCCTCGAAGATGAGCAATTTACCTCTCAATTTTCTGAGATGTACTGGCAAGGGGCAGATGGTAGTCGTGTGCTGGTATTCTCTTTGCTAACTGGTACAGTAACGGGAATGAAATTCCAGTGGATAAAGACGAGGCTTTGACTTTCTGGAAGCAAAAATTAGCAGACGTCCGTGATTATGCATCGACCAACCAATGGTTGATGATGAACGGCTGTGACCACCAGCCTGTTCAGAGAAATCTGAGCGAAGCCATTCGTGTGGCAAACGAACTCTTTCCCTGACGTGACCTTTATTCATAGCTCATTTGACGAATATGTCCAAGCAGTGGAAAGTGCCCTTCCTGAACAATTATCAACGGTCACAGGTGAATTGACCAGTCAGGAAACCGATGGTTGGTACACATTGGCAAATACGTCTTCCTCTCGGATTTACCTCAAACAAGCCTTCCAAGAAAACAGCAATTTGTTGGAGCAAGTCGTGGAACCATTGACCATCATCACCGGTGGACACAATCATAAGGATCAATTGACTTATGCTTGGAAAGTGCTCTTGCAAAATGCACCACACGATAGTATCTGTGGATGTAGTATTGACGAAGTTCACCGTGAAATGGAAACTCGCTTTGCCAAGGTCAACCAAGTTGGGAACTTTGTCAAGACTAACCTTCTCAATGAATGGAAACACAAAATAGCAACTCAGGAAGCGCAGAGTGATCACCTCTTTACCGTTGTCAACACAGCTTTACATGACAAGGTTGATACAGTTAGTGTTGTAGTGGATGTTGTGACTTGTGATTTCAAAGAATTGCATCCAACTGAAGGCTACAAGAAGATGGCAGCCGTGACCTTGCCAGATTACCATGTTGAAGATTTGGATGGTCATATCCTTGAAGCCAAGATTGAAGACTTGGGAGCAAGTTTTGGCTATACTTTGCCAAAGGATAAATTCCGCCAACCATATATTGCACGTCAAGTGCGCGTGACAATCCCAGTTCACCTTGCTCCACTTTCTTGGGCAAGCTTCCAATTGGTTGAAGGTCAAGTAAATCACCGTGATGGTATTTATCAAAATGGAGTTATTGATACACCATTCGTAACTGTGAGTGTAGACCAAGGAATTACAGTTTACGACAAGACTACTAACGAAGCCTACGAAGATTTCATCCAATTCGAGGACCGTGGAGATATTGGTAACGAGTACATTTACTTCCAGCCGAAAGGAACTGAGCCAATTTATGCTCAACTGAAAGGTTATGAAGTCTTAGAAAACAATGCTCGCTATGCCAAAATCTTGCTCAAACATGACTTGACTGTTCCAGTTAGCGCAGATGAAAAATTGGATGCAGAACAAAGAGGTATCATCGAGTTCATGAAACGAGATGCAGGTCGTTCAGAAGAGTTGACAACCATTCCTCTTGAAACAGAAATGACTGTCTTTGTGGACAATCCACAGATTCGCTTCAAGACTCGCTTTACTAATACAGCCAAAGACCACCGCATTCGTCTCTTGGTGAAAACTCATAACACTCGTCCAAGCAATGATTCTGAAAGCATCTATGAAGTTGTGACAAGACCAAATAAACCAGCAGCTTCTTGGGAAAATCCTGAAAATCCACAACACCAACAAGCCTTTGTCAGCTTGTATGATGATGTTAAAGGAGTGACAGTATCCCAATAAAGGATTGCACGAGTATGAAATTCTTGGAGATGACACCATGGCTGTAACCCTTCTTCGTGCTTCAGGCGAACTCGGTGACTGGGGCTATTTCCCAACACCGGAAGCTCAGTGCTTGCGTGATATCGAAGTTGAATTTGCAGTAGAATGTCACCAAGCAGGGGAACGCTTCTCAGCTTTCCGTCGTGCCAAAGCCTTCCAGGTGCCATTTACAGCTCTTCAAGTTGCAAAACAAGAGGGTAGCGTTGCAGCAACGGGTAGCCTCTTTAACCATCCGGCACTGAGCTTTGCCACAAGTCTGCCCAACAGCCTTTAAGGTGGCTGAGAATGAAGAAGGTTATGTCCTCCGTTACTACAACATGAGTCAAGAAAATATCCGTGTGTCTGAAAAACAACAAACCATTCTTGACTTGTTGGAACGCCCATACCCAGTCCATTCAGGACTATTGGCACCACAGGAAATTCGTACAGAATTCATTCAAAAAGAAGAAATTTAATTTCAAAAAGTAAAACATAAAACAGAAAGGAGGAGCGAAAAAGTAAGAACCAACTACTGATTCGCTCCTTTTTGCAGGTGAAAGCAATGACCATTGCAACGATTGATATCGGAGGGACTGGCATTAAGTTTGCTAGTCTAACTCCTGATGGAAAAGATTTTTAGATAAGACCAGCACTCCCAACTCCCAGAAACTTTAGAAGACTTTGTTGGCTTGGTTGGACCCAACGCTTGTCAGAACAGGACTATCGTGGGATTGCCATGAGTGTTCCAGGTGCAGTCAATCAAGAAACAGGAGTGATTGAGGGAATTAGTGCCATTCCTTACATCCATGGTTTTTCTTGGTATGAGGCGCTAGCTCATCACCAGCTACCTGTCCATTTAGAAAATGATGCCAACTGTGTTGGACTTAGTGAACTGCTAGCTCATCCTGAGATTGAAAATGCAGCCTGTGTTGTCATTGGCACAGGGATTGGCGGGGCCATGATTATCAATGGCAAGCTTCACCGTGGTCGCCATGGCTTGGGTGGAGAGTTTGGTTACATGACAACTATCGAACCAGCAGAAAAACTCAATAACTGGTCACAACTAGCTTCTACAGGAAACATGGTTCGTTATGTGATTGAAAAATCAGGTCAGTCAGACTGGGATGGCCGAAAGGTTTACCAAGAGGCTGCAGCAGGCAATGCCCTTTGCCAAGAAGCCATTGAGCGGATGAATCGTAATCTTGCTCAAGGATTACTCAATATCCAGTATCTAATCGACCCAGATGTCATTAGCCTAGGTGGCTCTATCAGTCAGAACCCAGATTTTATCAAAGGGGTGCAAAAAGCGGTAGACGTCTTTGTGGAAAGATATGAAGAGTATACAATTGCGCCAGTCATCCAAGCTTGCACCTATCAGGCAGATGCCAATCTCTACGGTGCCCTTGTCAACTGGTTACAGGAGGAAAACCAATGGTAAATTTTACCGGAATTAGCAGTAAACAAGCGCAAGCTATTGAAGTATTAAAAAATCACATTTCTCTGCCAGATGTAGAGGTGGCAGTCGCTCAGTCTGACCAAGCTTCTATCTCTATCAAGGGTGAGGGCGGAAGTATCAATTGACTTATCGCAAACCCTCACCAACTCTATCGCGCCTTGTCTGTTCTCGCAACAGCTTTAGAAGAAGGTGATAAGGTGGAGATTGAGGAGCAAGCGGCTTATGAAGATTTAGCCTACATGGCTGACTGTTCGCGAAATGCGGTTCTAAATGTTGCATCTGCCAAGCAGATGATTGAAGTCTTGGCTCTCATGGGTTATTCAACCTTTGAGCTCTACATGGAAGACACCTATCAGATTGAAGGGCAACCTTATTTGGCTATTTCCGCGGGGCTTATTCAGCTGAAGAATTACAGGAAATTGAAGCTTACGCCCAGCAGTTTGACATGACTTTTGTACCTTGTATTCAGACCTTGGCCCACTTGTCAGCCTTTGTCAAATGGGGCGTCAAAGAAGTCCAACAACTCCGTGATGTAGAGGACATTCTCCTCATCGGTGAAGAAAAGGTTTATGATTTGATTGACGGCATGTTTGCGACTTTGTCTAAGCTACAAACACGCAAGGTCAATATCGGCATGGACGAAGCTCACTTGGTTGGTTTGGGACGCTACCTCATCTTAAACGGTGTTGTGGACCGTAGCCTCCTCATGTGCCAACATTTGGAGCGTGTGCTGGATATTGCAGACAAGTATGGTTTCCACTGCCAGATGTGGAGCGATATGTTCTTCAAACTCATGTCAGCAGATGGCCAGTACGACCGTGATGTCGAAATTCCAGAAGAAACTCGTGTTTATCTTGACCGTCTCAAAGACCGTGTGACCTTGGTTTACTGGGATTATTATCAGGATAGCGAAGAAAAATACAACCGTAACTTCGGTAATCACCACAAGATTAGCCAGGATATTGCCTTTGCAGGTGGTGCTTGGAAGTGGATTGGTTTCACACCACACAACCATTTCAGTCGTCTCATCGCTATCGAAGCAAACAAAGCCTGCCGTGCCAATCAGATCAAGGAAGTCATTGTGACTGGTTGGGGAGATAATGGTGGTGAAACAGCTCAGTTCTCTATTCTGCCAAGTCTACAAATCTGGGCAGAACTAAGCTACCACAATGATTTAGACCGTTTGTCAGCTCATTTCAAGACCAATACAGGTCTATCCGTTGAGGACTTCATGCAACTTGATCTTGCCAATCTCTTGCCAGATCTACCAGACAATCTCAGTGGGATTAATCCTAACCGCTATGTTTTTTATCAGGATGTTCTCTGCCCAATTCTTGACAAGCACATGACACCTGAACAGGACAAACCTCACTTTGCCCAGGCAGCTGAGACTCTTGCTGCTATTAAAGAAAAAGCTGGAGTCTACGCTTATCTTTTCGAAACTCAGGCCCAGTTGAATGCTATTTTAAGTTCTAAAGTGGATGTAGGACGACGCGTCCGTCAAGCCTATCAAGCATGTGATAAAGACAGCTTGCAACAAATTGCTAGAGAAGAACTGCCAAAACTCAGAAGTGAGATTGAAAACTTCCACAAGCTCTTTAGCCAACAATGGCTAAAAGAGAACAAGGTCTTTGGCTTGGATACCGTAGACATTCGTATGGGTGGACTCTTGCAGCGGATCAAACGAGCAGAAAGTCGTATCGAGGCTTATTTGGCTGGTCAAATTGTCCGCATCGAAGAACTAGAAGTAGACATCTTGCCATTTAATGATTTCTACGCAGACAAGGACTTTGCAGCGACGACAGCCAACCAGTGGCACACCATTGCGACAGCTTCGACCATTTATACGACCTAGAAATTGATCACAGATAGCCAAACATCTCCTTTTAAATAAATGGAGATGTTTTTGATTTGGAGGTTGGGAAGGAGTATAATGAAGGTATAATACTCTTCTAAAATCAGATTCAAACCACGTCAGCTTCGCCTTGCCGTACTCAAGTACAGCCTGCGGCTCGCTTCCTAGTTTGCTCTTTGATTTTCATTGAGTATAAGGATAGTTTGGAGGTTTGATCATGAAAAAGCTACTACTAGTCCTAGATGCGAGTGTGCTAGTTTTATCTGCTTGCCACAAGGCGACAGAAGATAGCGTAACTAGTCAGTCAACATCAAGAGAGCAACAAACCAAGGAAGTAACCAACTATTTTCATTACCTAGCGGATTTCTATCAAAAGGCTCTTGCGCACGAAAAAGAAGCCAAAGATACAAGTGTTCAATCACCCGTGTCTGCTACCGTTGTAGCTATGGAAGAACTCCAGCAATCTAATCCGACTGACCAAGCCTTGATTATGAAGAACTACTCGGATTTTCAGAAGCTAATCCAATACAAGACTGAAAAGTGGCAGGAAGAGTTTGCAAGCTGGGCTGCTTCTATGGGACAGTCCTATTATAGACTAGAGCATAGAAACTTTGATGAAAAAAATGAATTCATCAAAAAATTAGAAACAACGACTGTTTCTCAGAAAAGAGTCATATGGAATATTTTCGGGGTATCCAGTGACAATGCCTATGATTACTTGGTTTTGGATGCCTACTATGACGATCAGGACAAACATTTCTACTTATTTACACTGAAGGATGGGCAAGCGCAGGTTTTGTATGCTGATAAGACACTAGAAACTATCAGTGCTGCGAATTTTGAAGAGACTGAAAACACAGATTTAGCGCAAGGTTTTAAGGAATTTCTCTTAAAAACGGGCGTATCTACAGATGATGAGCCAGATACAGACTATAGTGCTCTAACAGACAAGATAAAAATAGCCATGGAATCCTATTCAGATAGTAAAGGTGAAAAATTTAAGTCGACTAACCTAGCAACATATGGTCGTTATTATGGGCTTGCAGTCCCAGATCAGATTATGCAATTTGGGCAAGTGGATGGAGATCATTATACTTTTAAATGGCATGACTATATTGCTGGTGTTGGTGAAAAACGGTTTGAAATCTTAGCCTGCTATCTGAATGAAGCAGGGACAGAGGTGATTCTATTTGGATACAAAGATGGTCGCCCTACTATTTTACATACTGAGGGGCAACCGGAGATTGAGAAAAACGAAGCAGGTACCATTATAAATGCCCAGGTTCATTTTGTTAGTTTTCACCAACCGATATTGGAAGGAGTTTTCAATTAGTAGAGATGGGCAACTCCTCTTGCAAGCAAGACGTTTCTCGTGAAACATCCTTCTTATAAAAAAAGTTCTCCACATAAAAATAATTTGTGGAGTTTTTTTCTATAATTAGTAGTTTAAACTATCCTTAAAATAAGAGTATACTATTTTTTTGTAAACGTTATCAAGATCTAAAAATTGTGAGATTATTAAGTTTTTAGAAAAAAATAAAAAGGAGGAAATTATGAACAAGTTTTCAAAAAAACTTTGAGAGATAATTGATTTTTCTCTTAATGGTTTCTACCAGGGACACTTTGGTTGATCTTATTCTTCTACATCCCAGTATTTGGAAATGTGGTTGCCTTCAAAGATTACCATATGACTGGTGAAGGATTCGTCCACAGTATTATAAATAGTAAATGGGTTGGACTAGATAACTTTCAAGTTCTTGTTTAGTTCGAAAAGATGCCTTTTGTTATCACTCGAAATACTGTTCTTTACAACCTTGGCTTTATCTTTATCGGTTTGATTGTATCGGTTGGTATTGCCATTATCCTTAGTGAACTTCGCTCTAAGCAAATGGTTAAAATCTACCAAACATCTATGTTGTTCCCTTACTTCTTATCTTGGGTTATCATCAGTTTCTTTACAGATGCTTTCTAAACATCGATAAAGGGGTCATCAACCACGCCTTGGAAGCTCTTGGCATGAAGGGAATTAACTTCTACGCTGACATCAGTATCTGGCCTTATCTTCTCCTTTTCCTAGGTATTTGGAAAGGCTTTGGATACAGTAGTGTTATGTACTATGCAACAATCATGGGTATTGATCCAACCTACTACGAAGCAGCAACAGTGGACGGTGCTAGCAAATGGCAACGTATCCGCAACGTAACCATCCCTCAGTTAACACCACTTGTGACAGTATTGACCATCCTTGCAGTCGGAAACATCTTCCGTGCTGACTTCGGTCTCTTCTACCAAATCCCTCACAATGCTGGTCAGCTCTATAGTGTAACAAACGTATTGGACGTCTATGTCTTTAACGGTTTGACTCAGACAGCAGATATCGGTATGGCTTCAGCAGCAGGTCTCTACCAGTCAGTCGTTGGTTTGATTTTGGTTATCCTATCAAACTTACTAGCACGACGTGTAGATCCTAACTCAGCCCTATTCTAGAAAGGAGGAGCATATGGCAAAAAAAGTTCAAAAAGCAAAAATTGATAATGTTGGCATACACTCCTTCAGCAAGAAAGCAGATATCTTCTTTAGTATCATATCTGGTTTGCTAGCCTTCTCTTGTATCTTGCCTTTCATCTTTGTTATCATTATCTCAATTACAAATGAGAAGAGTATCATTCAACATGGATATAGCTTCTTCCCATCACAATTTGGATTAGATGGTTTTGAGTTTTTGACTCAGTTCAAAGATAAGATTTTACAAGCGCTCTTTGTTTCAGTATTTGTAACAGTAGTTGGGACATTGACAAACGTCTTTATCACGACAACTTACGCCTATGCCATCTCACGTTCAACATTTAAGTATCGTAAATTCTTTACAATCTTCGCTCTTCTCAGTATGTTGTTCAACGCTGGTTTGGTACCAGGCTATATCGTAGTGACTCAATTGCTTCACCTTGGTGATACTATTTGGGCCTTGATCGTTCCGATGCTTCTATCACCATTCAACATCATGTTGATGCGTTCCTTCTTCAAGAAGACCATCCCAGAAGCAATCCTCGAATCAGCTCGTATCGATGGAGCTAGTGAAGCTCGTATCTTCTTCCAAATCTGCTTGCCGCTCTCACTACCAGGTATCGCAACGATTACACTATTGACAGCGCTTGGATTCTGGAATGACTGGTTTAACGCCCTTCTTTACATCAAGAGTGATAACTTGTATCCATTGCAATATTTGCTCATGCAAATCCAAAACAACATGGATTACATTGCCAAGTCAGTTGGTATGTCAGGACAACTTGCAGTTGCCCTACCAAAGGAAACAGGTCGTATGGCCATGGTTGTAGTTGCAACCCTACCTATTGCGATTCTCTATCCATTCTTCCAACGCTACTTTGTAAAAGGTTTGACTATCGGTGGTGTTAAAGAATAAGGAAATCTGAGAAACCATGTTTCTCCCCTAACCTTGATTTTTCTGGCTAAGAAAAATCAACAATCTCAACTTGTTAATAACTTTAAAAATAAAAAAGGAGTTTTTATAATGAAAAACTGGAAAAAAATATGCTTTTGCATCTGCTAGCCTTGTAGCTTTTAGCTGCTAGCCTTGCTGCTTGTGGAAAACCTTAAAGGAAACAGCCAAAAAGCTGCTGACTCAGCATCAGGTGACAAAACTGTTATCAAAATGTACCAAATCGGTGACAAACCAGATAACTTGGATGAATTGCTAGAAAATGCAAACAAAATCATCGAAGAAAAAGTTGGTGCTAAATTGGATATCCAATACCTTGGTTGGGGTGACTACGGTAAGAAAATGTCAGTTATCACTTCATCAGGTGAAAACTATGATATCGCATTTGCAGATAACTACGTCGTAAACGCTCAAAAAGGTGCTTATGCTGACTTGACAGAATTGTACAAGAAAGAAGGAGCTGACCTTTACAAAGCTCTTGACCCAGCTTACATCAAAGGTAACACTGTAAACGGTAAAATCTATTCAGTTCCAGTTGCAGCTAACGTTGCATCTTCACAAAACTTTGCCTTTCAACGGCCCACTTCTTGAAAAATATGGAATCGATATCTCAGGTGTAACTTCATACGAAACACTTGAACCAGTATTGAAACAAATCAAAGAAAAAGCTCCAGACGTAATGCCATTCGCTGTTGGTAAAAAAACTTTATCCCATCAGAAAACTTTTGACTACCCAGTTGCAAAACGGACTTCCATTCGTCATCGACCTCGAAGGCGACACTACTAAGATCGTTAACCGTTACGAAGTTCCTCGTTTCGTAGAACACTTGAAGACTCTTCACAAATTCTATGAAGCAGGATACATTCCAAAAGACGTAGCAACTAGCGATACTTCATATGACCTTACTCAAGATACTTGGTTTGTTCGTGAAGAAACAGTAGGACCAGCTGACTACGGTAGTAGCTTGCTTTTCTCGTGTTGCTAACAGAGACATCCAAATCAAAACCATTTACTAACTTCATCAAGAAAAACCAAACAACTCAAGTTGCAAACTTTGTAATCTCAAACAACTCTAAGAACAAAGAAAAAGCAATGGAAGTGTTGAACCTCTTGAACACTAACCCAGAACTCTTGAACGGACTTGTTTATGGACCAGAAGGCAAGAACTGGGAAAAAGTTGCAGGTAAAGAAAACCGTGTTAAAGTCCTTGATGGATACAAAGGAAACACTCACATGTCAGGATGGAACACTGGTAACAACTGGATCCTTTACATCAACGAAAACGTTACAGATGAACAAATTGCACAATCTAAGAAAGACTTGGAAACTGCAAAAGAATCTCCAGCGCTTGGATTCATCTTCAATACTGACAACGTGAAATCTGAAATCTCAGCTATCACTAACACTATGCAACAATTCGATACAGCTATCAACACTGGTACTGTAGACCCAGAAAAAGCTATTCCAGAATTGATGGAAAAACTTAAATCTGAAGGTGCTTACCAAAAAGTATTGGATGAAATGCAAAAACAATACGACGAATTCTTGAAAAGCAAAATAATCGCAAGAACAATTGATTTCGTGTATTCATTCCTAAAAAGAGCGATCACTGCCTTGTCTGGTTTTTCCAGACGGGTGGTGATTCTTTTTAAAGTATTTACATATAATTATCTGTATTTTAGAAATCAGATATTTGCTCTTACATATAACGTTGGACACAGACATATGAAAAAATACCATCTACTCTTTAAAATCAGTGCAATCTTATCCTACTTATTTTTCGTATATGGACTTTCTCAGCTAACACTTGTGGTCCAAAATTACTGGCAATTTTCTTCTCAGATTGGGAATTTTTTCTGGATTAAAAATCTTATCAGTCTTGTCTTTATTGGCCTCATGATATGGATTTTAGTCAAGACAGGACATGGCTACCTTTTTGTTATTCCAAAGAAAAAATGGCTATGGTATACAGTTTTGACGGTTTTCGTAACTGTACTTTGCATATCTTTTAATTTTCAAACGGCAAGACATGTACAGTCAACCTCTGAAGGCTGGGCTGTACTAATCGGCTATAGTGAGACAAATTTTGCCGAGTTGGGTCTCTACCTGACCTTATTTTTCCTAGGGCCTCTGATGGAAGAGTTGATTTATAGGGGTTTGTTCCAACACGCCTTCTTTAAAGATTCGAAGCTTGGACTTGACCTGATTCTTCCTTCGGTTTTGTTTGCTCTTCCTCACTTTTTCTAGCTTTCCAAATTTCTTAGATATTCTTGTTTTTTCGACATTTGGAGTATGTTGTGCTGGATTAACTCGTTATACCAAGAGTATCTATCCTAGCTATGCAGTCCATGTGATGAATAATATCGTAGCAACCTTACCATTTTTGTTAACCTTTCTTCACCGAATATTTAGTTAAAACAAGATCTGAAAATGGTCTTGTTTTCAATTTTCAGTCAAATAAATTGCATTCGCTTTCTTGGGGGAGTATACTGGTATAGTTGAATGAAAAATTCTGATAATTTAATCTTAGAAAAGAGAATCAATCTATGTCAAAAAGATATTCGAGTTTTACTTTACTATAAATATGTTCCCATCGAAAACGCAGAACAATTTGCTGCAGACCACTTGGCTTTCTGTAAGTCAATCGGCCTCAAGGGTCGTATCCTAGTGGCTGACGAAGGGATCAACGGAACTGTTTCTGGTGACTACGAGACAACGCAAAAATACATGGACTATGTTCACAGCCTTCCAGGTATGGAAGACCTCTGGTTCAAGATTGACGAAGAAAAGTGAGCAAGCCTTCAAGAAGATGTTTGTTCGCTACAAAAAGGAAATCGTCCACCTTGGTTTAGAGGATGAAAACTTTGACAACGACATCGATCCACTTGAGACAACAGGTGCTTACTTGTCTCCAAAAGAATTTAAAGAAGCTCTTCTAGACGAAGATACAGTTGTCCTTGATACTCGTAATGACTATGAGTACGATCTTGGTCACTTCCGTGGGGCTATTCGTCCAGATATCCGCAACTTCCGTGAGTTGCCACAATGGGTCCGTGATAACAAGGAAAAATTCATGGACAAACGTGTCGTAGTTTACTGTACAGGTGGAGTCCGCTGTGAGAAATTCTCTGGTTGGATGGTTCGTGAAGGCTACAAAGATGTCGGTCAATTGCATGGAGGAATCGCCACTTATGGTAAAGATCCAGAAGTTCAAGGGGAACTTTGGGATGGGAAAATGTATGTCTTTGACGAGCGTATTGCAGTCGATGTCAACCATGTCAATCCAACCATCGTAGGGAAAGATTGGTTTGATGGAACACCATGTGAACGCTATGTCAACTGTGGAAATCCATTCTGTAACCGTCGTATCTTGGCATCAGAAGACAACGAAGATAAATATCTCCGTGGTTGTTCACACGAGTGCCGTGTTCACCCACGTAATCGCTATGTTTTAGAACATGAATTGACACAAGATCAAGTCATCGAGCGTTTAGCAGCGATTGGTGAGAACTTGGATCATTCTGAAGTTGTATAAAAGTAGGACAGTCCTGACGGGCTGTTTTTCTATGCTTTTGACTAAAAATCTTAAATTTGTTTCTGCATCTTTCAGGAAAATGGTGTATACTATATGTAAACGATTTCAAAGGAGACCATTTATGGTGAAGACATTTTTTATTCCAAATAAACAAAGTATTTTAGGACAACAGGAGATTTTAACAGCTAAGTCAGTCTTGGCCCTAGTAGATGGCTTAGAGTCACATAGTTATGATGCTGTCTATCTTCGTCAACCCCTCAATCGTCTTGAGTATATCGAGTGTGGAATCGTAGGCAAGTCTCAATTTCTCTTTAAAGTTCGTTATGTAGATGCTCAAAAAGGCTATCAAGTAATCATTCCTGACTTGATTACAAGAGCTGACTGGGAGATTGTAGAAGGGCTCTTGCGGGCTTTGTCTAGCAAGGTTGGTGAAGCAGTTGAAGGCTTGGCAGACTTTGATTTGGAAAACTATTTCCAAGAAACTGTTAAGAAACTATCTAGCTGATAAGGCTGCTCGTTTGGCCTTTTGCCAAGGAATTCTATCAACTATTTACTTTGATAAGAAGGATTTAGAAAGTTTCCTAGAAGAAGATGGACTGGCACGTTTTGAAGAATTAGTTAAGAGGGTTCAAGAGTCAGATGCTTATCCTGCAAGTGCTAAATTCTACCCAGATAGTGAGGGTAAGGTTCATGGAATCTACCATCTGGCTCAAGGAGTAAAGACTATTTTGCCAAAAGGTCCTGTTGTTCCTGTGCCTTATGTTGAGCAGTTGGTGGAAAGGAGCTTGTCTGGGAGATTGACCTGGTAAAAATCTCTGGAGATGGTTCTAAGCCTGAAGACTATGAAGCTGTAGCTAGACTGGATTACCAAGCCTTTTTAGAAGTTCTTCCAAAGGAACTTTGTCAGGATTTGGATGCCAACCAAAGTAGAGGTAGGACCAGTTTTAGGAGAAGATTTTGAAGCTTTAGTAAAATAGATAAATAAAGGAATCTGTGACAAAAAGTTTCTATAAAGTTAAAAAGCGATAAGATTAGTTTTCGATTATCAGAATTCTGTCTTGTTCGCTTTTTTTGTTTTTAAAATTTTATAGTAATGATCCTCTAAAGCTAATATCTTTCTATCTCGCTACCTTTATCTTACATAAAAGCTAGGATTCGTAGATATTCAAAAACCAGAGTCATTTCTGCTAGGAAGAAGAGAAATAGGATACCACCGTTAACTAGAAATGCTAAGAGAAGGCGATAGAAGGAGTCAGTTTGGCTATCTTTACTTGGTCTTGAGATGGTATAGAGGTTGGCAAGTAGCACCAGACCCAATGACTAATGAGGCAGAGAAGAGCCGCAAAACGTAGACTATTAAAGAAGGCAAAGAAACTCGCGATACCCGTGAGCAGGATAGGAAGGGCGAAGAGTCTGCTGTACTCTTGCAAGGCTTTTTCCAGTGTCCAGTCATTGTCCTGATTGACAAAACGTTTAACCACGAATCCACCCATAAGGATAGAAAAGAAGAATAAGCTTGTCGCTACCAAGATGGAGAAGATAGAAAAGAGATTCAGTGAAGGGAACTGCTCGACGGCATGAGAGTTGATAGCCGCCATATGGCCGTAGTAGTCATGCTTGATATGATAAATCGCACAGAAGAAACTAAGAGCAGAAAAGATAGTTAGGAGTGCAAAGGCATTATAACTATGTTTTTTATCTGTATCAATGCTTGCTGTCGGCTCTTTCAGAGCACCTAGTAGCCAAACCCACTGATCAGCCAGTTCTTCTTTGAAAACTGCAAATACTGCTGTTTTTGTAGATGCAGAATCTGGTAAAAATGGGCTTTCCAAAGACTTGCTAGTCAAAGATTGACTTTTTTTTCTGAGAAGCTTCTCTTAACAGGTTCTTCTGACTCGTCTATCTTTTTCTGATTTTTTTCAGCGAGCTCTTCAGTCTCTACAGTTTCCTCACTCAGTTTCCTTGTATCTTCTGGGATTGGCTTGAGGATTTTCCTCAACTACTGGCGCCTCTTCTCTTGTCTCTGCATCTTCTTCAAGGAGAACTGAGTCGGATGGGCTTTCTTTTTATCATTGTTGGCTGTTTTTCTCGAAATCAGCACTTTCAAACCATTCTTGAGTCATGATGAGACCTCCCTTTTTTTGATTAGTAACTTTTTTTTATTCATGATGTCTATAAGAAGGCGAGCGAACATCCTCTTTATGGTAGATTGATGTCTTGACTCAGCTTTTTTGCGACAAGTAAATCTTGTGTATCTTTTTTTCTCTGATTTTGTAAGGGATTTCGAGAATGCTTCATCTTCCTTGTTTTTCCCTCGTTTGGATGTATATCGTCTGTCCCGACTACGATGATAGATGGAACCATGGTCAGAAGAAAAGTTCAACATTGATTCTCTCAAGTTCTTTTTTTAGCTAGCTTTGATGACCATATCTTTTTCTGACTCTAGCTCCACCTTACCATGTACTTGAATATCCTCAGCAGAGATATGTTCATGATCTGCTTGGATACGGCTATCTGTTAGACTGGTTTCAAATACATTGACAATTCCAGCTGTGATCAGTTGGCTATTTTTAATCTCGCTATCAGTGATACGAAGGAGATAGCCATTTGACAGAATCTTGGCATTGCTGAGTTTTGCATTGGCAATTGAAAGGATACGATGGTTTACCTGGGCAGTTAGATTTTTTAATTCTCTTTCTCTTGGTAATGAGAGAACAACTTCATCATTGCGGCTAGAAATTCCGCTTGCGATAAAGAGGATACCTTCGATACTAGAACCTATAGAGCGACGTGTAGTTGATTTGGTATCAGTTATTTCAAGACTTTTCTCTTTGATAGAGTGTTGAAGATTTTCTTTTTCAGAGATGGTCGGGTGATACTGAAGGTGAATCTTATCATCGTTTGACTCCGTAATGACGAGCGAATGTTCTTTCAGTGAGATGTTAAGGTTTTCGATATCTTGATCAAAAACGAGTTCTTCCATTCGACTTTCAAATACTGGATTTTTGAGACATTGTAAGGAGGCTTCTGACTCCGTCTGTTTGGATGCCGATGATCATCATGGAAAAACCAATGATACTGGTAACAACACCAAAGATAAGAAATCCTTTTGTCCATTTACGCATGTCTTTCACCTCTCTTTCCTCTATTAAGAATCCATTGGATGAGTCGAAGGACTAGTAATCCAAAGAAACGTGCTACATAGGAAGTCGCTAGTAAGACTAGAGACGAAGCTCCGATCGCTAGTAAACCTCCACCAAAAATCAGTATAAAAGCAGATGTCGATTCAGCCAGAACGTAGAAGCTTTCAAATAGGAGAACGCCTCCTAGGATTAGTCCAGCTACTGATACAGCAAAGAAGGCTATAAGTACGCTGACAGCGGCGATAAAAATGCCGATGATAGACATGAGAAGAGCAATTCCGACCGGAATTCCGATAGGAGCTGCAAGAAGGGCTAGTAGAGCGATGCGTAAAATATGGCGGTCGTTCTTACTGGAATTTTTCTTCGTTGATCTTTCTTATCAAGAAGTGTGGTCAGGATGTCATGGGCAGCTTCTTTTGGACTTCCCAGGCTAGCGATAAGCTCCTCCTCACCTTCTGGACCCAGCATCATCAAAGAGTTCTTTGAAGTAATCCATGGCTTCGATGCGATCAGATTGAGGAAGCTTCATCAGATAGGCTTCAAGCTGATTCAAATATTCAGTTCTTGTCATGGCGAATGCTCCCTTCTATGATGCCATTGATGGTGTCAGTGTAGAGTGTCCACTCTTCTCTGAGTACAAATAGTTGCTCCTCCCCAATCTCTGTCAAGGAGTAGTACTTCCGCATCCGACCTTGATATTCGCGAGAGTATGTAGTCAGATAGCGGTTGGTATCCAGTTTTTTCAAGATGGGGTAGAGGGTAGATTCCTTTGAATTTTGGCAATGAGTTTAATGGTTTGGCTAATCTCATAACCATAGGAATCCCTTGTTCTAGGATGGCCAAGATGAGAAATTCAATCAAAGCCGCTGATGTTGGAAAAATACATGGGGCACCTCCTTTTTTTAGTATGTAAAAAAATTTTATATATAATTATTCTACACATACATCATACATCTAAATTTGTAAGCCCTGTCAAGTAATATGTGTAAAAATTTTTATATAAAAAAATCTTCTAGTAAAAACTAGAAGATTAGAGGATTTTTTTCTGAGAACTATTATCTGAATTTTTATCGTAGATTTTTTTATACTTTGATATCATTATCCAAATAGTTTCAGTAAAGGAGTTACATATTCTGGATTTGGAAACTTAGGATCCGAAAAATAACCTTCTCAATTTGAATTGAATTTTTCTCGTTCTACATAAAGTTTACCTAATCCCAGAGTTTCTTTATCAATTTTTGATTTTCATCGTTACTTGGGTCTAGATTAGCATAGCGTAAGATGCGAAGTTCGTTTTTCATATTTGTAATCTACAGATTTAAATAAGTAGCGAATTTCTTCGATACATTTCAGAAATAGCATTTTGATAGTTCTCCTCCGTGACTTTTTGAACCGATATCTAGTTTTTCTTTTAAACTATTCAACAATTTTTCTAATTCTTCTATTTCCGACTTCTCAAATAGTTCAGTTCGTTCTAGTTTTTAAATTTTCCTTTATATGCTTAACATAGGCAATTCGGTAGAGATAATCACGATTCCCTTTTGAATCACTAGCTTTTTCTACAGAATTCGGTTCAGTTCCTTCATCATTAACAGTATCGACTGAATTTTCGCTTTCACTCCGAGAGATAGATTTTTCAAAACCACTATTTAATTCAGATTTCAGTAAATACATCTTATCAGAGAATTCTAAAAATGTTTTTCTTGACGCCACGAAACATCATTGAAGGAAGTAAATCTAGAAAAATCCTCTTCACGAAGTACTAGACAAACACCTTTGGCATCATCACCATACTGGGACCACATGGCCAGATCATCCGTTTTGTTTGTAAAACTCATTAAAAACCATGAGCTTGGTTCTAAGATATCTCGTCTATCTAAACCTAATATCTTTTCTATGACGATTCCTTCTTCAGGATCATTCATATAATTAGCATTATACAAGCGAGTTTTCCCAGATACCGAAAAAGTACTTTTCTTCTTTTCATTCTCCTCTTGATCTAACATAATTTGGAGAGTGCTTCCTTGGTGTAGTGACCGAATTTAAGCATCTGATTTTTTTATCTTCGTCTTTTAGCCCAAGTTGATACTTGATTTTTTGAACAAGTTGATAAATAGATAGCAAGTTCTTTAGTTCACTCGAGTCTTCTTTATAACGTTTTACCCATGTTTGTAAAATAGCATATTTAGTATTCTTTAAAAGACCTTCTTTTTAGGATAAAGTTGAATAGCTTGTACTCTCTCTATAACAAACATTATCATCATGAAAAAAATAGATCATCAAAATTTTTGTAACATAAATTTGGAGAACTGTTCATAGAGTTTTTTAATTATTTTTGTGGTTTGCAGACGTTCACTTAACTCTGTTTGGTGTTCAAATAAGCTTGCTAAGACCGTGCTATATATAGTCAATTGAACCTAAAACAGTACATAATGTGGTATAATCTTCTTATGGCATATTCAATAGATTTTCGTAAAAAAGTTCTCTCCTATTGTGAGCGAACAGGTAGTATAACAGAAGCATCACACATTTTCCAAATCTCACGTAATACCATTTATGGCTGGTTAAAGCTAAAAGAGAAAACAGGAGAATTAAACCATCAAGTAAAAGGAACAAAACCAAGAAAAGTTGATAGAGATAGACTCAAAAACTATCTTACTGACAATCCAGATGCTTATTTGACTGAGATAGCTGCTGAATTTGACTGTCATCCAACTACTATCCACTATGCTCTTAAAGCTATGGGCTACACTCGAAAAAAAAGAACCACACCTACTTTGAACAAGACCCAGGAAAAGTAGCCTTATTTCTTAAAAATTTTAATAGTTTAAAGCATCTAGCACCTGTTTATATTGATGAAACAGGATTCGATACTTATTTTTATCGAGAATATGGTCGCTCATTAAAAGGTCAGTTAATAAGAGGTAAAGTATATGGAAGAAGATATCAGAGGATTTCTTTGGTTGCAGGGCTAACAAATGGTGAGTTAATCGCTCCAATGACTTACGAAGAAACAATGACGAGCGACTTTTTTGAAGCTTGGTTTCAGAAGTTTCTCTTACCAACATTAAACACACCATCAGTTATTATTATGGATAATGCAAGATTCCATAGAATGGGTAAGCTAGAGCTCTTATGTGAAGAATTTGGGCATAAACTTTTACCACTTCCTCCCTACTCACCTGAGTACAATCCTATTGAGAAAACATGGGCCCATATCAAAAAGCATCTCAAAAAGGTATTGCCAAGTTGTAGTACTTTTTTCGAGGCTCTTTTGTCTTGTTCTTGTTTCAATTGACTATATAAAAGCAATTTCTTCGGATTTTGGAAATTTTTGCTGCAATTTTTCTAATTTCTCGACAGTAGCCTCGATTTTTCTTTAACTCGGTCTGCTTGATTAATAAAACGAACAAAAATCTAGCATACTGTAAAGCTATGTCATGCGATTCAAGGAATTTTTGCTGCAATTCCTGTAATTTCTCAGCAGTAGTCTCCAGTTCGTCCAATACGGTCTGCTCGAACGATAAAAGGAGCAAAGTCCTAGCAAATGCTTCTGCTATATCATGTGATTCAGGGAATTTTTGTTGCAAATTCTCTAATTTTTCAGCAGTAGTCTCTAGTTCCTTTAACTTAGTCTGCTTATTTGATAAATTAAATAAAACCAGGGCATACGGCAAAGCTATATCATGTGATTCAGGGAATTTTTGTTGCAAATTCTCTAATTTTTCAGCAACAATCTCAAGTTTATTCAACACAGTCTGTTTGCTTGATAAAATGAACAAAAACCTAGCATAGTGCAAAGCTAAATCATGCGATTCAAGGAATTGTTGCTGCAATTCTTGTAATTTCTCAACAGTAGCCTCCCGTTCCTTCAACGCAGTCTGCTCGATTGATAAATTAGCTAAAATCTTAGCATACTGCAAAGATAAATCATGCGATTCAGGGAATTTTTGCTGTAATTCCTGTAATTTCTCAACAGTAGCTTCGAGTTCCTTCAACACAGTCTGCTCGATTGATAAATTAACTAAAATCTTAGCATAGTGCAAAGCTATATCATGCGATTCAGGAAATTTTTGCTGCAATCTCTGTAATTTCTCGACAGTAGCTTCGAGTTCTTTTAATACAGACTGCTTGCTTGATAAAATGAACAAAAACCTAGCATAGTGCAAAGCTATATCATTCGATTTAGGGAATTTTTGTTGCAAATTCTCTAATTTTTCAGCAGTAGTCTCTAGTTCCTTCAATACAGTCTGCTCGAATGATAAAAGGAGCAAAGTCCCAGCTAATGCTTCTGCTATATCATGTGATTCAGGGAATTTTTGTTGCAAATTCTCTAATTTTTTAGCAGTAGTCTCCAGTTCCTTCAACACAGTCTGCTTGGTAGATAAAATGAGCAAAATCCTGGCATACTGCAAAGCAATCTCTTCAGATTCTGGAAATTTCTCATAAATTATTCTTGCCTTTTCTGCTAGATCTTCACAGGCAGTCTTATCTGTCTGGTCTGCTGATAAGTCAACTAATCTATCTACCTCTGCTATACTTTGTTCCAAATTGTATTTCTGTTCATCCATACTATGCCCTCACTTTGAAATAGTAATTATTGCTAGTTCAAACTAATCTGCCTTTTCGTTTCATAATTAGTTTCTACATATTTTATTATATCAAAAACCATATTTTTTTCTCCTAGTATATGTATGATGCTTTTTAAACATATACTCATATAAAAAAACCAGACTCAGTCTGGCTTGAAAAGTGTGTTTATCTGTGGTAAATTCCAAAAACTTTTTAGAGGATTTTCTTAGTTTTATCTACCATAAAGAGGGCGATTGTCATGATGATATCAATTACTAGAAGAATCAGTACCGCTGGAACCCAAGATTGGAACATGTTAAAACTGTAACCAAAGAGAGTTGGTCCAAAGGCTGCCAGAATGTAGCCACCTGTCTGGGCAAGCCCAGATAATTGGGCAGTTTTTTCAGGAGAGCTTGTTTTGATGGAGAAGCAAACCATGAGGTAAGGGAAAAGAGCGCTACAAGCAGTACCAATCAAGAGATGCGCTACTAACCAGTAAAGGAAACTATTGCTTGGGTATAAAAGCATGGCAATTCCTACCATACCAGCCAGAGAGATGACTGTTAACATGATTTGACGGTGACGATTGGACAAACGAGTTGTGAGACTTGGAATGGTCATCGAGAAGGGGATACTAATCAGTGAAAAGATAGAAGCCAGAAGACCAGCGTCCGTATGAGCTAGCCCTGCACTGATGGCCATGGTTGGTAACCAGGTCATACTGGTATAGAAGAGTAAGGACTGTAGTCCACCGAAGACAATAATAGCCCAAACTTGCTTGCTTTTTAGGATATTCTCTTTTTCTTTTTTCTCTTCATGCCTTTCTAGGAAATGATTGTGGCCATGGTTGGGGAACCAGACGAATAAGGTTAGTAGGCAGACCAAGGATAGGCAGAGAATCAAGCCCTTCCAAGATGTTGCCTGAGTAATTGGGACAGATAGATAAGAGGCTAGTGCTGTCGCGATTCCCATAGTCGTCACATAAACCGTTGTCAGGAAGCTAATCTTTTGTGGGTAGTTTGCCTGAATCATACTAGGAAGAAGCACGTTAAAAATAGCGATACTTGCTCCGATGAGTAAGGTTCCCAGATAGAGAAGGGGAAGATTGAAGATTCGAATCACTGAACCCACAGTCAAGACGATAAGACTATAGGTGAAAAGGTGCTCGAGTCCAATTTTTTGAGCCAAACGAGTCGCAAAAGAGGAGAAGAGTGCAAACATCAAGAGAGGGAGACTGGTCAAAACACCAAGTGAACTAACTTCCACGCCTAAACCTTGGGCAATATCTCCCAAAACAGTTGGTAAAGCTGTGAAAGGAGCTCTCAAGACCGCTCCGATTAAGATAATTCCTAGAATAAAAAAAGAGTGATCGTTTTTTCATGTGAACCTCAGTAAGCTGATTTTTGATAACAGCTTATTTTTAATTTTTCCTAAAGATGTCAAGTTGACCTGACGTGATTCGCTACGTAGCCGATAGAAATCATAGAAAATAAGGACAATATATTTACTAGTTTTTTTCTGGGATTCAAATAAAAATAGGAAAGTCTGAAAAATTGTGATAAAATAGTGAAAGAAAATATATACATTGGAGAAAAACTGTGTCTGAAAATAGGAAATTTAGCGTCTTGATGTCAGTCTATATCAAAGAAAATCCTGTCTTTTTAGAAGAGGCTGTAAAAAGTATCTTACATCAAACGCTCAAACCTAGTGAAGTGGTTATCGTTGAAGATGGTCTGCTGACACCTGAACTATATCAAGTGTTGGAAAAGTTGGCAGCACAGTCAAGTATTCCAATCAAACGTTGTCCACTGGAGCAAAACCGTGGCTTGGGCTTGGCACTACAGTACGGTGTCTTACAGTGCCAATATGACGTCATTGCTCGTATGGATACAGATGATATTGCTGTCGAAGATCGTTTCGAACAACAGTTTGATTTGATGGAAAAGGAAAACTTGGACTTGCTGGGAGGTCATATCGCAGAATTTATTGACCAACCTGATGAAATCGTGTCCTATCGTCGCGTTCCTATCAAGCACGAAGAGATTGTCGCCTACCAACGTATGAGAAGTGCCTTTAATCATATGACAGTTATGTTTAAAAAAGAGATGGTTCTCAAGGCAGGTAACTACGAAGATGGGCTCTATATGGAAGACGATTTGCTTTGGCTTAATATGATTAGCGCTGGTGCTCGGACTGGAAATGTGGATCAGATTCTTTGTAAGGTTCGCGTGGGAGCGGGGATGTTTGAACGCCGTGGTGGCCTTCGCTATTTTAAACTCTATCGCCAAGCACGTCAAAGAATGCACACGCGTGGACAGATTTCTTATGGCGAGTATCTGAAAAGTGTTTTAATCCAAGTTGTCGTTGCCCTCTGTCCAGGATTTGTCCGACAGTTTATATTTTTAAAACTATTGAGAAAAAGCAAATAGCTAATCAGTTAAAAAAACGTCTTGTAATTACTAGAAAATGTGATTTTGTGTAGGAGGATACCATTCACATGAATAAAAATGACAGATTATGTAATTGATCTGGTTGAAGTGTTAAATAAACAACAAAAAAACAAGTCTTTTTGGGGGGTTTTTGATGCTGCCAGCATGATTTCCTCAATCATTGTTTCTTACATCTTGTTTTTATGGATTGATCAATCCAGCTCCTGTGGACTATGTCATCTATACTAGCTTGACCTTCCTTTTCTATCAAATCATGATTGGATTTTGGGGGTTGAATGCTAGTATCAGCCGTTACAGCAAGATTACGGATTTTATGAAAATCTTTTTTGGCGTGACTGCGAGCAGTGTCTTGTCATATAGTATCTGCTATGCCTTCTTGCCACTTTTTTCAATCCGTTTCATCATTCTCTTTATCTTGTTGAGTACCTTTTTGATTTTATTGCCACGGATTACTTGGCAGTTAATCTACTCTAGACGCAAAAAAGGCAGTGGTGATGGAGAACACCGCCGTACTTTCTTGATTGGTGCTGGTGATGGTGGTGCTCTCTTTATGGATAGTTACCAACATCCAACCAGTGATTTGGAACTTGTCGGTATTTAGATAAGGATGCTAAGAAAAAGGGTCAAAAACTTGGTGGAATCCCTGTTTTAGGCTCTTATGATAGTCTGCCTGAATTAGCCAAACGTCATCAAATCGAACGTGTTATCGTTGCGATTCCGTCTCTTGACCCGTCAGAATATGAGCGTATCTTGCAGATGTGTAATAAGCTGGGTGTCAAGTGTTACAAGATGCCTAAGGTTGAAACAGTTGTTCAGGGACTTCACCAAGCAGGTACTGGGTTCCAAAAAATTGATATCACAGACCTTTTGGGACGTCAGGAAATTCGTCTTGACGAATCGCGTCTGGGAGCAGAACTTACAGGTAAGACGATCTTGGTTACAGGTGCTGGTGGTTCAATTGGTTCTGAAATCTGTCGCCAAGTTAGCCGTTTCAATCCTGAACGCATCGTTTTGCTCGGTCATGGGGAAAACTCAATCTACCTTGTTTATCATGAATTGATTCGTAAGTTCCAAGGGATTGATTATGTGCCAGTTATCGCAGATATTCAAGACTATGACCGTCTGTTGCAAGTCTTTGAGCAGTACAAACCTGCTATTGTTTATCATGCTGCTGCCCACAAGCATGTTCCTATGATGGAGCGCAATCCAAAAGAAGCCTTTAAAAACAATATCCGCGGAACCTACAATGTTGCTAAGGCTGTTGATGAAGCCAAAGTACCTAAGATGGTTATGATTTCGACAGATAAGGCGGTTAATCCACCAAATGTTATGGGGGCAACCAAGCGCGTGGCTGAGTTGATTGTCACTGGCTTTAATCAACGTAGCCAATCAACCTACTGTGCAGTTCGTTTTGGCAATGTTCTTGGTAGCCGTGGTAGTGTGATTCCAGTTTTTGAACGTCAGATTGCTGAAGGTGGTCCTGTCACTGTGACAGACTTCCGCATGACTCGTTACTTTATGACCATTCCAGAAGCTAGCCGTTTGGTTATCCATGCTGGTGCCTACGCCAAAGATGGGGAAGTCTTTATCCTTGATATGGGCAAACCAGTCAAAATTTATGACTTAGCCAAGAAAATGGTGCTTCTAAGTGGACACACTGAGAGCGAAATTCCAATCGTTGAAGTTGGAATCCGTCCAGGTGAAAAACTCTACGAAGAACTCTTGGTATCAACCGAGCTTGTTGATAACCAAGTTATGGATAAGATTTTCGTTGGTAAGGTTAATGTCATGCCTCTAGAAGCCATCGACCAAAAAATTGAAGAGTTTCGAACTCTCAGTGGAGATGAATTGAAGCAAGCCATTATCGCCTTTGCTAATCAAACAACCCACGTTGAATAAAAAAGAAAAACGCATATTATTGAACTGCACCCCAAAAGTTAGACAAAAGAAAATCTAACTTTTGGGGTATTTTTATTATGAAATTAACTTATGATGATAAAGTTCAGATCTATGAACTTAGAAAAACAAGGATATAGCTGAGAAGCTTTCAAATAAATTTGGGATAAACAATTCTAATATTAGGTACATGATTAAATTGATTGATCGTTACGGAATAGAGTTCGTCAAAAAGGAAAAAAATCGTTACTATTCTCCTGATTTAAAACAAGAAATGATTAATAAAGTCTTACATGAAGGCTGGACTAAAGATAGAGTTTCACTTGAATACGGCCTCCCAAGTCGTACGATACTTCTAATTGGCTAGCACAATACAAGAAAAAAACGGGTATACTATTGTTGAGAAAACAAGAGGAGAATACCTAAAATGGGACATAAGCTAAAAAAACGAGACCTGAAGAGATGACAGAATTAGAACATCTTCAAGCAGAAAATGAGTACCTGAGAGCGGAGAATGCCATCCTAAAAAAAGTTGAGAGAACTCCGATTGAAGGAGGAAAAAAGAAAGAAGAAAAAGACAGAAATTGTTCAAGAATTAATCACTGAGTTTTTCGTTAGATATTCTTCTAAAAGCCATTAAACTAGCTCGTTCGACCTACTACTATCACTTGAAACAGCTAGACAAACCAGATAAGGACCAAGAGCTTAAAGCTGAAATTCAATCCATTTTTATCGAACATAAGGGAAATTATGGTTATCGTCGGATTCATTTAGAACTAAGAAATCGTGGTTATCTGGTAAATCATAAAAGAGTTCAACGCTTGATGAAAGTACTCAATTTACAAGCTAAAATGCGACAGAAACGAAAATATTCTTCTCATAAAGGAGACGTTGGCAAGAAAGCAGATAACCTTATTCAACGCCAATTTGAAGCAGCCAAACCAATGGAAAAGTGCTACACAGATGTGACAGAATTTGCCATTCCAGCAAGTACTCAAAAGCTTTACTTATCACCAGTTTTAGATGGCTTTAATAGCGAAATTATCGCCTATAATCTTTCAACTTCACCAAACTTAGAACAAGTGAAAGCTATGTTAAACCAGGCCTTCAGTGAGGAACATTACACAAATACTATTCTCCATAGTGATCAAGGATGGCAATATCAACACGATTTTTATCACAGGTTTTTAGAGAGTAAGGGAATTCAGCCATCTATGTCACGTAAAGGTAACAGCCCAGACAACGGCATGATGGAATCTTTCTTTGGCATTTTGAAAGCGGAAATGTTTTATGGTTACGAGAAGACGTTTAAATCACTTAATCAATTGGAACAAGCTATTGTAAACTATATTGATTATTACAACAACAAACGAATTAAGGTAAAACTAAAAGGACTCAGTCCTGTGCAATACAGAACTAAATCCTTTGAATAAATTAATTGTCTAACTTTTTGGGGGCAGTACATTATCAGGTTTTGAAGAGCCTTGGTAATATGCGTTTTGTTATGTAGAAGCTTGCCTCATTTTCTTCTGGAATGGAGTCGTTGCCTATTGAAAATACTCCAAAACTTCTAAGGGTTTGTGGGCGATATAATCAGGTTGATAGTTTAGCAAGTCTGCTTGCTCGCCAAATCCCCAAGTGACGGCCAATTTTCTGAATGCCAGTTTCTTGGGCACCAATCATATCAAACTTGGTATCTCCGATAATAACGACCGTTTCAGGAGCTAGATGATGGGTTTCCAGAGCCTGACGAATGACATCGGCCTTGTGCAGGGCTTGAGGGCTTGAACCATAGATGCCATCAAAGAAAGTGATCAATCCCAAAATTGTTTAGTCATGTCAACTGCGGTTGGGTGTATTCTTCGTAGTAGTGATATAAAGAGGATAATGCTCAGCTAGTTCTACCAGTAAATCTTTGATATGTGGAAAGAGTTGGGCTTCGTAAACACCCTTTTTCCTTATAATAAGAACGATAGAGCTGGATGGCTTCCTCTATCTGCTCAGCTGGTAAACAACTAGCAAAGCTGGTTTCTAGTGGAGGCCCCATAAAACCTCGAATGGTCTTTGGCACCAGGACTAGAAACTCCCAAGTTGCTCAAAGGTATAGGTGAAACCATTATGGATACCGATAGAACTATCAACTAACGTTCCATCTAAAGTCAAAAAAAGATAGCAGATATAGATGACATTGATTCTCCTCATAATGATGAAATTTATTCGCCGAAGATTTCTTTTTGAAGGCGACGACCTGTAGGTGTGGCAGCGAGCCCCCCTTCAGCAGTTTCACGAAAGGCAGTTGGTAAGCTAGATCCTACTTGATACATGGCGTCAATGACCTCATCAACTGGGAATTTTTTGATTCGATACCAGCCAGAGCCATGTCGGCTGCGATGAAGGCAAAAGCTTGCTCCCATGGCGTTACGCTTGACGCAAGGAACTTCAACCAAACCCTGCAACTGGGGTCGCAAATGAGACCAAGCATGTTTTTTTGATAACGAAGGCGATAGCCTGGCTCGCTTGATAAGGTGTTCCGCCTGCAGCTAGAGTTAGGGCAGCGGTACTCATGGCTGAAGCTGAACCGACTTCGGCCTGGCAGCCACCTTCGGCTCCCGAGATAGAAGCGTTGTTAGCAATCACGAGTCCAAAAGCACCTGCAGCGAATAAGAAAGTCTAGTTGTTGTTCATGAGTTAAATCCAACTTTTTGAATAGCAGCAGTGAGAACGGCTGGAAGGCAGCCTGCACTACCAGCAGTCGGTGTTGCACAGACCAGCCCCATCTTGGCATTGTGTTCATTAACGGCGATAGCGTTACGGGCTGCAGACAAGACAGTGAAGTCTGATAGGGTCTTTCCTTTTTTGATGTAGTGGTCGAGCTTGGCAGCATCTCCACCTGTTAAGCCACTACGAGATTTTTTTTCACTAAGACCAAGCTCAACTGAAGCTTTCATGACTTCAAGGTTGCGTTCCATGAGAAGGAGAACTTCTTCACGTTCACGACCGGTTAGTTCAAACTCGGTCGTAATCATGAGTTCCGCAACATTTCCTTGAAAATCAAGTTCGGCTTGTTGGACTAATTCTTTGATAGAGTAAAACATATTTTCTCCTATTGAAAGAAATTGACATTATGCAAATGAGGAATTTTACGAATCTCTTCGATAGATTCATCACAGTTGCGACTATCAACTTCGATAATCATAATGGCTTTCTCACCAGCTTTTTTTCTCGAGTTACATTCATTTGGGCGATGTTAATGTCAAAGCGAGAGAGGGCCTCTGTTACGTGAGCGATCATACCAGGAACATCCTGATGAACGATGATAATGGTAGGGAGTGTTCATGTTGAGGGATACTGCAAAAGCCATTGAGTTCTGTCACCTGGATGTTACCACCACCGATTGAAATTCCTGTCACACTGATGGTCTTGTGCTCATTCTTAACAGTGATTTTTCGTAGTATTTGGGTGAGGGGCGTTACTGTCTTTCTGGATGGTCCAGACAATTTTTGATGCCACGCTTGTGGGCAATTTCTAAACTATTTGGAATTTCTGGATCATCTGTGTCCATTCCCAAGATTCCAGCGACAAGGGCTAGGTCAGTTCCCGTGTCCCTCGATAGGTTTTTTTGCAAAAAGAATTAAAAAGCTGGAACTCGACCTCGGTTGGAGTATCGTCAAAGATAGAAGAGACGATTTTACCGATACGAACAGCTCCTGCCGTGTGACTACTAGATGGGCCAATCATGACTGGCCCAATGATATCAAAGACAGATTGAAAACGAAGTGATTGCATCTGTTTCCCCTTAAAAAGATTCTTAACTCTATTATATCAAAGATTAGATGCAAGCGCTCAATTCCATGATAAAATATCTAAAATCCCCATAAAGCCTATAAAATCAAGCCTTTTGTAACAAAAAGAGGCTGTTTAAGTGAAATAAAACATAGTCTTGTAACATTTCTACATAAAACCGTCAAGAAACAGTAATAATAGTAGGGTATGATGGAAATATAAGAAAGAAGGAGAATCTTTTAATATGAAATCAACAACTAACAAAATTAAAACAGGACTTGTAGGAGTAGCAGCAGCGCTTGCTTTCCTTGCACCATCACTTACTTTTGCACAAGAAACAACAACTTACACAGTAAAATCAGGTGACACTCTATCAGGAATCGCTGAAAAAAATACAATACAACTGTTGAAAAAAATTGGCAGAAAAAAATAAGATTAAAGATATTCATTTGATCTATGTAGACCAAGTATTGGTGATTGATGGTGAAGAACCAGCAACTGCAACTACTTCAGCTGCGACAGCAGAAGCTCCAGTAGCAGCACCTGCAGCTACTGAAACAACAACTTATGAAGCACCAGCAGCAAGCGTAACTGTTGCAGAAGAAACTGTTGCTAAACAGAAACTTCAGCATCAACTTCAACTGTAAACGGATCTGAAGCAGAAGCTAAAGAATGGATCGCTCAAAAAGAATCAGGCGGTAGCTACACAGCTACAAACGGACGTTACATCGGACGTTACCAATTGACAGATTCATACTTGAACGGTGACTACTCAGCAGAAAAACCAAGAACGTGTAGCAGATGCTTATGTAGCAGGACGTTACGGTTCATGGACAGCTGCTAAGAACTTCTGGCTTAACAACGGTTGGTACTAAGAACTGACGAACAGAAATAAGATGCAAAAAGTCGAGGGATTTCCTCGACTTTTTTTATATTTCCTTTGCTTGATAACAGGTCTCTACTTCCTTTTGAGGTGAGATAGCATTGAGGTTTCATCAGTTAACTCCAGAAGGAGAATCCCTTTTTGAATAAGATGTTCATTACTAGTACAAATACCTATTCGAACATAAGTGATAGCCAAAATATCGTATCTTCTCTTTTTCTTAGCATCCTCTAGTAAGGTGTAGCAGATTTGTTGACAGGTATTTTTATCTTGATTGTACAAGTAGATGGTGGACAGATTGAGTAGGATTGTCATTCGTAATTCATATAAATGTTGATAGTTTTTATATTCTTCCAAGCGCTGCAAGATCTTTTTCAGTGATGAGGTGGAGGTGTTCGATGGGAAAGCTAAAAAAAGTATGGTGTTGAGTATTTTTAGGTCGCTTTCATACCATGTATCTTGTTTTTCAATTTTTTCCCAAAGCTTTTTGATCGTTTGTTCCACTTGGATTGAAAGCTGTCCTGTTCCATGTTGACGGATATAAATGACAACTTCCAGCATATCTCTGATTTCCTTTATAGGGAGATCGTGATGGATCTTGAGATAGTCTTGGCATGTTTCAAATAAATTGACTAGACTACTGGTACCAAAGATGGAACTCGTATTGAGATAGGTTTGCATGATTTCTGTTCGCTGGCTTGGCTGATAGAGATGGCAGATGTATTCAAACTCTTCAAAACTCATATTGATTTGACGGAGAAGAAACTCCATGTTTTCATATTTGGGAGTTGCCTTGCCACTTTCAAACTTGGAAAGGCTGGTTCTTGAAAGGACCTTTCCACAGACCTCTTCTTGGGTCAATCCTTTTGACTCACGTATGTCTTTATATACTTTTCCGAAATCATAGCGCATGATGTTCTCCTTTTTCGTGAAAAAAAGTTAACAATAAATTGAATTTTTATTAAACATATTGTATCATAAGAATATAGAAAATAAAGTGGATATCATGAGAAGAAAAATAAGAAAGGTGATTTTATCTATAGTAGGTAGAATCTAAAAAAATAAATTATGACTCATTTAAAATTTTTATATCAAATCCGTTCTTTGTTCATTGGTATTGTTTTATTCTGTTTAATTCTTTTTTTATTAAAAAAATATATTACCCTGCTCTAAAGATAACTATTGAAGTTATTCTGTCATTTTCGATAGGTAGTCTTTGTTATTCCATTTTTTTGTAAAAACAAATCGAGCTGCTTTTCCTGCCAATTTCGGTTGTTTTTATTTTTTTGCTGACTCTCTATTTGCTGGGAGGATAGTGTTTTAGTAGGAACTTTGTCAGTTTGCATTTTTTTCTTGGAGAAATTCTGACGCTTGAAATCTTTAGTGGCATTAAGTGGAGTAAATTTATTGTTAAGATTTTTTTCAAAAAAAGAGAAGTCAATAGATTTGTTAGTTGATTATAAAAGATGAAAGGTAAAATTGGGATAGTTAAAATGAAACATTTTTTTGCAGGAATTGGTGAAAGTCATTTTTTTGTCATTTTTTTATTATATCTAAGCATGTCTACTAGTCCAATTATTGGACTAGTGATTGGACATACTGAAAATAAATCCAATAAATTCTATTATTATTATAGCTCTTAGTACGATATGGGCATTAATTTTTGGTATTATCAAGGGTGTATAGAAAATATTTTTATAGAGACAATGATTGCTAAAGTTTTTATCAATAATTGGCTCCATAATATCTATAGGGAATTTACCTACTACAAATATCATAGAATCCTAAAAAAGAGCCTTAAACGGCTCTTTTTGTGTGTTTACATTTGATGAGAGACCATTATAAACATTGGTGCTGAGGACTTACAAGTTTATGGGATTTCGCCATCTAGATTATTAGTTAGACGAACTGGTTGTATCGCTATTAGACTCTGATTGAGAACCTGAAGAATCAGCAGTTTGTCCTCCTGTATTAGCGCCATTATCTCCTCCACTGCTAGCACTATCAGTTGAATATTGCTCAGTTGCAGGTGTTTGGGAGTTATTAATGCTTCCATATGATTCAGTGTAGGTTGGAGTGTAGTTGTTATCTTCTGAATTGTAGGTTTCTCCTCCCTGAACGCTACTAGTCGTTTCAGTCTGATTAGACTTTTGTTCTTCTTTTTTGGTCAAGGCTTCAACTTGTTTTTGGAATTTAGAGATTAGTTCTTGAATTGGTTTAATCTTTTCTTCAAGAGCAGCTTGGTCGCTGTCAGAATTAATGTTTTTAATGATGTCTATTATTTTTTGTAAGGTAGCAATGGTTGTTTCGAGTGTTTGTTTATCTTGAAACTGGCTATCAGATTCCTTCATATCCAATTTTAGAGCTTTTTCACTATAGTGGTTTGTCACTTTATCGGTAGTAGAAGCGAGAAAGTCTGCTAAGGTCTTTTTGCCTTCATCAGTAGTTGGTTTCAATTCTTGAATTTTTTTCCAATCTTCTATAATGGTTTCAGAATCAATATTGAAGTTTTTAATAGCATTTTTTACTTGTTCAACATCTTGTTGATTTTTTTGTTGTTTGATGAGAACAACGTTCCCTCTCTCTGCTTGGATTTTTTCTTGATGGAGGACTAAGCCTGTTAAAAGTCCAAAACCTGCAATAAGTGTAATAATAAAAATAGTGTTTTTTGATTTTAGAATATCTTTGTAGTTGTTCACATTAGTCCTACGCACATGGATGATGGTGTATGTATGGAATCATGTGCGCATTCCTCCTTATTACAGTATATCATTTTTAGTTGATTTTAAAAATAAGTTTATAAAAAGAATAGAGGTTTAGGTGTGAATTGATTTCTTTTGTATTCTTCTCTTCATGTATGTACAGAAGAGGGTGATAGATTATCGGCCTCTTTCTTGTCTTCTCCAACCAAGCATGTTATAATGAAAACTGCTCAAACGACCTTCAATCGTAAAGCACACACGACCTTCAATCGTGAATAAACGAATAGATGGGAGAACTACCATGAGTGATAACTCTAAAACACGTGTTGTTGTGGGGATGAGTGGTGGTGTTGATTCGTCGGTGACGGCTCTTTTGCTTAAGGAGCAGGGTTACGATGTGATCGGTATCTTCATGAAGAACTGGGATGACACAGATGAAAACGGCGTCTGTACGGCGACCGAAGATTATAAAGATGTGGCTGCAGTGGCAGACCAGATTGGCATTCCTTACTACTCTGTCAATTTTGAAAAAGAGTACTGGGACCGCGTTTTTGAGTATTTCCTAGCGGAATACCGTGCAGGACGCACGCCAAATCCAGATGTTATGTGTAACAAGGAAATCAAGTTCAAAGCCTTTTTGGACTATGCTATGACCTTGGGTGCAGACTATGTAGCGACTGGTCACTATGCCCGAGTAGCGCGTGATGAGGATGGCATCGTTCACATGCTTCGTGGCGTGGACAATGGCAAGGACCAGACCTATTTCCTCAGTCAACTTTCGCAAGAACAACTCCAAAAACCATGTTTCCACTGGGTCATTTGGAAAAACCTGAAGTACGAAAAATAGCTGAAGAAGCAGGACTTGCGACGGCTAAGAAGAAAGACTCGACAGGGATTTGCTTTATCGGAGAAAAGAATTTTAAAGAATTTCTCAGCAACTACCTACCAGCTCAACCTGGTCGCATGATGACTGTGGATGGTCGCGATATGGGCGAACATGCTGGTCTGATGTATTATACGATTGGTCAACGTGGGGGACTCGGTATCGGTGGTCAACACGGTGGTGACAATGCCCCTTGGTTTGTTGTCGGAAAAGACCTGAGCAAGAATATCCTCTATGTAGGCCAAGGTTTCTACCATGATTCGCTCATGTCAACCAGTTTAGAGGCTAGTCAAGTCCACTTTACTCGTGAGATGCCAGAGGAATTTACGCTCGAATGCACGGCTAAATTCCGCTACCGTCAGCCTGATTCTAAGGTGACAGTACATGTCAAAGGAGACAAGGCAGAGGTCATTTTCGCGGAACCGCAACGCGCAATCACACCAGGACAGGCAGTTGTCTTTTACGATGGTGAAGAATGTCTCGGTGGCGGTTTGATTGACAATGCCTACCGTGATGGCAAGGTTTGTCAGTACATTTAGATTGACAAATTTTCTCATTTTGCTACAATAATAAAAGCAATAGAAATGATGGTCAAAGCTCATGGATGTTGCAGGCTTTTTTGTCCTGCACTTCTTACGAGTTTTGACTGTTTTTGTGTCGTTTAAGGGAAAGGACAAAAATGACTCAACAAGACTTTCGGACAAAGGTGGGAAATACGGTTTTTGGTGTTCGGGCGACAGCTTTGATTCTCCAAAATCGTAAACTTCTAGTCACCAAAGATAAGAACCAGTATTACACCATTGGTGGCGCTATTCAAGTCAATGAAAGAACGGAAGAAGCGGTAGTCCGTGAAGTGAGGGAAGAACTGGGTATCAAAGCTCAAGCTGGGCAATTAGCTTTCGTGGTTGAAAATCGTTTTGAAGAAGACGGCGTTAATTACCACAATATCGAGTTTCATTATCTGGTGGACTTACTTGAGGATGCCCCATTGACCATGCAGGAAGATGAGAAATTGCAGCCCTGCGAGTGGATTGACTTGGATAAGCTTGCGGATTTCCAGCTAGTCCCAGCCTTTTTAAAAACAGCCCTACCAACTTGGGACGGACAATTACGACACATCCATCTTAACGAATAGGAGAGAAAATGATGGTTAAGCTTTATTGCCCATGTACTTGTTCATAGTGGTGGTGATTATTTGCTCATTCAGCGTTCGGAAATTAAAAGAGGACAACCCAACGTTTATCCAACTTACTGGGATATTCCTGGTGGTGGGGTTGAAAAGGGTGAACTTCCGCGAGATGGAGCTCTTAGAGAATGTGTTGAAGAAGCGGGAGTTAGGCTAGACAGCAGTTCGCTCAAACTTCTTCACGAAGATAGTCAACTGGATACCTCTAAGGATACTGTCTTTACTCGCTTAGTTTATAAAAGCAGAGTGGGTTGGGGAGAAGCCAATTATCAGATTAGATCCTGAAGAGCATACGCACTTTAAATGGGCTACCATGGATCAAGCTCTAGAGGAGAGAAGTTAGTTCCTTATTTGCGAGAAATTTTTTTGAAAGGTTAAGAAATGACTTATAATTTTACGGAAGAATACGATATTATTGTAATTGGTGCGGGACACGCTGGGGTCGAGGCTTCCTTGGCTGCCAGCCGTATGGGTTGCAAGGTCTTGCTTGCGACTATTAACATTGAAATGTTGGCTTTCATGCCTTGTAATCCCTCTATCGGTGGTTCTGCCAAGGGGATTGTCGTGCGCGAAGTCGACGCTCTCGGTGGGAGAAATGGCCAAGACCATTGACAAGACTTACATCCAGATGAAGATGCTTAACACTGGGAAAGGTCCAGCTGTTCGTGCCCTTCGTGCGCAAGCTGACAAGGAGCTCTACTCTAAGGAAATGCGCAAGACAGTTGAAAATCAAGAGAATCTCACTCTTCGTCAAACCATGATTGATGAGATTTTGGTGGAAGATGGCAAGGTTGTCGGTGTTCGTACAGCGACTCATCAAGAGTATGCTACCAAGGCTGTTATCGTGACCACAGGGACTGCCCTCCGTGGGGAAATCATCATCGGAGATCTCAAGTACTCATCAGGACCAAACCATAGCCTAGCTTCTATTAATCTAGCTGACAATCTCAAGGAACTTGGACTCGAAATCGGCCGTTTCAAGACAGGGAACGCCCTCCACGTGTCAAGGCCTCTTCTATCAACTATGATGTGACAGAAATCCAGCCAGGAGACGAAGCGCCTAATCACTTCTCATACACTTCACGTGATGAGGACTATGTTAAAGACCAAGTACCGTGCTGGTTGACTTATACCAATGGTACTAGTCATGAGATTATCCAAAACAACCTCCACCGTGCGCCTATGTTTACAGGTGTAGTTAAGGGTGTAGGACCTCGTTACTGTCCATCGATTGAGGACAAGATTGTGCGTTTTGCGGACAAGGAACGCCACCAACTCTTCCTAGAGCCAGAAGGTCGCAATACAGAAGAAGTTTATGTCCAAGGTCTCTCAACCAGCCTTCCTGAGGATGTACAACGTGACTTGGTTCATTCCATCAAAGGTTTGGAAAATGCAGAGATGATGCGTACAGGTTATGCTATCGAGTATGACATGGTTTTGCCTCATCAATTGCGTGCAACGCTTGAAACCAAGAAAATCTCAGGGACTTTTTCACAGCTGGTCAGACAAATGGTACATCAGGATATGAAGAAGCTGCTGGCCAAGGGATTATCGCTGGTATCAATGCGGCTCTGAAAATCCAAGGCAAGCCAGAGTTGATTTTTGAAGCGCAGTGACGGTTATATCGGAGTGATGATTGACGACTTGGTGACCAAGGGGACCATTGAACCCTACCGTCTCTTGACCAGTCGTGCTGAATATCGTCTCATTCTTCGCCATGACAATGCCGATATGCGCTTGACTGAGATGGGACGCGAGATTGGGCTTGTTGACGATGAACGCTGGGCTCGCTTTTGAGATCAAGAAAAAAATCAATTTGACAATGAGATGAAGCGTTTGGATAGTATCAAACTCAAGCCGGTCGAGGAAACTAACGCCAAGGTCGAAGCGATGGGATTCAAACCATTGACTGATGCAGTCACTGCTAAGGAGTTCCTCCGTCGTCCAGAAGTCTCATACCAAGATGTGGTTGCCTTTCATCGGACCTGCTGCTGAAGAATTGGATGACAAAATTATCGAATTGATTGAAACGGAAATCAAGTACGAGGGATACATCTCAAAAAGCCATGGATCAGGTTGCTAAGATGAAACGCATGGAAGAAAAAAACGTATTCCAGCGAATATTGATTGGGATGATATTGACTCTATCGCGACTGAGGCTCGCCAGAAGTTCAAACTCATTAATCCAGAAACCATCGGTCAAGCCAGCCGTATTTCGGGAGTAAACCCAGCAGATATTTCTATTTTGATGGTGTATCTGGAAGGTAAAAATCGAAGCATTTCAAAAAACTTAGAAAAAAAGGCTGACTAATACTCAATGAAAATCAAAGAGCAAACTAGGAAGCTAGCCGCAAGCTGTACTTGAGTACGGTAAGCGACGCTGACGTGGTTTGATGATTTTTCGAAAATATAAAGACAAAGTGCTGAATTCTCTTTTAGGGAATTCAGCTTTTTTGATAGAATCGTCCTCTATTTTCGAATAAAGAGAAAAGGAGAAATGATTATGCTGACGGTAGAAGAAAAAAATTTTTTAGACCACTATAAAAATGCTTCCTATCATCGTTTTTATGAGATTGAGCGCTTTACTAGTCTCTGTCAAAAGTTAGACAAATGGCCACCACAGGCTGACAAGCTTTAGACTTTTTGATATACTAGAACAAATTAAAAACATAGGAGAGAATGAATGAACGTATATGGCAGATTAGAAGAGGAACCAACTCCAACTTGGACTGGAAATCAAGAAAATTCAGCTGGAGGAGAGGAGCGAGAAGAGTTTGAAACACGACAATCGGCTCGCTTACCATTGTTTAAAATCTTAATTTGGAGCACTTTAGCGGTACTTGTGTCTGTAGTTCTTCCTTTTGTACTAGGACTGATCAGTCCAGAGCAGGCTCAGGATTTTCTATATTGGATGGGCAATGCACCAGGAGGAGAAATCTACACAGACTATTTTTGGAACGAGTGGTCTCCTCTATTATTTCCTACAGTATCTAAGCTAAAGGTAGCCTTTTGTTTGCGGCCTTTTACTTGGCTTGCTTTAGTGGGCGCTGGGAATTTTTTTCTTTTCCGTTCAACCTATGACTTGACGGAAAGAGGACGAGCAGTCTCGACAAGTATTGACGATCTTTTTACCTTCTTGCAGGAGGTCTTAGCTTTTGGTGGTGGCTATGCCACAATTCTTGCTCTTCCATTTCTTTATTCTACGCCCTAAACTTCGTCACAACCTATTTGGCAGAATCTAATCATGATAAAGGTTTCTTGCGTATCGGGATGAGTTTGGCTCTAGCATTTTTTTCTTGGCGCCTCTAGTCACAGCTTTTATATACTCTTGTCTTGTTTTTAGCCTTACTAGCCTTTAATATCGGACGCGGTTACTTGGGCTCGTGGCTTTTATCAATTTCTTGCGGTTTGTCTAGGATTTTTCACTCTTCTTTTATCCAATCGGTTTACTACACAGTTTATAAAAGGGAGCTTCAGGGAGTGCTATTAGTCAAATTCTCTATCCAGTAGATAGTTTGAAATTTTATGTCCAATCCCAGGTCTGTTAGATAATCTCCTCTTTTTATGGATTGTTAGCAATCGGTCTTGGAGGATTGACCCTTGTGTTTGCAGGCTTTTTTTCCAGTCTAAACCAAGCAAAGCAATACGTCCTATCTATATTTGCTGCGCTTGCTCTTGTACTATCACTAGGCTTGGAAATTTTCTCTACTGAACCGATCCATGGAAGTCGTCTAGCTGAGTTGCTTCCTTTCATGTCCATTTTGTTATTGACTCGAATTCGTGCCAATAATGCAGAGGAGTGAGTCGTAGTAGAAGATATAGCGAAGCCCCTTCAGTATGGGCAATCTTCCTCAAAGGAAATGTTTACCTGCCTATTTTTGGCCCTTGCTTACCTATTCTTGGCCCCTCTAGTAGCGCGCTATGTCCTTCACTCGGAACAATATCAAGAACGCGCTCGTATCGAAACTATTGTCAAAGGGGCAAACGCAAGCAACAGAAAGCATTTATGTATGGGACAATTCGGCTAGTGCTTATCAGGCCAGCGAACGATTTAGCAGCTAGTCAGTTACTAACACCGAAAATTACATACAGCTTTATCTGCAAAATCATACCAAACTGGTAAATGATTTACGTGATAACCAGCCTAAAGTGATTGTGGTCAATACAAAAACAGCCCTCTGGACGGAAGTAGAACAGCTTCTAGCAGAAAGATATCAACCAGTTCAAAGTGAATTCAAAGACTTTAAAGCTTTATAAATTAAAATAAAATAATCAATATCTTGTGTAAATTTTTATAAAAATTTTAGGATTTTTAACACAAGATATTGATTTTTTCTTTAGAGTGGTATAATACTTTTTAGAAAGAACATTTTAGAAAAAGAGCATGCATATGATTGCACTAGAAGAAAAAAATTACACTTTTGCCAACTCTCTTCGTCGAGAAAACGAGATGGGAGACGTGTCATTTTTGATGTGGACAAGATTGACAAGGCTCTCACAAGGCGGCAGAACAAGGTTATGGATGTGACACCCTTGGTCGAAAAGCGCCTAAGTAGTTTGATTGAACGTATTGTAGAAGAGATTCATAGTCGCTTTCCTCAAGGTGTAAAAATTTATGAAATCCAAAATATCGTAGAACACGAGTTGTTGGAAGCTAAAGAATATGCCTTGGCAGAGGAATATATCACCTATCGAACTCAAAGGGATTTTTGAGCGCTCAAAAAGCAACAGATATCAACTTCAGTATTCATAAACTTCTCAACAAAGACCAGGCAGTTGTCAATGAGAATGCTAATAAAGATAGTGATGTTTTTAATACCCAGCGTGATTTGACTGCGGGGATTGTTGGCAAATCAATCGGCCTTCAAATGCTTCCTAAGCACGTAGCTAATGCCCACCAAAAAGGGGATATCCACTATCACGATTTGGACTATAGCCCTTACACCCCGATGACCAACTGCTGTTTGATTGATTTCAAGGGCATGTTGGAAAATGGTTTTAAGATTGGGAATGCTGAGGTAGAGAGCCCCAAGTCTATCCAAACTGCGACAGCGCAGATTTCACAAATCATCGCTAACGTTGCATCAAGTCAGTATGGAGGCTGTTCAGCAGACCGTATTGATGAAGTCTTGGCTCCATATGCAGAAAAAAATTACCAAAAAAACACCTCAAAGATGCAGAGGAATGGGTACTACCTGACAAGCGTGAGGAGTACGCCTGGAAGAAAACTCAAAAAGACATCTATGATGCCATGCAATCTCTAGAGTATGAAATCAACACTCTCTTCACTTCAAATGGGCAAACACCCTTTACCTCTCTTGGTTTTGGTCTAGGAACCAATCGTTTTGAACGCGAAATTCAAAAGGCTATCTTGAACATTCGAATCAAGGGCTTGGGATCAGAACACCGTACAGCTATCTTCCCTAAACTCATTTTTACTCTTAAAAGAGGGCTTAACTTGGAGGAAGGTTCACCTAACTACGACATCAAGCAGTTGGCGCTCGAATGCGCAACTAAACGGATGTACCCAGATGTCTTGTCTTACGATAAGATTATCGAATTGACAGGTTCCTTCAAGGTTCCGATGGGATGTCGTTCATTCCTTCAAGGATGGAAGGATGAAAATGGAGTAGAGGTCAATTCTGGTCGTATGAACCTAGGTGTGGTAACAGTCAATCTTCCTCGTATTGCCCTCGAATCAGAAGGCGACTTGAATAAGTTCTGGGAAATCTTCAATGAGCGTATGAATATTGCAGAAGATGCACTGGTCTATCGTGTAGAGAGAACCAAGGAAGCAACTCCAGCTAATGCTCCTATCCTTTATCAATACGGAGCTTTTGGCCGTCGTCTTGGGAAAGAAGAAAGTGTTGATCAACTCTTTAAGAATCGCCGTGCTACTGTTTCGCTTGGCTATATCGGGCTCTATGAAGTGGCGACAGTCTTCTTTGGCAACAATTGGGAAACCAATCCAGAAGCTAAAGAATTCACCCTTGATATCATTCGAGACATGAAACATCGAGTGGAAGAGTGGTCAGACCAATATGGGCTATCACTTTCTCAATCTACTCAACTCCATCTGAAAGTTTAACAGACCGCTTCTGTCGCTTGGATACTGAGAAATTTCGGCTCTATTCCAGATATCACAGATAAAGAATACTACACAAATTCCTTCCATTATGATGTCCGAAAAAAATCCAACTCCGTTTTGAAAAATTGGACTTTTGAGAAAGGTTTATCCAGAAGCGGGTGCATCAGGTGGCTTTATCCACTACTGTGAGTATCCCAGTTCTTCAACAAAATCCAAAAGGCCTTTGGAAGCTGTTTGGGATTATGCTTATGATCGTGTAGGTTATCTAGGGAACCAATACTCCGATTGATCGTTGCTACAAGTGTGATTTTCGAAGGAGATTTTTAATCCAACCGAGAGAGGTTTTGCTTGTCCTAACTGTGGCAATAGTGATCCTAAAACAGTAGATGTTGTCAAACGGACTTGTGGTTATCTTGGGAAATCCACAAGCTCGTCCGATGGTGAATGGGACGTCATAAGGAAATTGCTGCGCGTGTCAAACACATGAACGGTTCTACTATTAAAAACAGCAGGGCATGAAGTAACAAAGTTAGAAAGAGATAGAATGGGAAAATATCAGTTAGACGATAAGGGTAAGGCCTTGGTTCAACGATTCCACGAAAAACATTCAAAAGGGTGGAGTCAATAAAAAAAGACCGAGTAGCCGGCCTTAGAGAACAATTTTTAAATAAGAACAAGAAAAAGTGAGAGTCCCGCTCTCACTTTTCTCCTAGTTGGAGGAATACATGATATTACGCAGACCAACATTTGCAGACAAAAGAAAGCAGTTTCTAGAGATGATGGCAGGAGTTTGAAGCAGACTCAATCGAGCCCACAATGGAGGATTTTGGGATACTGAGAACTTTGACTATGAGGAGTGGTTGAAACTAGCCGATAATAAAGAAATGGGAATAGGATTGCTGGAAAATCGCGTTCCATCAATTCAGTTCGTATTGTTTGATAAATCAGGCTATGCTCTAGGTTTTTGAAATCTACGGCTGAGACTAAATGAGGGATTGCTGAATCATGCTGGCCATATTGGCTATTCCATCCGACCGTCTGAAAGAGGCAAGGGCTACGCCAAAGAGTCCCTCCGACAAGGTCTACAAATTGCTAAGGAAAAGAATATCAAACGAGCGCTTGTGACTTGTAGCACGGAAAATCCTGCCAGCCGAGCTGTTATCTTAGCTAACGGCGGTGTCTGGAGGATGTTCGAAATGGAACGGAGCGCTATTGGATAGAGTTGGAGTAGAAGGATGACATGGAATACACCAAAACCAGGAGAGTGGAAGAGTGAAGAACTCAGTCAAGGGCGCATCATTGACTATAAGGCTTTTAACTTTAAACAGTAGATGTTGTTAAACGAACTTGTGGCTATCTTGGAAACCCACAAGCTCGGCCAATGGTTAACGGACGTCATAAGGAAATTGCTGCGCGTGTCAAACACATGAACGGTTCTACTATCAAAACAGCAGGCCACGAAGTAAGAAATTAGAAAGAAAAGAATGGGAAAATATCAATTAGACGATAAAGGTAAGGCCTTGGTCCAACGATTCCACGAAAAAGCATTCGAAAGGTGGAAGCAGTAAAAAAAGACCGAGTAGCTAGCCTTAGAGAACAGTTTTTAAACAAAAAACAAGAAAAAGTGAGAATTGCCTCTCGCTTTTCTCATAGTGGGAGGTAAGCATGGAATTACGCAGACCAAGAATAGCAGATAAAGAGACAGTTTTAGAGATGATGGCAGAGTTTGAAAAGAGCCGATCAGCCCATGATGGAGGATTTTGGGATACAGAGAACTTTGTGTATGAAGAATGGTTGGAAACAAATAAGCAAAAAGAAATGGGAATAAACTTGCCTGAAAATCGTGTTCCTTCTATTCAATTTGTATCATTTGATGATGTAGGTCGTGCTCTAGGATTTTTGAATCTGCGATTGAGACTGAATGAGGGGTTACTGAATTATGCTGGCCACATTGGTTATTCCATTCGTCCATCTGAAAGAGGCAAGGGTTATGCTAAAGAGACTCTCCGTCAGGGCTTACAAGTTGCTAAGGAAAAGAACATCAAGAGAACTCTTGTGACCTGTAGTGTGAATAATCCTGTTAGTAGAGCAGTCATTCTAGCAAATGGTGGAATATTTGAGGATGTTCGTAATGGAGTCGAGCGTTATTGGATAGAGGTAGCGAATGAATAATCCAAAACCACAAGAATGGAAAAGCGAGGAACTTAGTCAAGGTCGTATCATTGACTACAAGGCCTTTAACTTTGTAGATGGAGAAGGCGTGCGTAACTCTCTCTATGTATCAGGTTGTATGTTTCACTGCGAGGGATGCTATAATGTAGCGACTTGGTCTTTCAATGCCGGCATTCCCTATACAGCAGAATTAGAAGAACAGATCATGGAAGATCTCGCTCAACCTTATGTTCAGGGATTGACCTTGCTGGGAGGGGAGCCCTTTCTCAATACGGGAATTCTCTTGCCACTCGTGAAACGTATCCGGAAGGAATTGCCAGACAAGGACATCTGGTCTTGGACGGGCTATACATGGGAAGAAATGATGTTGGAGACACAAGATAAACTGGAACTCTTATCATTGATTGACATTCTTGTCGATGGACGATACGACCGAACTAAGAGAAATCTCATGCTCCAGTTTCGAGGTTCGTCCAATCAACGCATCATCGATGTGCAAAAATCACTCAAAAGTGGGCAAGTAGTGATTTGGGACAAGCTCAATGATGGAAAAGAAAGCTATGAACAGGTGAAGAGAGAATGAAGAAAAAAGAGTTAGTAGAAAGACTAGTATCAGAAATAGAGTCTGGAAAAGTAAAAACGCTAGGTATCTACGGCCATGGAGCCTCAGGAAAATCAACTTTTGCTCAAGAATTGTACCAAGAACTTGATTCCCAAAAGGTAAATTTACTAGAGACAGATCCCTATATTACTTCGGAACGACATTTAGTGGTACCTAAAGAGACACCGGACCAAAAGGTGACAGCATGTTTACCAGTAGCGCATGAGCTGGCAAGTTTACAAAGAGATATCCTCGCTTTGCAGGCGGGTATGGATGTCTTGACAATAGAAGAACCTTGGAAGGCTAGTGAGATCTTATCGGGAGCAAAACCAATTCTGATAGTCGAAGGGATGTCTGTGGGTTTTCTACCAAAGGAACTCTTTGATAAAACTGTTTGTTTCTACACGGATGAAGAGACAGAATTAAAGAGACGTCTAGCTCGAGATACGACTGTGAGAAATCGGGATACAAAATTTATATTGGCTAGTCAACAGATGAGACGAGAGCAGTATCTACGATACTATAAAACAACCGAGTCAATGGCAGATATCTTGGTAGATCAATCAGGAAATCAATTTATCATCGAATATTGACACTATGTATAGAAGAAAAACTGTAAATTCACTTCCAAACAGAGTGGGAATTTCGCCATTCATAAAAAGAAAACAGTTTCATCTAAAAAATTAAAAAAATCCTGTCAAATCCCTTGCAATCGCAGGGGCTTTGTGTTATTCTATTATGGTGCTGTAAATTACAGCCTTAGCTTTGATGCAAGAGGTTGCGACACGCTCGGTTGCATTGCCACGCAACACCGCGTCGGTTTTCTTGTGGAGCTAGCCTATTATCTTAAATAGACGAAAAGGAGAAAAAGATGGCAAACAAAAAAATCCGTATCCGTTTGAAAGCTTACGAACACCGTACGCTTGACACAGCGGCTGCAAAAATCGTAGAATCAGCTACTCGTACAGGTGCACAAGTTGCGGGTCCAATCCCACTTCCAACTGAACGTAGCCTCTACACAATCATTCGTGCGACTCACAAATACAAAGACTCTCGCGAACAATTTGAAATGCGTACACACAAACGTTTGATCGATATCGTTAACCCAACTCAAAAAACAGTTGATGCGTTGATGAAATTGGATCTTCCAAGTGGTGTAAACGTAGAAATCAAACTTTAATCTAAAATATAAAAGAGCAGAGGCTGGTGTTTCAATCTAATTGAACACGGGCTAAACTCGGTGTGAAAAAGATAAACTTCCTAGTGTTTGCTAGACACTGCGTCAGTTTCCTATTTTCACTTTGAGTTTGACGCCCTTTGTATCTTAGACTTGAGCATAAAAAACGCTCGTTAAAAACTTTTTGAATAAAAAATATAGAAAAGGAACTATTTTCTCATGACAAAAGGAATCTTAGGGAAAAAAGTGGGAATGACTCAAATCTTCACTGAAGCTGGCGAATTGATCCCTGTAACAGTTATTGAAGCAACTCCAAACGTTGTTCTTCAAGTTAAAACTGTTGAAACAGACGGATACAACGCTATCCAAGTTGGTTTCGATGACAAACGCGAAGTATTGAGCAACAAACCTGCTAAAGGACATGTAGCGAAAGCTAACACGGCTCCTAAGCGCTTCATTCGTGAATTCAAAAACGTTGAAGGCTTGGAAGTTGGTGCTGAAATCACAGTTGAAACATTCGCAGCTGGAGACGTTGTTGACGTAACTGGTACTTCTAAAGGTAAAGGTTTCCAAGGTGTTATCAAACGCCACGGACAATCACGTGGACCAATGGCTCACGGTTCTCGTTACCACCGTCGTCCAGGTTCTATGGGACCTGTTGCACCTAACCGCGTATTCAAAGGTAAAAACCTTGCAGGACGTATGGGTGGCGACCGCGTAACAATTCAAAACCTTGAAGTTGTACAAGTTGTTCCAGAAAAGAACGTTATCCTTATCAAAGGTAACGTACCAGGTGCTAAGAAATCTCTTATCACTATCAAGTCAGCAGTTAAAGCTGGTAAATAATAAGGAAAGGGGAATACAGTCAAAATGGCAAATGTAACATTATTCGACCAAACTGGTAAACAAGCTGGCGAAGTTGTTCTTAACGATGCAATCTTTGGTATCGAACCAAACCAATCTGTTGTGTTTGATGTCATCATCAGCCAACGTGCTAGCCTTCGTCAAGGAACTCACGCTGTTAAAAACCGTTCAGCCGTTTCAGGTGGCGGACGCAAACCATGGCGTCAAAAAGGAACTGGACGTGCTCGTCAAGGTTCTATCCGCTCTCCACAATGGCGTGGTGGTGGAATCGTCTTTGGACCAACTCCACGTAGCTATGCGTACAAACTTCCTCAAAAAGTTCGTCGCCTTGCACTTAAATCTGTTTACTCAGAAAAAGTTGCTGAAAATAAATTTGTAGCCGTTGATTCTCTTGAATTTACAGCTCCAAAAACTGCTGAATTTGCAAAAGTTCTTGCAGCTTTGAGCATCGATTCTAAAGTCCTTGTTATTCTTGAAGAAGGAAACGAATTCGCAGCTCTCTCAGCTCGTAACCTTCCAAACGTGAAAGTTGCGACTGCTACAACTGCAAGTGTTCTTGACATCGCAAATAGTGACAAACTTCTTGTTACTCAAGCAGCTATCTCTAAAATCGAGGAGGTTCTTGCATAATGAATTTGTATGATGTTATCAAAAAACCTGTTATCACTGAAAGCTCAATGGCTCAACTTGAAGCAGGCAAATATGTATTTGAAGTTGACACTCGTGCGCACAAACTTTTGATCAAGCAAGCTGTTGAAGCTGCTTTCGAAGGTGTTAAAGTTGCAAATGTTAACACAATCAACGTAAAACCAAAAGCTAAACGTGTTGGACGTTACACTGGTTTTACTAACAAAACTAAAAAAGCTATCATCACACTTACAGCTGATTCAAAAGCAATCGAGTTGTTTGCTGCTGAAGCTGAATAATCTAAGGAGGAAATATCGTAGGGAATTCGTGTTTATAAACCAACAACAAACGGTCGCCGTAATATGACTTCTTTGGATTTCGCTGAAATCACAACAAGCACACCTGAAAAAACTTTGCTTGTTGCTTTGAAGAACAAGGCTGGTCGTAACAACAACGGTCGTATCACTGTTCGTCACCAAGGTGGTGGACACAAACGTTTCTACCGTTTGGTTGACTTTAAACGTAACAAAGATAACGTTGAAGCAGTTGTTAAAACTATCGAGTACGATCCAAACCGTTCTGCAAACATCGCTCTTGTACACTACACTGACGGTGTGAAAGCATACATCATCGCTCCAAAAGGTCTTGAAGTAGGTCAACGTATCGTTTCAGGTCCAGAAGCAGACATCAAAGTCGGAAACGCTCTTCCACTTGCTAACATCCCAGTTGGTACTTTGGTTCACAACATTGAGTTGAAACCAGGTCGTGGTGGTGAATTGGTTCGTGCTGCTGGAGCTTCTGCTCAAGTATTGGGACAAGAAGGTAAATACGTTCTTGTTCGTCTTCAATCAGGCGAAGTTCGTATGATTCTTGGAACTTGTCGTGCTACAGTTGGTGTTGTCGGAAACGAACAACATGGACTTGTAAACCTTGGTAAAAAGCAGGACGTAGCCGTTGGAAAGGTATCCGCCCAACAGTTCGTGGTTCTGTAATGAACCCTAACGATCACCCACACGGTGGTGGTGAAGGTAAAAGCACCAGTTGGTCGTAAAGCACCATCTACTCCATGGGGCAAACCTGCTCTTGGTCTTAAAACTCGTAACAAGAAAGCGAAATCTGACAAACTTATCGTTCGTCGTCGCAACGAGAAATAATTTAAAACTAGTCGCTTAAGCAACTAGAAAATTCCGCCAGCTCGGTAGCGCTCCATGTGAGCGCAAGCCGCTGTGGTACAAACATTTAAAGGAGAAAAATATAAAAATGGGACGCAGTCTTAAAAAGGACCTTTCGTCGATGAGCATTTGATGAAAAAAAGTTGAAGCTCAAGCTAACGACGAAAAGAAAAAAGTTATCAAAACTTGGTCACGTCGTTCAACGATCTTCCCAAGTTTCATTGGTTACACTATCGCAGTTTATGATGGACGTAAACACGTACCTGTTTACATCCAAGAAGACATGGTAGGTCACAAACTTGGTGAATTTGCACCAACTCGTACTTACAAAGGTCACGCCGCAGACGACAAGAAGACACGTAGAAAATAAGGAGAACATAAATGGCAGAAATTACTTCAGCTAAAGCAATGGCTCGCACAGTACGTGTTTCACCTCGTAAATCACGTCTTGTTCTTGACAACATCCGTGGTAAAAGCGTAGCCGATGCAATCGCAATTTTGACATTCACTCCAAACAAAGCTGCTGAAATCATCTTGAAAGTTTTGAACTCAGCTGTAGCTAACGCTGAAAACAACTTTGGTTTGGATAAAGCTAACTTGGTAGTATCTGAAGCATTCGCAAACGAAGGACCAACTATGAAACGTTTCCGTCCACGTGCGAAAGGTTCAGCTTCACCAATCAACAAACGTACAGCTCACATCACTGTAGCTGTTGCAGAAAAATAAGGAGGTAAAATCGTGGGTCAAAAAGTACATCCAATTGGTATGCGTGTCGGCATCATCCGTGATTGGGATGCCAAATGGTATGCTGAAAAAGAATACGCGGATTACCTTCATGAAGATCTTGCAATCCGTAAATTCGTTCAAAAAGAACTTGCTGACGCAGCAGTTTCAACTATTGAAATCGAACGCGCAGTAAACAAAGTTAACGTTTCACTTCACACTGCTAAACCAGGTATGGTTATCGGTAAAGGTGGTGCTAACGTTGATGCACTCCGTGCAAAACTTAACAAATTGACTGGAAAACAAGTACACATCAACATCATCGAAATCAAACAACCTGATTTGGATGCTCACCTTGTAGGTGAAGGAATTGCTCGTCAATTGGAGCAACGTGTTGCTTTCCGTCGTGCACAAAAAAACAAGCAATCCAACGTGCAATGCGTGCTGGAGCTAAAGGAATCAAAACTCAAGTATCAGGTCGTTTGAACGGTGCAGATATCGCCCGTGCTGAAGGATACTCTGAAGGAACTGTTCCACTTCACACACTTCGTGCAGATATCGATTACGCTTGGGAAGAAGCAGACACTACATACGGTAAACTTGGTGTTAAAGTATGGATCTACCGTGGTGAAGTTCTTCCAGCTCGTAAAAAAACACTAAAGGAGGTAAATAACCAATGTTAGTACCTAAACGTGTTAAACACCGTCGTGAATTCCGTGGAAAAATGCGCGGTGAAGCAAAAGGTGGAAAAGAAGTAGCATTCGGTGAATACGGTCTTCAAGCTACAACTAGCCACTGGATCACTAACCGCCAAATCGAAGCTGCTCGTATCGCCATGACTCGTTACATGAAACGTGGTGGTAAAGTTTGGATTAAAAATCTTCCCACAAATCATACACAGCTAAAAGCTATCGGGGTTCGTATGGGATCTGGTAAAGGGGCACCTGAAGGTTGGGTAGCACCAGTTAAACGTGGTAAAGTAATGTTTGAAGTTGCTGGTGTATCTGAAGAGATCGCTCATGAAGCTCTCGTCTTGCAAGCCACAAATTGCCAGTTAAATGTAAATTCGTAAAACGTGAAGCAGAATAAGGAGAAGGCATGAAACTTAATGAAGTAAAAAGAATTTGTTAAAGAACTTCGTGGTCTTTCTCAAGAAGAACTCGCGAAGCGTGAAAACGAATTGAAAAAAGAATTGTTTGAACTTCGTTTCCAAGCTGCTACTGGTCAATTAGAACAAACAGCTCGCTTGAAAGAAGTTAAAAAACAAATCGCTCGTATCAAAACAGTTCAATCTGAAGCGAAATAATAGACTAGGGAAGGAGAAATTTCAATGGAACGCAATAATCGTAAAGTTCTTGTTGGACGTGTTGTATCTGACAAAATGGACAAGACAATCACAGTTGTAGTTGAAACAAAACGTAACCACCCAGTCTATGGTAAACGTATTAACTACTCTAAAAAATACAAAGCACATGATGAAAACAATGTTGCCAAAGAAGGCGATATCGTACGTATCATGGAAACTCGTCCGCTTTCAGCTACAAAACGTTTCCGTCTTGTAGAAGTCGTTGAAGAAGCGGTTATCATCTAATCAAACCTGAAAGGAGAAAACTGAAATGATTCAAACAGAAACTCGTTTGAAAGTCGCAGACAACAGCGGTGCACGCGAAATCTTGACTATCAAAGTTCTTGGTGGTTCTAAACGTAAATTTGCGAACATCGGTGATGTTATTGTGGCATCTGTAAAACAAGCTACTCCTGGTGGTGCGGTTAAAAAAGGTGACGTTGTTAAAAGCAGTTATCGTTCGTACTAAATCAGGTGCTCGTCGTGCTGATGGTTCATACATCAAATTTGACGAAAACGCAGCAGTTATCATCCGTGAAGATAAAACTCCTCGCGGAACACGTATCTTTGGCCCAGTTGCACGTGAATTGCGTGAAGGTGGCTTCATGAAGATCGTGTCACTTGCTCCAGAAGTACTTTAATTGATTGCTCAAAGAAAATTAAAACAAGTCTAGGAAGTAAGACGAAAGCATAACTTAAGTTAGGTGAGTTGAAACTGACGAAGGATTGCTTTAATTTTCACAGAGCAAAAACAAACAAACACAGTCCCCTGGCCTAGCCAGGGTGCCCATTGGGCGTAAGAATAAAAGGAGAAAAAAATGTTTGTAAAAAAAGGCGACAAAGTTCGCGTAATCGCTGGTAAAGATAAGGGAACAGAAGCTGTTGTCCTTACTGCCCTTCCAAAAGTAAACAAAGTTATCGTTGAAGGTGTTAACATCGTTAAGAAACACCAACGTCCAACTAACGAACTTCCTCAAGGTGGTATCATCGAGAAGGAAGCAGCTATCCACGTATCAAACGTTCAAGTTTTGGACAAAAATGGTGTAGCTGGTCGTGTTGGTTACAAATTTGTAGACGGTAAAAAAGTTCGCTACAACAAAAAATCAGGCGAAGTGCTTGATTAATCACGAAGGAAAGGAGAAGTATAATGGCAAATCGTTTAAAAGAAAAATATCTTAATGAAGTAGTTCCTGCTTTGACAGAACAATTCAACTACTCATCAGTGATGGCTGTGCCTAAAGTAGATAAGATCGTTTTGAACATGGGTGTTGGTGAAGCTGTATCAAACGCTAAAAGCCTTGAAAAAGCTGCTGAAGAATTGGCGCTTATCTCAGGTCAAAAACCACTTATCACTAAAGCTAAAAAATCAATCGCCGGCTTCCGTCTTCGTGAAGGTGTTGCGATCGGTGCAAAAGTTACCCTTCGTGGTGAACGTATGTACGAATTCTTGGATAAATTGGTTTTCAGTTTCACTTCCACGTGTGCGTGACTTCCACGGTGTTCCCAACAAAATCATTTGATGGACGCGGAAACTACACTCTTGGTGTGAAAGAACAATTGATCTTCCCAGAAATCAACTTTGATGACGTTGACAAAACTCGTGGTCTTGACATCGTTATCGTAACTACTGCTAACACTGACGAAGAGTCACGTGCATTGCTTACAGGCCTTGGAATGCCTTTTGCAAAATAATATAGGAGGTATAACTAATGGCTAAAAAAAATCTATGATTGCTAAGAACAAACGCCCAGCGAAGTTCTCTACTCAAGCATACACTCGCTGTGAACGTTGTGGACGTCCACACTCAGTTTACCGCAAGTTTTAAACTTTGCCGTGTTTGCTT
>BNJU01001743.1_pt1 | contig 54937 bp, 58 predicted proteins | sample 8539281 | NCBI WGS metagenome assembly BNJU01 (sample SAMD00202456, study PRJDB9452) | human saliva metagenome | isolation source: human saliva | place: Japan
GCCCCTCATCTCCCTTTCCTCCACCCTACAACACGACTCTCTCTGATTCAAAATAATATACTTTCAATCACCTCCAACGCATAGTAATGAGAGTATCAAGCCGTGAGACGGTGTGTATCAGCGCCTGATACTCTGTGTCTCACATACTTGAAACTCTGTGTTTCATGGGCTTGAGACTGTGCGTTTCAAAGCCTGAAATGATGAGTTTCATAGGTTGAAACTTAAACAAACAATATATACCACTAATGAAAAAGACTATCATTGAAGAGGAAAGATAAGTCTTTATGACATACAAATAGCGTACTTTAACGTTTTTCTTGATCATAAACAGCTTATTAAAGTATAATCGTTACCTTTGTAATCTAATACAATAAAAATCATTGTCAAGCTTTACATTTCCACCTTCTGAGCTGTAAGAATAGTGTATGATACATGAAAATACTGACATAGAAAGACTCTTCAAATGCTATTACCAACCGATGTTCCGGGTGGCAAAAGGGATTCTCTACGATCAAGATGAATGTAAAGACGTGGTGAGTGATGTGTTTGCCAAGGTCTTTGAAGAGGGTATAATACTGCTTCCAGAGACGGAGGAAGGCTATTTGATAAGGGCTGTTCGCAATCGTTGTCTGAATATTATTGCACATAAAGACATACGAGAAAGAACCTCAAAACTACTTTTGAATGATGCAGAGACTATTCTCTCCGAACATGACGAAACCCTACTTGACCGCCTAATGCTACTCATTGAACATTTAGAGCCGCCTATTCGTCGTCAGATTCTGCGCCTACGTCATGTGCAAGGACTACCCTTTCAGCGCATTGCCGATGACTTAGGAGTGAGCAGAGTAACTGTGTATCACCATCTTTCAGAGGCTATTAACATCATTAAAAGGCAACTTAACCAAGCAAGACAATGAACAACAAGCAATCAGAAGAGAAACAAAGGATATTCCTCAACATGCTGGACCATCCTGAGAAATACACCACGAAAGAGATAGAAGCACTGCTTGCGGATGAGGAGATAAGCTCGTTTGCATCCAATCTGGCTATGACTAAACGTGCTATGAAACGTCATGAGGATGAGGACATAAACGTTAATGCCGAGTGGGAACGTTTTGCGATAGAACATTCTATACCACAAAGACGCAACTGGAAGCGGATTGCGGCATCTACTATCGGTATCATCTTTATATCAGGCTTGGCGTTTGCTGCTACAGTTCAGTTGGGTATTCTGCCTTTCTTTGGTAGTAAAGAGGAGGTTGAAATACACCCAAAAACTCCTCATATAACGGCTACAGACTCTATAAAGAAGGCGCAGGCAGAACGCCAAGCAGTTTCAGACAGCCTTAACCGAGTACTCCTTCACAAGACAGATAGTATTCCTCCGCAACCTATTGTGTTTGAGGATACATCCTTGAAGACCATCGTTGATGCTATGGCAGCATATTATCATGTCGACGTGAAAGTGCTAAATCCAGTATCAACACACATCCGTCTCTACTTCAAATGGGATAGACAGTGTAGTCTTCAACAGAATATTGAACTGCTGAATGCCTTTGACTGCGTAAAAGTTAGCTATTCTGATAACACATTAACAATAGAGTAAAGCTATGGAAAGATATCTTATTATTCTGCTACTCCTCATCAGCTCGCATGGAGTATCAGCCCAACGTATCAGTCGACAATATAATAATGTATCCATGGCGCAGGCGTTGAAGGAGTTAAACTACCTGCAAAACCGATACACCGTGAACTTCATTTACAACGACTTAGAGGACTTCCGCATCACTACTAACATCAAGAACAAGAGTGTTCCAGATGCTATTGAACAACTCATAGGCTTCTATCCCATCCGAATGACACGTCGCGGAGACGTTATCATGGTGGAATGTACACACAAGACAAGGCGACATCTGACAGGAAAGGTCATTGATGAGACCGGACAGCCAGTGCCTTACGCTAATGTTCTACTATTGTCTGTTGTCGACTCCAGTGCTATATCAGGTGGAGTTAGTAACGAGAGTGGTGTCTTCGTAGTACCATTTGAGCCATCAAAGGTCATCGCCCGCATTAGTTACGTGGGTTATAAACCAGTTTATCGTACCTTTTCAACAGAACAAGCAGGTATCATTCAGCTTCAACCCGATGCCTTAAAACTGAAGGAAGTGACCATTAAAACGTCCCGTCCACTATACAAACAGACCAATGGAGGGATGAGTATCAACGTTGAAAATTCCCTTTTATCGAAATTAGGAACAGCTATGGATGTCTTAGGACAGCTCCCTCGTGTCACAACCAATGGTGATAATGTGCAGGTGTTTGCCAAGGGTACACCGCTTATATACGTCAATAATCGCAGAATAAGCGATATGAAAGAACTTACGGAACTAAAGTCTGACAACATAAAGAGTGTAGAAGTCATTACAAGTCCCGGTGCGCAATACGATGCACAAGTACAGTCTGTCATCCGAATCAAGACTATTCGCAGGCAAGCTGACGGTCTTAGCTTTCGCAATGATACTCGGATAGAATACAATGGGAAGTGGACAGGTTCGGAGGCAACCAAGTTTACCTATAGAACTAAGCACTGGGAGCTTTTCAATAACCTCACTTGGATGAACTATAAAGACCAAGAGAAGAATTATCTCTGCTCTCAAATACATACCAGTAGAGAGGATATTGAGGCGCAACAACATATCAGATACAAGGCTAACCATAATCTCCTTTCTGAAAATATTGGTGCTTCTTACTTGGTAAACGATAGCAATACCATCGGTGGAGCTTATCGTTATTACACCGACTATCACATGGATGGGTCTATAGATAACAACCAAAACATCTATAAGAATGGTACTTTAGAAGGAACAATAGCACAGAAAGGAGACGTGGAAGTGCGTGTTCCTGCTCGACATCAGGCAGACTTGTATTATGTGGGACGGCTTGGAAAACTTAGCATAGACTTCAATGCTTCTTACATGAGTATAGGCACAAAAGAAAGACACGCCCAATCGGAACACTCCAACGAGTTCCCTAATCGTGAAGTACACTCCACGGGTAACCAACACAGCAACCTCTGGGCAGGGAAACTGGTTCTTAGTCACCCGTTATGGGGCGGAAATATATACTGGGGAACGGAACTTTCCAGCACAAACTCACGTGGAGATTTCAATAACAAAGAGCAGATTGTAGCGGCATCAGAGACCAATATCAAGGGAAGGTATCATGCGCTATTCACTGAATATACCCATTCTTTCGGCAATTTCATACTTAACACAGGACTAAGATATGAGCATGTAACCTCCAACTATTACTCTTTTGGAGTGAAACAAGACGATGCCAGTAAACATTACAGCAATCTCTTTCCCTCCTTCTCACTATCATGGAATCACGAGAAGTGGAGCTTTCAACTCAATTATAACAGTAAAATCCATCGTCCAAGCTACCGTACTCTGCGCAACTTCATACAGTATAACAATCGTTATGCCTATGAAGGGGGTAATCCGGAACTGCATCCTGAACAGATACACAACGTAGAAATAAACGGGATATATCGTTGGTTGAGTCTCTCGATAGGCTATAAGTACTACAAAGACGTGATGTTCTGGACTCATAAACTATACAATAATCAGGCTATCTCATTCTCTTCAACCTACAACTACGACCATTCTGAGAACCTTTATGCAAGTATCTCGGCTTCTCCTAAGTTCGGGTTATATCATCCAACAGCACAGTTTCATTACATGCAGCAGTGTTTCCACGCACCATCAGACGATGGAACATTAGTGAAGAACAGCCCTTGTTTCATCTTCTCATTAAACAACACGTTTGCTTTCAGTAAGTCTTTCATAGCGAGCATATACTTCAGAGCACGCACGAAGCTGTACGATGGATTCCAAACAATCAATGGATTCGCAAAGACCAATATATTTCTTCGCAAGTCATTCTGCAACGAAAAACTCATATTCACAATCTCGGCTGACGATATCTTCAAGTCCGAACGTGAGCGATGGACGCTTCATGGCTATGGAACAACATTAGACAAAGATTGCTACAACTACTCCCGCGCTGTCTCACTGACCGTCACTTACAACTTTAATGCTAAGCGAAGCAAATACAAAGGTACGGGTGCTGGCAATGCAGAGAAGTCCAGATTGTAGCCAAGCAGAACTCATATAATAGACATTATCAGCGTATGGTAATGGGATTTTCACGCCTTGAGACTGTGTGTATCAGCTCCTGATACTCTGTGTCTCACATACTTGAAACTCTGTGTCTCATGGGCTTGAGACTGTGCGTTTCAAAGCCTGAGACGATGCGTTCCATAGGATGAAACTCTGCGTTCCATGTATTGAAACTGTGCGTTCCATGTATTGAAACGATGAGTTTCATAGACTGAAACAGGAATGAAACACACCTATCACGAGGGCAGATGCACACAAGGAGCGAGACCTCTGTAAAATTCCTCATCTTATTTGTCTATCTCAAATATTTCTGTGCCGTTATGGTGTGAAACAGAAATTCTCCTTTCCAAGTTTTGTAGAAATATCTCGCCCAAAGAAAGGTCAGGCAGACATTCTTTTCACAAATAAATATAATCATCGATTGGTCACCTATTCGTGAAATAATAGAAATAGCTTATACAAAGGGTTATAAGTCTACTGGCTGACCCAGCTATGATAGCCTCATCTAAGGGCAAACGGATGAAAGTTGAGAGGATGGCAAGTTTTGCAGAGGTCTCATTTGGTAAAAAGTTGTAGACAAGTAAACCCTAAAAGGGCACCCCAAGAGGATGCCCAATAGCCTATTAATAGTAAAAGGACGAGGGTGATGGGATTGTTATCACTGTGCAAGAATTATTCATAACAGACCATCACATTCCCCACATACCACATTATTCTTCTACGATATGTTTAAATCGCCTCCAAAGTCTATGCCGTTTATATCTTTTGGCGCATCCTTTAGGAACAAAGATTACACACTTTTTCGCGTTTACACCACCAAAAGTATAAAGCCACTCCTCTTCTTCTGCGTTTTCATCCCCCTCGTAAAATGTCACTGGAGGGCATCAGTCACTAGATGGAACTCTCTAAGCCTGCGACAATACGTAAATCCACGGAACGGCACTTCACGAATAGGGCTCTTAAACACAACCTTTCTTAGCTGTGGACAGTTATCACACACCGCCATTTCGATGTGTTTCAATGATTGTGGAAATATAATCGAACGAACTTTCATACAGCATTGAAATACCCTTTCTTGGAGATACGTCACCCCCTCGGGCACAACATAATGTCCGCCTTTTCTTTTCCGTGGGAAATACATCATCGTATCTCCATCTTCCGAGAACTGTGGCTCAGAAATAGTGGAATCATACCAATAAGGACTATGAGGGTCTATTCCCGTTGTATCAGCGGCTCTACACGCAGCCTTCTCTTGTCCATCTTCAAGGTCTATTTCTTCTTTCGATGGCTCAGTTTGCTTCGCCTCTATTGCCGCCACTGGTTTCTTATTCGTTTGCGGTTTCACATCCGAATGTTTGCACCTTGCGAATAATACGACAAAACCTATTGATATAATAAATAATATTTTTTTCATGATGTTACAAATTAGATTTCGTGAACAGCCATCTTAAACAATTACCTTCCATTGGTATTTAGGGTACTATCTTCCTTTCCTAATTTTTACTTTAAATTCATAGGAGCAATTAAGAACTAAAACTGTTAGAATGGTTGCAGGCCTACTACCTGTCTTTAAGCCTGGCTATTAAGGTCAGTTACGATTATTGGAGAATGAGCCCATGATTATTGACATTACAATCCAAACAACAGTTAACCACCAAAACACATTATAACCTGTGGTGTATAGTTCCGCTTTATATAATGTGTCTCCAAACCAACTTCTCACCAAATTAGGAATAAAGAAGATGCCATGCCATATCCCAGAATACCAAGAATAGGTTTCGAATGGATCGATGTTGCATACCCAATGAGCAAAAAGACAACCAACACCAACACTAATGCCAAGATAAAATAATAAGTGTACAAATGCTAACAGACAGCCAAGAGGGCTTTCTAGAAAAGATTCAAAATCTGTTTTTACTCTCTCAAAATCTGGATTATACTTTGGAGAATCTCCATACTTATTGTCCTCTTTTTGGCTATCAACAGAACAGAAACCCACAATCACGACTAAGGTTGATGCCCAATAAACAATATTAAGCGATGCTCCAACTTTCTCATCTATGAATATACGAACAATGTTTGCAACTAAATTTAATATTGCCAAAATTCCTGCCCACCATCCCGACTTACCCACATCATGCAATCTTCTAAAAGTGACAGCCAGTTGGAAGAATGAAATAACCAACAATCCAAGAACCAACACCCAACTTATTATCTCACTAAAAGCGGTTGAGAGTTCTTCCAAACACCTTTGGGATATACTTATCGCTATCGATAAGCAGATAAAAAACAGTGTAAACCACCAAAACTCAGATCTGCGTGAACGGCCTCTAAACGATAGATTAGAGAAGCTCCAAGCCAAACTTTCTTTAAACGACAAGCGTTTATTTTTACTTAACATATTCATAAATACTTTATTTTATCATTCTTTTTGACTCAAAAACAACCAACCCTATAAGGAAGATTGCTACTAATACATCCACCACATTCCACATCGTTCTTCCCAATGCCACCTTGAAAAGTGGTTGAAACAACAAAGCTAATGATCCAAATGTTATCACAAGTCCCTGCTTGTTTTTGTCATGATACTGCACTGTAAAAATGCAAAAGCAAATTGTTGCTATAAAACGTATAAGTACATAATAGCCATAAGGCATAGCTAATAAGCATACCAGTAACAGGACTGATAAAATCAATTGTAGATATTTCATGTCGAATAAATCAATAGTATTTGCCAATTTGTTCTTAAAAAAGGTTCTTACAATTAATGCTTGTCCATATTAAATATGGGTACACCAAATTATCTCTTAAAGAGAATTGAAAAAACAGCACGGATAGTTCCTACGATATTGTACAACCATGCAACAAACAGAGTTGATAATATTGAGAAAAGCCACCAAAATATATTATATGCGTCTGTATAATATTCTGCTTTATAAAGTGTATCTCCAAAACCACTCCACATCCAATTAGGTAGAAAAAACAAGCCATGCCAAATACCTGCATACCAAGAATAGGTCAGGTTTGGGTCAATATCACAGAGAAAGCAACTAACAACCATGCAAATAACCAACTCCACCAGAGGAAGGCTACGTCCCCAAAACGCAAACAGCACTAAAACAGAAAGGATAAATTTTTGCATAAGACTAAATATTATTATTACTAAAACAACTTTCTAGAACCAATGAACAACAAGCCAAACTGAGACAATTAAAGAAGATAAAGCAGCCAAGCTTCTTATTACATAACTTTCTCGTTTACCTATCAATAATGGACACAATATCATGATAAATACTGGGATAAATATTAGCGTTATGGTAAGGGCATGCCAAGACACACAGATTAACAATATTAAGAAAGTAACCAGCGATACTGCATTACATAAAAAGATAACTAGTTTGTACCAAAATCTCTCATATAAAAGAGGTTCACCTTCTCTAAGCTGGAGATAATGACAATAAGCTTCGAGCCAGACAAAACACATTGACAAGCAGTATGGCACAAAAAGAGGAGAATTAATCAGAAGTTCCATATTTTACTATTACTTTCAAAGAGATGAAATATTACTAAAGCCTAGAAACTCCCCCATCCAAGCAAAAAACTATATAACACCTACATATACAGAAAAAAGCGTGGGAGTCAAACTCGTCACCCGTCCCACACTCTGAGGCTCTCGCATTGCCCATTACAGTCTGAACGAGCAACGCAGAAGCCCACGCCGATATGTATAACGTCACGAAATCCTAATTTAACATTAAGAAATCAAACGGATATAACATATCCATGAGCATCTACCATTGCCTTGTCTTTGACTGTAATTGAAACTTGCGAGATTTCAGAGTGTCAAGAACAAAGCGTTAAGTAAACGCCTAATCCATAATAGTTCCCATCTCAAAACTCTGCCTACACACAGGAAAACGAGAATCGGAACAATGCAAAGTTAGCATATTTTTCTAACATGTCAGCCTAATTACATAGAAATATTTAATATAAATGTGTTTTCCGTATCATGCCAACATAAACGTACATATCACACACAGCTTCAATTAGTATGGCATTGATATATTCCTAATAGTTTCGATAGGATTCAAAAGTTTATATTGAACTGCGATTAAACTTTACTAAAGGGTGCACGGAACAATAAGAACACGATAAATAGAGACCTCTGTCCCCTCATATTATTTGTCTATCTCAAATTTTAACGGTATCAGTTGGTCAGAAAATAGTCATACATCTTAGAGCATACGGATGAAAGTTGAAAGAATGGTAGGTTTTGCAGAACTCTCGGAGCATGAAAAAAAGTGCGCTGGCTAACAACGAACCAACGCACCTTAAATATATAAATAGAAATTCAGAGTCTATGGAACAAGCTCCATTGTGCAGTGTGACTTGCTGTCACAAGAGAGATACAACTTGATGTTGTACTTGCCAGCTGTTACGTTGATATTACCGCCCTTAAAGGTGATATTATCCAATGAACCACCCCAGTCTAACACCCAATCACTATTCGCACGGAACTTCATCTCACCTGTTGTCAGGGTTACGTTATCAAGTTCCCAACACTTTTGAGCCGCATTGTAGGTCATTGCTGCATCTGAACTCCAACCATTAGGAGTGGCAGAACCAATGATACCAACACTATTGATTGCGGTGTAAGTAATGGTCTGTGAGGTCAGATCAAGGTCTACCTTATAGAAACCAGCAGGCTCAGTCATGACGATGTTAGCACCCTTCTCTACAAGATCCTGACCATAGTCAGTACCATTCCAATCCTGTTGGGTAGCAAACTTAAAGCCGTTCTGATTGAGATACATAAAGCCTGTGTACTTGCCATCGGCAGCTGGACTATAAAGCGGATTGCTGAATGACCAACCATTAGCGTCGCCCGACATATAGAGATACTGGGTGAAGGCAGGAGCAACACAAGTGACCTTTGCCTTTACATTCTGCGACAGACTATAACCCTCGCCACGCTGTAATTTAATCTTATTGGTCACCGCCATAGCAACTTCATGCTGGTCGCCATTCTTACCATACAGGTTCTCTATGGCTGAAACCAGTTCTGTACTCTTCACCTTTCCCGCATCGCTGACATTCAAGGTTGCCGTCTTATTGTTATTAGAAAGTACGGCAGTCAAGGTCTGTTCAGCAACGGCATCAGTGGAAACCACTGATGGAGTAAAGAGCAGAACAGAGTCGGCAGTCACTGTATTGAAGTCGATTGCGGGTGCTTCAGCTACAGTGAACTTCACAGAGTTAGCCGTCTCCTCAGCATTAGACTGTGGCTTAGCCCACTCTTCATATTCATTGCTACCACAAGAAGCAAGGAGCAGTGCAGTACTTGCTAAGACTAATATCTTCTTCATATCAATTCTTGTTATTAAGAAGAAGGTGTGCCCTAAGGTAATGCCCAAAGGCACACACCTTCTAAAGGTATCTTTTATTTGTTATTGTTTTACGAAAGAATACTGACCAGTGATGTCGTTGAAGTAAACTGTGTACGTTCCCTTCAAGTTACGAACGTTCTTGCCACCCTTAGTTGCAACACCGTATGGGAAGTTTTCAGAGCCCCAGTTTACGTCCCATGTGCCATTAGCAGCGAACTTACAGCCCTCACCATCAGCACCAGTTGACTTCTCTGTGAATGTCACTGTAGCCTTCCAATCGTGATTCTCAACAACAGATGTCTCTGCAGTCATTGGTGTACCACCAGCAACAGTCCAGCCATCGTGCTTGCCTGGCAATGCCATTGAAGTATAGACAGTAGGTGCAGCACCAGTGTAAGGTACAATCTTTAACTTAGGATTCTTTGTATCGAATGTAATCGTATAGTAGCCTGCTGTTGGCACTTTAATATCTGATGAGCCGCCATCGTTATATTTGAAATCACCAAAGCTTGCGCCCTGACCAACCTGACCATCATCCCAACTTGCAGGGTTCTTCTTCAACTTGAAGCCTGCTGTTGACAGATAACCAGTCCAAGAGATAACGCCCTTACCCGTCTTCTTGTCATATTCCTGACCTTCCTGTGGAAGCAAAGGTACAACCTGACTATTGCCCCATGAGCCATCACCGAAGTTACCACCAACGAGATACCAGGTCTCAACAGGAGCATCAGATAGCTCAACATAATAAGGAGCAACGTTCACTTTAACGGCATTTGAATAGATGGTATCACCATTAACTAGTGAATAAACACGTGCATAGAGGTCTTGGCTTGCTGGCACATGACCTTCCTCATAACGCTCCATCTTCTCTATTGCGGTCGCAAGTTCGGCTGCACTAACCGACGTACTACATGTTCCTGTTGGTGTTCCTACTGGTGCGTAGTCGCCACGTTCAGCATCCATATCAACCACCTTGTCGACTGATTTAGTCCACTTATTGGTAGTTGAGAATTGCATACCATACTCGGCAGCTATCGGAGCACCATATTCTGGCTGTGACCAAGTGAAGTTCAACTTATCAGCAACCTTTAGGTCAACTGTCTGTGCAGCATAGCCAGGAGTGTTCAGCTTAAATGTCTTTGGTGTTTGAAGGGTTGGATTATGATCCAAGTCCTTGTCACAAGCAGAGAACAGTGCTACACCTGCACACAATAACAATGATGACTTTATTATTGATTTCATATTAATTATCATTTAATCATTTATGTTCTATTTGATTATTCAATCTTCTTTCTATCCAATACTTAGCCTCTGGTGTGCGCCATCAGCTAAGTATTGGCATATACCTTAATTATATCCTTGGTTCTGAACAAGTTTCTTGTTGGCTGTCAAGTCAGATGAAGGTATTGGGAAGAGATTGAGGTGAGTATCAAAGTTACGGCCGCTCTTTACGCCACCCTTCCAACTCCAGTTATAGTTAACGTCACCTCCAAAGTAACCGAAACGCACGAGTGTGGTGCGACGGAGACCTTCGAAGTAGAACTCACGGCTCCATTCGTCACAGATCTGACGAAGAGAATAAGCGGTGTGAGTGGTAGCGTGCGCACGACGACGTACGTCATTGATATACTGTGCACCATCAGTTGTTGTTGTTCCACCATTCATACGAGCATCAGCCTCAGCATATATCAGATAAGCTTCAGCAGCACGCATGAGGAAGAAGTCGGTATCAGGGAAATTAGAGTCATGTCCAGCAGAACCATCCGTCTTAAAGTTAGTGAACTTACAAACGGCAAATCCGTTGGTAAACACTTTCACATCAGTTTCATTATTACCATTATCTACGTTTCTACCATCACCATCGAAGAGTGCACGATCATCATCGGCAGCAGCTGGCATAGCGTAGGCACCAATATTAGGAGCGTCGTTGTTAGGGAAGAACTTCCGTACCAAGTCAGGGCGCATACGGTTACCACCCCATCCTGCAGTCGTGTTGTTACCCTTTGTTGTAGCATCCTTTATGTGCTCGCTGTTGTCGTTTGAGCCAGCCATGAGGTAAAGTGTTGTACCGTATGAGGTAGTTGTCTTACCATCTTGGAGGATTGGGAAGATAGCCTCAACAGATGCTCCATTCTCGCCATTATCGCCCATGAAGAGCTGTTGATAAGCACTCCACTGTCCTTTCTTAGTTGTGTAGAGCTTGTAAGGAGAGTCTATGACCTTCTTTGCATATAGCTTAGCATTAGCCCAGTCAGGTGTACCTGTGTATACCTCAGCGTTCAAATAGAGACGAGCTAAAAGCATCCATACAGCAGCCTTATCAACACTACCATAGCCAGCAGTAGCTGATGTCTTTGGTTGAGGTTCAGCCAATTTAGGCTCAACATTAGTCTTTAATTCATCAACAAGCCACTTGTAAAGATCAGCACGTTTGATACGATCATGATTACCAGATGATATTGCTGTCGCAAATGGTACGTTACCGAACTCATCCAAGAGGTAATAATAGTTCAAAGCACGAAGGAATCGAGCCTCAGCAGACATTTTTTCGTTATAGTCGCCGTAGTCTTTAAGATACTGGTTACAGTAAGTAATGCCTACGTAAAGACGATTATAAAAGCCCTTCAACATAGGATGTGAAGCATCATAAGTATTGAAGTTGAAGTTGAGAATACCTTCATCACCACCCCAAGCACAAATGGCTTCATCGGTTGTAAGTTCCTGTGTATTGAACAACTGACGGATATAACCACTCGTACCACCATCTATACCATCGACATCACTATCGCCATTAGCTCCTCCATTACCAGCCATTGCGATGGTAGCATAACACTTGTTTAAGGCGCTTTCAGCCTTTGTATTAACCTTTGTCTTTAGATTTGGATCAATAGGATTAACATCCAAATCACCAGTACAAGAGGTAAGTCCTACAGACAGCATAAAGGCTGCTGCAGAGAATATATATTTAATATTTGTATTCATTGTAACTACTCTTTAAACGGATTAGAAGTTCAAATTCAGACCCAAGATGAATGATATTGGACGTGGATAGAGGTTATTGTCAATACCATTGAATACCTCTGGATCAAGTCCCTTATACTTTGTAAGACAGAAGACATTGTTCACTGTACCATAAACGCGGCCAGAGATTCCATTCCATTTACCCTGCTTGAGGAGGTTAGCGAAGCTGTAACCAAGGGTGATATTATCCATCTTTAGGAATGAAGCATTCCGTACCCAGTAGTCAGTCTGTATAGACTTTGTCTCTGTGGTGAGCCAGTTATCAGCCAAGACATCCGCTGGACGGTTAACAAGATACTTGCCCTTTGAGAACAATTCAGAGTTTGACATGTTCGCAACACTTGCGAAAGCATCATTGTAAACATAGTTACCAAGACTTGCACGGAGTGCGAAACCGAGGTCCCAATTACGATACTCAAAGCGAGAAGCAAAGCCCATTGTTACAGGAGCAGCAGGTGCCTTATAATAGTACTTATCAGCATCTGTTATCTTACCATCACCATTGCGGTCAACAACCACACCTTCTATTGGCTTACCATTCTTATCATATACCTGTTGGAATACGTGGAAGGAGTTGACAGCGTTACCTACATGCTGTGCCTGAATATTACCACCTGTACCTGCAGAGATACCACCTGTTGGAACGAAGTAGTTCGCATCATTGCCACCATTTAGGTTAGTGATTTTGTTATAATTATAGGTGAAGTTGTAATCCATTGTCCAGTTAAATAGCTTGGTATTAACGGCTAACCAGTGGATACTTGCTTCAACACCTGTATTATACATAGAGCCGATATTGCTCATAACCTGATTACGGAAGTTAGATCCGGCAGATACGGTTGCACTGTTAAGGAGGTCACTTGTCTTACGATAGTACCAATCAACTGTACCGCTAAGACGCTGCTTGAGGATACCCCAATCTAAACCTATATTATAAGAGGTGGTCGTCTCCCACTTCAGATTCGGATCGAATGCCTTTGGTCGAGCTAACGTACCATCACCATAGACTGGATAGTAAGACTCGCTACCAGTATTCATCTCATAAACGGCGAAATAGTTATAATCTCCGATACCTTCTTGCTGACCAGTCATACCCCAGCTAAGACGTAACTTGAGGTCAGACAACCAATCAATCTGCTTCAACATATTCTCCTCATTCATACGCCAAGCGAATGCGAATGAAGGGAATACAGCCCAGTGATCTCTGAAACGAGATGATCCATCATCACGAACAGTAGCAGTTACCATATAGCGACCATCCATCAATGACCAGTTAGCACGACCGAAGAAAGATACGAGGTAATTCTCTGTCGCATAGTCATATTTGGTGCGGTTGCGTTCTTTACCGGCAAGTGTTGCATCGTTATTGGTCTTTGGGAAGAAGCTCCAATACGAGTTGTGCGTATTATGCCAGAAGTGTGCCCACTCATAACCAGCCATGATATCAAAGTGATTCTTAGCCTTGTCGTTGAAGTCATGGTAGTATTGAGCGTAAGCAGAAAGCTGCATATTGCGTTTCAACTGTGATTCCCAACCATGTGAACCATAGTAAATAGCCTGTGGAGAAGCAGGATCAATATCTTTGTCTGACGTCCTTTGGCAATATCAATACCAGCAGTAACGTGTAAACGGAGGTCTTCGAAACCATGTACCTTATAGTCTACATCAGCACTACCTAAGAAGTCGCGACTAATGGCGCGTTCGTTCCTTAAATTGAGGATAGACACTGGATTCTTAGTAGCCAATGAGAAGTAAGTCTGTGGCCAAGTAGGGTCATTGAGCGCAGTACCATCGTCCAACCACTGATAATAACCTCCGAAGTTATCAAATCCATTTGCACGAACAGGCTGAGTTGGGTCGAACTGGCGTGCAGCCTTTATCGCTTCACCATCGGCATAGCGGTTCTTTGTCCACATACCTTTTGCATTCAACGTCAACTTCAAATGGTCATTCAAAAGAGAAGGACTCAATGTCAAAGCACCAGTAAAACGCTCGAAATTAGAAGTCTTAATGATACCCTGCTGATTAGTATAGCCCGCACTTACACGATAAGGAAGCCAGTTTGCAGCTTGACCCGATACAGCAACGTTATGATCATGACTAAATGCTGTGCGGAAGATCTCGTCTTGCCAGTTAGTATTTGCTTTACCCAAACGAGCATAAGCAGTAGGAACTTGGTTACCATTAGAGTCCAGTGTGTACAATGCCGTACCGAACTTCTCTGTTATAAGTTTACGATATTCATCAGCCGACAAAACGTCTAGATTCTTTGATTTCGTACTAACAGTAAAGCTTCCATTATAAGATATCTGTGTTCCACGACGCCCCTTCTTTGTTGTAATGATGATAACACCATTTGAGCCACGAGATCCATAGATTGCTGTCGCAGAAGCGTCCTTCAAGACGTTAAATGATTCAATGTCTTGTGGATTGACAAGCGACAATGGGTTGGTGACACCCTTAACACCAGTTGGTCCATAGCCACACCATCGATAACAATCAATGGATTGTTAGATGCGTTCAAAGACGAACCTCCACGAATACGGATAGTAGAACCAGCACCTGGAGTACCTCCATCATTCGTTACACTCACACCAGCAACTTTACCAGAGAGCATATCCTGTGCATTAACAACAAGTCCTTTATTCTTCCCATCAGGCTTCAGAGCTGTTACAGAACCTGTTAAGTCGCTCTTTTTAACGGCTCCGTATCCAATAACAACAACTTCATTCATCTGTTGAGCTTGGTCATCCTTCAACGTAATGACCATACCATTGGATGCAGCAACCTGCTGTTTCTGATAACCAATGTAAGAGATTGTAAGTGTAGCACCAGGTTGTACATTGACAGAGAAGTTACCATCAAGATCCGTTACAGTACCATTTGAAGTTCCATTAATTAGAACAGAGGCACCAATAACAGGCTCACCTGAAGCATCTTTCACCTGTCCTGTGACAGTAGTAGATTGTGCAAAAGCACTGACTGAAAGGCAGAGACCAGCGAAGAGCCCCATCACCTTAACAGGAAACTTGCATTTTACCTGCTTCATCTTTTTGTTAATTAAAGTGTTATAAATTGATTAAAGTATATATGTTCAGCATCATCAAGGTCGGTTAATAGCCGATTTTGAGAGGTTAGTAAGTGCAAAGTTAAATGAGAAAGATTACTTTCACACTTTTTGGGTATTAAATATGTTATTTAAACTGTGCAAACGTTTGCACACACAAAAAGGCTATAAATAAATTGACATAAGTCAAATGATTTGTGAAAAATGTGTATATTTGCGCTACAGAAGTAAATATATAAGGATAAAGGAACCTATTAATTCGGATGAACAATCAGCCCAGCATAACAATGAAAGATATAGCCCGAGACTTAGGAGTATCGGTTGCTACTGTCTCTCGCGCACTCAAAGACAGCCCAAGAATATCGGCTGAGAAGCGTGAAGAGATTAAGAGTTATGCGCGTGAACACAACTTCTTTCCCAATATCATAGCTGAGAGTTTGCGTAAAAGCAAGGTTCAACCATTAAAGATAATAGGTGTGATTATCCCTCAATTGTCGCATTTCTATTTCTCATCCATCCTCTCTGGTATAGAGGAGGAGGCATCTGCTAGAGGCTATCAACTGATGGTTGCTCAAAGTAAAGAGAAGTATGAGAACGAGGTAAGGATATGTAAAGCCTTCCACGAGAACAAGGTTTGCGGCATTATTGTGTCTCAGGCGAAGAATACAACGAAGTATGATCACTTCCAAAAGCTCATCCATCAAGGGCTACCTCTTGTCTTCTTCGATCGTATCAGCACAGGAGTCAATGCTAGTCGAGTTGTCGTTGATGATTATATGGGGGCATATGCAGCTGTATCACACCTTATAGATACAGGTTGTAAAAACATCGCTTATTATGGTACATCACTAACCATGGAGATTGGTAAAAACCGATATAATGGCTATAAAGATGCGCTCTTGAAGCATGGATTAAAACCCGATGAACAGCTGATAAGAACCTGTGATAATCGTGCAGATGCAGAGTCTATAACCCCTGATGTAATGTCTTTATCCAATCCTCCTGATGCTTTCTTCGCTGTCAATGATGATACAGCAATAGGCATACTCTACTCTTGTAAACGTATGGGCTATCGTGTGCCAGAAGATATATCTATCTGTGGTTTCACGAACGGAGAGCGTGCCATTGCCTGCGATCCGATGTTAACAACAGTGGAACAACGTGGTATGCGTGTAGGCGAAGAGGCCGCTAATATTCTCATAGACCAGGTGGAAGGAGTGATACCTAAGACTCGTATCGAAAAGAGAATAATACGTACAAGGTTGATAATAAGAGGTACAACTAGATAAGAAAACAAAGTCTGCCTTCAAAAGATACTCCTTTGGAGCTCTTAAAGAGGCGGCCCTATAAAGAATATAAGTAATGAAACAAAAACCTAATTTAAGTTTCTGGCAGCTATGGAATCTGAGCTTCGGTTTCTTTGGAGTTCAGATTGCCTATGCACTTCAAAGTGCTAACATCTCTCGTATCTTTGCGACACTTGGAGCTGATCCACATAAGCTCAGCTACTTTTGGATACTCCCTCCTCTGATGGGAATTATCGTTCAGCCCATCGTTGGAACCTTATCCGACAAAACATGGACACGCTTTGGTCGACGCATACCTTACCTATTTATAGGAGCAGCTGTTGCTGTATTAGTCATGTGTCTATTGCCTAATGCAGGGTCATTAGGTATGGCTGTATCCACAGCAATGGTCTTTGGTTTGCTTTCATTGATGTTCCTTGATACCAGTATCAACATGGCAATGCAACCTTTCAAGATGCTTGTTGGAGACATGGTTAACGAGAAACAAAAGACACTCGCCTACTCTATTCAATCATTCCTATGCAACGCTGGCTCCATTGCTGGTTATATCTTCCCCTTCTTATTCACCTTCCTTGGTATTTCAAACCAAGCTCCTTTAGGTGTAATCCCCGACTCCGTTGTTTATTCTTTCTATATTGGTGCGGCTATACTCATCCTTTGCGTCATCTATACTACAGCTAAGGTCAAAGAGATGCCACCAAAGGTATATGCCGAATATCATAGTTTGAAGACACCAGAAAACGAACAGAAGACGGGTTGGATGACCTTATTAAAGAATGCACCAGCCACTTTCTGGAAAGTAGGAGTAGTTCAATTCTTCTGTTGGTTCGCCTTTATGTATATGTGGACATACACGAATGGCACAGTTGCAGCAAACTGTTGGAACGTCGATATGCTTGCACATGATGCCACAACGACGGCAGGTTATCAAGAAGCTGGTAACTGGGTAGGTATCCTCTTCGCAATACAAGCCATTGGATCAGTCCTTTGGGCAACCATTCTCCCACAATTCAAGAATCGCAAGTTGGCCTATGCTCTATCGCTCATTCTCGGTGGTATCGGTTTTGTCATGGCGGCTTATATACACAACCAATACGTTATGTTCATCCCATTCATCCTCATCGGATGTGCATGGGCAGCAATGCTTGCCATGCCTTTCACCTTTGTTACAAACGCACTGGAGGGTTATGGGCACATGGGAGCATACTTAGGTCTCTTCAACGGAACGATTTGTATTCCACAAATCATTGCAGCTGCTATTGGTGGTTTACTACTTCAGTTAGTCGGTCCAGAGCAGAGTCACATGATGATAGTCGCTGGTATAGCCTTAGTATTAGGTGCTATCTCGGTGGGAGTCATCAAGGAGCATAAAGCAAGTGAATAGATAAATACATTACTTTTTTATAACTCTCTCTAAATCGAAAAGGCGTATCGGGAAGCGTTCCGATATGCCTTTTTACTTTGTAATAACTATAGCGAAGAAACAAAGAGAGCCTTTCCTTAAATTAAGAAGAGCCTTTCCTCAATGCAAGGAAAGGCTCTTCTTGATACAAGGGAACGCCCTCTTATGATATAAAATTCTCTTTCTTGTGCCTATGCCTATTTGTGTTTCCTCTATTATTGGATATTACATCAAGGATTGTAAGGCTCTTGAAAGGATGATACTATTACTTAATTCTATCCAACATTGTCTGTGGAATCTTAGGCATTGCACCATCTTGCGTGCATACATACGCACTTACTTCAACCGCTAACTTATGTGCTTCTGGGATGCACATACCAGCGAGAATAGCAGAAGTAAAGCTTGCTGTGAAAGAATCGCCAGCACCAACAGTATCAGCGACATCAACCTTTGGCGTCTCTTGAAACGATTGGATATTAGGTGCAAAGACGTAAGATCCATTCACACCACAAGTCAGTACGAGCATATCAAGGTTATACTTGCCCAACAAAAGCCAGCATTTATTCTCTATATCAAGACCTGGATAGCCAAAAAGACGACCAATGGTGATAAGCTCCTCATCGTTAATTTTGAGGATATTAGCATGGTGGAGCGAGTTAGTGATAATCTCCTTTGTATAGAAGTTTTGGCGAAGATTGATATCAAAGATCTTTAGACAATCCTTAGGAGTCGTCTCTAAGAACTTCTGGATAGTCTGTCGACTGACACTACTACGCTGAGCCAATGAACCAAAACATACAGCACGACAATGCTTGCGACCTCCTCTATCTCTGGAGTAAAGGGGATATTGTCCCATGCCACACCTTCTTTGATATCATAAGTTGGTACTCCCTCGCTATCAAGCTCAACTTGAACGGTACCAGTCTGATAGTCTACTTCAGGCATAATATAGTGTACGCCCTTTTGTTCGAAGGCATCGATAGTTTCCTTACCTAAGGCATCATTGCCTACAGCACTTATCGCTAAGGAATCATGACCGAACTGTCCTGTATGATAAGCAAAGTTTGCTGGTGCACCACCAAGCTTCTTTCCTTCAGGGAGACAATCCCATAGTGCCTCTCCGAGGCCGACAATTACTTGTTTCATATACGCTTTTCTTTATTTGTTATTCATCTTTGGAATATAGCTGAAGAGGTAAAGCACGCCTACAACCATTACAAGTACAGCTCCGAGCTGTTGGTTCATAGCATCGCTGGCAAAGCCCATGAAGAGTGGGAAGATGGTACCTCCAAAGAGTCCCATTATCATCAGTCCACTTACTTCGTTTTGCTTATCTGGAACACTCTGAAGGGCTCTTGCGAATATCATCGAGAATATATTGCTATTACCATAACCTACTAGTGCAATGGCAAAATATACGGCTGTATCCCGTGTTCCAACGCCTAGCCAGACCATAGCAAGAGCCATCATCAATACCGAAATAGTGAAGAACACCTTATTATTCATTACTCTCAAGAAGAATGAACCAGTAAGACATCCAAGCGTACGGAAGATGAAGTAGAGTGATGTCGCAAATGCCGCATCATTCAAAGACATGTTGAATCTCTCCATAAGAATCTTTGGTGCAGTGGTATTAGTCCCTACATCGATTCCTACATGGCACATGATTCCAAGGAAGCTAAGCAATACGATTGGTTTACCCAATAGGCTTAAACATTGTATGAAAGAACTTGCTTTACCTTCAATAGGCTCTTCTTCTATAGGAGTTGAGAAGAGTAAAAGGGTGGCAAGGATACCTATTACAAGATAAATAGGGAATAGAACACGCCATCCGAGTCCAAAGGCAGGAATGCTTGCTTGTGCTCCCCACATGGCAAGATAGGGCGCCATGAAAGAGGCGATAGCCTTAACGAACTGTCCAAAGGTGAGTGTTGAAGCTAGATTTCCACCCTTCATAATGGTAGAAACAAGCGGATTCAACGAGGTTTGCATCAGTGCATTACCAATACCTAGGAGTGAGAACGATACGAGCATAAGCCCGTATGACTCGCCAAAGACAGGGAGTAACAATGAAAACAAGGTGATGATGAGACTGAGTAAGACTGTCTTTTTACGCCCAATCTTGTTCATCAACATACCAGTTGGCACTGAGAAGATGAGGAACCAGAAGAAGACTAGAGATGGAAAGACGTTAGCCGTGGAATCAGTTAGGTGTAAATCGTCCTTTACATAGTTAGAGGCAATACCAACCAAGTCCACAAAGCCCATCGCAAAGAAGCATAGCATGACTGGAAGCATAGCCATTTTATTGGTTTTTGACATAATGTTTAAATTTTTAGTTTGTGTAGTTGAATTGTTTTGGATAACGCTTGCAAAGTTATTACTTTGCGGTGGAAAGGGATTGAAAATTCCGTTCATTGATACAAACAAACACTTCTTTTACATGATTATTTATAAGTCAATAAACAAACTATTCACCCTTTCCTCCCTTCTAACTATTCATCCTTTAATGCATGAACCTTCACCTTACATCCCTTAGCCACAATCTTGTCATAAGGCTTAGAAGGGAATACAAGATTACTCATTGCGACCTTCCCGTCTATATCAAAGGCTTCAATACTACAACGATCAACAAATATCTGCATACCTATGATAGTTCCATTGGTGGGCGCAATGGTCTTTGATTTGAAGTCATTATGGAACTCTGTAAGTCCACTCTGTGTACGATCCATGCTAAATGTACCATTCTTTCCATCATAAACCATTGTCACATATTCGTCTTTATCATTGCTCAATACAATAGAAGCATTGCTCTTGATATTGGTTACTTCAAGATAAGATGCCATTTGGAAACGTCCAGAAGCTTTCTGTTCGAAGGCATTTAAGACCTCTGGAGAGGGTTTAACACTAACATACTCTTCACCATTATAATTGTAAAGGCTCACATCTCGAGGCAAGCCATTGGCTGAACGAAACTGTTGAGTGGGCACTTGATTAGCATATTGCCAATTACTCATCCATGGAAGAACGACAATTCGACCATTAGGAGCATTACTAAACGATACCGTGGCATAATGATCTTTACCATAATCCATCCACTTTGTCACCTCTGGCTTTGATTCACAAGTGAACTTATGACCATCGAATGTACCCACAAAGTATTGTGTCGCACTTCCTCCAAAGGGTCCTCCTGGATTGATATTACAAATAAGAACCCATTTATCACCTATCTTCAACAGGTCAGGACACTCCCAGACACCACCATGATTACCATATTCCTCACCAAAACAACTCTCATACTTCCAGTCCTTCAAGTTCTTAGAACTATAGATATTCATTTGTTGTCCAGATGCAAGAATAAGATTCCATTGGTTTAAATCATCATTCCAAAAGACCTTAGGATCGCGAAAATCAGGCACATTACTGGTGATAATTGGGTTGTTGGCATACTTCTTAAAGCTCATTCCATTGTCTGTACTATACGCAATACTTTGTGTTTGTGCTATACCAGCAGATGTATAAAAGGCTATCACAACATCTTTACCAAAACCAGCCGTATTCTCCTTGTCAACAACACTATTACCACTAAAGATAGTTCCAAGCGCATCAGGTTGTATAACTTCACCTTGATTTTCCCAGTGCATGAGGTCAGTAGACGTGCTATGTGCCCATGTCATATTCTCCCACTGAGAACCATATGGATTATATTGATAGTACAGATGCCATACACCATCCTTATAAAACATACCATTAGGGTCGTTCATCCATCCATAAGCTGGAGTGTGATGATAGATAGGACGGAACTTCTCACGATTCTTAGTATCGAATACGCTCGACAATTTTATATCCTTCCAACAAATAAAGTCCTTTATTAGTCCAATACTACGTTTATCTCCCGTGAATTGGATATCAAGCAATACATCACCACCATACTCACTGATATCGAGTGGAACAATATAATCAGTTTTATTGATGGCGAGCTTACAGTTGAGCTCTTTCACTACTTGGTTGTCCTTGATAATACGAATATGCGCATTATTCTCATCCTCTTCCACTGGTAGAAGAATGTACTTATCTGTTGTCATAATACGCTTGATTGCGTGATTCTGGCTTAAGAATGATTGTGCATGCATAAGCGTAGTGCTTGTAAAAAGGCATATAGCCAATGTCATTAACTTTCTATTCATTGCAGGTTATGTATAGTTATTTTTGACTTCTAATGGACAAAGATAGGAATTTTATCGATAAATAAAAAGAAATGTTCCTCCTTTCCATTATTTTATTTATCATTCATAGAAACCAGTACTTCAAATAAATAGTCTTACACACAAAAAAATATCGACAACATCCTTTGAAGGACATTGCCGATACCTTTATCATATAATTTTTCTGTATTAGTCAGCGTATGGAGTTGTCTTCCACAAGCGTACAGGAGCCTTCATGATGAGACCTTCAACAAATCGTGAGTCGTTTACATAAGGCTTCTTTTCATTCTGATTTAATGGCGTACGTGTGTAAAGATAACAGTTGAAGAATCCACTTATATCGTCGGCAACAACTGAATATCTAAATGTTGCAGACAACTTTGGTGCTTGGTGGGCATTATCTTGCATTGCACCACCAGAAGGAGATTGAGTTGCATAACGTCCACCAATAGGAGCGTCATCTGGTGTCCAATATTGTGCACACTTACCAACAGTGTTAGTATTAAAGTACCACCATGTTTGTCCTTCATCTGAACCGGCAGGTTTTGAAGGATCTTTAGTTGCTGCAACATCATATATACCTGTATAAGGAACGATACGCTCTACATCGGCAGGATAAGTTACATCATAATTATTTGGTGCTGCCCAGAAATCTTCGTTAGCAATGTCATCCATATCAAGAACAAAGCGTGGACCAAGATAACGCTGTTTAAGGATTGCATTACCATTCTTGTCTTCCCAGCGCATAACATAACGATAGTCATTATTTGAATCCATGGTGCTGATTCGAAAACACCAGAACTTGCTCTTGTTAGAGGATTCTTAGCATAACCTTGATAAGCTTGTCCTTCACCTGTATTGCTTATATAGCTTGGTTGCTTTGACAAACCAATCATATAAGCTATTAGGTTTCCCTTGGCTATCTCTTACACCCTTAGAGTAAGATTGGAATACAAGCTTCGTTTCATTCCAGCCTGGTAATTTTGCTGGTGAAACGATACCCATAGAGCAATTATATGTTGTTCCATTATTACGGAATCCAGAGAATCCATAGAATTGTGGAAGAATACTACGCCAATATTCGTGGTGTGCAAACATGTAACCAGCAGGAACCTTTGAAGGGTTATTAACGTAAGTCTCTATATCACTGTATGAATATGTCTCTGTATGTGCGGCGTCTTGGGTAGCGGCATTTGACAGTTCAGCATCTGTACCAAAGTTGCTATGCTTAGCAATATAGCTCAATGGAGAGAAGTTGTATACAACATTACCCTTTGCTGGATAGTTAGCACCTGAAACATAGTCTGCAAGTGTACCATACGCAGGAAGCATATTAATAGAAGTTGGAACAATCTTAGTACCAGCACTTGTCTCGGTTGGTACTGCCATCAACAAGAACTGTGTCTTAGAAATCTTTTTGTCTCTTTAGGGGCACCAACTCCTTCTTGCTTTTCATATATCCTCACAGTCTGCTGCTGTGGTGCCATCCAGACATAGATATAGCTTGGAGCATCACCGCCTTTTACGACTTTATCGAAGTTATCGCCAGAAGCCTTTTTCAAGAAAATATGATCATAATAAGTAAGAGCTGTATTAAGAGTTCCAGCCTTTTCGTCTGCGTAATCCTTAATATATGTACCATGAATACGGAAGCCTTTTTTATTTATAAGACCATCATTACCCGTCATTGCAGCATCAGTCAGTGGGCGCTGATAGAACTTAAATGCCTTAAAAGCATTCTTGTAACTTTCTGTCTTAGCAGAAGCAATTTCACCATCCTGTGTATCTTTAAGATCAGAAACCGCAACATCATCAAAGCTCTTCAGGTCGAACTGACCGCAAAGGATATTACTTGTGATGATACGAACACCATTATACATGAAATTGAAACCAGTATTGTTAGTAACCTTCAAACGTACGATAGAACCAAACTGCTTGAACTTAACCGCCTTTCAGCCTTAATAGTCTTGTTTGCAGCATTGGTTTCCAACTTACGCCAACTGAAGATATAAGGAATGTTTGCACCCCACTGCAATTTCTCACCTGCAATGTTACGAGCTGTATGTCCTTCAGAGAAGCCATTGAACTTCACCTGATTATTACCAGGAAGCATCTCACCTCCTAAGATACCACATACATACCATGTACCCTTGCTAAGATCAGTACCCGATGCCATCTCAAAAGTATCACTTGGCATCAAAGTCAATTTACCACCCTTTGTATAAGTCCAATTGGTTACTACCTTTGTTACAGGCTGATCAGAGGTTGTACTCTTGAAGATAAGGAGTACTGGAACCTTTGTACCAGTAGCAATTTCTTTGCCTTCAGACGTACCTCTGTCAAAAATACCAACAGGAGTTGGAAAACCAGTACTATCATCTGTTTCGTAACCGATTGGGTTTGACTGAACACCAGCACGGCTCTTAGGTGCGGTCTGCCCCATATCACCCTCCATTGACATAGACACAGTGACACCCGGCTGGTTATCACCATTTGAGATAGCCTCAACAACATCCTTGTCTGCACAGCCAGTGAAAAGCAATGCCAAAACAGCGATGAATGAATAAAATAGTTTTTTCATTTATTTTTGTTTTCGTTATGTAGGTAATTATTCCCTACAGGTTTGTTTTCTAATTTCCTTAAATAACTTTGTTAAAACTAAAATGCAGTTGGATGTTCTTCCTCTGGATCTTTCTCATCATCACCTGGAGTAAGGCTACCCTTTATACTACTTTGTGCATGAAATCCACCTTCCATAAACTCGTCTGTGTAAAGGCTTAACACCTGTGCGTTAGGCGTTACATAATCTTTCTTTTTCATATCAAAATAATCACTAAACGGAGTTTCTCACCTTAATATTACTGAGGGCGTTGAACTCCAAAAATATGGTTTATAATTTGTTATACAATCTAAAATTATCGAAGTTAATTGTCGTAAATAAAACAATAGTGGTTTTACACTCTTGAAAAATAGTCTTCCAAAACGGATGCAAAATTAACTATAAATCGCACAACAACAATGTATTAAAGAGAATAATTTTAATATTTTAACTATAATGAATATTATTCCTCTTGATTCGTTATAAGTAAATAAAACTTAAAATGTAAATATCTGTCTATACTTTGACACGAGGTTATATTGCTGAGAATTGTGAGGTTCTTAAGCATTTAAAGTTAGATTAAAGGTTGAGAGGAAAGAGAAGTAATTGTATGAAGTATTGACAATAAAAAGAAAGGAAATATTGTCAATAAAAGAAAGAAGATAGGGACGATAAAAAAGAAAGAAGGTAGGGACAGACGAGTTCGCCTTGCCTCTACCTTGAATATAAGAACTAACACTTCCTCCCGAGCTTAGGGAAATGTTAGTAAAATTTTAATTATAGAATCTTACACAAACAGGATGACTCAGATGGATATCCTGGTTCGTATTCTTGAGCATACCCGTTTCCTTGTCTCGTGAAAAGACTTGAATTTTATTAGCATCACGACAAGCCACAAGGAGGAATTTACCATTGGGCGTAATGGCAAAATTACGGGGATGTTTACCTGTTGATTGTTTGCCTACCCGCGTTAGCGTTCCATTGCCATTCACACGGAAGATCGTGATTCCATCACCTTTTAGGCGTGTACTAGCATAAACAAATTTACCATCAGGGCTGACATGAATATCTGCACCTCCTTGCGCACGTGCATCATCAGCCACTAGCGTTTGGATTTCCTTCAACTTTCCTTCTTCATAAGTGAACACCGTCACTTTCCCTGACAATTCGCTCATAAGATAAGCATATTTCCCATTGGGAGAGAAGGTGATATGACGAGGACCAGAACCAGCTTTCAGATGGGCGGCTATGCCGTGATCTTCAAGTTTTTTCTTATCCTTATCATAATAGAAGCTAAGAATCCGATCCCCACTAAAGTCTGTTGAAAGAATATAACCATCAGGGGCAAAGATAGCACAATGGGCATGAGGCGTATTCTGACGCGTCTTGTTAGGTCCGCCTTTTTTACTACTTACCATAAGAAGAGACTTATCCAACGTGCCGTTCTTTAAGATAGGGAATACAGAAATTGTACCACTCGAATAATTAGCCGTGAGCGCAATCTTTCCGTCAGTATCAACATAACATGGATCTGCGCCATGCGTTAGTTGAGAATTCATCAATCCTAAGTCGCCCTTCACAGGGTCAAAGCTGATGGCATTAAGTGCTGCTGTGGCATTGTTTTTCTCGCTTACAGCATAAATAAAACGCCCATTCTTGCTAAAGGTGAAATAAGAAGGATTATCGACTTTTAACGAGCTGAGTTCCTTTGCAGAGCCATTAGAATCATCAAAAGAGAAGGAATATAAACCCTTACTTCCTGCGTCAGTATAAGTACCAACAACCATCTTAATGCCGTTTTCAGCTCTATTCAGACCAGGGATAAGAGCCAATGTAAGTCCCAATAAAATAGCTTTTGTTTTCATTGAATAAATGTTTATAGGTGTTTGTTTTGTTATTCAGAGAACGCTATTAAGCAATGCCATACAGAATCTCCGAACGCCTGCAAAAGTAAGGAAAAGTTCTAGAAAGATTCGGCTTTTTTACTTTTTTGACTTCATGGCGCAGATTTTAAAAAAAATGAATGGAACTTTATTAAAAAGGGTTTAAATGGTTCGGAACAAATCTGTTCGTTCAGCACATTTCGTCGAAACGGATTCCAGCACTTCAATGCAGACTTCTTTAATCCTGCATTAAAAAGTTCGCCTTTATACACGGAGTATCGCAAGAGGCAAGAGAAAGCACAGAGCACCTTTACGAACAATTCGTCGACTAGCAAATTCGCTAACTCGAGGGAATCATTATATTGATTTTGGAATTTAATTTTTTGGATTATCTTAGTAATCATAACGCTGGATTTTTTCGTTTAACAAGTTACAGGTCAATGGTTTTTAATCATCAATGCAAAGATACGAAGAATCGAAGAAGGAAGCAAGGATATGAGGGTGACGAGGAGGTGTTAGGGCTCAACAAAATGACGCAAACACTGATAACTAACTAATAATCAGCATAATACGCAAATGCAGTTTTCGCATTTAAGCAAGTTAACGCGTTGAAAAAAAGCCTCCCCCAACCCCTCCGAAGGGAGGGGAGACAAGTTTGCAAGTATTTTGCAGAAATTATCTGAGAAAAGAGTCAAGAGTCCTTATCCTCTTATGTGCGCATAGGCACTCCTCCCCTTTCGGGGAGGTTGGGTGGGGCTTTTTCCGTGGATTCCTATGTTCCGCAAGGAACTCTGTGTGCCTTCGGCTTTTGTGCCATCCGTGTATTCTGTGTCAAAAATGAGTTCCAGTACTTCGGTGCAGAAATTTTAAACACAGAGTGCACAGACGTTTATTGCCAGGAGATTACACAGAGTACCTAAAGGTACAAAGAATCCACAGAAAAGCCTACTCGTCACTCATTCCATCGATGAAATCGGGCTTTTTTGAAGATTAGAAGCCTCGGAGAGAGGGGATAATTACCCCTGGGAGGGCTTTATAACCTCACATTAACCCCTTCTGTTAGAGTGCAAAACTGTGTAAAAAAACACTTACCAAAACATTCACATTATAAAGAAATAACAAAACATGCCTCTCTTTTTATGCGATTTTTGCAATATCCTCCTAATAGAGATCTCGGATTCCCTTCCTTTGATAAACAAATATATTCGATTCCAAAACTATTATCCTCCCTCTCAAAACCTTATATTATTTAGCACTCAAACCAGTTCTTTTTTGTGCTAAAAACCATTCCTTGCACTAAAAACCTTATCCTTATTGCACTAAAAAGCCTCACTTTGCCCCTGTTTTCATTATAATGCTTATATCAGCTTTTAGAATGACAAATTTTAAAGACGAAAAAAATTATCGTAGAATAATTATAAATTTAATATTTTTCATAAATTGTATAGAAAGGTAATAAATTATATTAAAAAAAGAAAGGGAGGGCTTTTTTTACTTAATTTTTTTATGTTTATCTTTGTCACTTGAGAACAAAATTAGATACACAATTAGCTGTAATAGAAAGGATTTCTGTTTCTAAGAAATAAAGAATGCAATATTTTTATGTTAGAAAATTAAACCACAAAAATTATAATAAGAAAGTATATAAGTAATAATTCATTCAAACAAATGAAAAAACTATTTTTAATGACACTCCTATGTATTGCTTCATTGCAATCTACATGGGCAAAATTAGCCATAACAGAAGACAGTAATGGTACAGTTATCTTTACTCTTGAAGCTTCAAATGACATTGCAAATGAGTTTACGAACACAGCTTATGCGACTTACCAAGCGTCCGCTTTTATTACGCCATATCTGAATAAAACAAAGTTGAAGATCGTAACGAAGCCAGGGGTAACGATGAGTAGTGAAGACTTAAAACGAATTTGTGGTATGGCAGAGGAAGAGAACAATTTTCCTAACCTAAACACACTCGACCTTGAGTTTGCAAACTTCACGAATGATAACGATTTAGTCAATCTGAAGTATATGGATAACTTGAAAACTATCACATTTCCACGTACAACAACAAACATACCACAACAATGCCTTACGACCGCATCATGTAAAATAGAACATGTTATTATTCCTGATAATGATTCACGTAGTGTTAAAATAGGAGCACAAGCCTTTGGGGAATCCCTCAAGACTGTCAAATTAGGTAAGGTTGATAAGAATGGGAATAGTCAGTTATTACAATACGCATTTGAGCGTTGTACAAATCTCACATCTGTTGACTTTGGCACAGGATGGAAAGAAATTGGTACTAATGCATTCTTTGGATGCTCAGCCTTAAAGGATATTGTGTTACCAGAAGGAGTTGAATATATCCGTAATGGTGCATTCAATGGCGCAGCAATTGAAGCCATCCACCTTCCTAACACGCTGAAAGTAATTGAGAAAAATGCTTTCGTGTGCGAGAAACTGAAGACAATTACAATTCCAGCAAGTGTCGAGAAAATTGAGAAATTCGCTTTCCAAAACAACAAAGCACTTACAGATGTATATGTATTAGGAACAAACACAAAAGCTGAAAACCAAGCTTTTGGTCCCTATACTGTAAGTATTTTCAAATATGACAATCCTGGCAATATCACTCCTGTAAAACGAGAGTTCTATACAAATCAAGAGACTGGTAAGCTTTTCACAATGCTACATTATCCTGAAGCTGCATACGAGAACTATGTAAATGAGAATTCACGTTCAATAGGAGGTTCAACACAAAATGTTGTTGCAGAGAATGGAGGTTGTTGGCCTACATTTGAAGATGGCAAGTTTTCCTTAACATCTGGTGATTATGCAGGTTGGAGGAATTTTGCACTTACAGGGAAGCTCAAACCGGAAGAGACTTGGGAGGATACCAAGCGAGTAGATGGTAAATGGTACACGATGTGCCTACCCTTTGACATGACAGCACAACAATTAAAGAGTGCATATGGTTCAAAGGTTGAAGTTGTAGAGTTTTCTGGTGTAGACGTCGAAGAGAAAACTAATCATGACAAAATAATAACATTAAAATTCAAACAACCCGTCACAGAGACAAAAGCACATCATCCATACATGATTCATCCATCCCTGCACAAAGGAACGACTACAGGTGTTAAAACAACGATTGTAGGCATAACAAAACAGGAAGAGAAATTGGAGAGTCTGGAAAGTCAAAAGGTTGTAAAGGAGGCTAATGGAGTTACATATACTTTTATAGGTAATTATGACAACACCAAGACTCTACAACAGTATTCTTATTACTATTATTCTGGTGATAATGAAACGACCTATAAGAATGGATTTTACAAGTGGATTGCTCCTAATAGTGGGACATGGACACCCTACACGGCTTGTGTTCTAATGAATAAAGATAATGGCGCAAATGCTAAGCCTGCCATCAGCTATTATTTGGAAAATTTTGATGGGGAAACAACCGCAATAGGCACACTTCCTACTATCGCATTACCCCATAAACAGGAGGATAAAATATACACTATAATGGGTCAGGAAATCCAACAGGGCACACTTAACCTAAAAACTTTGCCCAAAGGTGTATATATCAGTAATGGTAAGAAATATATTGTTCGCTAAAAATAACCGCAATGAAATCAAATTATATAAGACCTATGATAGTTATTAACGCTATCATTTCAGAGAGTTTTATTTGTCAAAGCAAAACAGATGACCAAGCAAGCATTGGATCTTCAGGTAGTCAAAATGAAAGAAATCAATCGGATATTAACACTGGTGGACCTGGTGAGGCTGGTAGTAAGAAAAACTTATTCGAAGAACAATATTCAAATAGTCTCTGGGAAGATTAAATCTTTACCCCTTATAGACTGACTTTTAAATGGGACTGTATCTCCTTTATGGAAACAGTCCCATTATTCTATAAATATCATTACAAAATGTAAGCAAGAATTATCATATATTGAGAAATTTATATCCTAATATCTGCTAGAACTATATTGATAGCTTAACCTGATTTCTCACATTTTTTTGATGAAAATATAATAAGAGTATTTTTTTAGCATTATGATGATAAAAAAAGCACGATTTCTTATGATTGGAGAGGATAAGAAGAGGATGATTGGTTAAATAATCGTAAATAACACAGAATGATTATAGGAAATCATATATATAAGGTAGAAAACAATTACCTTGCAGTCCGATTATTATAGGGGTACTCTTAGAGCCCCATACGAATCATGTTAATAGTGTTGTCTTTGGCCGGGCGACATGGTTAGGCAAAGCATGTTCGTGAAATAGAAAACGTTTTTTAGTAGTAAAATTATTAATTTTTTAAAATGGACACTTTAAGTTACAAGACTATTTCCGTTAATAAGGAAACAGCTAAGAAAGAGTGGGTCGTTATTGACGCGAGCGATCAGATTGTAGGTCGCCTTTGCTCTAAAGTAGCTAAGTTACTTCGCGGAAAGTACAAGCCAACTTTCACTCCACACGTAGATTGTGGTGACAATGTAATCATTATCAATGCGGCTAAGGTTGTATTCTCTGGTAAGAAGGAGACTGATAAGGTTTACACACGTTATACTGGTTACCCAGGTGGTCAGCGTTTCAATACTCCAGCACAGCTTCGTGCTCGCAAGAATGGTATTGACAAGATGATTCGTCACGCCGTAAAGGGTATGTTACCAAAGGGTCCTCTAGGTCGTCACTTGCTGGATAACCTTTATGTTATCGACGGTACAGAGCTCAACGGTCTCGAGGCACAGAAGCCAAAGGCAATTGATATTAACCAGTATAAATAATAAGGAGAAAGATGGAAGTAATTAATGCAATTGGTCGCCGTAAGAGCGCAGTCGCTCGTGTTTACCTCTCAGAGGGCACCGGTAAGATCACAATTAACAAGAAAGATTTAACTAAATTCTTCCCATCAGCTATCCTGCAATACGTGGTTAAACAACCACTGCAGTTGCTCGGTGTAGAGGGTCAGTATGACATTAAGGCTAACCTCGATGGTGGTGGCTTTACAGGTCAGAGCCAGGCATTGCGTCTTGCTATTGCGCGTGCATTGGTAAAGGTTAACGCAGAAGATAAGAAGGCATTGAAAGCTCAAGGTTTCTTGACTCGTGATAGTCGCTCAGTTGAGCGTAAGAAGCCAGGTCAGCCAAAGGCTCGTGCTCACTTCCAGTTCAGTAAGCGTTAATATTTTTCTTTGGTCTTTATAATCTTGAGAATTTATATGTACATTTAGTATGTTCGTATTAAAGACATAAAAGGTCGAAGATCAAAGAAAAAGAGTTTAGTATCTAAATTAATGAGATTCCTTTATCGGGGGACTACTCATTGATTGATTCTAACAAGCCTGACGAAGCTTATTCGTCAAGAAAGAATTAAAAAGAAAGTAAACAAGTAAAACAAAACAACATGTCAAGAACAAATTTTGACCAGTTATTGGAGGCAGGATGCCACTTTGGCCACCTCCGTCGTAAGTGGAATCCAGCAATGGCGCCTTATATCTTCATGGAGCGCAATGGTATCCACATCATCGATCTTCACAAGACAGTGGCTAAAGTTGATGAAGCCGCAGAAGCACTCAAGGGCATTGCTAAGAGTGGAAAGAAGATTTTGTTTGTCGCTACTAAAAAACAAGCTAAGGAAGTTGTAGCTGAGAAAGCTGCATCTGTTAATATGCCATACGTTAATGAACGTTGGTAGGTGGTATGCTGACCAACTTCCCTACAATCCGTAAGGCAGTTAAGAAAATGACGAACATCGACAAGTTGATGAACGACGGAACATTCTCTAACCTCTCTAAGCGTGAATTGCTCCAAATCTCTCGCCAGCGTGCAAAGCTCGAGAAGAACCTTGGTTCTATCGCTGACTTGACTCGCTTGCCATCTGCACTTTTCGTTGTAGATGTAATGAAAGAGCACATTGCCGTTAAGGAGGCTAACCGCTTGGGCATTCCTGTTTTCGGTATTGTTGATACTAACTCTGATCCTAAGAACATCGATTATGTTATTCCAGCAAACGATGATGCAAAGGATTCAGTAGCAGCAATCCTTGGTGCTTGCTGTGAGGCTATTGCAGAAGGTCTTACAGAGCGTAAGGCTGAAAAGGCTGATGAGAAGGCTAATGCAGAGCAGTCTGAAGTAGCACCAGAGGCTAAGCCAAAGCGTTCTGCTCGTAAAACAGAGGAAGCTTCAAAGGCTGAGAACGAAGCACCAGTTGCTGAGTAAAAATAAAACATAGTGGGCGCTGGTGAGTGCTAATGAACTCTTATATCTTTTGATATATAGGTTCATCATCTCTCATCAACGCCCGCATTATTTAATAATATTAGAAAGGAAAAACAAAAATGGCTGTATCTATTGAAGATATCAAGAAGCTCCGCGCTATGACTGGCGCAGGTTTAGCAGATGTAAAGAAGGCTCTCACAGAGGCTGAAGGCGACTTCGACAAAGCAAAAGAATTGCTTCGTGAGCGTGGTTTAGCAATTGCGGCTAAGCGTTCTGATCGTGAGACATCTAATGGTTGTGTGCTTGTAAAGCAGGTTGATGGCTTTTCTGCTATGATTGCTGTTAAGTGCGAGACCGACTTCGTGGCTAATGGTAAGGACTTCATTGCATTGGTTCAAGAGATTTTGGATGCTGCTGTGGCAAACAAGTGCCAGAGCCTCGATGAGGTTAAGGCATTAAAGCTTGCTAACGGAGAAGATGTAGCTACTGCTGTTCAACAGCGCTCTGGTGTAACTGGTGAGAAGATGGAGCTTGATGGTTATAACTTCCTAGAGGGTGAGAATGTATCTGTTTATGATCACATGAACAAGCATACCCTTGCCACTATGGTTCAGCTCAATGAGAATAACGAGGACGCTGGTCACAAGATTGCTATGCAAGTAGCAGCAATGAAACCAGTTGCTTTGGATGAAGCTTCTGTACCACAATCTGTAAAGGATGAAGAGTTCAAGGTGGCTGTTGAGAAGACAAAGGAAGAGCAGGTTGAAAAGGCCGTTGTAGCAGCTATTAAGAAAGCTGGTATCAACGCAAACTTGGTTGATAGTGATGATCACATCGAGTCAAACATCAACAAGGGTTGGTTGACTCGTGAGGAGGCTGACAAGGCGATTGAGATTCGTAAGACTGTTGGTGCAGAGAAAGCCGCTAACCTCAACGAGGGAATGATTCAAAACATAGCTAAGGGTCGTTTGAACAAGTTCTTCAAAGAGAACTGCTTGGTTGATCAAGAGTTCCAATTTGGTGATGGTGATAAGCAGAGCGTTGGCGAGTGGCTTAAGGCTCAAGGTAAGGATTTGAAGATCGTTGCTTACAAGCGTTTCACACTCTCTGCAGACTAATCAACGTATATCGTTAAAGCAAAATAAGCAAGGAGTTGTAGGAAAGCCATCAGGCTCCTGCAACTCTTTTTTAGATTATTAGCTCATCAGAATCATGACTGTCCATATTGATGGAATTAATGGTTGTAGATGAGATAAGCAAGATAAGATATGAAGATATTTGCTGTCGGCATGAATTATGCCGGATACAATAAAGCACTAAATGAGCCGTTATTAAAGCAAGATGATCCTGTTATCTTTACTAAAGCAGACTCTTCTCTATTGAAAGATAGGAAGCCTTTCTTCATTCCAGATGAGTTAGGAACTATAGAATATGAAGCTGAAATCGTTGTAAGAGTTTGCCGTTTGGGTAAGTCTATATCCGAGCGTTTTGCCTCTCGATATTATGATGCTGTAACAGTGGGTATCGACTTTACGGCACGTGACTTACTAAGGAAACTGAGCCAGCAGGGACTTCCTTGGGATATGAGTAAGAGTTTCGATGGAGCTGCTGCACTAGGCGAATGGGTGTCAAAGGATAAGTTCTTGGATATTCAACGTCTTCGCTTTCACCTTGATGTCAATGGGGAAACAAAGCAAGAAGGATGTACGAGCGATATGATCTATAAGGTGGATGAAATCATAAGCTATATTAGTCGGTTTTTCACACTAAAGACTGGAGACCTTATTTATACTGGTTGTCCTACTAGTGGATTCCCTGTACATATCAACGACCGACTTGAAGGATATATAGAAGAACGTAAGGTACTGGATCTTCATTGTAAGTAAAGGTATAAAAGCTATTTATCAAAACAAAGCATAAGGATTGAGTAACTTATAACAAGTCCCCTACAATCATCAAAAAGAATTATTAAGTCAATGACGAAACGAATAACTCTTCTTTCCCTCATACTTCTGTTGAGCTGTATAACGATGAGTGCACAACAGAAACGATTCTTCAATCTAACAGTTGAAGATGTTACGATTGACTCACTCTTACCTCATTTCCATTACGCTATTCCCGTTGGAGAGAATTATGCAGACTCTATCTATGAGCTAGAGATACGCTACCCTGAGTTCATAAACATGAACCCTGAGGACATACAACATTATAATTCTCTCACAAAACAAGTACCTCCAACATTGCCAGAGATACACCAACAGATGACGGTCGAGCGTAAAAAGGGTGTGTTAGAGTTCTCTTTAACACCTATCGTAGAACGTGATGGCAAGAAACAGTTCCTTGTTAGCTTTATGATAGCACTCACTTCACGTCCGAAGTCGTTGAATGCTAAGAGAGGAATGAGATCTATGATGAGTACTAGAGCTGGTGGGCTTACGACTTTAGAGACATCCAATCGTTATGCTAAACATTCCGTCTTGTCTACTGGCAAGTGGGCAAAGATACGTGTCCCAGCTGATGGTGTATATCAATTAAGTAATGACTTGATTCGACGAGCTGGCTTCACCAATTTAGATAAGGTGAAAATCTATGGCTATGGTGGGCATCTCCAAGATGAAGAACTGACAGCGGATTATATCATATCGCATGATGACTTGAAAGAAGTCCCAAGCTATACAATTCATGGTAAAAGGCTATTCTATGCTAAAGGTTCTGTCAGTTGGGATAGCAATTCAGCCACTCGACGCACTCGCAATCCCTATTCTGATTACGGATATTACTTCCTTACAGAAGATAACACTGGTAATCCAGCATCCATATCAGATAGTACAACCTTCTTAAATAGCTTTTATCCATCGGCAAATGACTACCATTCATTGCACGAGGTAGATAACTTCAGTTGGTTTAATGGTGGTCGTAATCTCTTTGAAGAGACGCCATTAAAATTAAATGAGAGCAAGGTCTTCACTTTAAAGAATAAAGCAAAAGCTAGCACAGGTATCTTGACTGTTGCTGTGACAACGGGTGAATACACATCAACCATTAAGGTGGAAGCTAACGGAAGAGAACTCGGTGAGATACATATTGCACCCGGTGATTCCTTTGATAAAGGTTATGAGGTTATCAGAGACTATGCTGTCTCCAACCTCCAAAGTGTAGATAGCATCCGACTCACGACTATCTCTGGTGGTCCAACAAGGCTCGATTATCTCACAATGACCTATCCAACGCCTGCTCCAGCACCTTCACTGAGTAGATCATTCCCAACTCCAGAGTATGTCTATAATATCACCAATCAAGACCATCACGCTGATGAGCCAGTCAATATGGTGATTATCATCCCAACAAGTCAGAAGCTCTTACAACAAGCTGAGCGCCTAGCTGATTTCCACAGAACACATGATAACATCTCTGTACGAGTTGTCCCTGCTGACGAACTATACAACGAGTTCTCTAGTGGAACACCTGATGCAATGGCTTACCGACGTTACATGAAGATGTTGTATGATCGTGCTACAAATGCACAGACCATGCCCCAGTCTCTCTTGCTCTTTGGTGATTGTGTATGGGATAATCGCATGAACACTAATTCTTGCCGTCTATTGAATCCAGATGATTACCTACTTGCTTACGAGAGTGAGAACTCATTTAGTGAGACCGACTGTTACGTTAATGACGGATGGTTCACACTGATGGATGATGGTGAAGGAGCTGACCTTTTACGTCGAGATAAGGAGGATCTTGGTGTAGGACGATTCCCTGTTACCAATGCTATTGATGCGAAGACGCTTGTTGACAAGACGATTAATTACGCATTAAACAAGAATGGAGGAAGCTGGGAGAATGTACTTATGTTCATGGGTGATGATGGCAATAATAATATCCACATGCGCGATGTGAATGAAACTGCGGAATCGGTATCATCCGCCTACCCTGCTTATCAAATAAAGAAGGTGATGTGGGATGCTTACCCTCGAATCTCTACTGCTACGGGTAATACCTACCCAGAAGCTAGTGCGCTAATCAAGCAACAGCAAGCACAAGGAGCATTGATAATGGATTATGCTGGGCATGGTAAAGAAGATCAGATTTCACATGAAGCAGTACTCCGTCTTGTTGACTTCAATAACTTCTCCAATACAAATCTTCCGTTATGGATTACCGCCAGTTGTGATATTATGCCGTATGATGGTGTGATTCCAACTATCGGTGAAGCGGCTATACTGAATAGCAAAGGTGGCTCGGTAGCATTCTGGGGAACGACTCATACAGTATATACTTATTATAACAAGGCTATCAATACTGCCTTCCTAAAGCATGTGCTGAGTCTTACAAACGGAAAGCCAACCACACTCGGTGAGGCGCAACGACTAGCAAAGTGCGAGCTAATCAACTCTAGTAGAGACCTTACACCAAACAAACTGCAATATGCCCTCTTAGGCGATCCAGCTTTAGCCCTCAACCTTCCAAAGCTACAAGTGAACGTAGAGTCTATCAATGGTCAAGCTGTGAATTCCGGTAATACTATCCTAATTAAAGGTGGCTCAATCGTGAAGGTGAAAGGCTCTATCACAAAGGATGGTAATAAGCAAACGAACTTCAATGGACTCATCACGGCGGTCGTAAGAGATACCAAAGAACTCGTAACGTGCAAGAAGCAAGACCAGTCTGCCGACGTAGCCTTCACCTATTACGACCGACTGAAGACACTTTACAATGGTACGGATAGTGTGCGCAATGGCGAGTTTGCACTCACCTTCGCAGTACCACGTGACATCAATTATACTTCTGGTACGGGCTTGATGAACTTCTCTGCTATCAACGAAGACCATTCTCTCATGGCGCAAGGATATGAAGATAGATTCAATATTGATGGGTCAGAAGTAGTCTATAACGACTCTATCGGACCATCTATCTACGCTTACCTCAATTCTCCTTCTTTTGTCGACGGAGGCAAGGTGAATAGCACACCATACTTTGTTGCACAGATAACCGACAAGGATGGTATCAATGCGTCAGGCAATGGGATTGGTCATGATATGCAGTTGTGTATAGATGGTAAATTGACACAAACCTATCTCCTCAATGATAACTTCCGTTATGATTTCGGCAGTTATACTTCGGGCACAACGGGATATAGTCTACCCGAACTATCAGAAGGACCGCACACCTTGCAGTTCCGAGCATGGGACATCCAAAACAATGCGTCAACAGTAACCCTCCACTTCAATGTAGTCAAAGGGCTTGCCCCCGATATCTATAGCGTCAGTGCATCGAAGAATCCTGCTTACAACGAGACAACCTTCATCGTATCGCATAACTACATGGGTTCGAATGTGGATGTAGAGATAGAAGTATTCGACATGGGTGGACGCCTACTCTGGCATCACGTGGAGTCAGGCGTATCATCAGGTAATGCCATCTCAACCAACTGGAACCTGATAGTAGATAATGGAACACGATTGCAAACAGGCGTTTATCTCTATCGAGTTCGCCTCAGTTGTGATGGTGCAACAAAGGTGTCAAAGGCTAAGAAACTCATTGTCCTAGACAATAAGTAACATAAGTAACACGTTTTAATCCATGATGTAAGCTGGCAAACTAGCTGCATCATGGATTCTTTATATAGCAATATTCCATAAGCAATTCAAGTAAATAAGATGAATAAAAAGCTTCGTTTATCCTTCTTAACCATGGTCGTTATGACCTCCTCTGCCGCATTCGCACAGGGCACAAAGAAGGATATGTTCAACCCAGTTACTACCTCCGTTACCTCACAAACCATTGCTCCTGATGCACGTGCAGCAGGTATGGGTGATGTAGGAACAGCCACTGACCCGGATGTCAATTCCCAGTATTGGAACCCTGCAAAGTATCCTTTTAATATTTCTCGTGCAGGTGTCTCTTTGAACTACACCCCGTGGCTTCGCCAGTTGGTGAGTGACATCGACCTTGCTTACGTAGCCGGATATTATCGCATAGGTGATTATAGTGCTGTATCGTCCTCCCTTCGTTATTTCTCTTTGGGTGAGGTGCAGACGAATGACGGCTCTAATATGACCATCAACCCATACGAGATGTCATTAGACGTAGCTTATTCTTTGATGTTAAGTGAGCACTTCTCACTCGGAGCCGCTGTGCGTTGGATTTATTCCGACCTCACGTATGACTATAAGGAAGATACATCTCCCGGTTCCGCCTTTGCAGCCGACCTCTCTTGCTATTACCAGAATTACATCAACATTGGTGAGCGTGAGTGCCAGTTAGGACTAGGCTTGAATATCTCTAACATTGGTTCTAAGATAACGTTCGGTGGCGATAATCGCTCTGAGTTCATACCTACCAATCTCCGCTTAGGTGCCGCATTGATGATTCCAGTTGATGAGTTCAATAAGTTCACCATAGCTGCTGATGCAAACAAGTTGCTAGTTCCAACTTATCCCAAGCGTAATACGGGTGAATCGCAAGTAGATTATGACAACCGCTTGCAGAAGGATTACTATGATGTATCGTCTATCTCGGGTATCTTCAAGAGCTTCGGCGACGCACCCAATGGATTCTCTGAAGAGATGCAGGAGGTGCAATGGAGTGTGGGAGCAGAATATACCTACAATGATAAGTTCTCACTTCGTGCAGGTTATCACAACGAGAGTGAGAATAAAGGAAACCGCAAGTACTTCACCGTAGGTGCTGGATTCAAGATGAATGTATTCGCACTAGATGCGGGCTATGTCATTGCAACGGCTAAGAACAACCCACTCGACCAAACGCTCCGATTCTCCCTATCATTCGATATGGATGGTATAAAGGACTTATTTAAGAGGAAATAGGCAAGCCTCCCCCGCGGGGCTCTCATCTAACAGATATGACAAATATTACTCAATCAATCCCATCTTTCCGCATTGGAATGGGTTATGATGTCCATAAACTCGTTGAAGGGCGTGACCTCTATCTCGGTGGTATTAAGATAGAGCACAGCCTTGGATTGCTCGGACATAGCGATGCGGATGTCCTCATTCACGCCATTTGTGATGCACTACTCGGTGCTGCTAATATGCGTGATATTGGTTATCATTTCCCAGATACCGCCAACGAAACATTGGATATGGACTCAAAAGTAATCTTACGTAAGACCATCGAACTACTTGCCACAAAGGGTTATCGTGTGGGCAACATCGATGCAACCGTATGCGCTGAGCGTCCGAAGATAAGCCCTCACATACCAGCAATGTGCGAATGTCTAGCCAATATCATAGGTTGCGACATCGACGCCGTATCCATCAAAGCCACCACGTCAGAGCGAATGGGCTTCGTTGGACGAGAAGAGGGTATGGCGGCTTATGCGGTATGCCTAATAGTAAAGGTGTAAAGGCTAATAAAGACTAAATAAAATACGGCTGATAGCGATTCTTCATACTGCTATCAGCCGTTTTTATTATACGGATATTCCAAGCTTATAAAGTCTAAGAGTCAGGCTCTCCAGCATAGATTCTCAGCTTGCGTCTCGCTTTCCGATAGATTTACCAAAGGGTGGTAATAAAATCAGCTTACATTACAAGAAACAATCTAATCCTATCAAAGAGCGTCTGTTTCAGCGGCAGAACATCAACGTTTCACCTGTTTGCGAATCGTTTCTCACCTGTTCCAGCATTCCTTTCTCACCTGTTCCCCATTCTTTTCTCACGTGTTGCGCATCATTTACACACGCATATAAAATTAGTTTCATCGTGATGAGACACAAGTTTCATCATGAAGAGACACAGGTTTCATCATGATGAGACACTCATTTCACCATGGTGAAACTAAGAAAAGATACGGAATAAGATATTTATTAAAGTGTATCTAATTGAAAATAAACAAGTTACCTTATTAATGCAATTAAACTGGTAACGATTTAGAAACGAGCGAGCTACTTGGCTTCGCTGTTTTCTGCCTAACAAAGAACGCTTGTTATTCTGTTTGCAAAGATAATACTTTGCTGGCGAATAACAAGCGTTTTTAATGAAATATTCTTCTTTCTGCACTTTCTAATATTGTTGTTGCAGGAAAGTGATTATATTCTTCTTCCTCGCTTCTTCTTCCTGTTGGCTTGGTTTCTGAGTCTGCGCTGCCATGCAGTTTCGGCATAGTCATTGCCCTGTGCGGTTGGTGTAATCAAATCGCCCAAGCCTTCCATCAGTTCATCGGCTGCACTAACAATGGTGTCTGCCATTATACTAATAGGATTCTGCACTTGTGGGGTATCATTGTCTCGTGAGACAGTGGAACGGCTTTTGGGTACAAGCTGATAACCTGTATCAGATTGTTTGTTGTTTTCTGTCGGCTCTTGTACTGTTTGATGTGGTTTCTTTGGTTCTTCCTTGTTAGTTGCTTCAAAGTTCTTCTGCAAGGAGCGGTAGCCAAACTCCCTGCCGATTTCGGAAGCCTTGAAAGATTGTCCGCCAAATGAGAACTTCAAACCATAGACCTTGCCCTGCTTGTTCTTCATACGCTCTATGGAAATGCCGTTCTTATTCAGCTCATAGAGGAACATGGAATGCCCTGTGATACCTGTACCTTTGTATTTTTCAAGTAGGGCATAGCAAATCTTCTGCACCTGCTGCTTTGTCTGTTCTCTCGTTAGATTGGCTTTTGACTTTTGGTATTTCTTCTCCGCCTTGACCTCCTTTGCGATAGTCAAGTTTTTCTCCCTGCTTATTTCCTCCGCCACTTTTGCTGCCCTATTGCTCACAAAGGTGGTATCATAGACTTCTCCATAAAGACTGATGCGGTTGGCAATGATATGAATATGCCTGTTGTCGGTATCTTTATGCGTTACTGCTACCCATTGGTGGTTGTTAAGTCCCATTTGGTTGGCAAACAGATGGGCTATCCGCATGAGTCCAGAAACGGACAGCTTTTCCTCATCCTGTGGTGCTATACCGATTTCGATGCGGAGGAACTTATTCCTGCAACGGCTGTTATAGTCGCTGACCACTTTCATTTCCTCATAGATTGCCTTTGGCTCCCTGCTGCAAAGATTGTGGAAGGCAAGCCGACTACCGAGTTTGCCTTCCCTAAATATATAGTCCAAAGCGGTGCTGCCATGCGCTATTGCCTTGCATTTACCTATCATCTTTCTTCATATTTAAGACCTTATATATTTCATCATCCACACGAAAATGAGGATTGTAGAATCTCGTAAATGCCTCTTTGGCACATAGCGAAAGGTTCTGTGTAATATGTACCCATCTCTCATCTTTTACTTTGATGAGGTTAGAAATCTGCCCATAGAATCTTCCTGTATGCTGAAGTATGGCAATGGCTTCCCTTTCATTGTCGGTCATCTTAGGGACGGCAATTACTTCACCATTCAGGAGTATCTCACGGCAGTAGTCTGAGAACTTCCGCCCTGTACTTTCCGACTTTGACTTGATACGTTGCTTTTCCTCTAAAGTACATCTTACCTTGATGAACTCTGTCTTATTCATCTTCTGCTCCTCCTTATTCTGTTGCTGCCATCGGGCAGTCTTTTTATTATATCTGTTCATATAAGCTTCTTTGAAAGTTAATCATTATAGATGATTCATTGTCTCTTAATTCTTGAATACTGACCGATGAGAACGGAGTGATTACGGTCTTATCTTCCCGATAGTCTGACGAGGGGAGCAAGAGCAGTTTGTGGGTACAAACTGACGTCTTGCAATGCTACCGAACAAACCATTTACGCTTAAAACGTTTTATAGCTTAAAAACGAATGCCGTGCATTCTATGACTAACTGCATTCGTGGCATTCTCATAGAGAACTACGCCGAAGAAGAAAAGGTAGACCCTTTTAGCAAAAAAGGTAGACCTATTTGCTCGAAAAGGTAGACCTATTTTGAAGAAAGGGTAGACCTTTTTCCAGAAAACCGTCTACCTTTTCTTACGGCTTACAGTCTTCTCCATTTCTCTATGTCTTCACCATATTCCTCCAGATGCTGACGCACGATGTTCTCAACGAAGCTTGAAAGGTTGCTGCCTCTGTCGCCTAATCTACGCACAATGAAGTCGGCACGCTCCTGTGTCTCCCTGCTCAGATAGACAGCCTTACGGTTGTTTAACCTGGTCGGTACAAGATAGGCTTGCTTGTAGGCGTCGAGTGTTTTCTTTCTCATCTTGGCACTGATGCGTCTTTGAACAGTTGCACTCTCAGTGTTCCGTGCAGGCTCGGAGTGCATGGTATTCTCTGTGTCCTGCTTGTTTGTTGGTCTTTCTCTTTCAGGAATCGCAGTCGCTTCTTGTGAAGTAGATTCGTTCTCTGTTTCATCTTCCACACCCAAGAACCATGAAAGGTCTTCGTCGCTCATCATAGTTTTCTTTCCATTTCTATTTCATTTTAAGTTTGACTTGTTTTGATTTCTTGTTTTGTCCTGTAATTGATATGTGTATCTGTTCCTGCGCTTTCCGTTTCTGCTGCTTACGGACACAGCTGACATGATATTCGTTGAGATCCTTGAAGTCTTTGTAATGTATGTTCATGTCCTCAACATGGAAGCCTGCCTGAAATCTTGAACAGCCCTCCGTCCTGCTTCATCATTGTCAAGGAAGGCACGGATATGGGTGAGGTGTCGGTCATTCAAATAGCGGATAGTCCTTGCCACGTTGCTCACGGAGTTCATCACAAGGCAGTGGTTGGTAATCTCTTCTTTCATTGAAAGGAAGGAGAGGAAGTCCATGAAGCCTTCAAAGATACATACTGGCTCCGCTCTATCCGTGAATATCGGAGTAATGTCCTTCGGGGCTATCGTTCCCTTGAACGTCTTGTCGTCCCGAAGCTCATAGCCGCCAGAGAGATTGGCAAAGCCGATGGCTTGATAGCACCTGCCTCTTATCTCATAGCTGATACATTTGAGGAATGGCGTAGCCTTTTCCAAGTTGATGCAACGCACCTTTGTAAGGTACTCCTGAAAATGTGGTGGCAGGGTGTCTGATATTTCTATCAGTCTCCTTGCCCCATTTGCAACCATTACAGGTTGGGTGTTGTTTGGTGCGAAGCCATTACGGGAACTATATGTGTCATTATCGGGAGCGTTCTGCCCCAAACGGCGGATGGCTTCCGATAGCGTGCAGCCCTCCATACGCATACAGAGGTCGATTATGCTTCCGCCCCTACCTTCGCCATAATCTATCCAAAGATTCTTCTCTGTGTCCACCTTGAAGCTCGGATGCGTTTCCTCCCTGAGTGGTGAGCGGTACAGCGCATAGGAAGCAGTCCTACGTACAGGCTTGATACCTTTCTTTTCGAGATACTCCACAATGGAGTATCGCTTGATACGTGATAAATCTTCTTCTGTCATTGTTTTGAGACTTTAATGGGTTGAATGATAATTATTTATGTTTGTCTGTTTTTATGGTTTTACCTTTTCCAAAGTTTTTCCCCTCCAAACTTTTTCATCTTTCTTCTTACTACATACTATTCTGTGATAAGTGATTGATAATCAGTGTTACTTTGTAGTATAAGACAATACTACACATTCTACTACATTTGGCTACTACAAGTTTGAAGGAGCGGGCAGGGCAAGATTTTTTTCTCATCTTATAGACATAGATGGGGCTACCTCCGTTTCTTCGTTTGCTCACTTTATGTATCCTGCTTTCTTCAAGGCTTCGCCCATACGCTTGGCAACAAGTGGCTGGTGGGTATAAACACCCAAATAAGTGAGTATCTCCGTAGTGGTCATTAACGAATAACTTTCATCCTCCATTGGCTTTTCAAAGCAACGCAACAAGAGCTCCATTTCTGCAGTCTGTACTTGAAAGTCCTCACTCTCCCTGTATAGTTCGGCAATCTCTTCATCATCAAACCAATAGCGGAAACCTGACTTTAGCAGGGTTTTGGCTTCAGCATAGACATTGTCCATTGAAATACGCTTGGCTTTCTCTATGTCTATGGAAAGTACTTCAAAGGGCAGGAAACGTCTGCAGCCTGTCGTCTGTAAGAAAGTCGTTGCCGTTCACTGATGCTACAAAGCTTGCCAAGTGGGGATGCTCCTCTACATACTTGTCATACGGCATACGGTACTTGACCATCGGACAGGTGATGAGGTTTTTGAGCTCGTTCTCGTCTCGTTTGTTGAGGGCTTTGAGTTGGTCGTCAATGTTTACTATGAGGTTCTGTCCTATATAGGTGAGCGTGTCCTTCTCCTGAGGATATATCTTGCCCGTGTAGCTATAGCCATGCAATGCAGGTGGGCAGAGCAAATCCAGGAATGTGGTCTTGAACTTTCCCTGCTCGCCCGTCAGCACGAGGCAGGTGTGGTTACGGCACTCACGGTCGTCCATTGCGTTGGCAACCACTGCCACGAGCCATTTGGTGAGATATGGCAACCATTTGTTAGAATTACGGACAACAACGCAGCTTGCAAAATCGGGAATTGCTTTTGGTGAAAGGTAAGATACATTACTATCCCTGCAACCGTCACCTTCACCATCACAGCTACTACCATCGCCTATATCTATCAATGGCAACTCTTTGAAATACTCCTGCACAGGATTGATACGGGGAGAAAAGCTGCTCTCGATGATGGAGTAGAGATTATCGGAAGAAGTAACGATGCCTTCATCGCTATCAAGTTCTCTACGAAGCGTGTTGATTTCATAGCGACCGACTTTTACAAAATCGCTATTACCTTTACTACGATATTCAGTTCTGCCCAGCACGGTATTGTATCTGAACTCGTAGTGTGTGGAGAGGTAGTTTTCTATCTCTGCGTTCTTGGATGAACTACCCCTGCTATGAGGATTTCTCCTGCTGTCTATATTGCCTGCATCTGCTTTCTTTTTCATTATTCCCTTGAATTGGTTTCCAAGAGTGAAGTTAGGGTGAGAATGCGTAACTTCCAAGCATTCAAGGGCTTCTTGCATAATGTTGCATCTGTCTGCTATGAAATTCTTAGGGAAACAGGCTGGTAAAAAGAGCATTTATCGTCTCATTAAGCAAAAATGGATGACAGGAAAGAAAGGTTAGATGAAATACGATTGTCGTTGTTTGCTTTCAGATGTAGTCTTTTGCTCCAACTATCTACAAACTATTGATTGGAGCATATTCTATCTCGGATTATTGTGCCAACCTATTCCACTACGACGCCACAAGCTGCCACTTGAATGGAAAGTGATTGCCCAAAGAATATCCTACTATACTTTTGCAATGAAAGAAAGAAGACGGGGCAGGAAAACGCAAATGCGAACCGATGAAATGGATTGCCTTTTTCCCTATAGTTCCCGACACTTCCCTGCTGTTCCCCACTGCTTTGAGAGGTGCACGCACGCCATTATCTTTGCCAAAGGAAGCAGGAAAGACCTGAAACAACAAACAATAACAAAATATGATTATGAACTATTACATCATTACGGAAACCAATTGGGCAAAGCTTCGGGATGAAATCTTGAGCCTTGCGGAATGCTGCCACAAGGCATTCGGAGAAAAGAGTAAGCATACGGACTGGCTGCACAACGGCGATGTGTGTCGGCTGCTGAACATCAGCAAGCGCACCTTGCAGCATTATCGGGATACGGGTGTGCTGCCGTTTACACAAATCGGGCACAAGTGCTATTACAAGCGTGAGGATGTGGAAACACTGCTTCTTACGAAATCGGACAAACCTAAAAACAGACAGATATGATGGAAACAGCAAGAGACTTGAACATGGAGACGGACGAGATGCAGCTGGTCGTCTCGGCATTGAGAGGTGTGGGGAAACGGATTGTGGAAGTAGCACAGACGCACAAGCCACTCTTTGCAGGCGAACATTTCCTCACGGGAAAGGAGGTGTGCGAGCGGCTGTATATCAGCCCCCGCACCTTGCAGGACTACCGCGACAGGAGAATCATTCCCTACACGCAGTTTGCAGGGAAGATTCTCTACCGACTCTCCGACATAAACCAACTATTGCAAAAGAACTATCGAAGATAAGGACTTCGCAAGGGACGTTTCCTGCTGACTTATTCGTCTTTCTCGTTAAGAATGAGTAACTTTGTGGCAAATTCAATAATATACAACTTATGAGACAGAAATTCACTTTGATTACATTGGGAGTAAAGGACTTTCAAAAGGCATTGGCTTTCTATGAGGGATTGGGCTGGAAGAAGTCGGAACAGAGCCAGGAAACTTACGCATTGTTCCCTTTGGGTGGGATAGTCTTGGGGATATACCCACTGCAAGAATTGGAAAAAGATACGACGTTATACCATCAACAGACTGCCTTTTCGGGCATGACAATCAGTTATAACGCCATATCGGAAGAGGAAGTTGATGCCGTGATGCAGGAAGCCCAACGGCTCGGAGCAACCATTGTGAAACCTGCACAGAAAGTGTATTGGGGAGGATACAGTGGCTATTTCAAGGATTTGGACGGCTATGTGTTCGAGGTAGCCTACAACCCTTTTTGGCAGATTGACAGAGACGGAAATCTTGTCTTGTAGTTTGTCAAGTGCAATGACCAAAGAGCAGACAATTAAGGAACTGATGGTGATTCCCGGAATAGGGAAATCGCTTGCATCCGATTTGTGGAATATCGGGATAACCTCCGTTGCAGACTTGAAAGGCAAAGCCCCCGAAGTACTCTTTGCTTTGTCCAACGACTATGCTGGAGTGGTGCAGGACCGTTGCGTACTGTATGCTTTCAGATGTGCCGTTTACTTCGCACAGACACTGCCTGAGCATCGGGAAAAGGAAAAGCTGAACTGGTGGTTTTGGAAGGACTAACATACCGCATTAAATATAAAGCATTTCCAAGAGGCACTTTCTTGTTGTTTTGCAACCATGCAGAAAGAATATGTTGAATACCCCCTCAAAAGATGCCGAGCGATTACGAGATTGCTCGGTATCTTATTGCAATAAATCAAGTCTATTTGCGTTATTAAACTTATAGAAACAAAGCATTCAAAATTAAGTAATATAACAGTTTCAAATAACGAAGTAATACCAGAAAATAATGGAAATAAGTGATATACTTAATCGAATACTGCAAATAGAGCATGGTTTCCAACACATCATTGATGGAGCCGACGAAATCCTTCTACATACTCAAAAGAACAGTGCTTTGAATTTGTACTTGAATTGTTAAAGCACGAACCCTATCAAGCCCGAATGTTGGCAGCAACGATATTGGGTAGATTGGCAACAGAGGATAATAATGCACTTTGCTTTCTGAAAGAGCGAATAAGCACCGATGAAAATTGGCGCGTGCAGGAAATGCTTGCAAAGGCTTTCGATGAAGTTTGTAAACACAGAGGGTATGAAGTTTCTTTACCTCTCATCGAAGAATGGCTGAACGATAATAATCCTAATGTTGTCCGTGCTGTAATGGAAGGATTGAGGATTTGGACAAGTCGCCCATTCTTCAAAGAAAATCCTTCAATTGCTATTGCCCTAATCGCTAAGCACAAGGCACATCAGAGCGAGTATCTTCGGAAATCCGTGGGAAACGCTTTGAAGGATATAAGCAAAAAACATCGTGAATTGATACGAGCCGAAGTACGACAATGGGATTTATCCAATCCACGAGTTTTGTTTACTTATAAACTTGCAACTAAGTTGTTGAAATAAAGATTGCAATGAATAAAGCGATTCTCTCTATATTCTCTGGACTGTCAGCAGTAGGAAAATCCACGCTTGCAATGTCTGTTGTAAAGCATTTCGGAGCGGTTTACCTACGTATTGATACCATTGAACAAGGCTTGAAAGACTTGTGTCGTATCAATGTTGAGGGAGAAGGCTATCGGTTGGCATATCGTATGGCAGCCGACAATCTGCAATTGAGCAACAATGTCGTGGCTGATAGCTGCAACCTATTGAACTGACAAGGCAAGAATGGGAAGATGTTGCTGTCAATAACAACTGCCGTTTCGTAAACATTGAGGTTGTTTGTTCGGATAAGACAGAACACAAGAAGCGTGCAGAACAGAGAAATGCAGAAGTAGCAAATATGAAACTCCCTGTGTGGAACGATATAGAAAACCGAGAATATCACAAGTGGCACAAAAGCCGCATCGTCATTGACACGGCAGGAAAGACCATTAAACAATGCCAAACCGAGCTAAAAGAAAAGGTTGCCGATAGTCTTTCGCAAAAAGAAGATGGTCGAGAATATGAAGGCATAGACGATTCGCTGAAAGCAACTATCATAGAAAAGCTCTGTTATACAAAATTTGTATGACAGAATAAATCGAAAGCTCAGACTTCATCTATCGCCACAAGAAATAGAAAGTTTATTTCAGACATTATCAAGCATACAGACACGAGTCATTTCCTGAAAAAAAGAAAGAACTATTATATAACTAATGATACAGAACATATCCGTATCACCGTTAACTCTTTTACATACAGAGTTATTACAACAGATAAAATATAAGAAAAAAGTATGGAACTACAAACAGAACGCCTCTTGCTACGCCCCTGGCACGAAGATGATGCCGAGGCGCTTTATCGTTATGCCTGCAATCCCAACATTGGGCCGATTGCAGGCTGGCCGCCACACACAAGCGTTGAAAACAGCCGAGAAATAATCAAAACCGTCCTCTCGGGCGAAGAATCCTACGCAGTTGTATTGAAAGAAACCGGCGAACCCATTGGCAGCATTGGAATAATGACCGCAAGAAGCGAAATTCACACTGTGAAGATTTCAGACACTGAATGCGAGATTGGTTATTGGATTGGTGAACCCTACCGGGGACAAGGATTGATTCCCGAAGCTATACGCGAAATACTTCGTCACGCCTTCGAGGATTTGCATCTTTCTTCCGTTTGGTGCGGTTATTACGACGGCAATGAAAAATCGCGTCGTGCACAAGAGAAATGCGGATTCATTTACAGTCATACAGAAGACAATAAACCTGTTCTATTGTTGAATGAGGTTCGCACGGAGCATTTTACCAAAATCACTTTAGAGGATTGGAAAAACAACATCGGTAACTTGAAATAAATGACAAGAATAAACTTGATAATGATGCTTCTCCCTGTCGTATTCATGGTTCACGAATACGAGGAAATTATTATGTTTGGACGTTGGATTGACAGAAACAGGGAAGAATTGAGAAAACGATTCCCTAAAATCGAATCGTTCTTTACCCGACGAGGAGTTTTCGATTATTCCACTTCCACCTTTGCTATTGGTACTGCTCACGAGTTCATACTTATTTCTGTCGTTTCGTTTTGTTCCGTTTGGACAGGAGAATATCAATGGTGGTTTGCTGCATTGGCAGGGTATTCCGTTCATCTATTAATACATATCGTGCAATGGATTGTATATCGGAAATATGTGCCGGTTATCATTACCAGCCTCCTAACATTACCTTATTGCATCTATGCTTTTGCTGAATTTTCAAAAATCACAGTTCTATCTTCCTTCCAAATGGTTTTATGGGCAGTTATTGGCATTGTTCTAACCGTGCTAAGTTTGTTTTCTGCATTCTTTTGTATGGGCAAATTTCAACGATGGGAAAGGAAAAATAAATAGTAAATCAACAAGAAACAAACGATGGAAGATTATTATAAGACAAATAAGGAAGCATGGAATGCAAGAACCAAGATACACCTGTGTTCCTCGTTTTACAATTAGGATAAAATCAAGAAAGGGAAGTAAAACTACTCTGTCGCATTGAGTTAGATAAACTCGGAATTACCTGTATCTCTTCATAATGTATTTCAGCCTTGGAGTCTCAATTACTTCATTGATTTCAAACCCAAGTTTCTCATAAATTCTCTTTGCTTTTTGGTTGAAATCAAAGACCGTTAGGGAAATACTTTTAATATTATCATCCTCAAGAATGAAATCTACAAATCTTTTTAGGGCCTCAGTCCCAAAGCCCAATCCTGCTTTTCGGGGATCTATTACAAATCTACCTATGTGTATGTTATCCTTGCCAATTCGTACTTCTTGTATCATTCCGATAAATTCCCCTTGGTTGAATATCGAAAACACATTTCCCAAGTCCTTTATTTTATCATAGTCCAGCGGGTAAGAAATTTCGGAACCCATCCATTGCTCCTGAAACTCTTTTCCTTGTTCGTTGGACCATTCACATAAAAGCAAAGCATTGCCTTTATTGATTCCCTTTTCAATTCTAATATCCCTCATCTCGTTAAAAGTCTCGGTTGTATTGCAAAGATATATAAATTGCTTGAAATATAGAACAAGTACCACCTTGCTTTTCGCCGTAACTTTGCAAACTGTAGTTTGTTGTAGTAATAGCAATCTCTCCTTTCTGACTACACGCCAACCCTTTTTCTTTCACCTTATTATCCCTCCTTGTAGTAATGTAGTAGGATCATATCGGTGAAAGAAAAAAGTGTATCAATTGATACTGCCACTTCCGTATATGAATATCTGTTCTACCATAGGTGTTGGGTGTTGTAACTCTTGGCAGATGTGTTTTCTGAACGAGTGGGCTTCCATGCTGTCCAATTGATAAGACAAAGCGATGATGATAGTGAGCGGATAAAGCAAGGCATAACCTCGCAGATGTCCGTTCACGAATACTTTCACCTCCCCTGCATTCCTTTCACCGGAATGTAGGGTATATGTTTTCAGAAGCAGTTGCAATCGATAATTGAGTTTCCTCCATGTTACACCGAAGAAATCTACAAGCTCGCTCTCTGTCATGGCTATTTCGCCTTTGCCTTTGCGAATGATTTGCATACTGTCGCCCCACTCGAAATAACTGCGGTCTCTTTTCGTTTGATAGTGATAGGCATTCATACGGCTTCCTCCTTTGTTTCTTCTTTTTGATGTTTCCTTATCAACCTATCCATATCCTCAGAAATCTTATTGTCCGTCACCTGTGCATAGATTTGAGTGCTTGATATGGAGGCGTGTCCCATCATCTTGGCAATGCTTTCGATAGGTATTCCTGCACTTAAACTCATCGTACCGAAAGTGTGCCTTGCCATGTGGTAGGACAACCGCTCTCTGATACCGCAAGCCTTGCCCACGATGCTCAGCTTTGCACTCATCACGCTACGGCTACAATTAGTTCGGAAGATAAAGCTGCTGTCTTTGTCTTTCACCGTCTGACTTTCTTTATTCAGTGGTTGTTCTTCCTTACATTGATTGATGATGGCCTCCGCTATCGGGTGCAGGGGCACAATAAACTCCACCTTTGTCTTCTGCCGTTCTTTCGGATATATTTCTGTCCGTCTGCTGCCGTTTGGACATGTCCAAATTGCAAATGTTCCATATCAGCAATAGCCAAACCTGTAAAACAGGCAAAGACAAACAGCCGTCTTGCTTGTTCTGCCTCCTTATCAGGTACTCTCAACGCCATGAGTTTGGCAACATCGCTCTTTTGCAGAAAGCGTATCTTCTGTTCCGCTTTCTCATACTTGGCATTCTCAAAAGGATTACAGCGAATGAGCCTTTGACTGACCGCACGATACATCAGCCTACTCAGCCAACAAAGATAGCGATTCATGGTTGCTGTTGCCAAGCCTCGTTTTTTCAGATAGAAACGGTATTCTTCAAACAAGTCTTCCGTTATAGTGGCTATGACTATATCCGTCATTCCCTTATCCTTTACAAACTCCGTAAGTAACTTATCTGAATAGAGAAGATTCTGATAGGTTCCCTCAACTCTCGATTTGCCCACGCACTCTTTAACGGATTGCAGTTCTGCTTTGCTCATGGCAAGAAGTGTTGTCGGCATGGTGGCTATCCTCTGCAAACGGTTTTTAAGCAGTTCCACACTTACCACTCCGTCCTTTATCAATATCTCCTGATAGGTCTTTTCTACAAGTTCTTTGAACTCGCCGATTCTTTGATTGGTTTTCTTGTCGGTTGTCAGTCCCTGTCGGCTATTCCACTCGGAGGATTTGCACTGCTCGCCTGTGGTAATGGCGATGCTTTTTCCGTCTATGGTGATACGGCAGAGAATGGCGGTCTTGCCGTCTGCCTTTATTTTCTGTCTGTTGATATAGAACAGTATCTTAAATGTACTTCTCATAAAAAATCTTGGTTAAATGGTTAAACGCAAATCTTCGGTGAAAGAAAGGAAACGGTTAAACTCCTCAAAGAGTTTCTGTGGTGTAACCTTTGCATAACGCTCGGTCATGCTTACATTGCTATGTCCGAGCATCTTGCTCACCGTTTCAATAGGCACGCCCTGCTCAAGCGTGATAAGCGTGGCAAAGGTATGCCTTGCGGTATGCGTGGTAAAGGGAAACGAGATACCTGCACGAAGCCGCAGGGCTTTCAAATAGGTCTGATAGTTCTTGTACTTGATATAGGGGAGCAATGTTTCCCTTCCATCGCTATGGAGCTTCTCCATCAGCCTTATGGCTTCGGGCAACAGTTTGACACGACAAGGCACACCTGTCTTGTGGCGGTTGAACTTCAGCCAAAGGCTACCCTCGTCGTCACGCACAAGATGGGACTTGTCCAGTTCCATCAAATCACAATATGCAGCACCTGTATAACAGGCAAAGAGGAAAACATCTCGTGCAGTTTCCATATCCTCCTCCAAGTACTTAAAGTTGAGAGCCTTCAATTTGTCTAATGCTTCCTTGTCCAATGCTTTGGGCAGTCTCTTGTCGCCCTTGCTGATTTGGCTTTGTCAAATAGAAGAACATCAGACAATCCCTCACGGTAAGCTAACCTGCATACCGTCTTCAAATGCGTGGCTGCATTATAGAATGTGCTTTCTTGAAAACCGCACTCACCTAAGAAATACTGCCCAAACTCATAGATAAAGTTCTCTGTGAGCTGTGAGAAAGCCAAGTCTGTTACCTTGTATTTCCGTTGAATAAACTTCTGCAAATGAATTCGGGTAGAGTGATAGCCGTGTATGGCTCCTTCCTTGATGTCTATACCAACATGGCTTTCCTTCTCCTTAATGAGCATGTCCAGCCTTTCAATGAGCATGCATCGTGTCTGTACGCTCCCTTGGAACAGCTCTTTCACATCGGCTGCATCAAATGGGCAACCTTTGGATAGCAGAGATTGATAAGCTGACTGAACAGACAACAGCAGATTTTCCAATTTACCGTTTATCTCCACCGCCTCACGACTCTTGCCATCCATCCTGCTCTCACGAGGATTCCATAAATCGGGATTGCAGGAGAGTTTACAGCTAAACTGGGCAATGGAACGTCCAATGGTAATACGTCCCATAATCGAAGCTTTCCCCGATTTGTCAAGCCCGCTCTTTTTAAGGTAGAGCAACACCTTCATTTTCTCTGTTTTCATACGCTTTAATATTTGTGGGCAAAATTACCCGAATTAAAGCGTTCCTCACATACGCAGAAAACTGCTGACCAAAGCAACAGCCACACTAGCGAAAATAATTCAGTTACCGAATGCTATACCATCGTTACCTACATCAAAACAAGGTAACGCTCTGGTAACTGAACTTCTGCCTAAATCTGCATATTCCTGCCCTTTACAAACAGAGCAGTATTATGCAAATCATTTCGTTTCCCTCTCATTATCAGTTAGTTTACACCAGCTTCGATATTTCTTCATTTTCATTGATTAGTTACTATGCACAAAGACGCAAGACGCATGAGAAAAGAATGGGGAACACGTGAGGAAGGAATGCGGAACGGGTGAGAAAGAATACGGGAACCTATGAGACAAAGAGCGCAAACAGGGTTCAAGCGATCGTGGCTTTATACAGAACTTACCATTACTAG